>Ga0210057_1000462_pt1 | contig 67589 bp, 66 predicted proteins | sample CryGeyCG2114_010_2_FD_183968 | JGI IMG/M metagenome (GOLD analysis project Ga0210057, IMG submission 183968) | Groundwater microbial communities from aquifer - Crystal Geyser CG10_big_fil_rev_8/21/14_0.10 (SPAdes) (version 2) | ecosystem: Environmental > Aquatic > Deep subsurface > Groundwater ...
CCTACGCGAAGGCTAGATATCTAAATACCGATATCGGAAGGTTTTTGAGCGAGGATCCGGCGTTTCTGCTCGTTGGAGATCAAAACTTCCAAAACAAATATAACCGAACGCTCGAAGAATTTCTGAAAGATCCGCAAGGATTGAACAGTTACAGTTACGCTAGAAACAACCCCATTGTGTATGTGGATGAGAGTGGAAAAATTGCAATCCCAATTTTGATAGCAGGCGCGGGTGCTCTTGGGGGTATTGCTACACAATACTATGCTAATATTCTAGCCAACCAAGCAGCAGGGTTAACCGGTCTTGCTAAATTTAAACCAGATTTATCAGCAAAAGGATTGGGACATTACGCCTATAGCTCAGGTGCTGGAGTGATTACCGCATTTGCAGTTAGTGCAAATATTTTAGCAGGAGGAGCGGTAGCAGCAGGAACCACTGCATTTGAACAAAAAATATTTGAAGGACAAATAAATTCTGGCCAAGTAGCCACTCAAGGAATTTTAACAGTTGCAACCGCAGGCGTACTTAAAGCATTTCCTGCTGTTCCTGGGCGTTTACCTAATATAGGAACTAAAGCATTCTTTACGGGAGCTCATACGCAAAATATCGTTCAGCAAGAAGCTATCAATATAAGTCTACAAACTATCTATCAATCATATCTTCAGATACTCGCCTCATTTAATCTTTTGTTGCAACAATTACAGCAACAGAATACTGAACAATAGTAATGAGTATGAAGAAGATATATAAAGCAGATTGGAAAACGTACGGAATAATTTTTGGAACCTGCTTTATTTTTATGGCTTTTGCTTCAATTTTAGGTGGCAAAGATCGGCAAAACATAGTTATTGGCATCATCGGACTTTTTTTACTATTTACTATCGTATTTTTCATTATAGTTTCCCGTTGCGTCTCTATTAGCAAAGGAATTTTAACTTTTATTTATCCACCATTTTTTATGTTTTATCCCAAAATAATTTCAATTAATCAAATAACCGAAATCAATCGCCAAGCCACATTCCGTATTTTTCAAGGCTCTATAAAATCTCTTTATATTTTTTATGTTTCTGAAAATAAAAAAACTAAGTGGATTGAACTCCGTCCCATTGTTTTTAAAGAAGAAACAATGGCAAAACTTGTGCAAGACCTTAAACAATTAAACCCATCCATTAAACTTGATCCGTCCGTCCAAAAATTTATGGAGCAAACAAAATAGTTTTTTTCCTCTACAAAAAAATGTCCCGCCTCATCTCACTCCTCCTCACGATAACTTTCCTCCCCGCTCCACTCTCAGCTCTAGCAGAAACCTCCACCCCACAACAACCCCAAGAACTCCCCGTCTATATCTTTAGCAATAACTCCGGCGACCTCCTCGGCATCCTTCCTGTGTCTGATGACTTCTTTCTCTGGGTATATGCCCCAAATACAAAACCCCACGGAACAGCAACCACCACCTACGTCTCCCCATATTTCAATACAACTGAAAACAACGCCACGACAACGGAACACGTCATAGCAAACGGAACTCCAATAGCAACAATAGAGACCGTCGGAGGAACTCCAACAATTAGATATCCTTATATAGACCACCTCCAATCCACAAGTCTTGTAACAGATAGCTCAGGAAACACCGTCGAACAGATAGAATACGAATCATATGGTACGATAGTAAATAGAAGTGGTTCCTTCAAAGAACAACAAAAATATACAGGTCATGAACTGGATGACTATATACCGTATACGGAGTATACGTATGCAGGAGCGATGTGATTTTTTATAATTAAAGGTCCAATAATTAATATAATTTAATAATTAAAATGCATTTATCAAAAAAAGCTATATTACTAATCGCCATCTTTTTAACAACTTCTATCTTTGTAGGTTCAATTGTTTTCGCAGCAGCACAAAGAGTCCCGACAAGTGACGGTTCTTATCAAGATTGGACAACGTCAAATGGATCAGGAACTCATTACACACAAGTGGACGAAACTCCATGCAATGGAGTAAGTGACTATAATTTTGCAACCTCTACAGGCGACAGAGATTCATATGGTATTTCTCTTAATCACGTCTTTGGTACTGCAACAATTACTTCAATCACAATTTATCCTTGCGCTGCAAAAAATATTGGAAACGCTACCACGATTCCTGAAATGGATGTTTTTTATAGATTTAATGGTGTGGATGGACCTAATGCCGGTAATTATATATTTACTGGCACTAGTACAACGCCTGTTGATCTTGCAACGACTACTTTTTCCGGTTTAAGTCTTTTACAAACTTCAACTAGTACGCTTGAGGTGGGCGTGGTTCTCTCTGATAGCGCATCTTCTACAGGTGTTCGTGTGAGCCGTATAGGTGTCGAAGTGAATTACTAATCCTCGCAACAAATAAAAAACAAAAAGCCCGATTGAGGGCTTTTTGTTTTTATATTTCCAAATACAGCGGCGATAACTCTCAAATTGACAAATCAATTAAATATATATAATCTCTCAGACAGAACATAAACATCAAAATCAAAACCTCGAAAGGAAAATCTGATGACCCACGAAATTGGCGACAGATCTTACATTGAATGGCTAAGAAATGAAATGCACGAACTATATAGTTTCCAAAATACACAATCAGGACATGACGTCGCACACCCATTGCGAATGATACTAGTAATGCAGGAAATGACATCACCGCCATTTCCTTCATTCGATTCAACTGAATTAGAAACCGCAATCTGGCTACATAATCTCGATAGAGCAAAATCTCTCAAAGAAAGGATTAGTTACCTTGGCCTCAGGATCGTTGCAGAACGGTTTCTCGACCAATCACCATTTTGTAGAAAGACTAAAGACGAAATCATTCTAGCCGTAACCGAGCATAGCAAAAAAGATGACGAATCAGATGACCCGCCACTATTACAACTAGTAAGAATTCTCGACAAAGTCGATCGGCTTCGGCATCCAACTATAGAGCTAGTCTCTTGTGGCGCGTGTTATGGGGACAAACTACCGCTCTATAGGCTTAAAAATCCTTTTGGATATAAATCAGCAATCAAAGAATATCGATCTGTCTATGACAACTTCTTCCGTATTCTTGAGTGGGTAGGCATGCTACCATTAGAAGCTGCTCGCAATCTTGCAGGCACAGACAATATCCAATTTTTTGTGACTATGGTCCGTCACTTTGGGAAAGATGTTGCAAAATCGCTCAGTATCGAAAATCGTGTCGAAGAGGACATTAAAAAAGCACTAGGGATCTACTATGATCGCTACGCCACTTAACTTTCCACGCCCCCGCTAAAAACGGGGGCGATAACTTTTCTGGCTTTAAAATGATTATAAATACTGCTACCATTATCGAAAAACACCCCACCATGAAAGCTTCTATTATCCTTCCTGTTATAAACGAAACATCATCGCTCGAAAAGACGGCAAAAATAATAACCGATGAAAATCACGATGATCTTGGCGAAATCATCATAATGACAGCCGTAAAAACCACTCCCGAAAGCATCGCGGTCATCAATAAGCTAAAAAACGAGTATCCAAATCTTATAAAAGCCTATAGGCAAGAACTCCCATTTTTAGGCGGCGCCATGCGAGATGCCTTTACCCGCTCACAAGGCGACTGGACTCTCATGATGGCAAGCGATCTCGAAACCGATCCTCACGCAGTAAAAGATTTAATCCGAGAAGCAAAGACAGGCAACTGGGACATAGTTACTGTCACAAGGTGGACACAAAAAGGGGGTTTTAAAGGATACAATCCTGTTAAGTTTGTATTAAATTTTGCATTCCAAAATCTTTTCAGACTTCTTTATTGGACAAATCTTTCAGACCTCACATACGGTTTTCGCATTTTTAGAACAGATCTAATAAAAAAAATTAAATGGGAAGAGGTCCGCCACCCTTTTCTTCTCGAAACAATTCTAAAACCACTCAAGTTAAAACAGAGAGTAAAAGAAATTCCTGCAAAATGGGAGGCAAGGAAAGAGGGCGAATCCCAGAACACATTTTTTAGAAATTTTGAATATATAAAAATCGGAATAAAAGTGTTACGCTCTAAGAAAGAAGATTTGCTTGTATGACAAATGATGTAAACAAAAAGCCGGTGCTCGTCACCGGCGGGTGCGGTTTTGTAGGCCGGCATCTGGTAAACAAATTAATAAAAAAAGGCAATTCGGTATGGATCGTGGATAATCTCTTCACAGGCTGGCATCCAGACAAGTGGCTTCGTGGTTATGATCGAAAAGAAGACGGAAATTTAATCAAGTATACAAAAAACGGTATAGAAATAACCTTCATAGAAGCCGACGCCTTAGACTTCTTTTTAGATGAAATAAAATCAAGACCAAAAATAAAACTCCCTGCCTTTAGCGACGTCTATCACTTAGCTTCAATTGTCGGCGGGCGTGCTCTTATAGACGGCGATCCGATACAAGTCGCCACAGACCTCGCGATAGATTCTCTGTTTTTTGTTTGGGCAACGCGCAATAAAGAAAAAATAGAAAGAGTTATGTACACGAGCTCGTCTGCAGCTTACCCGATTCACCTTCAATCAGAATCAAACACAGTTGCTCTTGCAGAAAATCTTATACGCTTCGATCACGGCATGGGCCTACCCGATATGACATACGGCTGGAGCAAGCTTTCCGGCGAATACCTTGCGCGTTTCGCCGCAAAACACTACGGCATGCATGTTGCGTGTGTCAGACCTTTCTCCGGATATGGTGAAGATCAGGATACGAGCTATCCAGTCCCCGCTATTGCATCGAGGATAGCAAAGCGTGAAAACCCTATGACCGTATGGGGCACAGGCGAGCAGGGCAGAGATTTTGTCCATATTGATGACTGCATCGAGGCAATGTTTATCGTCCTCGATAAAATCAGCGACGGAAGTGGAATAAATATCGGCACCGGTAAACTTCTCTCATTCAACGAAATCATTAGAACATTTGCAAAAATTGAAAAATATGAGCCATCAATAAAACAACTTTTAGATAAGCCCGTAGGCGTCCAGGCAAGACACGCACATCCGGAAAAAATATTCTCACTTGGATGGAAGCCAGAAATTTCTCTCGAAGACGGCCTCACAAGAGTTTTAAATTACGCAAAAGAAAATAAAACATTTGAAGTTTAAAATGAGAAAAGCAATCATCACAACTACAATATATGTACCTGTTCTTCTGGAAGAATATATAAAGAATGTAAAGAGAAATAAACACGACAATGTCTTTTACGTTGTGATAGGAGACAAAAAAACCCCACCGGAAGCAGAAAAATACTGCAAAGATCTTGGAAATAAACATAAAGTCGAAATAGAATTTCTAGGCGTTGAGGATCAGGAAAAATATCTCAAAAAATTTCCCGAACTAAATAAACACTTGGTATACAATTCCATTCAACGCAGAAATATCGGAATTCTTCTCGCATACGAAAAAGGCGCTGAAATAATAGTAACCATAGACGACGACAACTTTGTCGTTGAAAAAGATTTTATCGGTAAAAATCTTATTGTTGGTAAAGAGGTATCTCTTGATTGTTTAAGCTCAAATACAAAATGGGTTAATGTCTGTCAATTTTTAAAAGAAAAGAACGACTTCCCTTTTTATCACAGAGGATTTCCAATGGAAAAGCGATGGCTAAATGAAAAAATCACCAAAAAGAAAAAAACCGGCAAAGTGGTTGTAAACGCCGGCTTCTGGCTTGAAGACCCGGACATTGACGCCATAACCCGTCTCACCATACCAATCGATGTAAAAAGCTACACAAGAGATAAAAACTTCATGCTCGATCACGGAACATGGTCTCCGTTTAACTCGCAAAATACTGCGCTAGCAAGAGAAGTTATTCCCGCATATTTTTTAAGTCCCTACATCGGACGCTACGATGACATCTGGGCAAGTTATATTGTTCAGAGAATTGCTCACCACAGAAAAGAATATATTTCATATGGACTTCCAATGGTTATACAAAAAAGAAACCCCCATAACTATTTCAAAGACTTTGAGAAAGAAAGAATCGGTCATTTACTCACCGGAAAATTTTGTGATTGGCTAGACAGTATCAAATTTAAGAAAAAAAGCTACGAAGAGTGTTTTAGTGAAATCATAAATGCACTTCCCCAATTTATAAATAAACACAAAGAACTGACCGAAGAAGAAGTTGTATACATGAAAAAATACGAAGAAGGTTTGCGTGTTTGGAAAAAAACAATAGAACGGACAGAGGTATAGCGATGCTCAAGAGACAAATAACAAGATATCTTATCATCGGCATACCAAATGCCGCAATTGATTTTGGATTTGTTAATCTCGCAAGTTATATATTTAACACATACAAAGGACCACTAATCATACCAATTAATTTTGGTGGATTTTTTTTCGCCACACTTAATAGCTATTTTATGAACAAGTTCTGGAATTTTCAGGACGGTGAAAAAACAAATCCCAAGCAAATGAGTGTTTTTTTTGGCGTAGCGGCAGTAGGAGCAATAGTAAATACCGCAATATTATATCTTCTTACAACATTTATTCCTTTAGATGAAGTTGTTGGAAAAGAAATCTGGCTAAACGTCGCAAAGCTATTTGCAACAGTGATTCAGATAATTCTAAATTTTGTTGGATATAAATTTGTTGTATTCAAGAACTAATCGTAGGATACAATTTTGTAAACGTTTGTTGACCTACTCTCCCACGGAACAGTAAACGAGGAAATAACTTCAAGGTGTGATAGGGGATCGTCTATACCAAGGAACCATTTATACCTCCAAGAAACACTGATTTCATTATCGACAATATAATCAATTTTTTCTTTCTGAAAAAAATCCCACAGCCTCTCTCCTTTAGACATTACACTGTAAACATCATTATTCACCAATCCATCGGAATTCATCACAAACTGATTCGTATAGTATCCCAAAATGCCACTGTTAAAAGATGCGATTCGCGCATCTTGTGGCAGATTCTCATTGATCCATTGAGCTGCAAGATAAGTCGGGATTGGTTCTTTTGGCGGCACAAGGTATGAACCATAATAAGGATAATAAATAAAAGCTTGGGTTCCTGCCAACAGTAAAAATATCGCGATAGCGAGAGACTTAAATTTCTTTGAGAAAACAGATGGAAAAACCCTAGTAAATAACAAAGGTACAAAAATCACAAAAAGCAAAGGAGCTGTCATGAAATACCATGGTCTCGATGCCCATCTTATCGCTCCATGAATAAAAGTGAAGATAAGCAAACCAAACGACAAAACCAAGAGCGTCCTTGCTAGCGCGTCCATGCCAAATAAATTTTTTATTCGGGAAATAGATTTTGTTTTCTTTAAAAAATAATAAAGCGAAATACCAATTATCAAAAAAACAAAATCTTCTATTAACTGAACAAATGGCGGATGTGAATATAATGGCACTGGGATACCTATATAAATAAGTACACTGGAGATTGTTCTGGATAATTGATACACAGACCAAAAGAACGTCTCAAAAACATTTCTCGGTTCATCGGTAAAAAATAGTTGATGGTTGATATGTGTAAAAGCGAGGCCACTACTTGGGAAAAAACTACCAAATGAAAAAAAGTTATATAAAAACCACGGTCCGGTTAAAATCGCGCAAGGAAGCAGGAATAAAACCGAGAACTTTAATCTTTTTTGGGAAGGAATTGTAAAAAATAAATAAACAAAAGCCGCCACAACAAAAATCGCATAATCAATTCTCGCTAGAGTCATTATGCCGGATATTATTCCAAGTAAAACAAAATTTCTTGTATTTCGTCCTGATAGCGTATTTAGGAAAGTCAGAAAAAACAAAGCAAAGCAGAAAACCGCGAGAGATGTTTCTAATCCATCAATCGGCATCGTAGCCGTAAAAGGATTTAGCGCATAAATAAAAATAATAAGGCTCTGCGCCGCCCTATTTGGTGTAACTCTTCTTAAAATCGCAAGTAGCACAAAAAGAGTTCCACCAAAAAGAATAATCCCAATAGCCTGAAGAATATAAATCGGCGTCGGATGATTTGGGAATATTTTATAAGTCAAAGACACAACCCCCATCCATAATGGGTGATAGCCATTGGTAAGATGCTCTCCGTCGAAAGTCGCTCCATGTCCCAAGGCAATATTTCTCCCTATCTCATAGTAGTAATAGGCATCATCCATGCCAAAAACAAAGTCACCATCTGATCGGTTTATTAAAAGTAGGGCCTGACCTAAAAGTATGACCCCAATCGCTAAAAATGGTAAAAATTTGGCTTTCATCAAATAGTAATAATATAATAAGGCATTATACATAAAACAATGGAAGAAAAGAAAAAAGCCCTCATTACAGGAATCACAGGACAAGACGGTTCGTATCTCGCCGAGTTATTGCTCCAAAAGGGATACGAAGTACACGGGCTTGTAAGGCGTTCAAGTAGTTTTAATAGATGGCGCATAGACCACCTTCGCGAACATGAAGATAGTGAAAAAATATTTCTTCACTACGGCGACTTAAGCCACGGAAGCTCGCTTGCCCGCCTTATAGAAAAAATAGCTCCGGATGAGATCTACAACCTTGCCGCCCAAAGCCACGTGAAAATAAGTTTTGATATCCCCGAACACACAATGGACATAACAAGCCTTGGCCCACTCCGGCTCCTCGAAGCTATTCGCGACGCTCGCCTAAAGACAAAATTTTATCAAGCATCTTCATCAGAGATGTTTGGCAAGGCTCAAGAATTTCCACAAACCGAAAAAACTCCATTTTATCCACGAAGCCCCTACGGCGTATCAAAAGTAGCGGCTTATTGGATTACTAAAAATTACCGCGAATCATATGGTATACACATCTCAAACGGCATCCTTTTTAACCACGAATCGCCTCGCCGAGGAGAAAATTTTGTAACAAGAAAAATCACAATAGGACTCGCGGAAATTCTTGCGGGCAAGAGAGATAAAATTTATCTTGGCAATTTAAACGCAAAGCGAGATTGGGGATACGCCCCTGAATATGTTGAAGCAATGTGGCGAATGCTCCAGAGAGACAAAGGAGATGATTATGTTGTCGCGACGGGAGAGACGCACACAATAGAAGATTTTGTAAAAACCGCATTTCAACTCGCTGGCATAAATGATTGGGAAAAATATATCGGCATCGACCCCAAATATTACCGGCCGGCCGAAGTAGATTACCTTATAGGAGATTACACAAAAGCAAAACAAGAACTCGGCTGGGAACCTAAAACCGCATTTAAAGATCTAATAAAAATAATGCTAGAAGCGGACTGCAAAAGTTTAGGCGTGAGTACGGCCAACTTACCCATGTCGTTAAAAATAAATAACATGGAAGCCATACAAGAAGCATGAATAAAAAACGAGCACTTATCACCGGCATCACTGGCCAAGATGGATCATATCTCGCAGACCTTTTATTAGAAAAAAATTATGACGTCTACGGGCTCATACGCAATCCGGAAAAAAAAGAAGACACTATTGCGCATCTCGAAGGTAAAATAAAAATAATAAAAGGAGATATTACCGACCGCGAATCAATAAAAAGAGCTATACAAGAATCAAATCCTGACGAGGTATATAATTTTGCGGCGCAATCTTTTGTCGGAGCATCTTGGAAAGACCCGATTCAAACAGCCGAGATAAACGCAATAGGCGTAGTTTCATTGCTTGAATCCATTAAAGAAATAAAAAAGGAATGTAAATTTTTTCAAGCTTCATCATCTGAAATATTTGGCTCTGCGGAAAACGTGCCTCAAAACGAAAAAATGCCGCTCCACCCGACAAATCCATACGGCGTCGCAAAAGCATACGCCCACTGGATGGTAGAAAGCTACAGAAAAGCCCATGGTATGTTTACAACGTCCGCGATATTTTTTACCCACGAATCACCCAGGCGTCGCCTCGATTTTGTGACAAGAAAAATCACAAACACGGCAGTCAAAATAAAGCTCGGGCTGGAAAAAGAACTTCGCATGGGAAATATGGAACCTCGCCGCGATTGGGGATACTCAAAAGATTATGCCGAAGCTGCGTGGCTCATGATGCAACAAGAAAATCCTGATGATTATGTAATAGCTACAGGAGAAACACATTCAGTAAAAGAACTTGTAGATATTATTTTTAAAAAACTTGAACTCGATCCAGAAAAATATATTGTTATAGATCCAAAATTTTTTAGGCCGGTAGAACCGGGGCAACTCGTAGGAGACGCGTCAAAAGCAAAACAAGAACTCGGGTGGCAACCAACGGTAAGCTTTGAAAAAATCATAGAAATGATGATTGATGAAGATATGAGGTTGCTCTCAGAAAAATAAAAAAATGCCGGCAGCGCGATAAACGCACTGCCGGTAAGGCGCCCTTCAGGAAAGAGGGAAGGTAATCATGTCTTCCCCGTCGAACGTCTTGTCGGAGTCGCAGATGAGCACGCCGGGTTTGTCGAAGACGAAGAGATGGGCGGTGAAGGGGGGGGGGCATGACGATGAGTGACGGAGCGGTAACTTCTGTTACCTCGCGATTGCCGTGAGGAACGCCGTCTTCATCGACATCTCGTGTCACGAGAGTCACTCTGCCTTCCGCGAGCAGAAAATGTTCGGTAAGCTCTCTGTGGTAGTGGTTGCCAAGCTTGGCAACGCCTTTTACGACGAGTACTGTCCGTCGGACCGACGGCGGAGAATCGATCTCAAGCTCGAAGATCTCCCGCCGCGCGTCGGCGTTTACGGGAGGAATGGGGATGATTTCAACACTCATGCGTGGTTTCCTTTCAGGAAAAGAGGGTATGAAAAGTGAGCTAAAAAAATACTACTTTTTTAAAAAAAATAAGTCAAATAACCTAATCTGGTAGAAAAAAGTTATACAATATGGCTCACGCAACACAAATACATTGAGATAAAATAATAATGAACACAAAAACAAGCATCCAAGTTTTAGATTGGGACACAAGTTTTTTCGGGAAAAAAATCGGCACATACAAAAATGAAATTTGGAACAAGAAAGTTTGCGAGGCTCTACGTGGCGAAATGAAGAAAGAAGCGATTGAGTGTGTGTATGTAAAAATGCGCCGCGAAAATCTATCTCTACAGCAATCCATCTGCGGCCTGGGACCGATAGATTCACAAGTAACTTACGAATGTGACATGAAAAATTGGAGCTCAACTGGCACGCCAGCCGAAAAGTTTGAAACAAGCGCCCAAAAATCAGACTTGGAATCGCTTCACGCATTAGCCAAAGAACTTTCGATCGCAAGCCGCTTTTGGATAGACGAAAAGTTTCGTTCCAAAGCAGCCGAAATGTATCTTATCTGGATAGATAAACTTGTTGCGGATCCTGACGCCTCGGTACTTATTACAAGGGGCGACAAGGGCATTATTTCAGGATTTGTAACTTGCCGAAAAAAAGGCAAAGAGTGCCATCTCGATTTAATCGTTGTCTCTGGCAATCATCATGGAAAAGGCATTGGCAGTCAGCTAATGGAAAGCTTCATGAACTGGACCGCGGAAAATGGTATTAAAAAAGCGGTTGTTGTTACGCAGGAAAGCAACGCTCCTGCCCGCCGCCTATACGAAAAATTTGGATTCAAACTTAAGGAAACAACTGATATTTTCCATATCTGGAGATAAATAAAAACCTCATAGTAAAAAATTGACAACTTTATAAATTAGATTAAAATGCGAGAAGGTATTTAAAAGCCAAAAAGGAGGCTAAATTGGGTTCAGAAATCACAATCATCACACGCACGTACGAAAAATCTGTAGATTTCATCTCCGTTTTAATGGAGAGTTTTCTCAATCAGACAATTGCGGACAAATGCGAATTTCTGATCATCGACAACGATTCGCCAAAAGAAGGGACGATCGCAGCCCTCAAACCCTTTATGAGTCGCATAACCTTATGGCAGCGCGACGGCATCAAAGATCCGATGAGAAAACTCAATGATGGGGTTTCCTGTTCGCGCAGCCCATTTATTATGAACTGTGATCACGACGATCTGCTTTATCCGGAATGTGCAGAAAAACTTCTTCGGGCATTTTCAAAATCACCAGAAGCTTCCTTTTCGTATTGCGATTATTACGACAAATATCCGGATGGTAGTAAAACGCTGATAAGTACGGATGGCATTAGTGGGGTATGGAACACCGTGGCGGGAGGCATGCTGTTTCGACGAGACCACATTCTCGAAGCCGACTGTTATGATGAAGCGCTCATGTTTCCCGAATACGACCTTCTGCTAAAAATGTTTGCTCTCGGCATGAAAGGTGTTCACGTACCAGGGGAACCATTATGGGAGTATGCCAGAACTCCAGGAAGTATGAGCGATGGGGGATATGTAACTCGAGCAATTGATGAATTAAAAAGAAAATACGGACTCACACCACCAATTCGTAGTTACGAAAGATAACACTCGGCAAAATGCCTGGCTAATCCATAGTCGGGCATTTTATTACTACCGCAAAGAAAAAAGTTGGGGTATGCTGAATTTATCATAAAAATGAAAACCAAAACAAAAATCGCCTTTATCGTCAACGATCTTGGCTTAGGCGGAGTTCAACGCCTCACAATCGATTTCACGCGTCTCTTAGATAAAGAAAAATTTGAAACAGACGTTATTTTATTACTCGACAAGCCAAACGCCCAATTTTACACAGACGAATTAGCTTCCCATATAAAAAAACACAGTTTCATATTTAAAGGTGTATTTGACACAAAAAATTGGTTCAAACTCCAAAGGCTCTTACGTAGAGAAAAATATGATGTAGTCATAACACAGCTCGAATTTAGTGATTTTATCGGCCGCGCGACAGCATGGCTCGCTCGCGTGCCGGTCATTATGACAATTATTCAAAACCTCATTCCAAATAGTCCGATCAAACAGCGTCTGGCAGACAGGTTTCTCGCAAAGGTTACCGATGTTTGCATTTCACCAACAGCCGCCATACATGAATACGCAAAAAAAGACATCGGGTTTCCTGAAAGAAAAATTATTGACATCGACACCAATGGCGTAGACAAGGAAAGATTTGAAACCGAACTTGATAAAAATAAATTTAGAAAAGAATTAAATATACCAGAGCAAGACACCGTAGTCGTAAATATAGGAAGGCTTGTAGAGCAAAAAGGGCAAAGTGTTCTCATAGATGCCGCAAAAAAAATCCTCGAAAAGCAAAAAGATTTTTCCTTTGTAATTGTCGGAGATGGCAAACTCGAAGACAATCTCAAAAAACAAGCCAAAGAGCTGGGCATCGAGCAAAAAGTGTTTTTCACCGGATCGAGAAAAGATACGCCGGATATTTTAAGATCATCAGATATATTTGCTTTCCCTTCAATATGGGAAGGTCAGGGGCTTATTTTATTTGAAGCAATTTTTTCAAAAATACCAATCGTCGCCTCAAACACAGGCGGCATACCGGACATTATCAAAGACAACGAAACAGGGGTTCTTGTCGAACCGGGAAACTCCGATGAATTGGCTAAAATACTTATGCGCGTTGCGGAAGACAAAACTCTCCAAAACAAAATCACTTCATGCATATACGAACGTTACAAACACAGAACTCTCCAAAACACGGTTAAAGCTCTAGAGGAGGCAATAGTAAAATCACTAGATGAAACGAAGTAGTTCAAAGCCTAGTTAAATATATTGTTACAATAAAAGCCAATTAAAATGGAAGAACAAAAAAAGGATTTTATACTATTTGGAAAACCGCTTATCGGGGAGGACGAAATAAATGAAGTGGTTAACGTACTAAAGTCAGGATGGATCGGCATGGGGCCAAAATGCATAGAGTTTGAAAATGAATTTGCAAAATACGTCGGCGCAAAACACGCCATATCTGTAAGTTCATGCACCGCAGCTCTTCACCTCTCTCTCTTAGCTGCAGGCATTAAATCTAGCGACGAGGTAATCACAACCGCGCTTACTTTTGCCGCAACAGTAAATGCTATAATCATGACCGGCGCAAAACCCGTACTTGTTGATATTGACGGAAAAACTTTAAACATCGATCCGGAAAAAATTAAAAAAGCCATTACCCCAAAAACCAAAGCTATAATTCCTGTCCATTTCGGCGGCTTGCCATGCGACATGGAAAAAATTTATGAGATCGCCAAAGAGCACAATCTTACCGTTATCGAAGATGCCGCCCACGCAATCGGAAGCACATGGCGAGGTAAAAAAATCGGTGGCCTAAAAAAATCAATGGCTTGCTTTAGTTTTTACCCGAATAAAAATATTACTTCAATCGAAGGCGGCATGGTAACAACCGATTCCGATGAAATTGCGGAAAAAGTTAAAACAATGAGAGTTCATGGCATGAGCAACGAGGCTTGGAAAAGATACGCAAAAGGCGCGAGCCTTAACCACTCATGGTGCGTTATGCCGGGGTTCAAATACAACATGACAGATGTGCAAGCCGCCCTCGGTCTTGGCCAACTCAAAAAAATAGAGAAGTTTCTCGAACAAAGGGAAAAATACACAAAATTATACGACAGCGAATTTAGAGGCCTCCCGATAAGGCGGCCTCTAAGCGACGATGACCATCGCCATGGCCTTCATCTATATCTCTTGGTTTTAGATCAGGGCAAAACCTTAAAAAGCAGAGATGAAATTGTCCAAGAAATGAGAAATGCCGGTATTGGCGCAACTGTACATTATCACGCAATTCATAATCATCCTTATTTTGCCGAAGCGCTCGGATACAAAAAAGGATCATTCCCTATTGCCGAAAAAATTGGCGAAACAATTTTTACTCTCCCAATATCTCCCAGCATGAGCGATGATGAAGCTCAGTACGTTGCAAAAACCGTACAAACAATCATAAAATTTAGTACCAAACGTGTACCAGTAACAGTATAAGCACATAGTTATGAAACGAATAAAGGTAATATGCGAGGTTTCAAATAAACATTGCCATTTGACCGAAGAAACTCTCAAAAAAGAAAATGTTAATCCGACAAAACTGAAAGACATATCCCAGCCCGGCCAGTGGGTTTCAAACGAGTATTATAAAAAAGATGATGGCCAGTTTCGTATTGTAATGCCGGCGCGCAGCGGAGATCAGTTTGAAATATCGCTAACAGACTGGATACGTAAATTTAAAAAAAAGGCGCCATCATGGAAACGCGGGGAAGAGCCGGGTTATGTCGTCACGCTTCGCCATTTGCACATTACAAATAACGAAGCAAAAGAATTAAGCCTCAAAGATGGCGAATATGTTTCAATCGAAAAAGATGGAATAAGGGCAGGTCGCTTGGATAAAGTATTGGTCCGCGTTAGTGACAAATCATTATTTAGAGTCCATCTCGACACCGATGAAGCAAACGCGTTATATATCCAAAACGGTGAAGAGGTAGATCTTTTAATAGAAAAATAAAATGAAAAACACAGGCAAAAAAATAAAAGTAGGCATATTTGCCGATGGTTTAAATCGAAAAGGCATGGGCACAGCGGTGGTGCTCCAAAGAATTGTTGATGAATACATAAAACAGAAAGACGAAATAGAACTTGTACTCATTCATCGTGCGCTCGAAAAAAACGAACCGATGCACCCCGAAGCGCGGTCACTGATAGTAAAAGAAATAAAATCACCAAAAGCAAAAGGGTTTATTTCATACGGATGGTTTTTCCTTAGTTGTCCGGAAAAATTTGATATCATGCATTTCCCCCGTCCTGCGCTTCATCCGCTTTTTATAATGTTAAAACTGCTAAGAAAAACAAAAAAAATAGTAGTAACATTCCATGGTGCTCCAGACAACAAAGATATTCCAATCTTTGAAACAAGAATGACAAAATTTAATAAATGGTTTATCCGCCGCATAGGCCAACATTTTATTGACGCCGCAATTGGAGATTCAAAAACCGGAGCAGAACAGGTAAAAAATTATTATCACATTTCAGAAAAAAAACTCCACGCAATCTATTTAGGAGTAGATAAAGAATATGTGCCGCTAAACGAATCTGAAAAAAAACAAAAACAGGAATATTTAGAAAACAAATACGGTATAAAATCTCCATACATTTTATCTGTCAGCCGATTTGATCCGCACAAAAACGTCCATCGCCTAATTGAAGCATTTGATAATTTAGATGGAAACAAAGAAACACTAGTTCTTGTTGGCGGCAAGCATGAGCCAAAATATTCAGAGAAAGTAATGAAGCTCATAAACGAGTCTCCTAAAAAAGATAAAATTTACATCCCTCCATTCATAGAAGACGAAGACATGCCGCTTCTTTACGCTTGCGCAGACGCATTTATTTTTCCATCTCTTTCAGAGGGTTTTGGCCTTCCACTTATAGAAGCCATGGCATCTGGAACTCCCGTTGTGGCATCAGACACATCTTGTCTTCCTGAGGTGGGAGGAAGCGGAGCTTTATACGCAGATCCATATAATTCAGATGACATAAAAAAAGTAATACAATTAGTTTTAGAAAACGAATCAATTAAAAATCAGGCAATCAAAAACGGTTTGATAAGATCAAAGGAATTCACCTGGGAAAAAACCGCAAAGGAAACAATTAATCTTTACGAGCAACTACTTGGCAGATTATTATATTGATTATTCTATTATAGAAACAATGATTGATCCAAAAAAGAAATTAAAAGGAAAAACAATTCTCGTAACCGGCGGCGCCGGTTTTATAGGTTCGCATCTTATTGATCATCTAATAAAGTATGGTGCGCGTGTGATTTGCTTTGATAATCTTTCAACAGGAAAATTGTCTCATTTAAAACAGCACGAAAAAAATCCAAAATTTTTCTTTATAAAAGGTGATGTTAATAAAATGCAGGACCTAAAAAAAGCTTTTGCAAAATGGCCCGTTGATTATATATTTCACTACGCCGCCGTTGTTGGTGTAAAACGCACAATCGAAGAACCACTTAAAGTCCTTGAAGACATTGAGGGTATCAAAAACATACTCGAGCTTTCGCGAAAACATAAAATAAAAAAACTTGTATACGCATCATCTTCTGAAATTTATGGCAATCAGGAAAAAATGCCGCTGCAGGAAGAAAAATCATATTACGATATAAAATTTCCCTATGCTCTTGTAAAATCCGCTGGAGAAAATTTTTGTAGGACATATTGGGAAACAACCGGTCTTCCGGTAACCATGCTCCGATTTTTCAATGTTTATGGACCACGTCAGGAATCTTCTCAATACGGCTTTGTCATTGGAGTTTTTATTTCCCAAGTTTTAAATAAAGAACAGCCAACCATTTTTTACGACGGTAAGCAAACCAGGGATTTTATGTTCATAAATGACAACATAGAAGGATCTATACAGGCTCTGTTAAACGAAAAATCAAACGGAGAAGCAATTAATTTAGGAACAGGAATCGAAACAAGTATATTAGATCTCGCAAAAAAAATAATCTCAATTTCACCATATAAAAAACTAAAGCCATCACTTCTTCATAAGAGAAATATGGTGGAAATAAAAAGGCGTGTTGCTGATAATAAAAAAATGCTAAACATGCTCGGGTTTAAAGCAGGTTTCGCCCTTTTAGATGGCCTTAAGATTACTTTTGACTGGTATTCAGATAACCCAGCAATTATTAAAAGCAAAGAGGAGGCAAAGTTTGAAACATACAAGAAAAAAGTCTGGGTTGGAAAACGCTCTTAAACAATCTTCTCAATTAGTTTTTTCTCTAAAAACTTATCAAGGTAATTTTTAACATCCAAAAAAGATAGATCCAATTCATCCGCGATATCAAAAACACTTTTATTTCCCTCCAGACGAAGCATTATCTGTTCTGATTTCTTATTCATTTCAGGGTTTACTCTCCAATCTATCCACAAATCATATCCTGATAAAAACACAGGCCCCCTAAATTTTCTTTTTGGGAAATAATCGTTATCGATAATACTAATCATTTCAAGAATAACATCTCTTGCCTCCTCAAGTTTTTCTACAGAAACTATCTCTGGCGTGTCATCACTCGTATGATATTCAGGATAGTGATTTGGCTCTCCAGCAGATCGGCTGACTGAAATTGTTGGGATATCCACCCCGGGTCCATTCCAGACCATTTCGTCATTTCGAACCACGGTTCTAAATGAGCCATTTAAAAAATCTCCAAATCTTTTTTTTAGAACATATTGAGCAACACGATCAATTTTTTCTGTATCTTGCCTTGATCTCTGAAGTGCTAAAGAGTTGCTATTCCCAAGCATCTCAAGGAAGATTCCATATTTTATACTGGGAATAATATTTTCATTACTACTTAAATATGCAACTGATCCGATTGTCTCAGGCAAAATTATTATTCTATACGTATATTCAAGCTTCTTTTTAAATAATTCTTTTGCAATCTCAACAGCTACAGCAACGCCACTCAAGTCATCATTAACCATTGCCGGATGATCAAGATGAGCTATGAGTGCAATAGATTCTTTTTTTGCCCCAGGTATAACACATTCTCCAATTTTCAATTCACCCTTTTTAAATGAAGCATCTATAAATACACGATATTTTTCTTTATTAAATAAATTAAGTTTATTGTGCTGAATACAAAAACCCCAATCCCGCTTATAAAATTTAAATTCATAAGGAATGGCATTAGGCCTCGTCGTCTTTGTGTGTAAATGGGCTAAAAGTTCTTCTCGATTAACGATTTTATCAATAGTGTCAGAGTAGGCAACAACATGAAGCGGATGATCTTTCAAGTCCAAAAGTCTGTTACCCTCCATATCTTCTATGTATGCCGACTTTACCTCCCACTGGTCGGGTATTGTCCATGTCCATGCCTTCTCTCCACTCGGAACAGTATGTACTGTAAGAGGAATAATTTTACCAACATAATCAAGCGCTTTATCATATCCAAAAGAGACCAGATCACGCCTCCCAAACCACAAATCCTCGATCAATTTCTTCATGGCGGCATTCTATCACCTTAAAAAAGCATAGGCAAACATTGTGTTGCAAAGGATCGATAAAGATGCTTATATACTTTAAACTGTTTCAAAATATGGAAACAGTAAAGCACATTAGCAAAGCAAAAAGAGGTGATAAATGGAACTCGCGCTTTTTGGCAGCATTCCGGTTGTAAGTAATAATCCCGAATTCAACAGCATCGGCGTGGAAGAAGTAGAGGCAGTTACGCAGTTCATGAGAGGCGTCGTGTCGGGATCAGAATCTCTTTCGGGATTTCTAGGAAGAGCTGGAGACAGATTCCTTGGCGGAAAAAACGTCAGAAATCTCGAAAAAAGATTTGAAAGATATTTCGGATCAAGGCATGCGGTAAGTTTCAACTCGGCAACAACCGCTCTTCAAGCGGCTGTTACCGCCCTTGAAATTAGTGCCGGGGATGAAGTCATCACGACTCCTTTCACTATGCCGGCGACAGCAACCGCTATCTATCTGGCGGGTGCCACTCCGGTTTTTGCTGACATTGATCCTGATACCTACTGCATAGACCCCGAAGATGTTGAGTCAAAGATTACGCAAAGGACAAAGGCTATTCTCGCGGTCAACCTTTTTGGCGGCTCTGCCGATTATGAAAAATTATGTTCTATCGCTTCGCATAAAGACCTCTGGTTGATAGAAGACAATGCGCAAGCACCGGGTGGTCGTTTTGCGGGAAACTTCACAGGCACCATAGGTGACGTTGGAGTTTTTAGCTTCAATGTTCACAAAACGATGCAGTGTGGAGAGGGGGGAATGCTCGTTACAGATGATGATTCAATAGCAGAAAAAGCTGCGCTAATCCGAAATCACGGTGAGGCAGTAATAGATGATCTTTTCGAAACAAATTCATTCGCCAATGACGGTATCGCGGGTAGCAACTTCCGCCTTTCTGAAATTCATGCAGTCATCGCTATCGAACAACTTTTGAAACTCAAGGAAATGAACAGTATAAGGGTTAGTCTTGCTGAAAATCTTTCAAAAGAACTAGCCCATTTCGATTGGATCGAGTCGCCGCATGTTCCGCCAAACGTCAACCACGTCTTCTACAGGTACCCATTCAAAATAAGGCGTGGGGTGAACGGTGTGTCATCTGAAACAATCACAAAAGCTCTGCGTGCAGAAGGATTTCGGGTTGCAAAGGGGTACCAAAAACCCCTTTATAAGATCCCGCTCTTCAAAGGTCGTTTCAGTCAGGGCTCGTGTCCTGTCGCTGAGAGAATGTACGAAAAAGAGCTTCTGATTACCGATGTAGTCTGTCAGTCAAAGAAAGGGCAGTTCCGCTTCATCTCACAGTTCATCGAGGCTCTCGAAAAAATCGAGCAAAACCTTGATGCCTTGAAAGAATACGACAGGAGAGAGTAATCTCTCCTGTTTTTTATTGCCAAATATTTTTTTGTATGTTTATATATAGCCTAGAGTTTGTTTCCTTGAAAACCGAAAAAAGAAAGGGATTTCATCATGAAGATCACATTCTACGCCAACGCCTGCTGTGTTTACGAATGCGATGGTTTCCGCCTGCTCTCTGATCCATGGATCATAGACGGCGCCTTCGAGGGCGCTTGGTATCACTACCCTCCGCTTTCAACAAAGCCAGAAGATTTGAAGAATGTAGACGCTCTCTATTTGAGCCATCTCCATCCCGACCACTTCGATCCCAAAACCCTCCCCGTCTTCCGGAGAGATATTCCGATTGTCATACTACGAAGAGAAAAAAACTATCTGGAAAAACTTCTTCGCAAGATGAAATTTTCAAATATTCTTCTCATAGAAGACGGTGCAAGTACAACTCTTGGTCCTTTCAATCTAACGATGTATGGGCCATTTGAAACTCACGTATTTTATGACGCCAGCATAGGCTATCATATCGATAGCGCGCTTGTTGTCGACGACGGAAAACACGTTGTGCTAAATGCCAACGACAACAGGCCTAGCGAACGATCAGCTCACGAGCTAAAAGAGCGACATCCTAATATCATGGTTGCTCAACTCATGTACGCGGGCGCGAGTCCATACCCGAGTTGCTTTAATAACCTCACTGATGACGAAAAGCTTCGTGAACACGATGGAGTCGTGGAAAGAAGTCTTGCTCACATGGTGAAAATCGCAAAAATTCTCGAACCAGATTTTGTGATGCCGTTTGCCGGCGAGTTTGTTCTTGGAGGAAAAGGCTGGAGAAAAAACCGATTTCTCGGCACGACCACTCCTGAGAACGCCGGACAATTCGCAAAAATACATGGGCTTTCGCCTCTGCTTCTAAACGAAGGAATGTCCTTCGATTTAGAGAGCGGTAAAACAATCGGTACATACGTACCTGTAGATACATTTGTAAGAGACAGATACATCGAGGAGGTAATATCCAAAGAAAGATATCCATTCGAAGATGATTGTCTGAAAGATTCTTCATGGTTTCATGAAATCCTTCCATTTGCCCGCGCGCATCTGTGGAACGCCCAACAACGATACCGGTACTTTCCCGATCTGTGTCTCTATCTCAGTGTTCGGGATGAGTATTTCGTCATAGATTGGGAGAAAGAAGAGGGTTTCTTCATAAAAAGAAATGAGTTTCGGGAGCCATTCATCACTTACAGTCTCCCACTCACCCTACTCCAACGGATCATGACTCGACAGGCTCACTGGAACAATGCCGAACTCGGCTGTCACGTCGATTTCATAAGACAGCCAAACAAATACCTTCCAGACATGCACGCGCTCATTTCCTTCTTCCATGCGTGAAAAAAATCCCCGTGGGCGACTACGCCCACGGGGGTTAAAAAAACAAAGGAGGTTTTGTGAGAATCATCATCATGATGACCGAAGAAAACATCGTCGGTAGAGAACTCCTCAAACAGTGGTCAGAAAGAGGAAGGGAGCTTGTAGGGTGCGAATTGGTTTGTATTATAGTCGAACAAAGCGAAAGAGCGGAAAGAGAAAAAGAATATCTGAAAAACGATTTCTATAATCCGCCACAATTCAACGCAATTGTGCAAAAAATTCACACGCCTACAAAAACCGTGAAAAGTCTGAATGGTAACAAATCTAGGAGAATAGTCAAAGGGTATGAACCAGGCATCATTCTTCTCGATGGATCAGCTGTTATCAAAGATAGAATTTTTAACATACCCACAATAGGCGCAATCAATGCGCATCCGGGAATTCTGCCAGATTTCAGAGGCGTGGATTCTGTCCGGTGGGCAATCCTCAAGGACAAAGCAGTCGGTGGTACTGCTCACATCACCGACAGTGGACTCGACACTGGCCCCATTCTTCTCAAAAGAGCGGTCGACGTCGAAAGATGTGAAGACATCCTCACTCTGCGCGTCAGGGTCATGCGCGTCTGTGCAAGCCTCCTCATTGATTCAGTAATAGGCCTCAAAAACGGCACAATAGAACCAAAACCTCAAAATCTGGATGAAGGCAGTTACTACACATGGATGGATGAAGCGAATCGCGCAAAAGTCGATGAAATCCTTCAAAGAAAATAATCGCAAGTACAAAAACAGGACTAACGCCCTCCGTTAATGCAAACGGAGGGCATTTTCATATACAATTAATTCAAATGAAAATTCTTTTTAGCGCATACGACGCTGGTGGCATGGATGCTCTTACGCCTGTTATAAATAAAATCAAGGATAATAAAAAATATATATTAAAAGTTTTTTTAGGTGGTCCTGCAAAAAAAATAGCAAAAAGTGAAAAAATAAAATTCATAAATTGTGAGAAAAAGACTATCAAGGAAATAGAAGATTTAATTAAAAAATTTAAACCAGACGTAATCTGCACCGGAACAAGTAGCGGCAAAACAATAGAAAAAATTATCTGGAGAATTGCAAAAAAAGAAGACATCCCAACAGTCGCAGTTGTAGACTTTTGGATAAACTACAATCTTCAGTTTAGTTTTAGCAATAAAGAAAAAATAAATAAAAAAAATCTCCCTGATTTAATTTGCCTTATGGATGATCTCGGAAAAAAAGAAATGATAAAAGAAGGTTTTCCAAAAGAGATTCTAAAAATAACTGGAAATCCTCATTTCGAAAATTTTAAAAAATTCTCTAAAGTAAATCAGAAAAGAAAAAAAATTACATATATCGATCAACATTTCTCAGAACTGATTCCAAAAGGCATTCATGACGAAATTGGATTTCGCGAGCAGCAAGTATTCGACGACTTTATCAAATCACTCTCAGAAAATGATTGGGATGGGGAAGTGGTTATTAAATTTCACCCCGGTTCAAAAACTAAGAACAGATACGACGCAACAATCAAAAAATCAAAAATTAAAATAAGAAAAGCAAAACCAAAAGAAAAACTGGACACTTTGTTGGAGCAAAGTGAGTTCGTTGCGGGCATGACATCAATGGCGCTTTTCGAAGCCGCCCTTGGAGGAAAATTTGTAGTAAGCTACCAACCACACCAAAAGAAAAAAATAGATCCACTGATAAGTAACCGTCTCGGCTTATCTCACTTTGCGTATTCATACAAAAAATTAAAAAATGTAATTACAAAAGCAATAAAAGGAAAATATAACGATAAAAACATAAAAACTATTCGTGAAAAATACACAAAAATTCATGCAACGGAAAATGTTTTGCATCAAATAAAAAACATTTCCAAAAAGTAACCAAACTTTAAAAGGTGTTGTTTCAAATATATAAATCAATGAAAACAATTTGTATTATTCAGGCCAGAATGGGCTCAACGCGTCTTCTGGGTAAGATTCTACTTCCACTTGAAGGTAAGCCATTATTGTTGAGAGTCGTAGACAGAGTTTTAAAAGCAGAATCAGTTGATGAAATTATTGTTGCAACAACTACAAAAGAACGTGATGAAAAAATAGTTGAACTCATAAAAAACTATAACCCTAAAGTAAGTGCATACAGAGGATCAGAGGAAGATGTATTGGATAGGTATTATCAGGCTGTCAAAGAAAAAAATCCCGACCTTGTTGTACGAGTAACATCAGATAATCCATTTATAGATCCAGACATTATCAATAAGACTGTACAGGAATTTAAAGATGATCCATCACTCGAATATGCCTCAAATAATATTGGTGAACACACATACCCAAGAGGGCTAGATACTGAAGCTATTAAATTTACAACTTTAAAAAAATTATGGGAAACAACAACAGAATCAGTTGATAGGGAACACGTCACAATCCACGTCAAAAGATTTCCTAATAACTTTAAATGGAAAACAATAAAGGCAGATAAAGATTATTCAAAATATCGGCTCACCGTTGACGAAGAATCAGATTATAAATTAACGCAAGAACTTTACAAAATATTGGAAAAAGAAAAACCAGACTTTCGCATGCAAGACGTTATTAAGGTTCTTGAAAACAATCCAGATTTATTTACTATAAACTCTCATGTTGAACAGAAAAATAAAAAATACTAAAACCTTCGAATGTCCCGTTTGCAAAAAAATAAGCCCAGAGGATCAAAAAGAAGAATTTAACAAATACACTCTATGGCAGTGCGGTATTTGTTCCGTCCGGTTTTGGACACCATTTGAAAACCCAGGAAGCAATTGGTACGAACACGATGAAAGATATAGCTTCAGGAACAAAAATCCGCTAACACGACCCGAAAGAAATCACAGACAGTTTTTAAAAGATTCTCCGGCAAGGAATGAAAAACTTCTCGACATCGGGATGGGAACCGGGAATTTTCTCGCCGCCGCAAAACAAAAAGGTTATGAAGTATACGGAATAGATTTTGACGAAGATGCAATTAAAACCGCAAAGGAAGAATTCGGATTAACTAATGTATATGTCTCCGATGTTATGGGAATTAAAGAAAAAATGGGCAAAGAAGTATTTGGAGTCGCAACATTTTTTGAAGTATTAGAACACCTTAGCAACCCATATGATTTTCTAGAAGAAGTGAAACAAATTATTAAACCAGGGGGTTACATAGGATTGAGCGTTCCTCATAGGGAATGCCCCGATTTCTTAAAAAAATATGATAAACCACCCCGTCACCTCACAAGATGGAATGAAAAATCAATTAAGTACATATTAAACCAGCATGGATTTGAAATTGTGAGAATTCACGCCATCAGACTGCCGATACCATTTCTAGTTACAAAATTTCATTTTTGGACAAGGAAATGGACAAGTATCGGGCTAGTTTCAAAAGTTAGTTCCAAGAACCAAAAACTTACATCGGAGGATAGCGGTCAAAAGAAAAAAATAAAAATACAAAAGGCGGCACTTCTCGCAAAAATAAAAGACTATGTATTATTTTTTATCCCGGCTGTCTTTCTGAAAATATTTTTTACACTCACAAGGCGCGACAAGTTAGGATTATATGCGCTCGCAAAAAAGAAATAAAATGAAAACAAAAGAAATAAAAATCGGTAATATTACAATCGGTGGAAACGCGCCCTGTTTTATGGTGGCCGAAGCCGGAGCGAATCATGATGGCGATTTTAACAAAGCTAAAGAGCTCATCGATGCCGCCGCAGACACAAAAGCAGAATCAATAAAATTCCAACACTACTCAGCGGGAAAGCTTACCTCAAAAGAAGCAAAAAGATATTGGTATGTTCATGGAGACGAAAAAGGTTTTCAATTTGACCCAACATACTACAAGGACGATCAAAAAAGCACATTCGAAAAAATAGACGGTATTCCTAGGGACAAAGACGCAGAGCTCATTGCGTATGGCGCGCAAAAAAATATAGTCGTTTTCTCAACCCCGTTCGATTTTGAGAGTGTTGACCACCTTGAATCAATTGGCGCACCTCTTTATAAAATTGCATCAGGCGACATTACTTATCATGATTTTCTCCGCTACGTTGCATCAAAAGGGAAGCCAATTATGCTTTCAACTGGCGCAGCCAATCTTGATGAAATTAAAGCAGCAGTAAACGTAATTAAGGAAGCAGGCAATGATCAAATCATTCTTCTTCACTGCACACTTGCATATCCAACACCGCTTGAAAACGCCAATCTGCTCATGATGCAGGATCTTCACAAGCATTTTCCCGATCTTCCAATTGGTCTTTCAGACCACACGCCGGGTATAAAAGCTGATGTTGCCGCCGCAATGCTCGGAGCAGCAATGATTGAAAAGCATTTTACCCACACACCGGGGCACGCAGTAGGTGATGAAAAAGTAGGTGATAGCCCAGATCACGACATCGGTATTGGTCCGACTGCATTTAAAGAAATGATAAGTCGAATTAAAGAAAATGAAAAAATAGGAAAAAGCACGCGTCACGGCATGTCATTTGAATCTGCAATAGAGGAAATTAAAAAAACAGTTCCGGAAGCTTTGGGAAGCCACGGCATAAAAGAAGTTGATGAAGAAGTTGAACGCAAAGCTCGACTTCAGGCGCGAAGAAGTCTTGTAGCAAACACTAGGCTTGTAAAAGGCGAGATTATTACAAAAGAAACTTTAGCGGAAAAAATAACAGTCAAGCGGCCAGGTACCGGAATTGAACCGTATAGAAAAGAGGAACTTATTGGTAAAAAAGTAAAAGAGGATATCGAGGTGGATACCGTTCTCAAGTGGACTCATTTAGTATGAAATTTTCTCCTCAAGAATTTAGCCAACTCATTGCCCTTGCCTTAAATGACAAAATTAAAAAGGCAGATGTTATTTTATTTATCCAAGGAGACGGCCTATCAAAGCCAGAAGTTGCAGCATCTCTTTATAAAAACGGATACGCGCCAAAGATTGTCGTTACAGGGGAAATAAATAAAAACCCAGTAAAAAAAGACTCACGCGTTGAAAGCGCTCTTAAAATTTTAAAAAAATCCGGCATACCCGAAAGCGCCATTATTACAGAGCGTTCATCGACAAACACGAGAGAGCAGGCGATTGAATTTATGCGCCTCGCAAAGAAAAATAAATGGAAAAGCGCGATACTCGTTGCGATGCTTTTCCATAAACCCCGCGTTTACGCAACATTCATAAAAAGAATGCAAGAAGAAAAAACAAACATCCATTTTATAAACAATCCGGTTTTAGGTCTTCCGTGGTTTACAAAAACAAAAGAGGGAACAAGAATAGACTTATTAAAATTGGAAATTAAAAAGATAGACCTTTATACAAAAAAAGGGCACATAGCATCTTTTCCAGAAGTTCTTAAATACCAAAAATGGAAGGAAAAAATATAAAAATCATCGCACTCATCCAGGCCCGCATGGGCTCAACAAGGCTTTCCAATAAGGTTTTAAAAGAAGTTGATGGTAAACCAATGATTGGGATTATTATTGATAGGATCAAACAAGCAAAAGAAATCAACGGCATTGTTATTGCCACAAGTGACAAGGAAAAAGATGACGCAATTGAAAAATTTGCAGAAAAAATAAACACAGAATGTTTTAGAGGTTCAGAAGAAGATCTTTTAGATAGATTATATAATGCTGGTAAAAAATATGGCGCAGATGCAATACTTCGACTTACGGGAGACAACCCGATCATCGATGAAAAAATTATCGATAAAGTAGCTAGAACATTTAGGAAGCAATATGGAAAAATTTCACTTGTAAGCACATGTGTCCCAATGACTTTCCCTGAAGGATTAAGTATGGAGTTGATTGATATAAAAACCCTCGAAAAACTTCACAACGAACTCAAAACACCAGCTGAAAGAGAGGGTTTTGCTGTAATAGTGCACATGAAAAAAAATGAAAAAATTTATCTAAGACATACTATTGCATCAGACACGGATCAAAGCAGGTTTAGATTATCTGTAGATTATCCCGAGGATTTTCATGTAGTAGAAAAAATTATTAAACATTTCAAAAAAAATAATCAGCAATATTTCAGTATAAACGACGTCGTTCATTTTCTTGAATCCCATCCAAATATTTTAAAAATCAACTCACAAAAACAGGATAGGTCAAAATATCCATTTGTTGCAGATGATAACGCAGTACAAAAAGCCAGATAAATCAGATTGACATTTAAGCATTTTTTTGATAAAAAACATTAAGCAAAAAGCACATTGTCAACTTCCAGAAAACAAGGAGATTAGAGTTGGAAAATAAACACAGAGCCATCGTCGTTGGTTGTGGAAGGATCGGCGCCCAGTCTGAGCTGGATGAAAGAAGAGACAAGCCAGCAACTCATCTCGGAGTTTACAGAAGATGCAAGTACACGGAACTTGTTGGTCTTGTTGATACCGACAAAGAAAAACTCGCTGCTGCAAAAAGTCAGATTGATGACAATATCGCAACTTTCAATGATGTGGTAACTGCAATAGACAAGCTCCGACCCGACATTGTCTCAGTCGCCACCACGTCGTCTTCTCATAAAGACGTCGTCAAAGCCGCAGCAGCTAAAAAAACCCCGCTCATCATGTGTGAAAAACCAATCGCGGAGACAATCGAAGATGCAGAAGAAATGGTCGCCGCATGCAATGAGTCAGGGTCAATCCTCATCGTCAATCACACAAGGAGATTTGACAGGTTCCTCGGGGCTTGGAGAAAATCAATCTGCGAAGAAGGTATTGTCGGTGAATTCCAGCAAATATGGGGAGGGTACGCCATCGGCCTTCAGCACATGGGTACTCACCTCATCGACTTCATGATGTTCCTGTTGGGTAATGTCAAAAGTGTTATGGGCGTCTTCAATCACAAAGCTCATACCGCCATTCCCGGTGATACGTGCGTTGACGGAATTTTAGAATTCGAAAACGATACACACGGAGCAATCCAGTCAGTCAATGTAAAAAACTACTCTTTGTTTGAAATCCGTCTTCTCGGCGCAAAGATGGATGTGTTTATTCGGGACATGGGGCTCACCGTAGAGCATGTTCCAGCAGAGCCATCGCAAAGGTTTTCTGGTTTTACTGAACTCAACATCGCGCATAGAGGTTCTGCGCATAGGCCAGAAACAGGAGAAAGCCAGTTTGGTGCATTTGTCGACCACGTTGTCGCTGTTCTTAATGGGACTGAATTTCCAACAAGCACAGGCGAGGATGCTCTCGGTGTATTGAAAGTCCTATCTGCTCTTAAAAAAAGCGCGCAAAATGAAGGCGCTAAAACAATTGTGTGATATAACCCCTCGCGTGAAATTCATGCGAGGGGAAATTACTTTGTTACCAAAAGCGATCCATTTTTGTTTTAAACAAAGCGCACATTCCAATTTTAAAAAACAGAAAAGAAAGGAATAGAAATGAGCACATACAGAGCCGCTATCATTGGATGTGGCCGAATCGGTCTTCTTTCCGAAAAAGATAAAAAACGCACCAAGCCGGCAACTCATGCGGGTGCGTTTCAAGCACATCCCCGTATCAAGCTTGTCGGCGTTGCGGAAACTAATGAAGAAAGAAAAACTGAAGCGAAAAAGATGCTTCCTAGCGTGAAGGTTTATTCGGATGCAGATGAACTTATAAGAGAAGCCAGACCGGATATTGTATCAATCGCAACATTTCACGACGAACACAAAGAAGGCGTGAAACTCGCAGCGCGACATCATGTCCCGCTCATCATGTGTGAAAAACCAATCGCGGAGACAATCGAAGATGCAGAAGAAATGGTCGCCGCATGCAATGAGTCAGGGTCAATCCTCATCGTCAATCACATGAGAAGATTTGACCCCGCTCTATCACGCGTTGCTGACATGATTCTTAAAAAAAAGATAGGCGATATTCAGAGTGTTCGATGTCTCTATGTAAATGGTCTCATGAATACCGGCAGTCACATCATAGATATGCTCCACTGGTATTTTGGTGAGATTAAATGGGTTCTGGCTGTTCCGAATGGCCAAGAACCAACTTACGGCAAAGATGTATTAGTAAATGCAATTATCGAATTTGAATCTGGTGTTCAGGCAACTCTCCAATCCCTCGATTCAAAACACTACGCTGTTTTTGAAATTGAGGTTTTTGGCAAAACCGGAAAGATATCCATCACTGGCCTTGGTCAGATAATCGATGTAATAGGTCTTAGGGAGAGTATGCAATACAGAACCTATATGGAGCTCAACCCTGAAAAAGTGGAAAGAATAGCGGATGAAGGGAGAAGCTTCTTCTCCTCGATGGCTGAGCATCTCGTCTCTGTACTCGATGGAGCTTCTCCAAAAAGCACAGGAAAAAATGCGCTCCAAGCGCTAAAAGTTCTTCTTGCGCTCAAAAAAAGTGCAGAAAAAGGAACAAAAGAATTTGTCTAATAAAGCGGGCACGTATGTGCCCGCTTATCTTTTCAAAATCAAAAAAATATATTATACTAATAACGTAAAACAAAGCTCTTTCAAAGGAGAATAAGGATGACTTTCAAGGTTCTCATGCTCTACCCGAACGTTCGCAGCGAAACTCTAGTTCCCTACGCCCTTGCCCTGTTTTCCTCAATACTAAAGAGAGAAGGATTCGAAGTCGATTTATTTGATACGACTTTCTACAAAGACGACCGAGATACCGATATCGACAAAGAAAAAGCCAAAAACTTCATAGTCAGGCCGTACAAACTTGATTTGCCTATCAAAGATAGTGACGGGCGATCGAACTTCAGGAAAAAGGTAGAATCCTTCGGTCCCGATCTCATCATCGTCACTTCGACAGAAAGCACATTTCGTACCGCGATTCGTTATCTGAAAGAAATCAGATACACGAAGATACCGGTACTACTCGGTGGTGTTTTTGCTACCTTCGCTTCGAAGTTTGCGATTTCTTTTCCCGAAATTGACATGCTCTGTGTCGGTGAAGGGGAAGATATACTCCCAGAGCTTTGTCGGCGAATGCGAGATGGAAGATCAATCCGAGATTTACCAAATCTCTGGATAAAAGAAGATGACGGCACCCTCGTTGAAAACAAAATGGGGCCACTGGTCAATCAGGATGAGAACCCTCTTCCTGATTATTCAATCTTCGAAGACGAGAGACATCTTCAGCCTCGAAGCGGAACAGTGTTTCGAATCTTCCAAATAGAAACACATCGCGGTTGTCCCTACACCTGTACATTCTGTAACTCACCATCTCAGGACGTTCTCTACAAAGGAGCAATTGGCACAAAGTTTTTCAGAAAGCGCAGCCTCGAAAGAGTGAGAAGAGAGATCGAATACGTTCGTGACAATTTCGGGGCAAACTACATTGGTTTCTGGGCAGATACGTTTCTCGCCTGGTCACCGAAAGAATTCGCCGCCTTCTGCGAAATGTATTCTGACATCAAACTCCCTTTTTGGTGCCAGACACGCATCGAAACTCTCACCGAAGAAAATGTGAGGATGCTCAAAGATGCCGGCGTTCACAGAATGGATCTCGGTCTCGAGCACGGCAATGAGGAATTCAGAAAAAGAGTCGTAGACAGAAGGTATTCAAACGACACCGCTGTTGAACAACTCCGTCTCCTCGCCGACTTCGAAATACCTCACACACTGAACAACATCCTCGGACTTCCCGGTGAAACTCGAGAGCTTGCAGATGACACAATAAGTCTCTGCAGGAGAATGACCCCAGACACTGCGCGCGCATCAATCTTCATGCCATATCACGGCACACCCCTTCGAGAACGCGCAGTTGAGCTAGAATACCTTGATTCGGATTTCATCTGCGACCCAAATCCCAACGAGCCGATTTTCGGCATGCCGGGGTTTTCCAAAGATGAAATCAAGGGACTCCTCAGAACCTTCAACATGCACATTCGCTTTCCACTGAATCGAAGAGATGAAATCCGACGAGCAGAGGCATTGACGCCTGAGGGTGATGCCATCTATGAACGTCTTCATGAAGAATTCAGGAAAACTTATTACAGTAATCCTGAAGACATGAGTGAAACCAATCTCGCAAATACGCTCTCTAAACTAAACCCTTAGAGGGTAGGCGCGGTACCCGATCGGTACCGCGCTTTTAATTTAGAAACCACAATTATGCTTGTTTTGTTATAAGTTAAGTACCTCTGATAAAGGGGTTTTTGAACCTTAAGTAATAAAGGGAGTTCTGAAAATGAGGAATGTCTTTCTGAGCAATGACAAGATTTCCCTAAGGTGTTTTGAGTCAGATGATGTTTCACTGATTACTAAATGGCTGAACGATGCAGATGTTACAAGATTTATGTTCTACGGCCAAAAGCCAATGACGGAGGAGCAAGTTGGTGAGTTGATAAATTCCCAACTTGGGTCAGACAAAAATGTTGTTCTTATGATTGATAGTTGTGAATCACCGTCTGCAATTGGTTTTTGCGGTCTCTACGATATTCATCCAACAGCCAGAAAAGCGGAGTTCAGGATTCTGATAGGCGACAAGAACTGTTGGGGTAGGGGGTATGGTACTGAAGTTACCAAGCTCCTAACAGCCTATGGATTTGATCGGCTCAATCTTCACAAAATCTGGCTGGGTTTTACAAGTGAAAACATCAGTGCGGGTAAAGCTTACAAAAAGTCCGGATACACCGAAGAAGGTATTTTGAGAGATGACATTTATCGTAACGGCAGGTATTATGACACCGTAAGGATGAGTATTCTTCGTGAAGAGTTCTATCGAGGCAAAACATCCTTCACCCCTTAACGGGGTGGAGGAATTATTTTTATAGTCATCAGGCGTATACTAAATTTATGGAACAAGAAAATAAAAAACCAGGAAAAAGAAACGACTACGCAAGAGAAACAAGTTTCGTCTACGGAGACCAAACCTGGGGAGTTGCATATTCAAAACTAGATGCAGAATTTGATGTTGAAGGAGAAGCCGTTAACAATGTAACAAAATACATTAGCGAATCTCTTGAAAAATTAAATATTTCTAAAGAAGATTTGAAAAAAATGACAGTACTCGATATTGGTACGGGTAGGCAAGCGGCATGGTTTCAAAAAAACGGCGCAGAAAAAGTTTATCATTTTGATATATCGAAAGCTCATATTGATCACACAAAAAAATATTGCGAAGTAAATAATATAAAAAATTTAGAATCTCACCTAGGAGATCTCATAAAAGATAAACTTCCAGAAGAAAAATTTGATTTTGTTTTTGCTGCAGGAATCTATCAACATCTCATGCCACCACATATGGGCCTCATTAATTTCGCCCAGTCACTCAAAGTCGGAGGCAAAATGTACATGGGTTTCTATAGGTCTGGAGACTGGCGCTGGTTTATTGTATCCATGATTAGAAAAGGTGTAACAAAAAAGAATTTTTCAAAACTGAAAAACAAAATCTCAGTTTCGTGTGCGAAAGGAGACGCAAGTCATTTTCAAGTCGCCCGCATGTTGGATGATTTTTTCGTTCCGGGTCAGTCGCTATTTCATCCAGAAGATATTATCCATGACACGAAAGAATGTGGACTCGAAACTGTCTTTATTGAAGACGACATGCGGGAATATTGCCATGAAAGCAAAAACTATCATTCTGTTGGCGGCGACCGGATATACCTTCAAAAAGCCAAACATTTTTCTTACGAAGATCTTGCAAAAAAAGAATTTAAAACATCAAAAGGCAAAGATCAATTTTTTGATATTCCCTACAAAGAAGAAATAATTTTAGAAAATATTGATAAATGGCTTGAATTAGTTGATTTATACAATCATGGATTTATAGATGAAGATATCTGGTTAGATGTACTTATCAATATGTATCGCTTTGCAAGGCCATGGAATGAAAAGAAGGACGATTATTTTAGCGAAGCTCAGGAAAAAGGAAGACACATAATCTTAGGTGGTTTTTTATCACGGATAAAAAATAATTTTGTGAAATAAAATATGTGCGGCATAGCAGGCATTGTTGATTTAAAAAACCGACAAGTAGATAAATCAATTTTGAGAGCAATGACTGAAAGTATTGCTCACAGGGGTCCTGATGGAGAGGGTTATTTTTTTGAAAATGGCATAGGTTTAGGTCATAGAAGATTAAGCATCATCGATCTAAGTTCTGCAGGATCTCAGCCAATGAAAGGTAAAAATGGATCGGTTATTACATATAACGGCGAAATATATAATTACATAGAATTAAAAAAAGAACTAAAATCCAAAGACTATAAAAGTAAAACAGATACTGAGGTTTTACTTAAGGCATATGAAAAATGGGGCATAGAATGTCCAAAAAAATTAAACGGTATTTTTGCCTTCGCTATATGGGATAAAAAACAAAATAAATTTTTTGCTGCGCGTGATCACTGTGGAGTCAAGCCATTTTTCTACTCCACTCATAATGGACGATTTTATTTTGCATCAGAAATAAAAGCCTTGCTTAAAGGCGGTGTCCCCGCTAAACCAAATCAAAAAATAATTCATGACTATTTAATGTATGGATACTACGATCACACTGAAGAAACATTTTTTGAGAACATATATGAACTCCCACCAGGTCACTGCATGGAAATCAAAAACGGAACTATAAAAACCTGGAAGTATTGGCATACCGAAAATATAACTGAAAATAAAAAAATCACAGATAATGAAGCAAAAAAAGAATTCATATCTATATTAGAAAATTCTGTGAAAATTCAGTTACGAAGTGATGTTCCGATAGGTATGAGTATAAGTGGGGGACTGGATTCTTCTCTACTTGCCGCAGTCGTAAACAAAACTAACGGCGGACAGAAAAATTTTTTACTCTATCACTTTACATATTCAGGAAAAAACTACGAACAAGAAATTCCTTTCGTCAAAAAAATTAGCAAAAGACTGAATTGGAAAGATCCAGTGATAGTAAAGATTTATCCGGATGACATGCCATCCGCAATAGAAAAAATCACGTGGCACGAAGAACAACCATTCCCAGGCCTCCCAACGGTCGCATGGCACAAGCTTTATAAAACATTAGGCAACACCGGTACCACGGTAACGCTAGAGGGTCATGGAGGAGATGAGATGTTTGCGGGCTACGATTACTATGCGGGAAGCTATATCCTCGATTTGATTCGCAAAAAAGGCGCAAAATTTTCGGAAGATGAAATAAAAAAATTTATCACAGTAAGAAAAATAGTTAAGGGAAAAGAACTGGAATTTATTTTAAATGGACTGGAGGCATATTTTCGTGGAGGTATTTCAGCAGACGCTTCCAAAATAACTGGAAGTGAATTTATCAAAAAAGATTTCGCTGATGAAAATTTTCGAGAAATAAAATTTGAAAAACCATTTGATTCATCGCTTTCAAATTTTCAGTACAGAGAATTTTTTCACACAAAATTACCAAGGGTTTTGAGAAGTGTTGATAAGGAGTCAATGGCTTTTGGTAAGGAATTAAGAGTGCCTATTTTAGACAAGAGGCTTGTTGAATTCGCTTTTTCTCTCCCGATTGAGCAGAGGGTTAGAAATGGAAGCATGAGATTTATTATGAGAGAAGCCGCAAAAGATATTATCCCCGAAAGTATCGCAAATACACCCAAAAGATCTTTACCGAATCCTCAGAGATTTTGGTTTCAGGATGAATTAAAAAACTGGATAAGCGATATACTAAATTCCTCATCTTTCAAAGAAAGACCATATTTTTCTCACAAAAAAGTGCTTCAAGAATATAAGCAGTATTGCGAAACCAAAAACCCCAAAAATTCGTTTCATATTTGGCAGTGGCTAAACATAGAGTTGTGGCACAGGGTTTTTATTGATAAGAAGATATGAAACAAAAAACGATAATGTTTGTAGTGGCAACGTCCACTAGAATTGGGTTTGTTTTAAAAACAGACCTATTTAGAAAACTTGAGTCAGAAGGCAATAAGATGGTTATCGTCTCGCCGTTTTGGAATGACAAAAATTTTAAAGATGAATTCTCCAGAAACAATATTTTTTTGGAACCACTGCCAATCCGATCTCGGCTTGCAAAAGCAGCGTCAACAACGAGAAATGTAGCGACGCAAATAACTGATAGTGAAAAACTAAACAGGTGCAAAAAAATACAACAACAAATCACGCGAAGATATAGACCTCAAAACAAAAAAATAAACTGGAGAGGCCCTCTTCTAAAAGTAATTCCAAAAAAAATAAAAACATCAGACACTTTTTGGAACCATGTAGAATATTTTGCTCACAAGCAAAAAGGGTACACAAATTTATTTAAAAAATACAAACCCGACGTCTTAGTGCTAGCAAGCGGGGGAGCTGAAGGTGAAGATATACCGTTCCTATTATATAGCTGGAAAAGAAAAATCCCATCAATTGCCATCGATGGAAATATTGATGTTTTTGAATTTCGTTATTTCAGCAAAACTCGTCCAATAACAGAATGGGCGCTATTTAGTGAAGCTCAAAAGGAGGAAGGAGCATCAATGCAAAAAATTCCAAAAGAAAATCTCAAAGCAACAGGACCGCTTCGATATGATTATTACTTTCATGAATTCAAACCTGAAAATCGAGAAAAATTCTTATCCCGCTTAGGTCTCGATCCAAATAAAAAAGTAATCACGCTAGGCGCAAAAGTTCCTGTTCTTTTTCCTCATAATGACGACATCATCAAAATTATTAAAGATGCAATTAATGATAAAAAAATAGATCCAGAATCTCAGCTCTATATTCGATTTGATCCAAACCATGATCCCAAAATTTACGACAAAAATCTGTTATCAGGACTTAAGTGGGAATTAGCAACATCAAAAGAAGCGTCAACCAGAGAACATCTTGCAAATCTTTTGTATCACAGCGACATAGTCATAAGCATAAGCTCAACATTCTCCTGTGAAGCGTGTCTTGTAGATACTCCCGCAGCCTGGATAGGATTTGAGGGTTTTGCTTCACCTAAAACTTTGGAAGAATCATACAGATACGCCTATGAACTGGATTTATTTAAAAGAATTCTCAAAACCGGAGGAATCTCTTTAGTGGAAAGCCCGAAAGAATTAATAAACACTATTAATAAATACATTAAATCAAAAAAAGAAGGTAGAGAGGAAAGGAAAAAATTTGTACTACAAGAGTATTATAATGATGAAACCAGCGCGGGTGTAAAAATAGCAAAACTAGTCAATGATCTGATTAATAGAAATGAAAAATAAAACACTGATATTTCTGCACATATCAAAAACTGCAGGAACCACACTAAAACAAATCATCTACCGCCATATTCAAGGTGAAAATATATACAGAATCCCTTCTGGTGATTCCGAAATTAAAAAACTAATTGAAAAATTAGACGACAGTAAACAAAAAATCCAACTGATTCATGGCCATATCCCATTCGGGATTCACGAGTATCTTCCTAATCAATCCGAATATATAACAATTATTCGTAATCCGATTGCGAGAATAATCTCGAGATATTATTTTACCGTCAACCATAAGAATCATCCCCAAAGTAAATTATTTAACGACCTAGGTTTTGAAAATTTTATTCAAGAAGACAACATAATCACGTCAAATTTTCAAACCAGGTTACTTCTTGGTCAATCAATTGATCTGACCAACTATAAAAATTTTTCAAGTTTAACAAAAAATGCAATTGGTGAAGTGAAACAAAACTTGGAGAATTTTTTTTCAGTGGTTGGAACCCCAGAAAAATTCAACGAGGTTGTACTTCTTCTAGGAGAAAAATATAGATGGCAAAAACTATGGTATACAAACAAAAGAATTACAAGGGGGAAAATAAATATTAAAAACATACCACCATATATTATTCGAATTTTAGAAGAGAAAAATACTCTCGATATGGAGTTGTTTGAATATGCAACAAAAAGAATTGAGAGAGAAATTAATAATAGAGGCGCAAAATTCCAAATAGAATTAACAAACTTTAAAAAAGAAAATAAATATAAGGGTTTAATATATTCAATTCTCGAATCAATATATAAAAAAATTGGAGCTTTTCTAAACCCCAAAGCAAAACCATTTTTTAAAAAATTATTTTCTTCAATAAAACCTGCATGGAAATATGAGCGAGAAATTATTTAATTCATTAAAAAAAATACTCGGCTTCAACGTGGAATATGTATTTCGCAGCGGTTTTTGGCTCGCAGTAGATCAGGTCATATCAGCTAGTTTAAGTATTGGATTAACTGTAGCTTTTGCAAATCTTCTTCCACAAGCTACTTATGGAACGTATAGATATGTCTTATCCATATTTGGGATGCTTACTATAACAACTTTGCCAAATATGAATATCGCTGTTTCTACTTATGTTGCAAAAGGCTCCGAAGGGTTTTTATTTAAAGCTCTAAAAACAAGGGTTAAATGGGGATTAATAGGCGCCGTAAGTAGTTTCGTTATAGGATTTTTTTATTATTTTAGCGGAGCGCAAGAGCTCGGTTTGGCATTTATCATGATTGGCGTGTTTATACCAGTCATGGACTCTTTTAACATATATGAAGCATTTTTAACCGGAAAAAAACTTTTTAAAGCCCAAGCCATTAGAATGGTTTCTGTCCGGATTATTTCAGCTTTGTCACTGGTCGTCGCACTGCTTCTTTCGGATAACTTATATGTGATCCTCTTAGCATTTTTTCTTCCTTATTGTGTGGCAAGGCCAATAATTTTTGCAGGCACTGTTAAAAAATTTCAACCAAATCAAGAAATCAATGAAAATGTAATATCTTACGGCAAGCATCTTAGTGTTATTCAGATAATGAATGTTGTTATAAACTATCTGGACAATGTACTTATTTTTCACCTATTAGGACCAATTTCTCTTGCTGTTTATACAATCGCCATGGCTCCAATAAAAAAATTCCAACAGATTTTTTCTATCATACCCACACTCGCTCTCCCAAAATTTTCTACAACATCAATAGAGAATTTAAAAAAATCTCTCCTAAAAAAAATGATCCGCATAGCGTTTATATCCATCTTGGGAATTTTCATATACGTTATAGTCGCTCCTCTTATATTTAAACTTGCATTGCCTCAATATCAGGAATCAATTTTTTATTCCCAATTATTATCACTCGTCCTTCTTACATTGCCGTTTTCGCTCATATATACCGTTTTTCAATCACATGCTCTAAAAAAGAAATTATATGAATATAATATAGCAATTAGAATCATCCAGATAACTCTCACAGTTACCCTCATACCACTCTTTGGAATCATAGGGGCAGTTTGGGCCAGAATAGCTTTCCAACTTATTGCTGCAATTGTTCTCGTTATTCTATTTAGAAAAAGCGAGAAAAAAGACATTTAAAATCTTGCTGATATAGTCTATTGCTGATATGCTTCCTAAAAACATTAAATCTTCTCAATGAAAGAAAATATTAAAAATATCTTCGAATGGGCGATAAAGATTTTTATCTTTATAATTCCATTTCTAACTCTACTAATAGAAAAAACAATGCTCTTCCCGTACATAACGGGAAGAAATTTCTGGTTCCGAATATTAATTGAGATCGGGTTGATTCTTTGGATAGGATTACTTTTTACTGATAAAAAATATTGGCCTAAGAAAACATATATCACCATAGCTGTAGCAGTATTCATGTTGATTGTTGGGCTCGCCGATATTATGGGGGTTGACCCTTCAAATAGTTTTTGGTCGCGCTATGAAAGAATGGAGGGATATATTTCCATCCTCCACTTGGTTGGTTATTTCTTCTTATTAAGCAGCGTATTCCAGACAAAAAAAGATTGGAAAATACTCCTAAACTTATTTCTTGTATCAGGGGTATTTCTTGGGGTTTACGGAATTCTTCAAAGAATAGGTGTCATAGAAGCTCTCCAAGGTGGGCAGTATAGAGTAGACGGAAGAATAGGTAATCCAACTTATTTTGCAGCCTATTTGTTTTTTATGGTTATCCTCTCGCTTTTATTTTTTATCCAGTCAAACAAAAAATTGGAAAAATATATTTACGGATTTTTGTTGGTGTTTTTCTTAGTAATAATATATCTGACTGGAACTAGAGGGGTTGTTATAGCCCTCCTTACAAGCGCAATTCTATTCCCTGTTTTATACTTGATTTTCGGGAGAAATAAAGATCATAAAAACAAATCATTATACACAAAAATCAGTATAGGAATTTTAGGGGTTTCCATTTTAATGCCAGCTCTATTCTGGGCTATTAAAGACACTTCTTTAATACAAAACAACTATACCCTTGCTAGGTTTGCCAATATTTCACTTAGTGAAAAAACGACTCGTTCAAGATTCATGGTTTGGGGCATGGCATGGGAAGGATTTAAAGAGAGGCCAATCTTGGGGTGGGGGCAGGAAAATTACGTTGTTGTATTTGCAAAACACTACAATCCATCAATGTACGATCAGGAGCCTTGGTTTGATAGGGCTCATAATATAATTTTTGACTGGCTTATAAACGCTGGCGCCCTTGGGTTGATTTCTTACCTTTCATTGTTCATAGCTGCTTATATCACAATATGGAAATTGTATAAGAAAAAAATAATAAATTTTGGAGAAGCAGCGGTTTTGGGCGTCTTGTTAATTGGTTACATGATCCAAAATCTATTTGTTTTTGATAATTTCAACTCATATATATTATTTTTTGGAGTTCTTGCTTATATAAATTCCCGTGAAAAAACAGAGAAGATTGAAAGCCACGAAGCGCCACTTAAAAGCACCGTCACTACAGTAACTGTCGCCACAGCGGCAAGTGCTCTATTGATATTCGTAGTCATGTATTACTCAGCCATTCGCCCAATGCAGGAAGCAAAATCAATCATAAAGACTCTAGAAGCTACCGGCTCAAATGGAAGCACTCCAGAGAGCATTCTTAATTATTTTAAAAAAACACTTTCCTATAAAACATTTGGTGACGGCGAGGCAAGAGAGCAATTATCAAGATTATCAATAAGTCTTTTGAATAATCATTCAATACCAATAAGCGAGAAAGTTGATTTTGTAAAATTCGCTATAAATGAAATTGAGAAGCAAATAAAAGATCACCCATTAGATCTCAAATCTCGTCTTGCTTTAGGAACGCTTCAAATGGGGCTAACTGGTATAGATGTAAATAACGTAAATCAGGCAAGAATAACTTTAAATAATGCATTGAAGCTTAGTCCCACGCGCCAGCATATATATTTTCTTCTCGCAGATTCGTATCTAATAGTTAATGACTTCAACGGCGCCTTGGATCCTCTCGAAAAAGCCGCGCTACTCGAGCCAAATTATTTAGAAGCTCAGGTTAATCTTGCAAAAGTTGCAATACACGCAAACAGAGATGATTTAGTTGTGAATGTCGTACATAGTTTCGATGAAACATCTAAGGAAAGAGCCATAAGACTTGGCAATAGACCGGATTTAGCAAAAAGAGAGGAAGCGCAATCCTTAGCGAGTATAGGAGATGTTTATATTGATATTCAAAATCTTGCTAAGGCTCTTATCATATATAAAGAAGTTGTTTCAAAAACAAAAGAAGCAAGCTCTGACCCACAATCAGATGCTCAATATTATGCAAATCTCGGAGGCCTTTATCTAAGTCAGGGTTTTCGTAAAGAGGCTCGCGAAGCTGTAGACGAAGCGGTAAAACTCGACTCTGATAATTTTAAAGAAAGAGCAGATCAGTTTATAAAAGAAAATAATCTTTAAAATCCACCAACACTTTTTGATTTTTTGTATCTTGCAAAAAAATCAAACAGAGACAAAAAAGAAGATTTTATTGAAAGTCCGGTAACTTTGTATATCGTATACCAAAGATAAGAGCTTGTAATAATTTGAACTGCTATCGTAGCAAATGCAGCACCCTCAATTCCAAATTTCGGAATTAAAAGAATATTAAAAAAGGCATTCCCGAAAATCGTCCACAAAACCACTGGCAAGAACCTCTTTTCATATCCATAAGCAAAAATTGCCTGACTTAAAATTGAGGAAGGATACACCGATAAGAGTGTAAATATTAGAATCTGAAAAGGTAAAACTGCTGCAAAATAAGAAGATCCAAAAAATAAAGAAATAATTTCAGGAGCGGCAACAAATCCTATCACTACAAAAACTACAGAAAATACAAATACAAACGATAGAGCATATTCAAGTATTTTTTTTGCAATAGCAGGAATAGTAGCAAGTAGTCTAGATACAGCCGGGAAAATGCTAATACCTATCAAGGTTGGAAAAACATAAAGAAGTTGTATCAATTTTTGTGCAGCAGAATAATAACCAACTTCAGAGGGACTCCTTAGCCACCCAATCATTATTATGTCGGTGTTTAGAGTTACTATCCCCATTATCCCAAGAAGCCCAAAAGGCCATGCGGTTTGTAAAATTGGCTTAATTAATGATGGTTTGAAGTGAATAAAGATATTCTTGATATGTCTTCTTAGTGAAAAAATTGCAATAATCATTCCAAGCAAACTACCAATTGCGTAAGCCAAGGCCAGAGACATGCTTGTATTTGAATAAGCAAGTAGAACAAATCCAAGAACAGCAATTATTAAATTAGTAAAAACTGTAATCAGCGCTTCGAGTTCCATTTTTTCCAGAGATCTTATGAGCGCATTACCAAGATCTCTTATGGTATCAAAGGCAAATACAAATATTAATATAGGTATAAGTGTTTTTGCTTCTGGAATATTTGTCACATGCGGAAACAATATTATTAAAGCAATTAGTGCAACGCTTATTAAAAAAATTTTTATAAAAAAACCAGTCGAAATATATTCATCCCGCAGTGCAGGATTTTTTGACGTCTGCCTTGTAATTAGTCCATTTATTCCAATATCGGTCACAATTGTTAAAAACGTTGCGATTCCAAGAGCATGAGAAAAAGCGCCCCAACTATCAGCGCCTAGTTTTCTCGCGGCATATATTACAATAGTTGCCCTGAAAAGCCTGCTTAATATTTGTCCAAAAAAAAGCCAAAATGTATTTTTTGTTACAGTCTGCCCCGTGGAAGTATTTCGTAGTAAAAATTGCTTCAAAAAAAATATAGTACGAGCCATATAATATAAAAATTATCTAGCAGGAATAAAAAGCCTTTTAATTGTCCTGACTAATATTATTAAATCTAACATTATCGATCGATTCTTGAGATAAAAGATATCATATTCAAGCTTCTTATAGCTATCAGAAGTTGAAGACCCATATCTATAATTTATCTGCGCCCACCCGGTAAGTCCGGGTCTGACTAAATTACGAAGTTCAAAAAATGGAATTTCCTTGCTAAGAACTTCTGTAAATTCCGGCCGCTCCGGCCTAGGTCCTACAAGCGACAAATCACCTTTTAAAATATTCCAAAGTTGAGGTAGTTCATCCAAGTGGGTTTGGCGTAAAATCTTACCGATTTTTGTAGGTCTTCTGTCATTTGGACCCGACCACGCAGGACCATTCTGCTCTGCATCAATTGGCATTGTTCTAAATTTCCAAAGCGTAAATTTTCTGCCATGCTTCCCAATTCTTGTTTGTGTAAAAAACGCAGAACCGGAAGAAGTTGCCTTTATCAAAATTATTAATAAAACACCAAGAGGGAGAAATATCGTGCCCAAAATCAAAGAGAGTATAATTTCAAAAGGCCTCTGCACCGCATCGTGAAAAGACCTGTCTATTGCAAGGTTTTCCAAGAACCAAACCTCCTCAAGTTCTGCAATTGGAACTCTCTGAAATAAAAATCCATACAAAGTAGCAAGATCTATCACTTCAATACCTGATCCAAGATATATATAAAGAAGTTTTGTTGTTTTTGAGTCCTTTTTTAAATGAGCCGGCACAACAATAAGGTTTATTTTTTCACTCTTAATAATCTCAAAAAGATTTTTTGAATCTAAAATATCCGCATCATTTTTTATCCAGTGTCTAACTTCATATCCAAGTTGTGGATGTGTAGAAAGGTAGTCGAATGTTTCTTTTGTGGTGGCGGATGTTCCCACAAGTAGTATTCGTTTATGGGATGAGCCGCTACTCATTAGAGTATTCACAACTGTTCTCCACCAGTGAGCTAGAGATCCAAATAAAACCAAAAACAGAAAGAGGTTCGTTTTCGGTGTGATTTCAAAACCTGGCGCAAAATAGAAAAAAGCGATTGCCAGTAAAAAACTTACTGCAAGTCCAGCCAAAAACCTCTTACGAAACTCCTTATCGTTTCTAAGATCTCTAAGCTCATAAAATCCGGAAATATAAAAAATCAAAAGCCAAAATACAAATACAATACTAAAAGGCGCAAAGTGGTCTGCGCCGAAAGGGGATAATGTGCCGTACCTTACAATTAATGTGAGTATCAGTGATACATAAAGTATGGCTATATCTCCCAAAAAGAGTAAAAACTGCTTTATCTTTGGAGAATGAATCATTGCTGTGGAAATGTTATTTTTTATGAAGTATATTTAGTGTATACTTGGGACTGGTCGAATCCCTAAGTACTACAAAACGCAAATAATATAAACACATTTTCAAAAAAATGGAAACAGGAGAAAAAAAGAATTCAAATTTTCTCGCAATGAGTATTTTGGTTGCCGCTCTAATCATTGGAGGGTCATCAATCTACAGCGCCTCAATAAAAGGCGGTAATCCTTCAAATAATGTAGGAAATGTTGCTATAAACGCCGGTAATGACAATGGACAGCCTACTATAGTAAACGTTTCAGAGGACGATGATGTCATCTTGGGTGACAAAGACGCCCCTGTAACCATGATAGTATTCGGTGATTTTCAGTGCCCATATTGCAAACGATTATTCGATGAATCCGAAGGTCGTCTTCGCGATGAATACGTTGCAACAGGTAAATTAAAAGTCGTTTACCGAGATTTCCCATTAAGAAGCATTCACCCATATGCGCAACCATCTGCTGAAGCCGCTGAATGCGCAAAAGAGCAGGGTAAATACTGGGCATATCACGATGAGCTTTTCAGAAGACAGGATACTCTTGCCACAATCGATTATGGCAGTCTTGCAGCTGAACTAGGTCTTGATAAGGCTAAATTCAATAAATGTGTCGCAGAAGGAAGATATAAGGACGAAATCGAGAAAGATTATCAAGATGGTATAGCAGCCGGCGTACAAGGCACCCCAGCAAGCTTTATCAATGGAAAATTTATCTCTGGAGCCCAACCATATGAAGCATTTAAGGCAGCCATCGAAGAGACCTTGAATTCTTAAGTACTTTATTGTACGCTATTGACAGTTTAGTTCGATACGTTTGCAGAAAGAAAAACAAACGTTTTGCCTCGTATCCAGCTAACAAAAGGTTCGAAAAAAGCTATATACAGGCAAAATGAATTTTAGAGAAGAGCCAAGACAAATGTTCAAAGGTAGCTGGAAGTGCGCAAATTGCGGTAAGGATATAACCGAATTGCCATTTGAGCCAGACCCAGCCAGATTGAACAGCTTGCTCTGCCGCGATTGTCACCGCGAAAGAAAACAATCTTTCAGGAATCAGTCATTTGGTAGATAGGCAGTAAAACAAAACACCCACCCGCTTTGCGGTGGGTGTTTTGTTTTAGTTGAGGATTTCGACTAAAATATAAACCAATGATGTACGACTTAATAATTATAGGAGGCGGTCCAGCCGGAGTTGCAGCTGGTGTGTATGCTGCTCGTAAAAAACTAAAAACTCTTCTCGTTACAGAATCATTTGGTGGTCAGTCGGTTGTCTCGGCAGATATCCAAAATTGGATAGGGGAAGAGCACATATCCGGTATTGAGTTAGCAGAAAAATTTGAAAAACACATTCGAGCTCATTCAGATGTTGTCGATATAAAATCCCCTGAGAGAGTAACAGAAATAATTAAAAAAGATATTGAAAATGGTGAATATATATTTGAAATAAAAACCGACAAAGGAGAAAGCCACGAGGGAAAGGCCGTTATTCTTGCTCTCGGAGCTCGCAGGAGAAAGTTAGGCATCCCCGGTGAAGACAAATTAAATGGACGTGGTGTGGTCTATTGCAGTACCTGCGACGCGCCTATTTTTAACGGAAAACAGGTTGTCGTAGTTGGTGGTGGAAATGCCGGACTCGAAGCCGTTCATGATCTTTTTCCCTATGCGACAAAAATATACCTCCTTGTAAGGGGAGATGTTTTGAAAGGCGATGCCGTAACACAGGAAGTAGTTAAAAAGAATCCGAAAGTGGAGATTATAATGAACGTCGTAGCAGAAGAAATAATTGGAGAAAAATTTGTAAACAGCATTCGCTATCGTGATACAAAATCAAATGAAGAAAAAACACTAAGCGTGGAAGGTGTATTTATAGAAATCGGATCCATTCCAAATTCAGAAATTGTAAAAAATTTGGTTCAAATTGATGCATGGGGTCAGGTTGTTATCGACTCAAAACACGGAGCAACCTCTCTCCCGGGAGTTTTTGCAGCAGGGGATATTACAGACGATCCGTATAAACAAAACAACATATCGGCAGGTGATGCGGTAAAAGCCGCTCTCGCCGCTCATGCATATCTTTTAAAAAGAAAAAAAGAAAGTCCAGCAGCAGCCGATAAATTATAATAAAAAGCACATAGCACATAGCTATGGCAAAAAATAAAATCCAAAAAAATATATCACAAGAAGGATGGATAGCACCTGCAGTTCTGCTGGTTTTATTAGGGGGCACCCTGCTTATAGGCGCATATATCATTAAAAAAGAATCAAAAAATAATTTATCAGAAATAAAAAATTCAAACCTCGTTGCAGATATTAAAATCAATTCCGAGAAAAAAGATAATCAAAATCTAGAGTCAATAAGTCCAATCCCCGATAAATCGCCGCATTTACAAAAATCTTCATCACCTGAAGTAAAAATTTCAAAATCAAACCCGCCTCAGAAAAAAACACCTTCCCCGACACCAAGACCTTCCCTGGTCACCTCGAAGTCACCCCTACCAAGCCCAACTCCAACTATTCAAAAATCACCATCACCAACCCCTACACCGACTCCAACCCCAACTACGATACCATCACCCACACCCACTCCCACACCATCGCCTACACCAACGCCAAGCGAAGAGCCAGAAAATTCAAAGATATTAATTAGCGAATTCGCAGTTGATATGGAAGGAGTGGATAATACAGAATTTATCGAACTTTATAACCCAAACTCATTTCAGGTATCAATCACAGGTTGGTCAATTCAATATCTTTCTGGGTCAGCCGATTCCATTGAAAAAGTTTCCAAAAAAAATATTGCAGAGGGCGTCATTGCTCCACACGGTTTTTTTCTTATCGGTATGGGAAGTTATGAGGGTGTCACAAATACCGATATGACTTGGAGTCAGTCTTTAAATAACACCGGAGCCACGATTTTTCTTGTCAGTGATCAATCAAAAATAAGCGGCATAAGAGATGAAAATATAGTAGACAAAGTTGGCTATGGCCTAGGTGACGGGCCCATCGTTCCGGAAGGAAATTCTATAGGACTCCCCATAGCAGGCGAAAGTCTCGAAAGGAAAGCCCTTGAGTCGGGCGAGTGCCGCTCTGCATCAGACTCCGGAGAAGGTTTGGGAAACGGTTGCGATACTGATGATAATTCATCCGATTTTGAAGTTAGGGAAATTCCCAATCCGCAAAACACCTCGTCTACCGCCGAATAATTTTATTCTTCACATTCAGTCTTTTTACCCAAAACCGTATCTGCGAGTTTTGCGGTAATCACTTCAGTAAGCGATGCGTCATGGTTTTTAAGATCAAGTTCAGAAAGGGTTTTTCTTGCTTCTTCAATTATTTTTTTTGAATCATCCGAAATACCACCTTCATGAGCAGCGTCCTCCAGTTGTGAATCAAGTTTAGAAATCAACTTATCTCTCTTTTCAGATGGAGTAAGAGTAAGATCGGTAATTTTATCATTTACTGATTTTGGAACAGCTTTTTCAAGGAGAGACAAGCCCTGCATCTTTACGTCAGTTGGAGTAAGATTCAAAAGAAGTGCCCCGACTCCAAAAACAAAAACTATAAAAAATATTAGCTTGACGAACCACATAATATATAGAAGTATAACACGATAAAACATGGTTGTAGTTCTCGTAAATATTAGAAGCGCATGGAATGTGGGCTCGATATTTCGCTCATCCGACGCTGCCGGCATCGATAAAATTTTTCTCTGCGGCATCACTCCTGAACCAATAGATAGGTTCGGTAACCCACGGAAAGATATTGCTAAGGTTGCATTAGGCGCAGAAAAAACAGTTAGCTGGGAAAAATCCTCAAGAGTTGTTAAAACCATCGACAAGCTAAAAAAAGACGGCTATACAATCATTGCCATAGAACAAAACAAAAATTCCTGCCCCTACGACAAAATCAAACCCAAAAATAAAACAGCCATTGTCCTTGGTAACGAGGTAAAAGGTCTTCCACTGGCAGTTCTTAAACGTGCTGATAAAATAGGAGAGATACCAATGCGCGGAAAAAAAGAGTCGCTCAATGTTTCAGTCGCATTCGGCATCATTGTCTTTGAAATGATAAAAAAAACATAAATGAAGAAAATCATCATATTTCTCATATTCACTGCATTGTTTGGAACATATGCATTTCAAAAAGCTGAAAAGACTATTGGCGAGGACAAGGTTGTAATAAATGGCGCAGAGTTTTTTGTGAAGCTCGCCGATTCCAAAGATAAATATATCAAGGGTCTTTCAGGCGTCCCGGGGCTTAGAGATAACGAGGGTATGCTCTTTTTATTTGATAAACCGGATCGATACGGATTTTGGATGAAAGACATGCTTTTTTCTATAGACATAATCTGGATATCAAGAGGTAAGATCATAGGTATAGAGGAAAGCCTTGAACCGGTAAAGAGTGGGCTGCCGCCACTTTACTACCCAAAGACCCCCGTAGACATGGTTCTCGAAGTTAAAGCCGGAACAGCCATAAAGTACCAAATGAAAGAAGGGGATAGTGTAAAAATTTATCTAAAACCAAAAGAACTACAACAAGACGGAAAGTGAGAGTATACTAATAACCATATGGCAAAAATAGCAATAAACGGCTTCGGTAGGATTGGTCGCATGTTCTTCCGTCAAGCAGCAGAAAACAAAGATATAGAAATAATTGCGATAAATGATCTTGGCGATGCTGAAAACCTCGCCTATTTATTAAAATACGACACTGTCTATGGGCGATTTGATAAGGATGTATCAGTAAAAGATGGAAATCTTATCATAGATGGCAAAACAGTAAAAATAGTTCAAGAAAAAGACCCAGAAAAACTTCCATGGGGCGCAATGGGAGTGGATATAGTTATTGAATCCACAGGTGTTTTTGATTCATTTGAAAAATCCGCAGCCCATATAAAAGCAGGAGCAAAGAGAGTCATTATTTCCGCTCCCGCAAAAGATGAAGATGGAGACCTCGGGAAAACCATCTTGATGGGAATAAACGACGGCGAGCTAAAAACAGTATCACTTTCATCAAATGCTTCCTGTACTACTAACTCCGCCTCACCGGTCATTCAAATAATGAGCGAAAACCCTGGTATAGAAAAAGCCATTCTAAGCACAGTTCATGGCTACACTGCCACTCAATCAATCGTTGATAGTCCGACAAAAGGAAAAGATTTCAGAAGGGGAAGAGCCGCAGCGCAAAACATTGTCCCATCAACTACCGGCGCAGCAATAGCCGTCACAAGAGCTGTAAAAGAACTCAAAAACAAATTTGATGGAATCTCAATGAGGGTTCCTGTTCCAAGCGGGTCAATTGCTGACATTACTTTCATAGCAAAAAGAAATACAACCAAAGAAGAGGTTAATGACATCCTAAGAAAAGCATCTGAAACACCAAGATGGAAAGGAATTATAAAAGTTAGCGAAGATCAACTTGTATCATCAGACATCGTCGGCGAACCATACGGATCAATTGTTGACTTAGGTTTTACAAAAGTTGTTGATGGAAACCTTGTAAAAGTGCTCTCGTGGTATGACAACGAATACGGATATGTAGCTATGCTTGTAAAACACGTGCTAGTAGTATCATCCATTTTGTAGTGAATATGGATTCAGTAAAGTCTCTTCTAAAAAGAAGTTTAGATATCTATAAAGAAAACTTCCGTACATTCATTGGAATTCTTTTAGTACCAGCAGTTTTTGCTGTACTAGTAGGCTTCTTTGCGGTTTTCATTCCCGAGACAAAAGTGTGGGGCATAGTTATTCTTTTATTATTTATTCTCTCAACGTTTGTTGGGTTTTGGGCAAATACCGCATTGATTGTTTTTATAAGAGACAGAGCTAATAAAAACAGTATATTAAACATATACAAGGCAAGCATAAAATATTTTTTACCGCACTTCTGGATTTTAGTTCTCATTGGTCTTATCACGTTCGGTGGAATGATTTTATTTATAATCCCAATGTATTTCCTCGCGGTTTTGATATCATTGTCTCCATACATACTTATTGCTGAAAACACAAAAGGCCTAAAAGCTATCGCAAAAAGCCGCGAATATATAAAAGACTACTTTTGGCCCGTAGTAGGAAGGCAATTAGCCCTCATGGCATTAGCTGGGCTCATCGGTCTTTTTATTGGGTTGTTAGCGCTATCATTAAGCCTTTTCGGCCAAAGCGCGGAATCAATCTTTGGTCCGCTAATCTTTACTATCGCCGTTCTTCTCCTCACGCCAATTGCGCCAATATTTTTAACTCTCCTGTATGAAAACCTTCGCTCGATAAAACCAGCTGTATCAAAAGAAACAAATCACAAGCGAGGCATATTTATTGGAAGCGCCATATTGGGCGTGCTTGCGATTATCGCCTTCTTTGTCCTTATTATTTTCATTCCTCCTCAACCCGATGAGTTCGACGGCAATCAAACAGGAACACAAACACAAATTGAGGAATAATAAAAAAAATCAAAACAAAAAAATCAAAACCGTATTAGGGGGAATATTTTTTATATTTATAAGTGCGGGTATCGGCATAGCCGGAAGATATTCGATTACTCCGGAAAATAAAAATGTAGAAATTATAAAAGCCAAAATAGACCCAATTCACGAAGTCAAAAAAAAGGACGAAGATTTAAGCATTCTCTTTGTGGGAGATATAATGCTCTCCCGCGGCGTAGATTATTACATTAAAAAATTTGACGATATAAATCACCCTTTCGAGAAAATAAGTGATTTTACAAAGTCAGCATCACTAACTTTTGGAAATTTTGAAAATCCGGTTTCAGAAAATGGCAAAGACGTAGGTAGTAAATATTCTTTCAGGACAAATCCAAAATATATAGAAGGATTACTCGGAGCAGGTTTTGATATCGTATCTATTGCAAACAATCACATTTGGGATTGGGGATTCGATGCAATGAGTGACACTATATCGCTCCTCGAACAAAACGGAATAATTCCCGTCGGCGCCGGACGCACAGAATACGAAGCCAATGAACCAAAAATTATTAATCTCAAAAACACTCGCATTGCTTTCCTCGCTTACACAAATCTCTATCCAAAAAGTCTTATCGCAAAAGAAGATAAAGGTGGAGTGAGTAACGGCAGTCTGGAAAATATTTTATTCTCCGTAAGAGAAGCAAAATCAAAATCAGACATAGTCGTAGTCTCATTTCATTGGGGCAACGAATACGAACAAACCCCGCAAGATTGGCAAACCCAAGAAGCCCATAAAATCATCGACGCCGGAGCGGATTTATTTATCGGCCACCACCCTCACGTCATCCAACCCGTCGAAAACTATCATGGAAAATGGATCGCCTATAGCTTAGGCAATTTCATATTCGATCAAAACTTTTCAGAAGCCACGAGGAGTGGATTAATGCTCAAGGCAAATATAAAAAACAGCAAACTCATAGATATCCAAACAACAAAGATAAAATTTACCGACACATTCCAACCCTATATCCCATAAGGTATAATTATACCCATGACTATATATCTCGCCTCGGATCACGCAGGCTACAAACTAAAGGAAAAAATTAAATCACATTTAACCGAAAAAGGGATAAATATCGAAGACTTCGGCCCTTTTAAAGAGGATCCAGATGACGATTACCCTGATTTTATCCATAAAGCCGCAGACGCTCTATCAAAAAATCCTGAAAACAAAGCAATCATCCTTGGTGGCTCTGGAGAAGGGGAGGCCATGGTTGCAAACAGGTACAAAGGCGTAAGAGCGGCTGTGTTCTATGGTTCCTCTCCCGAAATCATCAAGCTCTCAAGGGAGCATAATGATGCAAACGCCCTTTCACTCGGCGCCCGATTTATTGACGAAGAAGAGGCATTAAAATCAGTTGATCTCTGGCTCAACACTTCTTTCAGCAACGAGCCTCGTCATAAACGCAGAATAGATAAAATTGATTAATCATGCAGAAAATAATTCCGGCGCTCAATGCGGAAAACCTTGAAGATATTTTAAACCTCTTAGATAAAAGTAGGGATTTTTTGAAAACAGGTGACTGGGTTCACCTCGATGTTGCTGATGGTATTTATACGGGAAACAAAACATGGGGCGACCCAGATGAATTTGAATTAAAAATCACCGAAAATTTTAAATACAAATACGAAATTCATCTCATGGTTGAAAATCCCGATGAGGAAATCAAAAGATGGATAAAAAATGGAGTGGGTAGAATCATTGTTCATGCAGAAAAAATAAAAGATATAAGTTCACTAATCAGTCTTTGTGGTTCAAACGATATCGAACTGTCGGTTTCCATCGGTCCCGAAGTCGATATAGGCGTCATCGATAGCTACATTGATTCTCTTTCTAACATTCAAATTCTCGCAGTCACCCCAGGATTAGCCGGACAAAAATTTACAGAAAGTTCTGTGGATAAAATATCCAAGCTTCGCGAAAAAACAAATGCTACAATTGAAATAGATGGCGGTATGACTGAGGATACGATCGAAGTCTGTTTCGACGCAGGAGCGGATGTTTTTGTATCCGCCTCATATATTTTTAAAAACAATAATCCAAAGGCTGCATTTGAAAAGCTTGAAAACGCAGCTGGTGGATAAAAATAAATCGTGAAAAATAAATTAACAAAACGCATGCACCCCAGACACGAAAAATATTTCCACCGCATGACGTTTATATCTGGAACAATCGGCGCTTTATTTATTGTTCTGGGATTTTCTTTTATATTCGCCTCCCCAAGCAGCCAAACAGCTGCCATTCCAAATGTTTTTACAAAAAGCTCAAAAAACGGAACAGAAAGTGTTAAATTTCAGATTCTTGCGATAAATCCCGTAAATGGATCCACAAACATAGACTCAGGCTCAAACGCAGAAGTCGTTTTTAATAAACTTCTCGATAGAAGTACAATAAATTCAAATAATGTCTTTATCGAAGAATCCGCAACGAATGCAAAGATATCAGCAATTTATAGAGTTCGAACAGAAGGAGATCACACTGTAGTTACTTTAGCTCCGACAATTCAACTGAATAGATTCACTCCATATAGATTCAAAGTTACAACTGGCGTCCGCTCTGATAGCGGGGAACAACTGGGTAGAGTTTATACATCCGAATTCACAACCGAAAAACCTAAGAGAGGTGTTTTTATTGGCGATCAAGAAATTGAGATTAAAAAAGAAAAACTAGCAGCAGGCAACCAATTAATAAGAGACGCTTTCTACGGATACGGAAGTGGTGACTCAAAAAACTTTTCAATTCAAACTCTTGCAAACACCGCAAGAACACGAAACCCTCAACCATTTTATGGTACTTTTCCAAATACCCGTGACGACGCATACAACCAATTTTACAGAGATCATTGTTTTGATGACAAAGATTATGCCGCCGCCGCAGCCATGGCATGGCGACTCACAGGGGATACGACTTATGCTGATGCGGCAAAAAGATACGTAATGTCATGGGTTAACGCTTTTGACGTAGAGCACTCAAGTCCCTACGCAGAATGGTGGTCATCTGTTCTTTTAGACCTTTGCGGTGTCGGATTCGCCCATTCCGCAGATTTGATTTGGGACTATCAGGGGTTTACAGATGCGGAGCTCCAGACTATGTCCAGGTGGTTTTATTATTACGCTGAGCTAATTCGCGGCTTTTTAAATAAGGACGCCGTAGGCGATTGGAATTATCTAAGACAAGAAGCAGAGAGAAATGGATGGATATTCAAAGACAGGAATGAACTCAGAGGAAACAATATAAGAAGTTGGGACATAGCAACCATTGCAGCTATTAGTAATCTAATTGGAAGTGAATCTCTTAGAAATTATGCCTTCTGGAGTAGTAGTGGCAACACAAGAGCGCTTGACCACCAGATAGCCTATATTTGCGAACCATTTACAAATGGTCCATACGGAAATCCTGACAAGGCCACAATTATTGACACCTCAAGAGAGTTTGCTTCAAATGGTGGACCGGAGTCTGGAACAGGGTATGAAGTTTATCATGCTCAAGCATTAGGCTTTGCTGTTGCTGCAGCTAGAGAAGCCGGTATTGATCTTGCAAATTACACTGCGCCAAACGGCACAAAGATTCAGGACTGTATCGACCACCTCGCAGACAGACTCTCTGGAAGAGTGGGTTATCCTCCGGGATATGATCCGTTTGAGCAGGATGACATAAGCAATGTCGCTGGAATGTTTGAACTTTACTTCCTGCTATTTAGATCAGACGCTATTAAAAATATTCTTTCTCAAAATTTATCTGGCGGCAATCCTCCGCATAGACCATTTCTCGGAAGCCACCACAAGATGATGAATGTATTTATTGCAGGAGTTGATATAAACGACACAAAGGATGCGCCACCTCCATTCGATCCAGTAAATCTCTCAGGGTCAGCAGATGTGACTCAGGTAAGGCTTCAGTGGATAAATCCACAATCAAACACAGAAGACGCCGTCCCTTTTAAAAACAGAATTTACAGAAACAATATATTAATAGCCGAAACACCGGAATCAAATTTTATGGATACAAATCTTTTACCTAATCATAACTACAGATATTCCGTTCAAGCCGTAACAGAGGAGGGCGCCGTATCTCATCAAGTGGAGATTGGCATTACCACTGATTCGATAAATTAGTTTAAAATTAAAGAATGGAATCAATTCTTCACGACGAAAAATTAAAAGAACTGGAAGAGAAGGCAAATGAAATAAGAGAAGATATAATTGCCACACTTGTTGAAGCTGGATCAGGGCACTCCGCGGGACCTCTCGGTATGGCAGATATTTTTACTGCTTTTTATTTTCACATCCTAAACCACAAACCATCCGAACCAAATTGGCCGGATAGGGACAGATTGATTCTTTCCAATGGACATATTTGTCCGGTTCGCTACGTTGCAATGGCACATGCAGGATATTTTAAAAGAGAAGAATTAAAAACTTTAAGAAAACTTAATTCCCGTCTCCAAGGCCATCCGCATAGAACAGCTCTCCCGGGAGTTGAAACAACATCAGGCCCCCTTGGGTCGGGCATATCACAATCCGTCGGTATAGCGCTCGGAGCTCGCTTAGACAACAAAAAATACAGAGTTTATTGTGCTATGTCCGATGGAGAGCACGATGCCGGTAATACATGGGAAGGTATTATGCTTGCAGGGAAGTATAAACTTTCAAATCTGACAGCGGTTATTGATAGAAACAATATTCAAATAGACGGCTACACAGAAGACATTATGCCCCTCGAACCATTAAGGGCAAAGTATGAATCATTCAACTGGCACGTCATAGATGTTGATGGTCACAACATCAGAGAATTTGTAGATGCGGTTTATGAGGCTAAGGCAATTTACGAAAAACCAACTGCGATAATTGCCCACACGATTCCCGGCAAAGGTGTAGGATTCATGGAAAACGATTACAGATGGCATGGTAAACCACCGAATAAAGAAGAGGCAAAAGCAGCTCTTAGTGAACTAAGAAAACTAGGTGGCAGGATAAGATCAGAACACGAATAACATTCTGGTGAGCCTAAGTGTTATATGATAACGTTATTAATATAGCGGTGATTACCGCGCCAATCGTTAAAAATAAACAATTATGGAAACAAAACTAAAATCATCTCCAAGGGATGTTTTAATGCATCTATTCACGATAATACTGCTATATATTGGAACTGGCAGTTTTTTAGCTCTGCTTTTCCAATATATCAATACAAAATTCCCAGACCCGTTGAATATAGGTTCTAACCCTGGTCCTACAAGCCTTGCTATATCAATTCTCATCGTTGTCTATCCGGTGTTTCTTTGGGCTTCTAGTTTTATCAAAAAAGACATAAAAACAAATCCACACAAAGCAGAGCTAAAAACAAGAAAATGGCTTCTGTATTTCACCCTCTTTGCAGCTGCGGGTTTCATCATAGGAGATCTCGTAACTCTTATTTATAATTTTCTAAATGGTGAAGTTACTGTCAGATTTATTCTGAAAGTTCTCGCCATCCTCGTCGTTGCTGCAGCGATATTCTGGTATTACCTAAGCGAGCTGAGAAGTCACGGCAAGGAATCTGCAAAATTTAATAAATCCTATGCATGGATTACAACCATTGTTGTCGTCTTAACTATAACCTCAGGTTTCTTTATTACAGGTTCTCCATTCACGCAAAGAACAAGCAGACTCGATGAACAAAAGATATACGATCTCCAATCGATCCAAGGACAGGTTCTTAATTATTGGATAAGAAAAAACGAACTACCAGCATCGCTTTCAGAATTAGAAAATCCTCTAGAGGGGTACTACATACCAAAAGATACACAAACCGGAGAAGCATATAAATATAGCAAAATCAATAATCTTACCTTCGAAATTTGCGCAACATTTAACAGGTCATCGGATAATAATGCCACCAACGTTTATTATCCAGGTTCAATTTTTAAAAACGAAAATTGGGCTCACGGTGCCGGAGAGAACTGTTTTAAGAGAACAATCGATCCTTCGCTATACGAAAACAATGCTCCAAATATAAAAAGATAAACCAGTGCATGATATCACCCGACGCAAAATTAAATCCAAAGCTCTTTGATAAAGACGTTGAATTAAAACCAATCCGCAATGGTTACGGTGAAGGTTTAGTCATGGCAGGCGAAAAAGATAGTAACATTGTCGTTCTTTGTGCAGACCTCACAGAATCAACGAGATCCGAAGAATTTTCAAAAAAATTTCCGGAAAGATTTTTTGAAATCGGCGTTGCTGAACAAAATCTTGCAACTGTAGCCGCGGGTCTTGGGGTCACGGGAAAAATTCCATTCATCTCTTCCTACGCAGCATTTTCCCCGGGAAGAAACTGGGAACAGATCAGAACCACAATTTGTTATAACGATTCAAATGTAAAAATTGCCGGAGCTCATGCTGGCATATCAGTAGGCCCAGACGGTGCAACTCACCAAGCTGTCGAAGATATCGCCACTATGCGTGTTCTATCTAATATGCGAATTTTTGTTCCAGCCGACGCAATAGAAGCGAAAAAGGCTACTATAGCAGCCTCAAAGATCTGGGGACCGGTTTACCTAAGATTTGCTAGAGAAAAAACACCTATTATTACTACAGAAAAAACCCCATTTGTTCCGGGGAAAGCAGTAACTCTGTGGGAATCAAAAGCAAGTACAAAAAAACCAAAAGCGGCAATTATCGGATGCGGCCCTCTGTTATACGAAGCTTTAATAGCCGCCAAGGAATTAGACGAAGAGGGGATTAATACAATTGTCATCAATATGCATACTATAAAGCCAATTGATGAGTCCGCTATTGTTTCCGCCGCTAAAAAATATGGCGCAATTGTAACCGTTGAAGAGCATCAGGTTATAGGTGGTCTTGGAAGCGCCGTGGCTGAAGTCTTGAGTAAAAAACTTCCTACGCCAATGGAGTTTATTGGTCTTCAAGATACTTTTGGAGAATCAGGCGCACCAAATGAGCTAGTTGCTAAATATGGAATGAGCTCTAAGCACATTAAGTCAGCAGTCAAAAAAGTTATAAAAAGAAAAAAATAATTTTGTTTATACACAAGAAGGTATAAATAAAAAGGGTACCTTGGCTTATAATTCATTCAAATACAAAAGTTAAATGCCCCACAAAATCTCCCTCATCATACTCGCCATACTAGGAGTATTCGCTCTGTCAGTACTCTCATTTTTTTTCGTATCTCAATCAAGTATCAAAAGTACAATAACTGAAAATGAATGCGCCATACCTGATTTTGATCAGGACGGTGTAAACTCCATAACCTGCGGAGGAAATGACTGTAGAGATGATGATCCTTTGGCAAATCCAAACGGGTTCGAACTCTGTGACGGCAAAGACAATACATGTGATGGAAGAATAGACGAAGGTTACGACGAAGACGGTGACGGTTTCACGGTATGTGGCGGTGACTGCAGAGATGATGATAGAACCATAAATCCAGGCGCAGCAGAGATATGTGATGGCAAAGACAATAACTGTGACGGCACAGTAGACGAAAACTGCGGAGGCTGCACTTCCGGCACAACCAGAAAATGCGGTAACACAGACGTTGGTTTCTGTTCCTACGGAACCCAAACCTGTTCAAATGGTTCCTGGGGTTCCTGCAAAGGCTACATTGGCCCCAAAGCTGAAATCTGTGGTAACGGGATAGATGAAGATTGTAATGGGGTGGATAAGAGTTGTGGGGGTTATGACAATAACCCTCCTTTAGCTCCATCAAATCTTTATCTTTCAAATGTTTCAAGTAGTAGAATAACCCTTAACTGGACAGACAACGCCTCAAACGAAACAGGATTTCTTGTTCAAAGAAAAATTGGAGAAACCGGAACCTTTAGCGACCTTGTTGTTATAAGCCAGCCTGATGCTGTTGCGTATAACGATTTAACAGTTGTACAAAATGCCTATTATGCCTACAGAGTTAAAGCTTACAACAGTTATGGCTCATCAGTTTTTTCAAATGAAGTATCAGCCGTAACCTCAGACGATTATTCTCCAACCCCAACTCCTACATACTCCCCAAATCCAACCCCAACAGGGGACAGTAATTCCTATTGTGGGGATTATATTTGCGACCCAGGTGAAGAGGCATATTGCTATAACGACTGCGGTTCCCCAAATCCAACCCCAACTCCTACATACTCCCCAAATCCAACCCCAACACCAGAACCAGGCGGAACTGAGTGTTCAGATTGGAGCGATAACGATGGAGACGGGAAAGTTGATTTTCTTGGCGGCCAAAACGGAGAACCGGCAGATCCCGGCTGTGCGGATCAAAACGACAATAACGAAGACGCCACTCCAACAGCCCCATCAAATCTAACATCTTCAGTCGGTGAGCTTGTTGATGGTTCACCTCGGGTTACTCTAAATTGGTTTGATAACGCCACAAATGAAACAGCTTATGTGGTTCAAAGAAAAATACTCGGAGACATAAATTTCAACGAACACAAAACTATTGCCGCAAATTCCACTGCATATAACGACACGGATCAGTTAATGAGGCAGACCACATATGTATATCGAATAAAAGCTGTCGGAAACGATGGAGTATCATTTTCAAATGAAAGTTCCGTATATATTCCCACTCTGCCAGAGTGTCGTGATGGAATCGACAATGATCATGACGGCGCCACAGATTTTGGTTTTGATTTCAGCTGTTTTGGGTTAAATGATAACGATGAGGGGGATCCGTTATCCCAGTGTCAGGATGGTCAAGATAACGACGGTGATGGAAAAATAGACTACGGGACATCACTTAGTAATGACCCCGACTGCACAAGTCTTCAGGACAACACAGAAGCCGGACCATCCCCATCGCCATCTCCCACGCCTACTTCGTCCCCAAGTAGTTTACCAACCCCGTCTCCAAGTAGTTTTCCTACTCCATCCCCTTCCCCCTCCCCTTCGTCTTCAGCATCTCCTTCACCTAGCCCTACACCTCTTGGATCCCCATCAAATCAGCCCCCACCATTAGGAGAAATAGATTTAAACTGGCAAAAAACTCTAACAAATATACAATCACCCTCAAACTATATCTGTAAAATTTAAAAACTTCGTCGAACTTCATGTATAATATATACATGTTCGACATCATCTCAATCGGAACAGCAACTCAAGATGTTTTTTGGAAAAGCCCATTATTCAAAGTTCTTCGAGACCCCGAGCACCTTGAGGCACTTGGTTTTCCTACGGGCGAAGCTGAATGTTTTGCATTAGGATCAAAAATCCAAATCAAAGATTTAAATTTTGATATTGGCGGAGGCGCAGCAAATGCCGCCGTTACCTTTGCTCGTCAGGGACTGAAAACAGGCGGGCTTATCGCTATTGGCAACGACGAAGTTGGGAAAAATATAAAAATTGGATTAAAAAAAGAAAAAATAAAACTTTTTCCCGTAACAAAAGACACCTCAAAAACAGCATATTCAACCATCCTTCTTTCAAAGACAGGGGAGAGAACAATTCTCTATTACAGAGACGACGATAGTAATATCATTTCCGAAAAAATTCCATGGCGAAAAATAAAAACAAAATGGATTTACATCGCAACAGGCACAATTAGTTTGAGTATATTAAAAAATATCGTTGACCACGTAAAAAAACAGGGTGGAAAAGTCAGTATTAATCCATCAAGTCATTTTATTAAACAAGGCCTCAAAAAGACAAAATCAATACTCAGAAAAACTGATATTTTATTTCTAAATCAGGAAGAAGGCTCATATTTTACAAAGATCCAATTTTCCAAAGGAAAAGCTATAATACAAAAACTCCAAAGCGAAGGACCAAAAATGGTTGTAATGACGAAAGGGAAAGACGGTGCTGTTATTGCGAACAAAAAGCATCACTACAATGTAGGAGTATTTAAAGAAAAAACCATCGCAGACAGAACTGGGGCAGGTGATGCTTTTGGAAGTGGTTTTATAGCTGGAATTATTGGCACCAAAGAAAAAGATTTTCAAAACGAAAAAGTTATTCTTAGAGCTGCAAGACTTGCTGCGGCAAACGCTACAGCCGTAGTCGAAAAAGTCGGAGCCCAAAGAGGCGCATTAACAAAGTCGCAATTCGAAAAAGAATCACGCTGGAAAAAATTACAAATAAAAAAAGAAGAAGCATGAATCAATCACCAGAAGTTATTGGAAGTATTTTAGGAGTAGATCCAGAAAACTTGCATTTATTAGATAAGGAAATGGAATCAAGGACTGGAAAGTCGGGAATTCTAAACACAGTTACAGAAGAACTCGAAGCTAATGTGGAAAAAGCTTTAAGATTATTAAATCTTTCAGAAAAAAATTCTGGAAATGAAGTGCGTTCAGCTCTTCACGGAAAAGTTAAAGAAACCGAACAAATTTTAAAAAAACATATCGCATTGGAAGAAGGCAACACAGATTTTGATAAAGCCGCAAATCTTGCAAGAAAAATGGCGCATGTTGGTAAGGGTTTTTTTCTTAAAAGAGAGAAAGCTAGAGATATCCTTGTGGAGTCAAATCCTGAAAATCTTTTAAAATACCGCAATTGCAAAACCGGGCAGGAGCTTGTAGAAAAAGAGGATGTTTTAGAAGCAATGAGCGCGCTCAGGTTTACCGAGTCCGATGAATGGATGCACGAAACATTTGAAAAATATTACAGTAAGTTTACCAAAGATGATCTTGAGGAAAGAGATATAGATCTTAAAGTTTTATCTCCAGGATGGGAAGAAATCGCTCAAAAGTTCGTTGAAAAAAAACATCACAACGTAAGTCACTTAAAAGAATTCGGCGTTATTTTTTTAAACCCAATAGCGCAGGATGTTGAAGGAAAACTAACAAGAGATTTTGCTCTTCTGCTTCACTATCTTCACGAAATAAATTTTTACGCCTCACTCTTTAAAGATCACTCCAACGAGTCTGATTTCAACGAAAGGTTTAAATCTTTCTTAAGAGGAGACGTTCCGGAATCCACTGATCTTAAAAATGGAGAATGGTTTATAATACAAAGGTACCTTTGGAAAATAAATCCTAATGATCTGCGGTTAAAAATGCCCCATATAAACCCGGAATCAGTTCATTGGCAGAAAGGAGAGCGGGATTTCACGAATTACTTCAAAGAAAAAGGCGAAGACGTATCTATCTGGGAAAACAGAGACTGGGTAGGATGGCGCTTTAATGGTGAATTGGTTAGCTTTGATCTTGAAGACAATGCCATGTCCCTCGTCTCCACTCATGAGAATAAAGACGATCATCTTACATATCACGAGCATGAAATGCTTTGGACAAAGCTTTTTCAAAGCTACGCAGGCAGTGAGGACGAAACACATAAACTTCTGATAAAAAATTTTCTAAAAGGAATAATAGCGTTTTAAAAATATGAATGAACTAATTAACTTAATTCAAAAAGCTTCTCAAGAAAAACGCGCTATCGGCCACTTTAATGCAGCAGAAACGGTAACTTTGAGAGCCATTGCCGAAGCCGCAAAGAAAACAGGAGTCCCGGTTATTATCGGCACATCTGAAGGTGAACGAGGATTTTTAGGCCCAAAAGAAGCCATAGCTTTAGTTAGAAGTCTTCGTGAATCATTGGGTGTACCCATCTTTATAAATGCAGATCACACACACTCTTTCGAAAAAGTTGTTGAAGCAATTGAAGCCGGCTACGATGCAATTCTTTTTGATGGAGGAAAACTTTCTTTTGAGGAAAATATAAAAGAAACGAAACGCGTGGTTGAGTATGTAAAATCAAAAAACCCCATGGCCATCGTAGAAGGCGAGTTGGGTTACATCGGCAGCTCATCAATGATTTTAAAAGAAATACCACAAGGAGCAGCTATTGAAGAAAAAGATCTCACAAAAGCGGACGAAGCCGCAACATTCGTAAAAGAAACCGGCGTAGATCTTTTGGCTCCAGCTATAGGGAATATTCATGGGATGTTTAAGAACGCCCCAAATCCAAAAATAAACATAGATCGTATCAGAGAGATAAAATCAAAAACAAATATACCCCTCGTGCTCCATGGCGGGTCAGGAACTAGCGATGAAGAATTTTCAGCAGCCATTGATGCAGGAATTAATATAATTCACATCAATACTGAGCTTAGGGTTGGCTGGAGAAGCTCACTTGAAGCCTCTTTGGTGGAAAATAAAGACGAAATAGCTGCATACAAAGTAATGGCAAAGGTTCAGGAGGCTGTTGGACACATTGTTGAAAAAAGGTTGCAACTATTCAGCAGGTTGTGATAATATTCACCTCTCGCATGTAACGACCGAATAGCTAAAGTCGTTACCAATTATATATAAAAAACAAGCAAAAATATGGAGCTTACAGCACAAAAAAGAGAGGTTTTCGGCAAATCGGTAAAGAAAATAAGAAAAGAAGGCTTAATTCCTGCTGAATTATACGGTCACGGTGTAAAAAATGAGCACCTCTCAGTTTCAGTAAAAGAATTTAATAAAGTATTTAAAGAAGCAGGTGAAAGCACTGTTATAAATCTTAATTTTGAAGGACAGAAAAAACCTGTATTAGTTCAGTATGTTGGTACAAATCCAAGAACTGACGAAATACTCGCAGTAGATTTTTATGAGGTAAACCTTTCTGAAAGGATAAACGTTAATGTTCCTATTGAATTTACAGGCGAAGCTCCGGCAGTAAAAGAAAAATCAGGCATTCTCATCAAAGCTCTTCAAGAGCTTGAAATTGAAGCATTGCCTACGGACATACCTCGCGAAATTACAGTTGATCTTAGTTCTCTTGCTGAAATAGGTTCATCAATACACGTGGGTGATATAATAGTTCCAAAGAACGTTAAAGTTCTTGTAGATGCCGAAACCGTAGTCGCAACAATAACAGAACAGGAGGCAGAAGAGGAAGCGGCAGGTTCAGAAATTACAGTTGATGACATTAAAGTAGAGGGTGAAGAAAAAAGAGCAGAAAGAACTGCCAAAAAAGAAGGAGAAGAAACCTCCGAAAAAAGCTAATAATGCATAAAAAAGCCACAAGTAAACTGGCGTCAATAATTTTGCTCTTTACTGCAATTTTTATAGTTTTAGGGTTTAGTCCCATAAAACAGATTTTTGCTGCGCCAAGCGACGAAGAACGCGCAGCGCTAGAACAGCAATTAAAAGACCTTGAATCAGAAATTTCTGAACACGAGGCAACCATCGCTACTCTTAAAACCCAAGGTAAGTCACTAGAGTCGGAAATTAGCAGACTAAATGCCAAAGTTTCAAAACTCAATCTCCAAATAAAAGCTGTCAACGTTCAACTTCAACAACTTGATAATGAAATAGAAAAAACAGAATCAGAAATAGAAGTCACCGAAGGGAAAATCGATTTTAATAAAAGCGCACTCTCTCATACACTCCAGATTTTGTATGAACAAAGCAATCAGAGCTTCGTTGAGGCTCTAATATATAACCCCACGCTCACCGGTTTTATTGGTAGTATGAACGACCTCATATCTGTTCAGGACAACCTTTCAGTTGTCATAGATAAAATAACTTCACTTAAAAATAAACTCGAAGACGACAAAGAAGTTTTATCACTAAAACGAAGTGATGCACAAGCTCTTAAGAGTTACCAAGACAGTCAGAAGAAAACTATAGAAGTCACTAAAAAAGAACAAGCAAATCTTCTTGCTGTTACAAAAGGCAAGGAGTCACAATTCCAGAAAATTGTTGCAGAGCGTAAAAAAACCGCCGCGCAGATAAGAAGCCAGATTTTCCAACTTTTGGGTGGGGGAGAGCTCTCTTTTGAGCAAGCTTATGATTTCGCAAAACTTGCTGGAGGCGCAACAGGGGTCAGGCCAGCACTAATTATGGCCGTTTTAGATAGGGAGTCTGCGCTAGGCAGAAACGTTGGTCGCTGTAGTTATAAAACCGCCATGCATCCAACAAGAGACATCCCAACATTTCTCGAAATTACTGCAAAATTAGGCATAAATCCTGATTCAATATATGTTTCTTGCGCAAACTCCGATGGTGTATATGGTGGTGCAATGGGTCCAGCACAGTTTATCCCTTCAACTTGGAAATTATATGAGGCAGAAATTGCAACAATAACTGGAAGCAACCCGCCTTCTCCATGGAACAACGCTCACGCATTCGTCGCAACGGGTCTTTATATAAGCGATGCATTAAATTCCAGCGCTTGCGTAAATTATGCCGTGCAAAATAGCCATCTCGTCGATAAACAAACTCTTCAGGAGCGATGTGCCGCTGCTAAATATTATGCTGGTGGCAGATGGTATACGTATAGGTTTGCCTACGGCGATCCAGTTGTAGAAAGAGCAAATGAATTTCAGCAGGATATCGACATTCTAAACTCCTAAGGTTTAGGGTGTTGAGTATCCCTTTCCTTAAATGCTTCAATTATAGGATCAAGATTTCCTTCAAGAATTTTTTCGATCCTGCTCCATTTTTTTCCGATACGATGGTCAGTTATACGATCATCCGGGAAATTATAAGTCCTTATTTTTTCAGATCTATCTCCGGATCCAACTTGTGCTTTTCTATCAGCGCCAACCAACCGAGCTTCTTTCTCTTTTTCTATCTCATAAAGCTTGGAGCGAAGAATATTCATAGCCGCGTCTCTATTGGCGTGCTGGCTTCTTTCAGCTCTTGAAGAAACAACTATCCCACTCGGTTTATGTAATATTCTAACGGCAGTCTCAACTTTATTAACATTCTGACCTCCTGGTCCTCCTGCACGTGAAAAAGTAACCTCTAAATCATTTGGGTTAACCTCAAAATCTCTAGATTCAATTTCTGGCAAAATTGCTACTGTTGCGGTAGATGTATGCACTCTCCCAGATCTTTCTGTTTCAGGAATTCTTTGCACTCTATGCACACCAGATTCTTGTTTTAAGGCGTTATATACACCTTCACCAACAATTCTCGCGACAAATGACTTATACCCTTTAAGACTTGTTGGATTATCATCTACAACACCAAAACACCACCCTTTCTGTTGGGCATATCTTTGATACATTCTTGCTAAATCACCAGCAAAAAGAGCGGCCTCATCTCCTCCTGTGCCAGCCCTTATTTCTAAAAATATCTTATTTATTTCTTTTTCCATGGTAGTTGTATAGTTAAAACTATTGTATACTTAAAAACAAGTATGCCGCCAAAATACACTTATTGCTAGAGCATTAAGCGCGGTATATGGTATAGTATTGATAGTGATATGACGACAGCAGTACCCGCAAAGGTTCTTCTAGTAGATGATGACCCGGATTTTCAAGGGGTTCTCGCGACAAAGTTTCGCGCGAGCAGCTTTGAAGTCTATACTGCAAATGACGGTGAGATTGGAATAGAAATGGCAAAAGAGAAAAAGCCAAATCTTATCATGATGGATGTTAAAATGCCCAAAATGGACGGTTTGGCAGCCTTAATAAGACTCAAAGAAGATCCCGCAACAAAAGACATCAAAGTTGTCCTTTTAACAGCCTTTGGTGATCCACAACCAGAAATTTATGGTAACGACAAGAGATTTGCCGGCGAGCTTGGAGCCTTTGAATATTTTTTAAAAACACAAGACATTGACGATATTGTTGAAAGAGCAAAAACACTCCTCGAAAAATAATAATGCATAATCCACCACTCATACTGGTAGCCGACGATGATATCGGCTTCCAGGAAATTCTTGCTACAAAATTAAAACGTAGTGGTTTTTTGGTTGCTGAAGCACACAATGGCAAAGAGGCTGTTGAAAAGGCCGTAAACCTTACGCCAGACCTTATTCTTTGCGATATAAATATGCCAGGGGAAACAGGAACAGAAGTTGTCCTAGACTTAATGAAAGGCAATGAAACAAAGGGAATAAAAGTTTTACTCATAACAAGCATGGACAATCCTTGGCCTGCTATAAAAGAAAAAAATGAAAATTTTGCCAAAGAAATAGGCGCAACAGATTTCATTAATAAAAGCACCGACCTAGATTCAGTTATCGAAAAAGTAAAAGAAGTTATCAAATAGAGTACAATCAAAACATGCGCAAGAGAATACTCACAGGCGACAGACCAACCGGGCCTTTGCACTTGGGTCATTATGTCGGTTCTCTAAAAGCCCGCATAGATTTACAAAAAGAGTACGATACATTTGTTTTAATTGCAGACGTTCAGGCTTTAACCGATAATTTTGAAAATCCGGAAAAAGTTACCAGTAATGTATACGAAGTTGCGCTTGACTATCTCTCTGTTGGTATTGATCCATCAATATCATCAATAGTTATTCAGTCCATGATTCCTGAAATCGCAGAGTTAACAGTATATTACTTAAACTTAGTAACTGTTAATCGACTTCGGCAAAATCCAACTGTTAAAACCGAAACAAAAGAAAAAGGTTTTGGGGAATCATTACCCGCAGGTTTTTTTATGTATCCGGTAAGTCAAGCAGCTGACATAACAGCCTTTGGGGCTGAATGTGTTCCCGTTGGCGAAGAACAACTCCCAATGATTGAACAGACTCGCGATATTGTACGTAGATTTAATGCCCTATACGGAAAAGTTTTAAAAGAACCAAAAGCTCTTTTGTCGCCAATATCGAGATTGGTGGGAACCGACGGAAAGCAAAAAATGTCCAAATCGTTAGGCAATGCTATATATCTTTCAGATGATTCAGAAACGGTAAGAAAAAAAATAATGAAGATGTACACTGACCCAAAAAGAATTCATGCAACAGATCCCGGACGCATAAAAGGAAATCCAGTTTTTATATACCACGATGCATTTAATACCGACAAAGATGAGGTAAATGATTTTAAAAAAAGATACAAACAAGGAAAAGTAGGTGATGTGGAAGTTAAAGAAAGCCTATTTAACTCAATAGAGTTATTTTTAAAACCAATTCGCGAAAGGAGGAATGAATACAAGAAAAACAAAAAAGTAGTAGAAAAAATATTGCGGGAAGGAACTGATATGGGTAGGGAAGTTGCTTCAAAGACGCTAAAAGATGTTAAAAAAGCAATGGGTATTGCTTACTGGTAATTTTTATCCACAGAGGACAATCCAAAACCAAAATAATATTGATAGTATAATAGATTACAAGTCTACTTCGCATGCGTCTCACCATGAACACCCAAGTCTCTCTAGGCATACTCGCAACATTAGGAATATTCTCTCTTTCGGTATTCACATATTTCCTAGTAGGCCAAACAGAAATAAATCAGGTATCAAATCTTTGTATCGTACAAGAC
>Ga0210057_1000463_pt1 | contig 67551 bp, 74 predicted proteins | sample CryGeyCG2114_010_2_FD_183968 | JGI IMG/M metagenome (GOLD analysis project Ga0210057, IMG submission 183968) | Groundwater microbial communities from aquifer - Crystal Geyser CG10_big_fil_rev_8/21/14_0.10 (SPAdes) (version 2) | ecosystem: Environmental > Aquatic > Deep subsurface > Groundwater ...
AAGCGCCGCCAACTAAAAATCCATCGACTAGCTCTAAGCTGCTATAATCTGACACGTTTTCAGCGTCAATGCTCCCGCCGTAAATAATTCTAAAATTTTGTTGCACTACATCTAGCGGAAAAATATCAATCAAAGTTTGGCGGATTAATTGGTGCATGTGTAGCGCCTCGCTTGGGGCGACCGGGCGGCCAGATCCAATCACCCAAACCGGCTCATAAGCGACTGTAATCTTATCATTCGGTTTGACTGCTATGCCTTCTAAGGCTTTAGTCACTTGGCCAATGACAACATAATCTTGTTGTTTTTCTTGTCGTTGTTCTAAGGTTTCACCGACACATACTACTGGGCTCATTTTATGATCCAAAACTGCTTTAACTTTTTGATGCACCATCTGGTCGGTTTCCCCCAAATATGTTCGCCGCTCAGAATGCCCTAAAACAACATAGCGGCAATTTACTTCTTGCAAGGTTTGAGGCGAAACTTCGCCCGTAAAAGCGCCGACGGCTTCCCAAAAAACGTCTTGGGCGCCTAACTGAATTTTACTTTTGACTAAAATTTCTGCCACATCAACCAAACTGACAAAACTTGGGCAGGCCACCACTTCAGCCGCCCGGTTATATTTTTTAAATGCCTTAACCAACCCCTTAGCTAGCCTTACGCTTTCACCAAGATTTAATTTCATTTTCCAATTACCAATGATTATTTTTTTACGTTCCATACCCCGTAGAAGAATTTCGAACGGGCTTTAAGCCCAACGCAGACTAATAATAATGTTAAATTTATTCATCCTGTTAAAATTAAGTGGTTATATTGACGCTCCGCGATACTTTCGAAATTTCTCTACGGGGCATATCAAAAAAATGAAAAAACGCCCAAACTAATTAATGTCACAATAAAAGCCGCCATTAGCACACCAGCACTGATAAATACGGCGGCAATTTTTCGTGGAATTTTAAACAGCCACGATGCTGTCGCGCCGGTCCAAGCGCCTGTTACCGGCAGCGGCACTCCGACAAACAGCATTAAGGCAAGCGGTCCCCAAACATCCAATTTATTATCCATTCGCTTAATCGCCCGGCTAAACCACCAATCAAACAGCTTTTTAAAAAACTTTGATTTTTGGCGCAGCCACTGTGACAGCGGACCAATATAGCGAATAATTAACAAGGCAATTAAAATATCACCGAGCACGGAAAACAAAACCGCTTCCCAAATCGGTAATTTATACACCCCCAAAGCCACCGGAATTGAAACTCTCAATTCAGCGATTGGCACCATGGAAATAATAAACACCGCAAGTTGCGGCGGCAAATTCGCTAGTGTTTCAATTAATGCGTCAACCATATAAGTCTCACTAGTATACTAAAAAATGCCTCTTTTTTCAATATGACAGTTATCTGTTATTTTTGTAATCAAAAGTAATCAAAAGTTTTGGGGGTCGGCGAACCCGACCGCTTGCTCGTCCTCCCCTCTTTAGAGGGGAGGATTGAGGTGGGGTGATTTACAAGATACTGCTACACCCCCTCTCACTCCCCCTTATAAAGGGGGAGATTTTTTATATACCCTCATAGCTGGTACGCTCAAACATGCGCCGCCCCAAACCCCGGGGTGCTGGTAATGTCAAATTATAGTTCAAGTCTATCACTTTTTGGCGCTATTTTTTTCTTAAACTACACAACTATCAACTAAAGCTTTGGAATGTTTTGGGTTAAAGCGAATCAAATATTCTAACAGTTTCCCATGCCCAAGTTTTGATACAATACCGTACTCCTTGGCGAATGTTAAAATATCATTTTCAGCCGCCGCTATGTCCGCTTCATTATCAACTAAAATTTCCACCTCAAATGTGCTGAAACCGAAATCCATCTCATCAAAATCTAAATTAAACTTCCCGCTGCGATAACTATCACGTTCAGTTTTGATTGTCGCAAATGGCAAAATATCCTTTTCTTTCAAAGTGTCAGCTAAATTTGTTCTTAAGGCTAACCCGAGCTCCCGCGCTATCTCGGCCTCATTTTCTATTTCTTTGTATTGATCGGTGCTTCTTTCATGAATGCTTTGCTTATTCAGAGGTGCCTTAAGTTGGAACTTCCCGTCACGAGTACGCAGCCATAAATCTTTCTTCGTTAAATCATAATCTACTGTATCGTAATAAGAATCGACAAAGCTAATCTTCTTTGTCGGCACCGCTTTTTTGATCAATTTCTCTTTCTCTCCCAAATTCAGCTCAAAATTTTTCTCAACTTCAATCATACAAACTTTAATCCCCTCCTTTATAAGGAGGGGTGCGGGGAGGTATTAATAGTACTCATGATCCTTTCTAAAACTCCATCAATATTATCCTTAACTTCCTCATTGCTAAAACGAATTATTCTTATTCCAAACTTTTGCAAATATTTTTCTCTAGCTTTGTCATACTCAATTGAAGCCTCGTTGTAGTGAGAATCTCCGTCAACCTCAACTGCTAGCTTGAGTTCTTGGCAATAAAAATCCACTACGTAATTACCTATGCTATACTGTCGTCTGAACTTATAGCCTTTTAATTGCTTATTTTTAATACGTAACCACAACTTTAACTCAGGGTAAGGCATTTCATTCCTTAACTTTTTCCTGATAAATCTAAGTCTTGCTGTATTGTAGATTTTAGTCATTTTACTACCCCCTCTCACTCCCCCTTATAAAGGGGGAGGCTATTATTTCAATCGTCGGACCACTTATATTCATGAAAGGTCCAATCAACCAACCCCTTAGCATCTTGCCAGCGAGACTCAATGGTTTCACTTCCAAGCAAGACTAAAATAATTTCGCCGGAAGAATCAACTTTGCTAACCGACATCGCCAAATTATAACCTGACTCATCAATAAACCCGGTTTTCGCGCCAGAGATTTTATACTCCCCTTCGTTCACAAAACTATTTAGCAGTAAGTTGGTCGCTTGGGCGGCACGAGAAATTTTACTGCCAACTGGAGTAAAAATATATTCTTCACGCTGATTGGTTTCAATGATTTCATCTACACTAAAAGCGTGATTTAACAACTTTGCGATGTCCGCGGCGGTGGAAACATTATTGGGATCAAGTCCTGACGGTTCTACAAACTTAGTGTCTTCAAGGCCTAACAATTGCGCTCGTTCGTTCATTTGGCTAACAAATTCTTCACTACTCAGACCAGTTGAACGAGCCAAGGCCGCGGCTGCCTCGTTGGACGAGGCAATTAAAGTTAGATTGAATAAATCTTTAATGGAAATGGTATCCCCCGGCACGATGTAAACTCTTCCGCCATTTAGTTGATCTTGGGAATTGATTAATACTGTTTCATCCCAACCCGGATTGTTATCTAAAAATACTAACGCCGTCATCAGTTTAGTCAGGCTGGCGACCGGACCGACTGTGTCAGGATTTTTTGACCACAATACTTTTTTAGTCTTTCTATCAATCACTAATGCCGACGTCGCTGAGGTCACAAGGCCCAAACTTTGGCTAACCTTTTTTTGCGGTCCAATAACTCCGTCATCTAAAAAATTTCCTGTTGTTACCAAACCGAAATGTGGCGATAATAAAAAACTCACCAAAAGTAAATTGGCAAAAAAATTAAGCAACATTGTTATTCAGAGCTTTGAGTATTTTGATCTATCAGTTTTTGCATTACTTCGTGACTGTGTAATTGTTCAAAATTCGGCAACTCGCGTGATTCGGCCAACCCCAAGAACTTTAAAAATTCATGAGTAATTTGATAATAAGTAGTCATCTTTTTTTTGTCTTCATTGGCTTCAATTAGCCCGCGCATCAGTAAATTACGTAAAATTAAACTGCAATTCACGCCGCGAATTTGCTCCAACTCATACTTGGTAATCGGCCCGCGGTAGGCAATGATAGTCAAGGCTTCAAGTGACGGCCGCGTCAGTTCGCCTGTGGTTTCATCTTTAATGTAATCTTTAACTAACTTGGCGTTGTCGCCGGCAGTCACTAAATGCACCGAATGGCCAATCTTTTGCAAAATCACACCACTATCTTTTTGGTTGTACTTTTGCGTCAATTGCTCAATTGCCTCTTTAATTTCAGCTGACTGCGCCCCGATTAAGCTAGCTAATTTTTTAACCGATAGCGGCTGGTGGCTTATGAAAAGCAAGCTTTCAATTTTAGAAACAGTGGACATTACAATTTATTAATAGTGATATTAGTAAACAAGCCATCCTGTTCAACTGTCACCGTGCGCTGTTTAATTAGCTCTAATACAGCTAAAAACGACACTATAATTTCAGTTTTATCTTTGGCCTCATTCAATATTTTAGAAAAATCCAGCGAGGCGCTAGATAATATTCTATTTCTAATGTCAGCAATTTTTTGTTGAATAGAAATTGTGCGCTTAATCGTTTCTTTTGGAATATCCGGTAAAATTGACCGCTCTACGTTGTTTAAAACTGCAAGCATGACTTGGTGCAATTTGCTTTTACTTAGGGAGGGCGGCGGATTAAAACCAATTTCTTCAGTCACTAACAATCTCTCCCGGCCATAGCCAAATTTTTTGCGCCTAATTATTTTTTCTATAGCTTTTGAAGCCTCTAGATACTCCTGATAAATTTTCAACTGCCGCTCTAAATCTTCAGCTTCTTCATCTTCCCACTTCAAATAAGGCAGTAAAGCTTTAGATTTTATCAGTAATAATTTTGAAGCCACGGCTAAAAAATCAGCCAATTCGCCCGGCTTTATGTGCTGACGGTCAACCGCTTCGTAAATTGTCTTAATGTATTGTTCGGTGACTTCAGCCAAGCTAACCTGCGTAATTTCCAGCTTTTGTTCTTCAATTAACTGTAATAATAGGTCCAACGGACCGCTAAATTGTTCAATTTTGACTTGGTGCATTTTTCAAAAAATTTATTCCCTTGACAGTTTGAGTATATTTTTAATAATACACAGTACGCTCTTCGGCAAGGAGGGTAACCGTGGCAAAAGAAAAAGAAGTAGACAACTTGAGGGAAGAGGGCCCTTCTGCCTGGGAGCAAAAACTCTCGGGCATGGGTATGGTGCGCGTTACGGAGGAGGCTGAATTGATCGAAGTGAGTGAAGTGCCTTTTTGTCCGTTATGCGGACTAAGGCACTCCGATTGGTACCAGTGGAGAAATCCACTGACCTGCACGCGGTGGGAATTCACATATTTCAGCTGCGTGCACTGCGGCTCTGATAGAGAGCCGCACAAAAAGCAGGCTCGCCAAATTCTGACGTGACCTCCCTGACCTACCCGCGCACTCGCGTTTGGGTAGGTTTCGCTTTAGCGCTTTTTTCTTTTTAAAGGAACCGCACCTCGGCGTTGCTTGAAACGGGCGGGCTTTCTTTTTGTTTTAGTTTTACTCGTTGCCTTTTTTGCAGTCATTTTCTTGACTGATGCTTTTGCTTTCTTGTACCCGGCGCTGGCGGCAAAACTTGCCACCGTCGCCTCTTCTGCTCCAATAAAATCCTTAACTTTCATCGCGACCGAATCGGTAAACGTACCGGCGTTAAAAATTGCTTCCTTGCTTTTGGCTAAGCTTTTATCAACTACCACTTGCAATTTCCGCATTCCCCCAAAAGCGTCAACCGGCGCTTTTTTTAACTTCAAAATTTTTACCACTACGCTCTCTTTTGGGATACTAATCTTTTTTGCGCCAATCGCCTTTTTTAATTTGGCCATATCTAGCCGCATGCTCGCTGGCAACACCACAATCACGTACGCTTTATCAGCTGAGACTAATAGCGACTTGGCAATTTGCGACAGTTCTTTTTTCAATGTTTTAGCGGTGTCATAAGCCGTGTATACGGTTTTATGCACAATCGGTTCGTATTTGACTGCCTTGGCGTCTAAGTATTTAACTAATTTTGTATTTGAGGCCATATCTTTGAGTTACTAATAAATTACTCAACTAAAGTTGGCAAGGGTTTAGTCCGTGGATATTGCGGCGCGTCTGGATCAACTGTCACTTCCAGCTGATAACATTCCTCTCCAGCTCCGTGATTTTGCCACGGCTCTGCGTAACCTGGTGCATATCGATATTCTGGACCTTCAGACGCTAAACTAAAAGTCGAGCATAATTCATACTTATTTTCATCGACTAATTTAAATGTGTAAGCTTGGCCAGTTTCTGGATCACGGTATTCGCCTGGCAAATCATCAAGCGATGATGGCAGTGAGTCGGTTGTGAAAAAATATGATTCAACTTCAAAACGAATTTGCGAAAGATCATTGACGCGCGCATCGTCAAATTTAAGCAACCGCGCAGTTTGGGGCGAACCAATAATAGTAAAGCCGGCCACAAATAACACCACGGCCAGCACACTATAAGCGGCTAATGAAACTTGGGCTTTCATATCCCGGCGGTCATAACTATCACGCCGTAACTCCCAAACATAGTAGGCGAAAATCGCCACGCCAATAACTATCATAACTAAAGTCTTTGCCACAAAATTGGCCGCGTAATTCCCGCCTAAAAATTCACTAACTAACCTGATCGTATTGATAATGATATTAACTGTGGCCAAAAACAACACGATATAAATTAACCAGCGGCGTAACGCGCTTTTAGAATTTAACTTTTGTTGCTTGTACAACTTGTGAATGTAACCAGTTACCACTAGGTAAATTGGCGAGGCCAGTAAAATTGAAGCCATATTAAAGCGAACAAGATCTCGATTAACGCGAATTTGGTAGTATCTATCAAATTCAAGGCTTGGCAAATACTTATTAATTAGCTGAAAAGTGATCGCTCCGACCGCAAAAGTTAACAAACCGAGCGTGAAAAATGACACAAAATGCAAAAAAGTATCAAGCACGGCCGTTGATTTTGGTTTGGTAGATATCTTGTCTTCCATATTATTTTTTCCTTAATTTTTTAAAAGGTAATTTTTGTTGTTGCCCAAATAATGATTTAGCTGCTTTTTTACCGGCTGAGGTTAGTCGTACTGATTCAATAAACCATTTTTGGGGTGTTCGGCGTCCGAAACCAACCATTAATTTTTTATCAATTAAGCGCTCTAAACTGCGCGTAATATCGTTGACTTTTGACTTGGTTGATTTTTGACCTTTATAAAACTGTAAAAAAACATCTCGTGTGACTTTGGTCTTGCCCGCGCATTGCTTTAAAATATATTTTTGCAATGCAGAAAGCTGCATATTACTCTTCTTTATCAATTCTAACGTGAACTTCCTTTAAACGCCAATCTGACAATGTGCTCGGGGCGCCCATGGTTAAATCACGGTTATCACTTGTTTTAGGAAACGGAATGACTTCACGAATATTTGGTTCGTTGGCTAATACCATTATTAACCGGTCCAATCCAAAAGCAATGCCGCCCAGGGGCGGTGCGCCATACTCCAACGCTTCAATAAGATGGCCAAACTGTGAGGTTATTTCCTCGTCCGTTAAACCAAGTAGTTGTAAAATCTGTTTTTGAAATTTAGCATCGTGAATACGAATACTGCCACCGGCAACTTCTTGTCCGTTTAAAACTAAATCATAGGCGTGGGCCTTTGCTACTAACGGGTCTTTTTGAATAACATTAATGTCTCTTTCTTGAGGCTTAGTAAAAGGATGATGTTTGGCGTTAAGATTTTTATCATCGTCAATTTCAAACATCGGGAAATCAGTTACCCAGCAAAAGGCCAGTTCATTTTCATCATCTTTGTTTTTACGCATATCCGGCCGGTCGCTTTTGTGCTTCGCCATCGCCTCACCATAGGTCAGGCGAGGAAATGGTTTTTTGCTGATCTTTTTATCCGGTGTAATTTTTTCCACCAATGCAATGACTAATTTTTCAATTAGATCCATCACGTCTTCTTGTTCAACAAAACTCATTTCTAAATCTAGTTGCGTGAATTCAGCCTGCCTATCGCCCCTTTGATCTTCGTCGCGAAAACAGCGCACAATTTGAAAATAGCGCTCAACCCCGGCTACCATCAGTAATTCTTTAAACTGTTGTGGCGATTGCGGTAAAACATAAAATTCGCCTGGAAAATTTCTTGAAGGCACAATAAATTCTCGCGCGCCCTCCGGTGTGCCTTTGGTTAAATACGGCGTTTCTATTTCTCTAAAATCCTGCTCGTCTAAATAACCGCGAATAAATTTGATTACCTTATGGCGCAGCGTAATATTTGCGGCCGGACGCGCGCGGCGCAAATCTAAATAGCGATAGCGCAACCGTGTTTCTTCACCAGCTTCCGATCCCCCTTCAATTTCAAATGGCGTCGTCTTTGAGGGGTTTAAAATTTCAAGCTCATGCGCCTCCATTTCCACCGTGCCGGTAGGAATATTTTTGTTAATTTGGCGCTCTCCCCGCTTTTTTATCAAGCCGATGACCTTAATGCAAAATTCCGGGCGCACCGTATCAGCCAGCCGCAACGCCTCGGCGTGGTCATCAGAAAAAACGACCTGCAAAATTCCGGTCCGATCCCGGATATCCAAAAAAATAATTTTACCCATATCGCGCCTGGCAGCTACCCAGCCAGCCACGGTCACGGTTTGATCTATTTTGTCTGTGGTATTCTCAGTTAAAATTCTCTCCATAAACAATTAAAACACTCTTGAAATAGCCGCGAGTGTACCTAAAATTATAACAAATTATTGGTTTTTTTGCAATAACGCATCAGCGGATGGCATCTTGGACCGGCAGCACGGTGTTGCAAAAGAAACATTCCAATTGAGTTGAGGATTCACGATCGTAAACATAAAAACGCGTCTTGGCTTCCGGTTCTACATTCGTGACACACCGGTCATTGGGGCAACACAACGCATCAATATTATAAATCATTGACGGCAACATCGGGCGATATTTTTTGAATCTGCCGTCTCGCATAACATTGATAGTAGCCGTTGGGCTCAAAACTGCAATCAAGCCCCAAATACCTTCCGGGATATGCTGGTTTTGCACCAGGTACAAATCCTTATTCCCACCCATGGCTTTATGCTCTGACTTTAAGCCGGTCGCATGCACCACCATGCCTTTGCCAGAATCAACTAAACCTAAGCCGGAAAAAGCCTGATGCAAAATAGATGCTGTACCTGACTGTAGATGGTCAATTACCATCCCGTCGTCAATCGGCTTGACCACTTGTCCTTTTTTCTTAATTAATTCTTTACGATGGTCGCTAATGCTTACTTCCTCAAGCAACTCTGCTTCCAGTTTTTCAACCTCGGGGAAACCGACAACCTTGTCGCGATGCCTATAACTTTCGGCTAACAGCCACATGCGCACCGGAATGCCGTGCCAAGCTTGAGTATGAGCGATGATGCGCGGATCATGGCGAACGTTAGGTGAAATTTGATCAACAATCGGCATAGCGTCCATAACAACCACATCTGATTTTAATTTTGACAAAAATTGTTGATTCACTTGATACATGGATTTGTAACGATTGTATTCTGCCATATCATCAAATCTTTCTTTTTGCAACCGAATTGCATATACGATATCGCAATCTTTCAAAATCTCAGGATTTTCACTTTGCTGTAAATCTTTAAATGAGTCCCCTACTCCTGGCAATTGTAAATTGGAATGCGCCACCAAACGCACCTTAATGCCATCAAATCTTGACAGGGCATCAAGCAGCGTATGAACTACGCGCGAATTTTTAATATCGCCGACCGCGCCAATTATCAAATTATCCAGCCGACCAAATTTTTGCTTGATAGTCAATAAATCTAAAAGTACTTGCGTTGGGTGATGGTGGGCGCCATCGCCAGCATTATGCACAGCCGCCTTAAAACCCCTCTCCGGCAGAACATAATGGGCCAACCACGCTGGTGCGCCCTCTACTGCTGTCCGCAACACTAAAATGTCTGCGCCTTGCTGTCCAACTAATATTCTAGCAGTGTCAGCCAAACTTTCACCTTTTCCGCCCGAAGACATAACTTTGTCATTTTGCCAAACCACCGGCGTAACCCCTAAGTTTCTCGCCGCTCGCCCATACGAACCGCAGGTGCGCGTGCTGGGTTCATCAAAAAGAAGCGTTACTTCGCTTTTGAATGTAACGCCTCTGGGAATTGTTTTCTTTTTGGCGGCTGGAATAAATTTCTCTGCGCCATTGATTATATACTCAATATCTTCACGGGAAAAATGGTCTAAGCCAAGAATGTGTTTTAAAATAGGTGCTTTAGCCATTGATTTTCTTATATCTGCTACAGTATAGCGCCCCTGTCATATTAGGTCAACCCCATTATAAGTAAAGCGCTTTTCCGCGATAACTTGATAATTTATTTTTAATTACCAGAAACGCAACTTGGATGACTTTCACATTAGTTTCTAAGCGGGGTTAAGTCCCGAACCGTGATCAAGGTTTTAAGCGGTTGGTCTAGCTTATCTTGTAAAATTTTCAAACTTTGCTGGCCCAACTCATTAATTGCCCGATCAGTCCAATTGTTCACCTCAATTTCGGATATATTTTGGCGCAAAACTTTTTGCCATTGGGGGTGCTTGAACTTAAAACCATATCCTGATATATCTAATAATTTAAAAATAAAAGCCGAGCGAATTAATCTTAATTTATCTAACGGCAATCGGTCTAAGGCCTCAAAGGCGTCGGCTAGCAATTGAAAAAGCTTAGGTTCTGGAGAATGTTCATGGGTTAACTTGTCTACGCACTCCAGCCAAAAATAACCGACCATTTGGCGCGGCAAAGCGCTAGTCATATTATTAAAAAATTTTGTCTGGCCAATGTTAATGATTCTTTGCCACTGCTTTCCTTGAACTAACTCAATATCAATCAAGGCAAATGGTTGTAAATGTGATCCTAGCTTACTGGTTGATTTTTTGGCGCCCTGGCAAATTGCACTTACCTTCCCTAAATGATAAGTAAATAAAGTCACCAGCCGATCATGTTCTTGCCAATCAACTTGGCGTAAAACTATAGCCGTAGAATTATTGTATGACATGTTTAACCCGTTTGATCAATGTAATTTTGCAGCAAAGTCATAGCTGCCACCGCATCATCTTGCCCCTTATCTTTTTGGCCAGCCGATTGCATTAGTCTTTTTGCCGCTTGAGTGGTTAAGCGCTCGTCGATTGTCTCTACCGGCACAGGCAAAGCCTTGGACAATGCATCCACAAATTTTTTATATTCCAGTGAAACAGCTCGCTTTTTATCACCTGACATTGATATTGGTAAGCCGACAACAACCTTGCCAATTCTTTCTGTTTCGCACAAATGCGAAATCGCATCAACTACGCTTTCTACGCTTCCATTTTCTATAATTTGCAACGGCAAAGCTATGGCATCAGTCGCTTTGGCTATACCAACTTTTTTTAAACCATAGTCTACACCTAATAAATTCATACCTCTTTTACAGTCATCCAAAGCGATGCATAGCGGAGTATAAGGATCTCCGCTGCCATTTTTCCGCTGGTTGAAATTTCTCGGCAAGCTCGAAATGACATAGTTATTTGGTTAAAAGTTCATAACCGCTATCAGTCACTACCACCGTATCTTCAAAATGAGCTGACAAACTGCCATCTTGAGTTACCACTGTCCAACCATCTTTCAATGTTTTAACGGCATAATTTCCGAGGGTCGACATCGGTTCAATGGCTAACACCATGCCCGCTTGAAGTTTAATTTTGGGCTGGTTGCTACCAACATAATTTGGTATCACCGGCTCTTCATGCACGGCATAACCTACCCCGTGCCCTACTAATTCTCGCACTACACCGAAACCATTAGTTTCCAAATGATTTTGAATGGCTTGGGATATATCGCTAACAAAATTACCGGATTTGACTTGAGACAAACCTTTAGCTAATGATTCGCGAGTAACTTTAATTAACTGCCGAGCTGATTGCCCAACTTTGCCAACAGCCACGGTGCGTGCCATGTCAGTAAAACGATCTTTATAGTTAACACCTAAGTCAAGTCCAACAATATCACCTTCTTTTAAAACCCGGTTCGGTAATGATGAGCCGTGGACAATTTCTTCATTGATTGAAACGCATAAAGCTGACGGAAAGGGTGGGTCTTGAGGATGAATTTTATACCCTTTAAAAGCTGGTTTACCGCCAGCTTTGGTAATCACAGCTACAACAATATTTTCTAATTCCTCGGTGTTAATGCCAGACCTTACCGCCTCAACGGCCGCCGTCATAGCTTGAGCTAAAATCTTGCCGCTTTGGCGCAAAGTTTCAATATCGCTTGCGCTTTTAATCAAGCCTGCCATATTACGCAAGTTGAGAATCTATCGTTTGATAAACATCTTCAATAGGTTGGCTGCCATTAATCTCAATTAAAGTACCGCCTGATCTATATTTTTCTAACAACGGTTCGGTTTCTTCATGATAAATCGCTAAGCGTTTTTGAATCGCCAACGGTTTATCGTCATCCCGGACGAATAATTGATTGCCACACTTATCACAAATACCTTTGGTTTTGGGCGGGTTGTACTTAACATGATAACTCAACCCACACTTGCAGGCTAATCTGCCCTCTAGCCTTGTAATTGCCTCAGTGTCAGAAATTTGAATTACGACAGCTTTATCAATTTCAGTAATTGAATGTAAAAAATCTTGCTGGATTTTATTTCTCGGGTATCCATCCAGCACAAAACCAACCGCGCAATCCGGCTGCTGTAGCCGGTCTTTAACAATTTCATTAGTTAATTCATCGGGTACTAATAACCCTTTACTGATATTAGCCTCCACTTTTTCACCCAATTCAGTTTCATTTTTTAGGTGATAACGAAAAATATCCCCGGTTGAAATATACGGAATATCATGCCGCCGGGCAATTAATTCAGCTTGCGTGCCTTTGCCCGAGCCTTGTGGTCCAAAAACTAATAGCTTCATACGTAATTGTCATTCCGGACTCCACGCGAGGCCGCATGGCTTTGTGATCCGGAATCTCTTTCTAATGTGGATCCTGAATTTCTTGACCCCAAATCAAGTTTGGGGCGACAGGTTATTTATTCATTCTCCAACTCTCTTTCTAGCTTGCGCTCGTATGCCTCTTGTTCGGTTTCGTCTTTAGTTTCCCCTTTTCTAGGGGCTGAACGTTCTTTAATTTCTTCAATTAAGTGCTCTAGGGCGCGCCGGTCTATGTCTGATATTTTATGCGCCATGTGTAATTTCCGCGCCACGTCAAGCAATTCCAAGCGAGTCACTCCTCCGCCACCAAGCTTTTCAACTAACGCGTCATACACAATTTTTCGCTGCTTGTAATCAAGCGAGGACATCTTCCAAAGCGCGCGCTTAATGCTCATCTTGCCGGTAAAAACCTTCATTGGCGCGCTTAAACCAAATATATCTATTGCATTCCAAAATCCCATATCTGAACTAGTATAGTTAATTTAAACAAAAAAATCAAGGCAAATACCTTGATGCCATAAAAAATTTTTATCAAATTAATATGCTTCGTAATCACGCATGGTAAGTTGCGACTTCACCTTATCGACAATCTCAATTACCACAGAAACCACAATCAGCAAAGATGTGCCGCCAATAGTTAAAGAGCCAATACCGGTAAATTGTTGGACGGCCAAAGGCAACACGGCAATTGCGCCTAAAAATAACGCCCCAAAAAGCACGATCCGGTTCGAGACATAGTTCAAATACTCTTCCGTTGGCTTGCCTGGCCTAATGCCGGGAATAAAAGCACCTTGTTTTTGTAAATTTTCAGCAATTTGATCTGGTTTAAAAATGACCTCAGTGTAAAAATAAGTAAACCCGAAAACCAATAAGAAATATAAAATCCCGTAAAACAACTGGTTTTGAAAAATATCAGCGACAAAGTTAGCGGCATCAGCCACCCATGCGGTTCTGGCATTGGCGAAAAATTGTGCCACTACCGGCGGAAACAACACAAAAGAAATAGCGAAAATAATCGGGATCACGCCAGCTTGATTTACGCGCAGCGGTAAATGGGTGTTGACGCTGCCATACGAGGAAGAACCGCGCACTTGGCGAGCGTAAGAAATTGGGATATTACGTTGGCCTTCCGTAATAATTACCACACCGACAATAGTCACTAAGGCAATCAAAGCAAAAATAACGATATCTAAAAGTACGCCGGGGTCAGATGTTGTATAAGTCAATAGGGTCTGCTGTAACGCTTGCGGTAAAGAAGCGACGATGCCGACAAAAATCATAATTGAAATTCCGTTGCCAATATTTTTTTCAGAAATTATTTCACCAATCCACATTAAGAAAATTGTTCCAGCTGTAACAGTGATTAAAGTTACCATTAATTTCCAAATGCTCAAATCAGAAATTATGCCGCCTTGGCTTTGGCGCAAAAGTGCCACCAAGCCATAACCTTGCAAAAAAGCTAAAGGGATAGTCAAATAGCGCGTCCACTGGTTAATTTTTTGCCGGCCGGCCTCACCATCTTTAGAAATTTCCTCAAGTTTTGGCACAATCATGGTAAGTAACTGAAAAATAATTGAGGCAGTAATGTATGGTGCCACCCCCATCGCCACAATAGAAAAATTTTCCAAGCCGCCGCCGGAAAAAATATTAACTAAGCCTAAAAGTTGATTGCTTGAAAAAAATTGTTGTAAGGCTTCATTGTTTATGCCCGGTACCGGGATATGAGCGGCAATTCTAAAAATCACCAATAAACCCAAAACGAAAAAGATGCTGTTGCGCAATTCCGTTATTTTCCAAATTTGTCTTAGCTTGGCGATAACCGACATATTATTTTTTTTGGTTTCGCACCACTGCTTTGCCTCCAGATTTATTGATAGCCTCTTTGGCGCTTTCAGAAAACGCGTCCGCCACCACGGTCACCGGTTTAGACAACGACCCGGTGCCTAAAATTTTTACTTTGTTCTTAGCTGATTTAATTAAATTTAAGGCCGCGAGCTTCTGGACATTAATCGTCTCATTATCTTTAGCAATGGCTTCGATTTGCCTTAAGCTAATCACGCTCATTTTAGGTTTTCCGCTCTTAAACCCGCCCAGTTTTGGGGTTTGGGTTAAATATGTTTTTAACCCTCGGCTCTTAAAACCTGAAGCGCCAGAACGCGAACGTTGACCTTTAAGGCCTCGGCTTGAATAGGTGCCATGCCCCGAAGCATTGCCCCTACCTAAACGCTTGCGCTTTTTTGTCGATCCTTTGGATGATTTTAGTTGATGTAACATAAAGTTAAATTAAGCGGCAGCTTTTTCTTTGGCTTTCTTGCTTGATGATTCTTTGTTTACCGAGCCGCCAGATTTTGGCTTGCTCGCAGGAACTAGTTGTTCAATCGCTTTGAAAGTCGCCTTAACAATAGATACTTTGTTATTGGTCCGTCCTAAATTTTTTGCCACCACGTTACCAACGCCAGCAAGCTCCAAAATCGTTCTCATCGCTCCTCCCGCAATCACTCCGGTACCGGCCGGCGCTGCCTTCATCAACACCATCGCGGCAGAATATTTAGCTTCGACATCATGCGGGATGGTTTCATTAATCATCGGCACAGTAATCATATGCTTCTTGGCTTTAGTCACGGCTTTATTCACAGCTCCGGCCACATCAGTCCCTTTTGCCACCGCATAACCAACTTTTCCTTTCTTGTCGCCGATTACCATACATACCCTAAAACGCAATCGTTTGCCACCTTTCATGACACGGGTCACTCTAGCTAAATCAATGATAGATTGATCAAATTCATGTTCTGATTTTTTAAACTCTTGTGGTTTGGCCATAAATTTATATCTTAAAACTTTAATCCCCCTTCCCGGGCGCCATCTGCCAATGCTTTTATCCGACCGTGATATAAGTATGATCTGCGGTCAAAAACCACTTGGCTGATTTTTTTCTGGATCGCTTTTTGGGCCAACAATTGACCAACATTTTTGGCTTTTTCTGATTTTGTGCCTTCACCTTTGACCTCTTTATCGTTAGCGAAAACCAAAGTCTTGCCAACCGTATCATCAATCAACTGGGCGCTGATATGACGGGCGCTTCGGCTGACACTTAAGCGCGGGCGAAAGCTTGTGCCGCTAATTTTTGTCCGGACTCTAATTTGCCGACGTTTCGCGCGTGATAATTTATTGGTGCTTCCTTCTTTCATATGATTATTATAGTGGGCTTATCAAATTATTCGGATTTGCCCGCGGCGGCTTTACCGGCCTTGCGTCTAATCGTTTCATCAACGTACTTAATGCCTTTACCTTTATACGGCTCTGGTTTTCTTATTTTTCTAATTTCAGCCGCCACTTGTCCGACTAACTGCTTATCAATTCCACTTATGGTAATAAGATTTTTTTCAACAGTCGCAGTAACACCGTCGGCTAATTGGTATTCAACTGGATGTGAGAACCCCACATTTAAAACCAACGTGCTGCCATTAACTTGGGCTTTATAGCCTACACCGCTAAATTCTAATTGTTTACTAAATCCTTCTGTGACACCAGTAATTAAATTAGATAATATCGCCCTGATAGTGCCCCACAGCGAACGTTGCATTTTATCACCTTCATTTTTTATCGCCACGGTCAACGCTCCGTCAGCTTGGGCCACGGTAATATTAGCTGGCAAGCGCTCACTTAATTCACCTTTAGGGCCTTTAACTTTAACCTCTTTATCACTAACGGTTACGGTAACGCCTGCTGGTATGACAATTGGTTCTTTACCTACTCTACTCATACAATTAATACACTTCGCATAAAACTTCGCCGCCTAATTTCTTATTCCTAGCTTCCTTATTGGTCATCAACCCTTGCGACGTGGAAATAATAGCAATTCCCAAATGATTTAAAACTACCGGTAATTCTTCTTGCTTAACATAGACTCTACTGCCGGGTGTGCTAACTCGCTTTATTTTTTTAATGGCACCGGTTTTGGGCGCAACATATTTCAAGGTTACTCTAATTTGTTTAAACCGATTATCACTACTTGGCTCAAGTACCTCAGCGCTCTTGATGTAACCGTTGCGATGCAACACTTCGGCCAGATGAAACTTTATCTTTGACCACGGTAAAATCACTTCAGTTTTACCAACTGCTTGAGCGTTGCGAATTCGGGTTAACATATCTGAAATTGGATCTGTCATAAATTTACCAGCTTGATTTTTTAATTCCCGGGATTTGACCGTTCCGGGCTAATTCTCGAAAACATATTCGGCACATTTGAAAATCACGCATATAACCGCGGTTACGGCCACAGCGCCAACAGCGGCGCACTTTACGCGTGCTGAATTTCTGCTGTCTGTTAGATTTTGCGATTTGTGATTTGATTGCCATATTATTTGGTGAATGGAAAGCCAAAATGCTCTAATAAAGAAACGCCTTGATTATGAGTTTGGGCTGAAGTATCAATAGTGATTTGCATACCATGAATTTTTTCAACTTCATCTGAACGAATCTCAGGAAAAGCAATATGCTCTTTTAACCCTAAGCTTAGATTGCCATGCTCGTCGACTAATTTTTTACTAATACCCCGAAAGTCTCGTACCCGAGGCAAGGCTGAATTAATTAATTTATCCAAAAAATCATACATTCTCGGCCCTCTTAAAGTGACTTTGGCACCGACTATATTGCCTTCTTTAATCTTAAAATTGGAAATAGCTTTTTTGGCTTTGGTAAAAATTGGTTTTTGGCCGGTAATCCGAAGCAAGGTTTGTTCAACCACTTCGTTATACTTAGGGTCCGTCAAACCCTTGCCTAAACCGACATTGAGCACAATTTTATTAATCTTCGGCACTGACATAGCATTGCTCAAATTCAAATCTTTCATTAAAGCCGGGGCAACTTGAGTTTTAAATTTCTCTTGGGCCTTCACCCGGTTAGAAATTTTATTAGTATTAGTCATGTGTTTATCTGCCCCCGTTATTTCTAACGGGGTTCATATTATTCAAATGTTTCGTTAGTTTTAGTATCGCGGCGTACCATTTTTCCGTTTTCCAATTTTTTATAACCAACTCTAACCGTTTTTCCAGATACTGGGGAAATCAAAGCTAAGCTAGATATGTGAATTGGTGCCGGATATTCAATTTTTTGGCCAGCTTCACCGCGTTTTTGCGAACGTAAATGTTTAACCGCAATATTAACCCCTTCGACCGAAGCTTTATTATACTTAGGTAGCACTTGCAACACTTTGCCGGTTTTACCTTTGTCCTTTCCGGCTAAAACCTTTACTTTGTCGCCTTTTTTAATCTTCATATTACAAAACTTCTGGAGCTAAACTAATTATTTTATTAAATCCCCGGCCTCTTAACTCCCTTGCCACTGGACCGAAAATCCGCGTACCTTTAGGGTCTTTAGTTTTTTTATCAACAATTACCGCGGCATTATCATCAAATCTGACATAAGATCCATCCGGACGCTTAATTTCTTTACGCGTGCGAACAATCACGGCCGGCAAGACTTCGCCTTTTTTCACCATGCTGTGAGGCATCGCTTCCTTAACTGAAACCACAACTATATCGCCAATATAAGCATAACGGCGTTTTGTTCCGCCTAACACTTTAAAACAACGAATCTTTTTGGCGCCGGAATTATCGGCCACTTTTAAATTGGTTCCTGCTTGAATCATATTTATTTAGAATAAATCACGCGCCAACGCTTAGTCTTACTAATTGGCCGAGCCGCCACAAATGATACCACATCACCAGTATGAAATTGATTTTTGGAATCATCGACATGATATTTTTTTGATATTTTAAATCGCTTATGGTACTTAGGATTAATTTTGGTTCGGTCAACCTTAACCACAATAGTTTTGTCTTGCTTATCCGACACGACTACACCGGTTAACTTGCGTATATTTTTGATTGATTTTTTTTCGTCGCTCATATTTATGCTTTAGCTTGCTTAGTTTCACGCTCGGTTTCTGCCTGGGTGCTTTTCTGGCTTGCGGCGGCTTGATTCATCTTTAATTTAGTTAAAATTTTAGCAATCGTTTTTTTAACTTGTCTCAATTCGCGAATATTGGTAACTTGGCTTTGGCCAGCCTTGAATCTTAACTGCTGCAAACGTTCGCGTTGCTCGTTTAAAAGCTGGTGCAAATCTTTTTCACTATATTCTTTTAAATCCTTAAAATCCATATTAACGGGATACAAATTTAGTTCTAACTGGCAATTTATGGCCGGCTAGGCGCATCGCTTCACGCGCTTTGTCCGCGTCAACGCCATCCATTTCAAATAATACCGTGCCGGGCTTAACTTCAATAACATAACGATCAAGCACGCCCTTACCAGATCCCATACTCGCTTGAGTACCTTTTGAAGTAATAGCGCGGTCGGGGAAAATACGAATCCAAATTTTACCGCCCCGCTTAATATAGTGGGCCATTGATTTACGAGCGGCTTCAATTTGCCTTGAGTCAATCCAAGCGTTATCTAAACTTTTAATCGCATAACGTCCAAAGCTAACTGTAGTTCCGGCTTGGGCTGATCCGCTAAAACGTTTACGGCCCTTAAATGATTTTCTATGTTTGGTCTTTTTTGGCGCTAACATATTTACTTAGCTTTAAAAGGTTTGCGCTTGCCACCCTTAGTGTCACTTTTGCTGTCGGTCTCCACTTTCTGATCTCCAAAAACTTCACCTTTATAAATCCAAACCTTAACCCCAATCGCTCCGTAAGTGGTTTTAGCCGCCCCGCGGGCAAAATCAATATCGGCACGTAATGTGGAAAGCGGTAAGTTGCCAGAAACTAATTTTTCCGTCCTGGCAATTTCAACGCCGTTTAAACGTCCGGCCGCCATAACTTTTACTCCCTTAGCGCCGGCTTTTTCAACTCGGGCAATGGTTTGTTTTAAAACCCGCCTAAACGGGACACGCTTTTCTAGGTCAGCGATCATCGCTTGGCAAACCAGTTCAGCATTTAAATTAGGATTATTGACTTCTTTAATGCTTAAATTCAATGAAGTTTTAGGGGGTAAAAACTTTTGCAACTTAGTTTTAACTTCATCAACGCCTTTTCCGCCGCGGCCGATAATCACGCCGGGCTTAGCTGAATGGATAATTACAGTAATGTCATTGCCGGAACGATCAATTTCAATATTCGCAATCGCCGCAGCTTTTAATTCATTTCGCAAAAACTTTTTGATTTTCAAATCCTGTTGTAAAAAATTAGCGTATTGATCACGGGAAAACCACTTTGAGCTCCAATGATAAATGGTGCTTAAACGGTAACTTCTTGGATGTACTTTTTGTCCCATATTACTTATTCGTTGTTTGATGGCGGGTGGCCTCAACTTTTTTAGACTCAGCTTTAGTAATACCGCCACTCTTAACTGCGGTTTGGCCAGTATTTAAGGCTGATTTTTTTGGAGCCGTATCTTGCTTAATTGTATCCACCTTAGGTTCTTTTGATTTATATAGTTTCACCTCAGTCTTTTTGCTCGCTTTAATTTCAGACAAAATTAACTTAACGTGGCTTGTGCGCTTGCGGATTGGGGTGGCCCGTCCCATGGCGCGCGGTTTATAACGTTTTAGCGTTGGCCCGTCGTCAACCGTAATGGTTTTAATAAATAAATTCCCGACTGACAAATTTTGATTATGCTCAGCGTTAGCCACAGCCGACTTGATTAGCTTATGCACCGGACGCGCTGCGGCTTTGGCACTGAAATTAAGCTGATCCAAGGCTTGCTCAACCGGCAGTCCCCTAACCATATCAACTACTAACCTAACCTTGCGCGGTGATATGCGTAAGCGACTCAAACGAGCCCGAGTCATTTGCAAATCTGCCTTAACTTCCTTTTTAGCCGGCCTCTTCGCTTGAGTTGTAGTTTTAGCTTCTGCCATATGTATTATTTGGTGGCAGCTGATTGATCTTTAGCCATCTTGCCACCATGACCTTTAAACTTGCGGGTGGGTGAAAACTCACCGAATTTATGCCCCACCATATTTTCAATCACCGTTACTGGAATATGTTCTTTACCATTATGCACGCCAAAAGTAAAGCCGATCATCTCTGGGGTAATACTGCAACCGCGGTCCCAAATTTTAATCACTGTTTTATCTCCGGCTTTTTTGCCTTCCAACTTTTTCAAAATCTTGGGGTTAACGTAGGGTCCCTTTTTTAAACTTCTTGACATATTATCGCTTGCGCCGCTTACGACGTTTAATGATTAACTTATCAGAATACTTGTTAGCTTTTCTGGTTTTAACACCCAAAGCTTTTTTGCCCCAAGGAGTTTTGGGCGCTTTCATACCAATCGGATTAGAGCCTTCACCTCCGCCGTGCGGATGGTCAACTGGATTCATCACTTTTCCTCTAACTGTCGGGCGTATCCCCATATGGCGTTTACGGCCAGCTTTGCCAATTCTAACTAAGCGGGCGTCAGAATTTGAAACTTGGCCGATCGTTGCCATGCAATCTTTCTGGACCATGCGAACCTCACCGGACGGTAAACGCAAATGAGCATATTTTCCTTCTATCGCCATCAGCTTGGCCCAAGAACCGGCTGAACGCACAATTTTAGCGCCGCGGCCCGGCGTTAGCTCAACATTATAAACCAGCATCCCTTGAGGAATAAATTCCAACGGCATGCGATTCCCCGGGGCGATTTCCGTGCGCTTTTTGGAAGTCACAATTTTTTGGCCAACTTTTAATTCCCCCGGAGCGATAATGTATCGCTTGGTGCCGTCAACATATGAAATTAAAGCTATGCGCGCGTTCCGGTTGGGATCATATTCAATCGTTTTAACGGTGGCAGGTATATCTAATTTATCACGAGTAAAATCAATCTGGCGATAAAATTGCTTGGCCCCGCCGCCTCTATGACGCACAGTGATTTTACCAGTGTTATTGCGGCCGGCAAACTTTTTCTTATTGCTAATCAAACTTTTTAACGGCTTTTTCACAGTTAAATCTTCGCTACTCACTACGGATGAGTGGCGCCGAGCCGGGGTAGTTGGTTTGTATCTTTTTAATGCCATAAATTAGCAATTCACCGTTAACAATTCACAACTAACAACTTTCAAATCTTCTTTTTGATACATATTGTTTGTCATTGGTTTATTGTTTCTGATTGTTATTGGTTAAATGCGACTAGTCAAATGTTATTTACACGCCTTCGTAAACCTCAATAGTATCACCCTTTTTTAAAGTCACAACCGCCTTTTTCCAATCTTTGCGGCTGCCTTGAATACGCCCAAAACCTTTTTTCTTGCCCTTAAGCGCGACAATATTTACTGATAACGGCTCTACGCCATAGATGCTTAAAACCGCTTTTTTAATTTCGACTTTGTTGGTTTTAGGACTAACAGCAAAGACATATTTGTTTTGATCAGCCAAATGGGCAGATTTTTCTGATACGACCGGACGAATAATAATCTTACTGCCAGGCAAATATTCAAAATCTTTTTGGTTGCCTGATTTTTTAACTTTCGCGGGCTTGGCCTCTGTTTTCTTAGCTGCTTGTTTAACTTCTGTCTTTTTACTTTCGGCTGCTTTCGGTTTAGACTTTTTGGCTGGCTCAACTTTGTTAGCCTCATCTTTAACCCCTGCTTTAGGCTTACCGCTAATAGCTAAAGCTTCCGTCTTGGCTTCCGGCTTATCGCTATCCTTTTTCTTTTTAAACTTATCAAACAAACCCATATTTTAGGCTTTAACTTTAGGCTTATTTTCCCCAACCGCTGTATCGCCGTAAACTTTAGTAATTACCGCCAAGGCTTTTTCCGTAACTAACAATTTTTGGTGCTTAACCACGTCATAAACATTTAAACTATTAGCTTGAATTGTGGTTAAGCGCGGTAAATTTTTCATTGATCGAATAACATTAGTGTCCACGCTATCCAAAACTACTAGCACGCTCGGGTCTTTTGGTTGTTTTGAATCCTCCGTGGATTTCGCCGTGGCCTTTGATTTGCTGTCAACCTTTTTGGCTTTAGTTTTTTTAGTGCGCAATTTTAAATTATGCAAAATTTCATTAGCAGTTTTAGTTTTGATGCTTTCCAACTGCAAACTGTCCACCACAACAATATTTCCGTTCTTGGCTTTATCCGAAAGAGCCGTGAGCAGGGCCTGGCGTTTAACTTTTTTGTTAATGGCTTTGGAAAAATTTCTATCTTTGGTTGGCCCAAAAGTCACGCCACCACCAATCCAAATAGGTGAGCGAATTGATCCGTGCCGAGCGCGCCCTGTGCCCTTTTGCCGCCATGGTTTTTTACCCCCGCCTCTAACTTCTGACCGGCCCTTGGTATGAGCCAAAACCGGCCGGGCGTTAGCTAGCTGCGCCACCACAGCTTCCCAAATTAATTCAATTTTTAACGGGTGGCCAAAAATTTTATCGTTCAAATCTAACGCCTTTAACTCTTCACCCGTTTGATTGTAAATTTTAACTTGGCTCATAATTATTTTTTATCTTCCTCAGTATCATTTTTTTTCTCTTCTGGCTTAGCCTCAACTTTAACGTCCGTATTTTCCTTTTTATCTTCCGGGGTTGATTCTTTGGCGCTAGAGTTGGCGGACTCTTCTGGTCTAGTGGTAACTTGGGATTCATCCTTTTTTGATTCTGCTGGCATTTCTTGACTTTGATCTTCTTTAATCCCAATCGATAGAGTGCCGTTGCCGGAAATCAGGACTAAACCGTTACGTGCCCCAGGAACCGCACCTTTGATAAATAAATAATCGTGTTCCGGGTCAATATCAATAATTTCCAAATTTTTAACCGTTACTTGAGCCGCGCCCATGCGGCCAGGCATTTTTTTGCCTTTAAAAACCCTCGACGGATCAGAACTTGCCCCAATGGAGCCGGGCATGCGTAACTGATCTTTATGTCCGTGGCTTGCCGGAGAACCATGAAAACCCCAACGCTTGACTACGCCCTGAAAACCCTTACCTTTGGATACGCCAGTTACTTGCACTACATCACCTTTAGCAAACGTATTCACAGTGATGGTATCCCCAACTTTTACCGCCTTGGTCTTTTCGGCATCAGCGTCATTTTTCAAATTAAATTCGCGAAAATATAAAAAATTGCCTAATTTTTTAGTGTGGCCAACTTGTGGTTTGGGCATTTTACGCCGAGCGCCAAAACCCACTTGCACCGCTTGATACTTATCCTTGTTGGAATTCTTTACCTGGGTAATAATATTTGGACCAGCAAAAATCTTGGTCACCGGAACGACCTGACCATGTTCGTCATATTTTTGTGTCATCTCAACTTTTTTTCCAAGAATGAATTTCATACGGTTTAAAAAAATCTGGTATTGCCTCACACCAGACCTCAAATAATTTTTTTAATGTTAATTATTTTATGATCGTGATGTATGTTGGTCGGTGTTACTCCAAGTGGTTACTTTAGTTTATATAGAGGTTTTACCGAAGCTAGATGCTGCCAAAGGGTAGCTTTCTCTATTGTGCCAAAATAACTTTATGACTGATTATTAATTAAAGGCTTCAACCAAAGGCCGGTTCGCCTTTGGGCGAAATGGTAGCCATTCGGCTTACATTTTAACTTCAACATCGACTCCGGCTGGAAGATTTAAACTTGATAAAGAATCAATGGTTTTTGGTGTTGGCTCGACAATGTCCAATAATCTTTTATGAACCCTCATTTCGTACTGTTCGCGGGCGTCTTTATGAACAAAGGTTGACTTCATCACCGTGTACTTTTTTATTTCTGTTGGCAACGGCACTGGACCAATTGTTTTAGCACCCGATCGTTCGACTGTGTCAATGATATTCTTAGTCGATTGATCAATAATCTTATGGTCGTAGGCTTTAATCTTGATTCTAATTCTCTGCGCCGACCCTTCCTCGTTTTCAATTTTCTTTTTTTCTTTTGCCATGTCTTTTAAAAGTGTCTGGCCCGTAAGGGCCAGACACAACACAATTGTTTTACTTGATAATTTTAGTTACAACCCCAGAAGCGACAGTTCGGCCACCTTCACGGATGGCAAAACGTTGCTTCTCTTCCAAGGCTACCGGCACAATCAGTTTAATCTTCAAGCTAACAGTATCGCCGGGCATCACCATTTCTGTTCCTTCGGACAGTTCCACTTCGCCAGTCACATCAGCGGTACCAATATAAAACTGTGGCTTGTAACCCTTGAAAAAAGGTTTGTGGCGTCCACCCTCCTCTTTGGTTAGCACATACACTTCTGAATCAAATTCAGTGTGCGGGGTAATGGTGCCTGGTTTAGCCAAAACTTGGCCGCGCTCAATTTCATCCTTTTTAGTTCCGCGAAGTAAAATTCCAGCGTTGTCGCCAGCTTGGCCTTGATCCAATTCCTTATTAAACATCTCAATGCCGGTCACCGTAGTCTTTGAAGTTTCTTCTTTTTTACCAACAATCTCCACTTCTTCGTTGACTTTAACAACACCCCGCTCGATTCTTCCGGTAGCGACTGTTCCGCGGCCTTCAATTGAGAAAATGTCTTCAATCGGCATTAGGAAAGGTTGGTCAACATCACGGGTTGGTTCTGGAATATATTCGTCAACCGCTTTCAATAATTCTTGGATTGGCTTTGCGGCATCACCTTTTGGATCCTCCACAGCTTTCAAAGCTGACCCGCGAATGATTGGGCAGTCACCGTCAAATTCGTATTTTTTCAAGAGGTCACGAATCTCTTCTTCCACCAAGTCAACTAATTCAGCATCTTGGACTTGATCAATTTTGTTTAAGAACACCACAATCTTAGGCACACCTACTTGCTTTGCCAGCAAGATATGTTCGCGAGTTTGCGGCATCGGCCCGTCAGTGGCGGCGACAACTAAAATCGCGCCATCCATCTGGGCGGCACCGGTAATCATGTTTTTAACGTAGTCAGCATGCCCCGGGCAGTCAACGTGCGCGTAGTGGCGCTTGTCGGTTTCATATTCAACATGAGCGGTGGCAATTGTAATACCCCGGGCTTTTTCTTCTGGCGCATTATCAATTTGGTCCACTGACTTTTGTGATGCTTTCGCACCTGCGGCGTTTGATACTGCAAGCAAAGCAGCAGTTAAGGTAGTCTTACCATGGTCAACGTGACCGATGGTACCGACATTCAAATGAGGCTTTGATCGCTCAAATTTATCGGCCATAATAATTTTTTTCCTTAGCGCGACATCTGCTTACCACAGATTTTGTAATCCAGTCGCCTTAATTACTTAATGTTTAGTTTTAAAACCTGCCTGTTTATTGGCAGAAACACTTCGGCAGTATATATAAAACTTATCCACTTGTCAACTCCGTTTGAAATAAATGTTACTTTAGGCAAAATTTACCAATTTTAGTAAATTTCTAAAGGAGTCAAGGTAATAGAGTGAAATTGAAAAAAACCGCTAAATCTAGTTAAAATTTACCGATTGTGAATAAATCATGGAAATGAATTGCTAACTATTTTTTACCTTAATTTAGATAAATCTAATCCTCTGGCTCAAAATAGTAAGTGTCCGAATCATTGGCGTTGCCCCGGTTAGCGATATTTGCAGATTTATCTTCGGCTTGAGGTGCGGCAAAAACATCAAATGGCTTATCCGTTTTTTCACTTTTCGCGAAAGAATTTTCAACTGGATGATTTTTTTTCCAAGTGCTAATTTGTTGTTTAATTTTATCAATGCTGACGTCTTTTTCGGCATTAACTGGATTATTTTTTTCAGGTGGAAAAGCCTCCTGCTTAACATGGTTGGAAACCGCTTCGTCAACTACTTTGGAAATATCAACCAAACGTTCGTATTTTTTAATGTCCATTAACACGTATTGCGGCTCGCCTTGCTCGTTGACCACAATGACACTATCACCAGTCTGCTTAACAAGCTTTGCTAATTTTTCCCAGTTAGTTGCCATAGATTATATATTATCTCCTCTCCCTTGCGGGAGAGGACCTGCCTGCCGATCGCACGCCGCCAAAGGCTTTGGCCGACGGAGCGCAGGCAGGTTAAGGTGAGAGTGAGTTATTGAATGTCATTCCGAGCTTGACCCGTCTAACGGGTCGCACCGAGGAATCCCACGCCTCGTTAAGCGGTACAAGATGTTAAAAGCTGAGATCCTTGCCCCGTCGTATGACGGGGTCTCCACTTCGCCGAGTCTATCTCGGCTTCGGTCAAGATGACTACTTTTTCTGTCCCACCCCCGCCCGAATGACTGAAGTCATTCAGTCTGGCGGGCTCTCCTCTCAGGGGACGTCTGACGTCCCCCGCCAGGAGAGGGTTAATTTTTGTTACTTGGTTTCGCCAGAAACTATTTTAGCTTCTACGTTTTTAGGCACTTCTGCGTAGTGGCTAAATTCCATGCTATACGACGCGCGACCTTGTGTCATGGACCGAAGTTCAGTCGCATAACCAAACATTTCAGCTAAGGGTACTTGCGCATCTACTACTTTAGCATTACCGCGTTCCCGCATTTCTTGCACCTGGCCTCGTTTAGAATTTAAATTACCAATCACATCGCCCATAAATTCTTCCGGCGTAATCACTTCGACTTTCATAATTGGCTCTAATATAACACCATTAGCTTTTTTGAACGCCGCTTGAAATGCCATTGATGCCGCAATTTTAAATGCTGCTTCTGATGAATCAACTTCGTGGAATGATCCGTCATAAACTGTTGCTTTCAAATCTATTATTGGGTAACCGGCAATCACGCCCTTGTCCATTGCCTCTTTAACACCTTTTTCAATAGCTGGAATATATTCGTTGGGAATAATACCGCCCTTAATTTCATTGCCAAATTCAAAACCTGACGCTGGTTCTTTTGGCTCAAGCCTAAGCCAACAATGGCCGTACTGTCCCCGACCGCCGGATTGCCGAATGTATTTACCTTCAGCTTCACCGGTTTGCTTGATCGTTTCTTTGTAGGCCACTTGCGGCTGGCCGACATTGGCTTCCACTTTAAATTCGCGCTTCATCCGGTCAACAATAATATCTAAATGCAACTCTCCCATTCCAGAAATAACGGTTTGCATAGTTTCTTCATCGGTTCGGATTCTAAAAGTCGGATCTTCTTCCGCAAGTTTACCCAAAGCAATCCCCATCTTCTCTTGGTCTTGCTTGGTTTTCGGTTCAATCGCGACGCTAATTACCGGCTCTGGGAACGTAATGGTCTCTAAGACTACCGGGCTATCTTCAGCGCAAAGCGTGTGGCCGGTAAAAGTTTCTTTTAAGCCAACCGCGGCTGCAATTTCTCCGGCGTAAACTTCTTGTACTTCTTCGCGAGAATTGGCGTGCATGCGTAAAATTCGTCCAATGCGTTCTTTTTTGCCAGTACTGGAATTTAAAACATACGAACCGGACGAGACTTTACCCGAATAAACCCGGAAAAAAGCTAGCTTACCAACATATGGATCAACTGCGATTTTAAATGCTAATGCCGCAAACGGCTCATCATCAGAAGCTTTACGTGAAATCTTCTTTTCTTCATCGTCCGGATCAAATCCAACGATCTCCGGCACATCTAGGGGGCTAGGTAAATAATCAGCCACCGCGTCCAATAAAAATTGCACGCCTTTATTTTTCAAAGCTGAGCCGCACAACACCGGAATCAAATGATTACCAATTACCGCTTTTCTTAACCCGGCTTTTAATTCATCTAAACTGATGTCTTCTCCCCCCAAGTAACGGTCCATTAATTTTTCATCGTTCTCGGCAATGGCTTCCACTAATTTATTACGGTACTCACTCGCCTTCTCCTTTAGGTCATCAGGGATATCAGTGTCTTCCCATTCTTTGCCTTCAGCGTCTTTATAGATGCGAGCCTTTTGTTCTAATAAATCAACAATGCCTTGGAAATTATCTTCCGCGCCAACCGGAAGCTGTATCGGGTAGGCATTTTTAGTTAATCGGTCGTAAATCGATTGAAGGTCGGCGTAAAAATCTGCTCCGGTACGATCTAGCTTATTAATAAAGCAAATCCGCGGCACTTTATACTTATCGGCTTGGTGCCATACCGTTTCTGATTGTGGTTCCACCCCAGCCACGCCGTCGAATACCACAACGCCGCCGTCAAGCACGCGCAGGGATCTTTCCACTTCGGCCGTAAAGTCAACGTGCCCGGGAGTGTCAATAATATTAATTCGCACCTTCTTATCTTCTTGGCCTCGTGGCGCCCAAAAACAGGTCGTGGCCGCAGAAGTTATGGTAATACCGCGTTCACGTTCTTGTTCCATCCAATCCATCTCCGCCTCGCCTTCGTGCACTTCCCCGATTTTATGTTTAATTCCGGTATAAAACAAAATCCGCTCGGTCACTGTAGTTTTCCCAGCGTCAATATGAGCGATAATTCCGATGTTGCGAGTTTTTTCCAATGAGTATTCGCGAGCCATTGATTTAAAATTAACGACGGGCAAAGTGAGCGAAAGCTCGGTTAGCTTCAGCCATCTTGTATGTGTCTTCCCGTTTCTTTACTGCCGCGCCGTGGCCTTCAGCCGCATCCATAATTTCCGCGGCGATGCGCTTATCCATACTAATACCTTTACGCGCCTTAGCTGCCTTAATTAACCAACGCAAGCCAAGCGTGGTACGCCGCGGTTCACTTACCGGGACTGGCACTTGATAATTTGCTCCGCCTACCCGTCGGCCGCGCACTTCAACTTCCGGGGCAATATTTTGCAATGCTTTTTGAAAAATTTCTAACGGGTCTTGTTTAGTTTTTTCTGAAATCGTATTGAGCGCGTTATAGACAATTTTTTGAGCAACTGATTTTTTACCGTCATCCATAATCAAATTAATAAACTTGGCGAGAGTCAAGTTGTTAAACTTTAAATCTGGATCAACGGTTCGTTTAGGCGTTGGTCGGCGCATAATGATTAAGACTTTTTCTTCTCTTTCTTAGCGCCATACAAACTCCGGCTTTGCTTGCGCCCGTCCACGCCTGTAGTGTCATACACGCCCCGTACTACGTGGTAGCGAACGCCCGGCAAATCACGCACTCGTCCGCCGCGAATCATTACAATTGAGTGTTCTTGTAAATTGTGTCCTTCGCCCGGGATATAAGCTGTCACTTCCATGCCGTTAGATAAACGCACCCTTGCGATTTTTCGCAAGGCTGAGTTTGGCTTTTTCGGTGTTGTCGTTTGCACCTTCAAGCACACACCGCGTTTAAACGGCGCGCCTTTAGACATATCCTTTTTGGTTCTTTTCAAAGTATTAGAAACCCGGCGCAAAGCTGGCGTTTTAGGTTTACGCTTGGCCGTTTTACGCGGTTTTTTAAGCAATTGATTAACTGTAGGCATTTTTAGAAAATTAAAAAGCTGATTCGTCAGCCATGGAATTTGCCCATATTCTAACGGTCAGCTCAAAAAAAGTCAACCCCGCTAGAAATAAATGTGTTAATAAAATATTCTCTGACAATTTATTGAATTTCCAACCAGGCCAAGCCGGTGTGGATAATTTACAAAAATAGACTGGATAAGCCAAAAAGATTAAAGAAAAAGGCCTCGGCCAAACGCAAAATCAAAGAAATTACAGGCAACAACAAATATACTAAAATCAAAACCACAACAAAGCTAAACTGCCCAAAACGCGCAAATAATTTAGCTTGCAAGCGCCCCAATTGGTGGGGAAAGAAAGTTGACAAAGCATTGAAGCCGTCAAAACCAGGAAAGGGCATTAAATTAAATACGCCAAGTAAAATATTAACGCGAAACACCATTAAAAAAAATTGCCAGCCTAAATTATATGTCGCGTTGGGAACAATGTCTAAAGTAGAGCTAATCACAATACCGGCAATCACGACTAATAAAAAATTAGTCGCGATGCCAGCTAAGGCCACAAAAAACATTGAACGGTGGCGGTCGCGCAGACGCAACACATTTACGGGCACAGGTTTAGCATAGCCAATCAAACCGCCAAACGAAAATAACAAAAAAAGCGGCAAAATAATTGAGCCAAACAAATCTATGTGCCTCAACGGATTAAGCGAAAACCGTCCCAGTACTTTTGCGGTGTCGTCGCCATAAAAATACGCGACTAGCCCGTGGGCGATTTCGTGAAAAATAACCGAATATAAAAAAGCGACAAAAAATAGAGTAATTAATACCGGGTCATTAAACATATGCTCATTATACGCAACCCTTGCTTTTATTTCAAACCTTTGCTATAGTAGGGCGTACTATAAAATAATTAAAGAGTATGGGAAACGCATGTGACCGTTGTGGCCGCGGACCGCTGAAAGGCAATCTTAAAAGCCACTCCAACATCAAAACCATCCATCGTCAAAAGCTTAACTTGCAAGTCAAGCGCGTTGACGGAAAAAAAATGACGATTTGCGCTAACTGCATACGCACACTAACCAAAGTCAAGCAAAGATAAATCCCGCCGCGGGATTTTATCATTGGAAAAAATGGCCACCGCTTTTTTTCAATCTCTCATCTTCATCGCTTTTGCCCTGCTCGGTTCAGTCGTGGGCAATCGAATAGCTATTAAATTTAAGCAACCGCGCGTTTTAGGAATGTTACTCGCCGGTATTGTGATTGGTATTTTGTTTAATTGGACTCAATGGCTACAAGCGGTACGCCATGATGAGCATGGCTTTATTCCGCAATTAGCTGAATTTGCCGCCATGGTGTTGCTATTTCGCGCCGGACTTGAGGGCAATGTTAAGTCCATGCTTCGTGACGCTAAGACCAGTATATGGGTGGCCTTGATCGGAGTTATCATGCCGCTTGTTGGCGCTTACTTATTAATGCAACTTTTAGGCTATGATTTTGCCACCGCTTTTTTCACCGGAGGTATTTTAGTTGCCACTAGCGTCGGGGTGACGACCGCGGTTTTATCTGAATTTAAGCTACTGCAAGCTACTTACGCTAAAATCATAATCAGCGCCGCGGTACTTGATGATGTTTTAGGACTAATTGTCCTTATGGTCGCTCAATCTTTTGCTGGCGATATTAAATTAGACATATTTACAATCATAGCTCAAATCGGCACTGCCCTAGCTTTTATTGTGCTACTCCCTTTGCTAGGCTACTTTTTTGTCGCCCCTTTAATGAAACAGCTGAGAGCTTTGGACCCACAAGCTAACAGTAAAATTATTTTTGGCTTCATGGCCGCTTATGGCGCCGGCGCGGCATTTGCCGGCTTAGCGCCAATTGTCGGTGCTTACTTTGCCGGAGTCGCTTTAGAAGAAGCCTTTTTTAGAAGTGGAAAAGACGACCATGAAAAACCAGTGGAACAGCGAGTTTTAATTTTAGAAGGCACATTAGCGCCCATCTTTTTTGTCTATGCCACCTCAATTGTGAATCCAGTTATCTTTTTGAACTTTAAGGTTATTGCTTTGGGCCTTTCGTTAACTGTCATTGCTGTATTGGGTAAAATTGTGGCAGGCGCCGTAGTAAAAAGCTGGATAGTTGGCGTGGGCATGATACCGCGCGGCGAGGTTGGAATTATTTTTGCCACTTTAGGCTTTCAATTAAAAATTATTACCCAAAATATTTTTAGCGCCGCGATGTTGATGGTAATCTTAACGACTTTAATTACCCCGCCTTTATTAAAATATTGCATTAACTGCCACAACCGTAATAGGAATCAGGCGGAAATTATTTAATTAGCTTTAGCAAAAAAGAGAGGAACCACATCGGTGAGATGTGGTTCCAATACGTTCTGACGTTGCCTCGCGGGTGGTGTACCGCTTAGGCGACGTACTGACTGACGGAGGGTTAGTGGAAAAGCCTCGCGAATACCGGTGAGCTACCCTCAGCTCTCGCGATGAGACGAGCGCTAGCCTCGCGTAAGGCAACGGAGTAGCATTCGGTGAGCAGGAGGTACACACACTCACCGATCTCCGTGGCCTTAATTGGGTCAATTACCCCTTCCACTTCAAGGGACACGCTGACGGAAAACGATCCGTCCGCAAGGTGAGAAACGGTACGGCACCTCTCGGTGACTTTATGCCCGGGCAGCGCAGCCTCGGCCACTTCTTCCAGGAAGCTGTTGATATCTTCCTCCATCACCGTGCGGCCAACCTCCGTCATGTCGCCAAAGCCCCCCCAGGGAAGGTTGATATTGCATCGTGCACCGTTCGTGTAGACGGTAATCACGTGCGAACCCCTCCCACAGGATATTGGCCTTATGAGTCCGTTAGTACCTGGCATGGCTTATAGGTCTCCTTTGGCTCCCGCCAAGTCAATGTTCGTTATGGCATATCTCTGCCCGATCCCAAATGGGCCGGTTTGACCACTACAGGGGTCGGTTCTGGTTCAGACTGCCATTTATCTGTACCAGAATTAACCCTTTTAGATAATCAAAAAATCCCGCGGGTGCGGGATCTGCTAATTTTAAATTATCTTAAATAACTAAATCAGTCCCGCCCGGCGTGGGAAAAAAAGAAAAAATAGCCCCAAAAAATTCGCTGATTTGATATGTTATTCATAGTAATAAAAAGATTATCAAATGCTTAAAATCTTGTCAATTGGCGCAAAAGGAATGCGCCGTCCCGGGCTCTGACCCGGGAACCAGTTAAAATAATTAGAAAAGGGCCGGATCGTGGGTGTGCGATCTCGGCCCTTTTGAAAACTCGCGGCGATTAATACCTGGTGAGGTACTTTCGCCTTAAACTTGAGACCTCCCTTATGCCGCGCCTTCAGTCCGCAGAATGGGTCGTCCACCGAACAGGCGGGCAATAGCCCCCTGCAAGGCAGCGAGTTTCGTCCCTGCCTTCGCCCCCTCCTTACGATGCCGGCCATTCAGGTAGCCAGCCACGCGAATTTGGTGGCGATTAGACCGCCGCGGCCGACTTAAGGCAATCCGTAAGGGTGCCAGGCAGTTGCCGACGAACTTCTCCGCAGTCTCTTGGGAAGTGACCAAGTGCTCGACCTCGAGCTCGTCGAGGTACTCCCTTGGAAAGCCGAGCTGCGTAAGCAACTCGGCAGCGGCGAGGTACCAATGCCCCCCTTTACTGGAAATGGTAATATCACCAATGGTCAGTGACATCTCCCATCCCCCTGGCGGAGTGCCGATTGGGCCGGGCCGTAAGTGCTTGTAGTACTCCATCTGGAAATCAGCAAGTTCCATGGCCCTTTCCTCCCGAGCGCTTGCTCGTTTTTTCATTTTTTGAGATTGTACAAGGGCATGAGCCTGATTCCCGCGGAGACGGTCCGCATGAACCTTTATGAAAAAACCACCCGACAGGGGTGGTAGGCTCATATATGTTTATCAAAGACTTGGTTAAACACGTATCAACTTGCCACCCGGCGGTGCCAACAATAACAAACCAAGCAATAACAATGCTTTTGAAAGTACATTAGATTTTAGTAAAAGTCTTAGCATAATATTTTTAGGGAATCGTGGCGGCAGGGTTGGTAAACACCTGCCGCCACGTGGATTGCCGCCCGGGTTGCGGGCAACTTTCCGAAGATATTGACGCGATGTGCGCCGGCCGGCGGATCACCGCATAAGTCTTCCCACCCCGTGTGGGCACTTATTTGGCGAAACCGCCGAATAGTTCGGGCAAAGCCCGGTCCGTGACAGGTATTGCACCTGCGACCCCCTCGCCCCATGCGAGGTGCTCTACGTTGCTGAGCTACACGAACATATAAATTTAATGTGCTTATAATCAAAAAATCCCAGTTGGTATGGGAATTTGTCTGAAACTTTTATTTATCTATGGATACAAACAAACTCCCTACCGGCTTGGGACTGGCAATAAAGGCAATAATGGTAGGTTGTTTGCGTGTAAAATCATGTTAAAAACATATTAGCATAGCCTTATTTTTTGTCAAATGTCGTGTGGAAAAGTACACCAGCCCGCCGACACCGAAGTGCCAGCGGGCCATTTGTTCGAACTATGGCAGTCACCGACTACGCGGCCGGAGCCGACGCACTTGCCGGCGATCCTCACCGGTCAACTCCGACACGACACTCTGGAACGCCGCGCTCTCAAGCGCGACGGGCACGAGCGCGTCAAGAATTGTGGTATCCACCGGTCCGACATAAGGCCGCTGGACCATGCTTGCCAGAGCTGGACTTACCATACAGATGGGGCGATCCCCTTTTTTGGCTACCTCCAGTACTACTAGGAAGTTTCCGCTTTCCGCATTTGCTCCCGGAGAGCACAACGCGGTTCCTTGTGTGTACATGTCTTGTTCTCCTCAACTGGGTCAGGTCTTAGTGCGAGGTGACTGTATTCAAGGCTGCTACAATAGCGTTGGCGAAATCCGCCGAGCTATGAGAGTGCAAACTCCCAAGCTTTACTCTTGCTTTGCCATTCCGCAACCAGCCGCCAGTTGCGCGCTGCTCGTTATCCAGATCCAGCTCCCACTTGATGCTGAAAGAGAGCTTATCGCCCAGTGCCTTAGCGAACGCCCGTTCGATAGCAAGGTGCTGAAGATCGTCTGCGCCTTTGCCGCGATGTTCTCGGCGATCGACACAGTCACGGACGCCAACGCAAACCTGCCAACTGCCACCACGTTTCTCAGGCGACAGATAGAACAATTCAAACCGTTTCCGTTTGGTCCCGGTAGGCATTATGTAAATCCTCCCCCGCGCTACGCGGGACTTACTAGCGAAACTACATCGCTAGGAAGCACTCGGCTTCTGGATAATGACAAATAATTATCAGCATTCAGAAGCAGGGTGTGTGAGGGCCGGACGCTTTCCATTCGCGTCCAGCCCTCTTGGGCGGTCCTCTTGTCATGTCCTCCTCCTGGGCTTTACTGCCCGTTGAGTTCTCGCTTCGGAATACTCCGACGCCGGCGGAACCGCTTGCGCAGGTGGTCAGGCCACTGCTCGCGGTTACCCCAGTGGTACAGCACGTCGAGCTCATCACGGTAGAGCTCCGCCATCTGCTGGGGAAGTATCTCTTCAGGAGTGGCTGGCCTCATGAACCTCATGATTGTCGGCCTGTGTGGATGCAAGCCAACATCAGGTGTCCCGTAATGGCCGGGGAAGAGCCGCTTCCAAGCGCCCGTCCTTTCACTCAGAGACACCAACACCACGAGGTCATCACCTTCGCTGCCTTGATATCCCCTGACCATGAACCATTCACCGTACTCTCCGTGGATAGATTCATGGCCTCCGCCTTCAGGGTTTCTTGGAACCAGAATGGTTCCAGTGGGGTAATAATACCAGTTGTTTGCGCTCAAAATTAAACCTCCTCTCGGGGTGTTTAGGGTTGAGTCGAACAGGATAACTTATGAAGACCAAATGCCTTGCTCGCTAATACCACTGGTATAAGCAAGTAAGACAATCAAAAAAGCCTTCCGGGGGAAGGCTGCTTGCGATTGTCTAACTTGTTTTTATCTATGCGCTAAACCTTCCACCCTTAAGGCTGGTCAATAATGATAATGTTAATAATTTGGGAAAGTTTGGCAATATTCATGTTGTTTTGCAGTATATAGGAAGTAAAAAATAATGTCAAACGACACATCAAGAAATGTGTCGTCCCGGACTCCGATCCGGGATCCAACTACTAGATGGGTTCGAGGGGTTCGAGATATCTCCTTTCTTGATTTCTCGAACCCCTGTGGCGGATCCCTCGATGGCATTTTCCCAATATGAGCTGCCGACCTATACTGCATAGTCGACGTACACTCTATTGTAGTCCGTGAAAACACGAGCCATTTCAGACGCCATCGCCTGGACAAGCACCGGCTCAGCGGATTCAAGCATGGGCCAAATTCTATCAGCCAACGCTTCGCCTTTGTCCGCTAGACGGCGGCTGCTTGAGTAGCCACCGTCAACCGACACGTGTTGCCACAGATTTCCCGCGTCATCCAGCTTTAGTGCTGTCGAGCACGGTAATCCCATGGCTTCAGACACAGCATCGCCGACCGCACACTGAATGCATTCGGAAATTGCGCTGCCGCTCCGTAGGCGACTTAAGTCAAACTTCTCAGCCATAGTGATGCTGGCATGGAATGCACCATCGCCATTGGCCGAGACATGACACTCAGCCGGAACAAAAATTAATCTCCTCGTCGGCATTTCTTTCTCCCCCGCAAGGCGGGAAATTGAGTCCGATGTTTAGTCAATGTGCTGTCTTGTCCGCATGGAATCCGCGTAAGGCGTATCCAGGCAAGCAAGACAATCAAAAAAGCCTTCTGGGTAGAAGGCTGCTTGCGATTGTCTAACTTGTATTATCTATGCAACAATTAACCTTCCACCCACAAGGTGCGTAGTCTTGGTCTTAATAGTGGTAATAATGACTGAAAGGTTTAACTCCATCATATTTATTTCGGGTTAACTTAATAACTATTGCCTGTCAACCCCGTTAGAAGTTGAAAACTTCTAACGGGGTCAAGGCATCAAAATGTGAACACAAGCGCATACAACTGTCTTGTGTTCGGCCTGGCAACGAGAATCTTACCTCCTGTCTCGTCAATCGCCGGGCTTGAGAATCAATCTTCGGCAACTGCTTTGTGGCCACTTGGATGAGGGCCCATGCAAGGCCTCTTGCTGAATAAGCCACTGCCGGTAAGCATCCGACGTGGCTATTACAGCCTTAGGCAGAGCCTGGTCCGCGGCCACTTGGTTTTCATCGTCATGAGAACCGGTGCACTCGCCCACTACAATTCCCCTTCTGCTGTAATGCGCTTGTTGGCAACCAGAAATTCGGCTACCAAAAAACTCCCCATTTCTGGAGAGCTCTTTGGTATTTACAAGTTGCCTTGTACTCACAATAAGAGTTCTCCAAACAAGTTTGGGTTTAAAAAACGGCATGTAAGGAACTGCCGTCAGTCTAGCTCTTGCTTAAAACTTGTCAAGGGTATTTAATTCACAGATAAATTTACTCTTCGTAAATCATTACATCCGTGATTTTATCGTATTCAAATAGTTCGTCTGATTTAAAAAATCGCTTAATTTCGGCTTTACCGGTTTTAGCTGAATCAGAAGCGTGAACTAAATTTAAATTGCTCATGCCAAAATCGCCGCGAATAGTTCCGGCATCAGCTTCTTTGGCGTTAGTTGATCCGACAATTAAACGAATCGCATCAACAATGTCAGGCCCTTGCAAAGCCATTACAATCACTGGATAAGATTTCATAAAATTTTTCAAATCGGCAAAAAACGGCTTATCTTTATGATGGGCATAATGCTCGTCCAAAACAGTATCATCCAAAGACAACATTTTAAGCCCAATAATTTTTAGACCCTTTTGTTCAAAACGGCGAATAATCTCTCCAACTAAATTACGCTGGAGAGCATCTGGTTTGAAAATAATTAATGATTGTTCCATATTGACCCTATATTTTAATGATTTCTTTAATTTTGTCAACCACTTGGCTCGGCGTGAAATTCGCCTTAACTAAATATCCTGAGGCGCCCATCTCTTCGCCTTTTTTCTTGTCAGACTCTTGGCCTAGATTAGTTAGCAAAATAACTTTGGCATTTTTAGTGTTAGCGTTCTTTTTAACCTCTTCTAAGATCATGAAACCATCAACTTTTGGCAGCATCACATCAAGCAAAATTACATCCCAGCCACCTTGAAGCGCAGTGTCTATGCCGGTAGTGCCGTCTTTAACCACCGTTAAATCAAAACCTTCGGCGTCAAAGCGCATCTTGTACATATCAATTAAAGTATCATCATCCTCCACCAACAATACTTTAAGCGGTTTATCAGCCATACGCACTTAGTATACTAAATTAAGCTAATTTATTCAATCCTAGTGTCATTGCGAGCGAACATAGTGAGTGTGGCAATCTCGTATAATAAAAAGAGATTACGACGTCGCTCCCCCTCGACAAGCTTGGGATCACTCCTCGCAATGACAGATGTTTATTCAGCAAAATATTTTTGCTCATCAATATTGATTACAATATCGCCTACTTCTATCGTGCTTAAAATTTTTGTGCCCAAGCGCTCCGCTCTTTTAATCACACGCCTTGCTGGATGGCCGTATCGGTTATCTTCGCCGGCAGAAACTATAGCAACTTCTGGCTTGGTAGCTAAAATAAATTCTTCAATTGAAGAAGTATTGCTGCCATGGTGCCCTAGCTTTAAAATATCGATATCTAAATTGTCATATGTATCAACAAGTAGCTGTTCTACTTCTTTTTCAGCGTCACCAGTTAATAACACTTTGATTTCCCCTGACTGAATTTCAAGAACAATTGAAGTATTATTAGTATTATCAAAACTTTGGCCAGAAATATTTTCTAGCGGATATAAAACTTCCAGTTCATGTATTCCCAAATCCTGACCGGCAAATGTAATTTCAGCTGTCACTTTTCGGTCATTAACTATTTTTTGCAACGTGGCATAAATTGATGAATCGTCTTCAATGCCAGTATATAAAAACTTTTTCACTTGGTAACGATTTAACACTTCAATTAAACCGACTATATGATCAGCGTCCGGATGAGTGGCAATAACTAAATCAATCGTCCGGTCATAGAACGGCAAATACTCTCCAAGTTTATAAATTACAGTGCTATCCGGACCGCCGTCAATTAAAATATCTTGTCCGTCGTTCGTTTGGATTAAAATGCTGTCCCCTTGCCCGATGTCAAAGAAGATAATTCTCCAGTCGTGCTGCTGATTTGAAAAATAAACAAATAAAAAACCTACGAATGCTAACCCAATAATTGCTATGTATATTTTTTTATGTTTCATATTATTTAGATAGAGATTCCAAATCAAGTTTGGAATGACAACCTTTTTGTCGTCCTGAAATTGATTCAGGACCTCTATCAAATTAATTCATATAAATCTAACCATTTAGGATTGACTGTATCAACCAGCTCATACTTCCACTTTCTTTTCCATGCTTTCAGTTGTTTCTCTCTCGTAATTGCATCACGAACATTAATGAATTCTTCATAGTAAATTAGCTTGGTAACGTTATACTTCTGCGTAAACCCTTTAACTGATTTTTGCTTGTGTCGCCAAACACGCTTATTCAAATCATTTGTTACACCAATATACAAAACAGTATCAATTTTATTAGTCATAATATAAACATAATATTTTTTCATAAACTCAAAGTTATAAATGGCAAGCTCGCAAAAATTTCAATTACTTTAATTAAATACGTCAGCAAAAAATACGATGGCCAAATGAATATTTGATGAATCCAAGTTAAAACCAGGCTAACAAAACTAAAGATCATCAAAAATGGCAATACGGGGAGCACCAGCAAATTAACTACTGGCCCAATTAACGACACCCGACCAAAATTCCAAAATAGTATTGGCCAGGAAAACGCTTGCGCCGATAAATTCAAAATTGTTAATGTTTTAACTCCAAATTTGTCAGGTAAATTTACCCAGCGCCGTTCTAGCCACGGCGACACTTTGATTATTCCAAGCACGGCTAAAAACGATAACTGAAACCCAACGTCATCTAAGATAATTTTGGGATTAAGCCAAATCATGGCACTTGCCACCAAAAGCAGCGCATGCGCCGACCTATTCAATCGGCCGACATATTGAGCCAATAAAATTAGCCACCCCATAATTGATGCGCGCACCGCCGACGCCGGAAATCCAATAACAATATTGTAAATAATAAGTAAGCCCGTAATTAGCCAAAACGCACGCTTCCTGCCTATTTGTTCATAAAATGCGCTAGCGAGTAGTGAAATAATAATGGCAATATGCATCCCCGAAATCGCAATCAAATGCGCTGTGCCGGTAATTGCAAATTTATCAAACAGGTAATCAGGAATGCCCTTGCGCGAACCTAAAATTAAAGCGCTTAAAATACTGGCTTGTGGCTCTGGCAAATTACGGTTAATTAGTAGTTGGAGCTTTTGTTTTATTAATAAAATAAATGCTAGCGTTTTATTGCCTTGGTTATTTTCAATTAAATTAACTACCGGATAAAAACATAGCGAGTAAATATTATGCCGCGCCGAATAACGATCATAAGAAAAACCTTCAAATGGTTCTGGCTGTTGTAGCTTGCATTTTATTTCCAGCCTATCGCCATAGTCATAGCGCGGGTATAGTTGTGTTGTCACTAATACATTGCCGGAAATTTCTTTCACGCTGCTCCCCTGCTTTAACTGACTTGTTTTAACTGAGTATTTAACATTATTAATCCTAATGTCTGGCTCTTTACTCACAATGCCTTGCAATGTAACTTCTTGGCCATTGTAAAACCAAATGTCTTGCGGCATAGTCTTTGGCACCAACACCTGATACCGCCAAACGCCGAAAAGTAAGGCAAACAACAAAATCAATGTCATTACGAGGAGCGAATAAAATGAGCGACGTGGTAATCTTTTTTCTATTGAAGAGATTGCGACGCTCCTTTTAGTCGCTCGCAATGACACATTTTTGTCATCCTGAGCGATAGCGAGGGATCTCACACTTTGACGCGGCTGAGATCTCTCCACTTCGCTACGCTTCGGTCGAGATGACGTACTGCTGTCATCCTGAACTTGCCGTGTCCGAATGGCCGAAGCATTCGGTCGGGCGGGTTTCAGGATCCCTTTAAAGAAATTCCGTAACAAGTCCGGAATGACAAGCAACGCCAAAACAACCGCCCATATAGTCCAATCAATTCGCCAATTAAAAAACGGCGCTAATGTCGCGCCGATGATGAATGAGCCCAAGCTCAATTGTAACAGTTTAACTTTGTTCAGGTTTTTTCTCCTCTTCGCCGTTGCTTACGTCCCTAATTCCCAACTGGATAAATATTGTTTTTGTTTTTCGGTTAAAGTGTCAATTTTAACGCCCATGGATTGCAGTTTCAATTTGGCAATCCACTGTTCAATGCTTTCGGGCACATTATACACTTTGTTTTCTAATTTGCCCTTGTGCTTCACTACCCACTCAGTCATTAATGCTTGCGTGGCAAAAGACATATCCATCACGGAGGCCGGATGGCCTTCGGCCGCCGCTAGGTTAATCAACCGGCCTTCAGCGAGTACATAAATTCGCTTGCCTTTGGGTAAGACATATTCGTCAACGTAGTTTCTGACATTTTTGTTTATTTTACTAGCTAGCTTGGCTAAATCCGGAATGTCAATTTCCACGTCAAAGTGCCCTGAGTTACACACCACCGCGCCGTCCTTCATCGCCTTAAAATGCTCTTGGCGCAAAACCGAAATATCGCCGGTCAAAGTACAAAATAAATCCCCAACTCGCGCGGCTTTACTCATGGGCATCACTTCAAAGCCATCCATGGTTGCTTCCAAAGCTTTCAAATGGTCAACTTCCGTCACAATCACCTGTGCTCCCATGCCCCGCGCGCGCATCGCAAATCCCCTGCCGCACCAACCGTAACCGACAGTTACAACTTTTTTACCGGCGAGCAGCATATCCGTTGCGCGAATAATTCCGTCAATCGTTGATTGTCCGGTGCCGTAACGGTTATCAAATAAGTATTTGGTTTTGGCGTCATTCACTGCCATCACCGGTACTTGCAGCTTACCAGTTTTCTCTAACGCCTTTAAACGAATAATGCCAGTTGTTGTCTCTTCCATTGAGCCGTAAATTCTATTCGCGTCTTTTTTTCGTTTCGTATGCAGTAAATGAATTAAATCCGCGCCGTCATCCATAGTCACATTTGGCTTAGCGTCAATGCCGGCGTTTAAATGTTTGTAATAGGTTGTGCGATTTTCACCGGTAATAGCAAAAACTGAAATGCCAAAATCTTTAACCAGTGAAGCCGCCGTATCATCTTGGGTGGAAAGCGGATTGGAAGCAACTAAAGTCACATTAGCCCTGCCGGCTTTGAGCGTACGCACTAAATTCGCGGTTTCAGTTGTCACATGTAAACACGCCGCCATTTTGACGCCGCGTAACGGCTTTTGTTTTTGAAAACGCTTTTTAATTGCGCCCAATACCGGCATATCGCGCTCAGCCCAAACAATGCGTTTTTTACCTCCCGGCGCTAATTTCAAACTTTTTACATCGTATTTCATAACTAAAAAAGTGTAGCAATTTTATTGTAAATAATCAATTGTCATTCTGAGCGTCAGCGAAGAATCTCATTCCTGAGATCCTCACGTCGCTCACTTTGTTCGCTCCTCAAGATGACAATCGGGAAAGCGCTCAGAATAACACTACAAAGTAGTGCCAAAATTTTTCTTATACCGCGCTTTGAGCTGACTCCACGTGAATGTGTGCGTTTGCGTGCCGTATTTTTCTACAGCATATACGGCAACCGTACTTGCCAAACGCCCAACTTTAGGCCAAGAATAATTTTCCATCATGCCTTTAATCAACCCAGCCCGGTACGCGTCTCCGGCCCCGGTTGGATCAGATGTATTTTTCGGCTTGGCGGCTGGAATTTTATATCTTTGGTTATTTTTGTTATCTTCAATAATTGAACCTTTAGCGCCTAGCGTGGTGACTACGATTGGCACTTTCTTTTTTAATTGAGACTTAGATAAGCCGGTGCGTTTTAAAATTAAAGCCAATTCATAATCATTTGAAATAAAAACATCACAACCATTTAAGCCATCTAATAACTGCTGTTTTGTTAAAACAATAATAATTTGCCCCGGATCAAAAATATACGGCGTGTTATTTTTTTTATAATATCTTGCTAAGGCGTAGGCCGCCTGCGGAGAATCCGCCGCCACGCATGCTAATTTTGCTTTTGGCAGCTTAACATTTTTATAATATCCAACCTGCTTCATTGCTCCTGGATAAAAGCCGGAAATTTGATTATCGTTTTGATCAGTCATCATGTAAGCCGCGGCCGTGGGTTCGGTTTTTATAATTTTAATAAACCGAGTTCCAATTTTATTTTGCCGTAACCACTTTTGATATTTTGAAAAATCATTGCCGGCTAGCCCAACCACTTCAACTTTTTCGCCAAGCAAAGCTAGATTGTAAGCGATATTGCCGGCTGTACCACCAAAACTTTCATTAAATTTTTCTAAATAAAAACTAACGCTAATTTGATGAATTTTGTTAGGCAAAATATGATCACTAAAACGACCAGGAAAATTCATAATCCGGTCATAAGCAATTGATCCTGAGCAATAGATCATCTATTTAGCTTTAAACCAATCTACGGTTAGCTGAATACCGTCTTTAATTTTAGTCAGCGGTTGCCAGCCTAATTCCTTTTTAGCTAGTTTACTATCCAAGCAGCTTCGCAACACATCGCCGAAACGCGCTTCCTTGTGCGGAATCACAACACTTGTGCCGGCTGCTTGCTGAATTAATTGCGCTAGATCATTGATACTAATTTCTTTCGCCGTGCCAATATTTACTGAACCGATAAAATCGCTTTCCATCGCAAGCATGTTAGCTTCCACCACATCGCCAACATAAGTAAAATCACGTGTTTGGGCGCCATCGCCAAAAATTACGCATTCTTTATCGCTTAAAATTCGACTAGCTAAAGCCGCCACAACGCCCGCCTCACCAAGAGTGCTTTGCCGCGGCCCGTAAATATTTGCGTAGCGTAAAGACACATAGGGCATATGATACATATCAAAGTAAGCGGCTAAATACAATTCAATCGTTTTTTTAGCAATGCCGTATGGTGAAAGCGGATTTTCGGCCGATTCGCGAGTTGGCAACTTTTTTGCCTCACCATACATCGCTCCGCCGGAAGATGAGAAAATAAACTTTTTCGCGCCCGCCTTCTGCGATTCATGAATCACGTTAATCGCACCTAAAATATTAGTGTTGGCATCCATGACTGGATCATCAATTGATTTACGCAAATCAATCTGGGCAGCGCTGTGAAAAACATAATCAAATTTTTCTTGGATCATTAAATCACCGAGCTTTTGGTCAACAATATCTAGCTCCACAAACTTCGCTTTGGAGTTTACATTTTCTTTAGCACCGGTTACTAAATTATCAACCACAACGACCTCATGTCCACGTTCAATCAAAGCGTCGGCAATGTGTGATCCAATAAACCCGGCTCCTCCGGTGACTAAAGATTTTGGCATATATTATTTGTCATTGCGAGCGACCATAGGGAGCGTCGCAATCCCTGAGATTACGACGTCCCCCTGCCGGAATTTATCCCGTACCACGATACGGGGCAGGGGTCCTCGTAATGACATTATTTCAACTTACTTTTAAAATACTCGATGGTTTTAGGTAACCCTTCGGCTAACTTAACCTTAGGTTCCCATTTCAACACTGTTTTGGCTTTGGTGATATCTGGTTGGCGCTGTTTAGGATCATCTTGTGGCAGAGGCTTATTTTCTACGGTTGATTGCGTTTCAGTAAGCGCAATCACCTCGTCCGCTAATTCCCGCATTGTAAACTCTTCCGGGTTTCCTAAATTGATCGGACCCGTATCATTTGAATTCATCAAGGCGATTAGACCCTTGACCATGTCATCAACATAACAAAATGACCGCGTTTGTTGACCATCGCCGTAAATAGTAATTGGCACGCCTTTAATTGCTTGGGTAATAAAATTAGATACCACGCGCCCGTCATCAATTGCCATATTGGGTCCATAAGTATTAAAAATGCGAGCAACCCTAATTTCTACACCATGCGCACGGTGGTAATCAAAAAATAAAGTTTCGGCGCAACGCTTACCTTCATCGTAACAAGCCCTCGGGCCAATCGGGTTTACATCACCGCGATACGTTTCTGGCTGCGGATGAACCGTTGGATCGCCGTACACTTCAGACGTTGACGCTTGCAAAATTCGCGCTTTGTGCTTTTTAGCTAAGCCGAGCATGTTAATCACGCCTATGGTATTGGCTTTAATAGTGCGAATTGGGTTCTTTTGATAATGGACCGGTGAAGCCGGACAAGCCAGATTATAAATTTGATCAATTTGTCCGTCATCAAAATACGGATCAATAATGTCGTGTTCATCCACTGAAAAGTTGGTGTTACTTTTTAACGCTTCTATATTATCCTGCGAACCGGTAAAAAAATTATCCAGGCATACAACAGCATGCCCTTGCTCTAATAACTCTTTACACAAATGCGAGCCAATAAACCCCGCGCCACCTGTAACTAAAATTCTCATTTTTCTTGATAGTAAATTATTCTAATGATTCCCCTCTTTGAGAATGAGGCCTGCCCGTCCTCTGGCGGGGGCAAGGGGAGGTTTTTAATAACCCCGCCACGCCTCCCCTTCTATAAGGGGAATCTTTTTATTCCACCGTTACACTTTTAGCTAAATTCCTTGGCTTGTCAACGTCATTCCCTCGCAGTGTCGCTAAATAATATGCAAAAAGCTGAACCGGAATCGCGGCAATAATCGGCGTTAGCATCTCTAAAGACTTCGGAATATAAATTACGTCATTAGCCAACTTGGCAATTTCCTTGTCGCCCTCGGTCGCAATTACAATAATTCGTCCGCCGCGCGCTTTAATTTGTTCTAAAGAGCTTATATTTTTTTCATACACACTGTCTTTTGGCATGATCATTAATACCGGCATATCTTTGTCAATAAGGGCAATCGGGCCGTGCTTTAATTCTCCGGCAACTTCACCAAAAGTATGGATATAAGCGATCTCTTTAATTTTCAAAGCCGCTTCAAGCGCGGTAGAAAAATTATACTTTCGGCCCAGCGTAATCATTTTTTCTGTCTTATGATATTTTTTGGCAATTTTTTCAATCTTTTTTGCTTCACTGCCTAAGAATTGTTTTACCAGCTCCGGCATTTTGTACAATTCCTCGACGATGCGCTTGCCCATAATGTGAGACATTTCCCGTTGCCGACCTAGCAAAACAGTCAGCATTGCCAAAACCGTCAGTTGGCTTGTATATGCTTTAGTTGAAGCCACACCAATTTCTGGACCCGCGTGATTATAAACTCCAGCATCTGACAACCTAGCTATCGCTGAGCCCACACAATTAACAATACCGATAGTCAAAATACCCTTGCGCTTAAATTCTTCCAGCGGCGCGATAACGTCAGCCGTCTCGCCAGATTGGCTGATAAAAATTCCGGCGGTGTTTTTAGGGTCAGCCACAACCTTGCGGTATCTTAATTCCGACCCTTTTTCAACATCAGCTTGGATCCCGGCATATTCTTCCAACATTAAACGCCCTGCCACTGCCGAGTAACTAGCGGTTCCCATGCCCACAAAAATAATTCGTTCAATATATTGCAACTGTTGATTGACTTGCTCCAAGCCGCCCAACTTGACTAACCCATCTTCCAAATTCAACCGGCCACGCATAGTGTTGGTTAGTGATTCTGGTTGTTCATAAATTTCTTTAAGCATAAATGTGTCATAACCGCCCTTTTCTGCTTGTTCCAAGTCCCACTCCAATTCGTCTACTTCCTTATCAATGTCTTCGTTTTCTAAATTGAAAATACGATGTCCTTGAGGTGTTACTACTGCCAATTCCCCGTCATCTAAATAAATCACTTTATTAGTGTATTCTAAAACCGGCGTGGCGTCGGATGCGATAATGTAATCATCTTGACCAATGCCAATCACAAGCGGGCTACCTTTTTTGGCCACCACTAATTTATCTGGCTCGTCCTTATTGATTACTACCAAACCATACGCACCTTCCACTTGACGCAAAGCGTGGCGCACGGCTTCTTCTAGGCTTGGAGTATGCTTTAAATGTTTCTCAATTAAGTGGGCTAAAACTTCCGTGTCGGTGCCAGAGTAAAAAGTGTGACCTTCTTTCGACAATAACTCTTTTAAAACTCGGTAATTTTCAATGATGCCGTTGTGAATTAACGCCACTCTTTTCTCCGGTCCGTAATGCGGATGGGCATTGGTTTCATTCACTTCTCCATGCGTTGCCCAACGGGTGTGAGCAATACCAGTTGTACCGGTATATTTTTTACTTTTGGTAACCTTTTCTAAATTTGATATTCGCCCAACTGCCTTAGTCACATCCAGCTCGCCTTCATTAATAATCGCAAGTCCGGCCGAGTCATAACCGCGATACTCCAAACGCTTCAACCCGCCAATAAGGACCGGGTAAATGTCTTTTCTTCCAACGTAGCCAATAATGCCGCACATAATTATTTTTTCCTAGCTTTAGGTTTGTGAAAAAATTTAGAAAACATCCATTCGTCTTGTCCCGGGTAGAAATGATGTTTAAGCGCCGCGTCAACTTTAAATCCCACTTTCTTATAAAACGTTTGAGCGAGTTTGTTGTTATAACGGGTTAATAAAAATAATTTTCGCAGCTTGGCGCCAGATCGACGATATTCTTGTTTTAGCTCTTTTTCCAAGACGCCAACAAGCTTGCGGGCAACCCCCTGTCCTCGCCATTTTGGCAATACCACAATATGATCAAGTTCAGCTAAACCATGTTTTGGGCGCCCATGTTTTTTGTAACTAATCAAGCCTATCAAATCTTGACCAACCGAAGCTATCAAATATTTATTTCCCTTAGTAAGCTCATTTAAAAACAGCCGGCGACCTTCAGCCGCGTTTTTTATATTCATGAAACTGAATAGGAGCTTGCCGACTCCCGTGGCGTCTGATTTTTTAGCTTTTCTAATTGTTACTTTCATTAGCTTTAACGCTATGCTCTAAATAAGCTTTAATAAAGTTATCCAAATCACCGTCCAGCACCACGCCAGGATTAGACGTCTCAAAATTTGTGCGGTGATCTTTGACCATATGGTACGGGTGAAGGACGTATGAACGTATTTGATTGCCCCACGCCGCCGGTAATACTTCGCCCCGAGCGCTGTCCTGCTCTTTTTGGCGCTCCTCCATCTTACGTAAAAATAGCTTAGATTTCAAGATCTTAAGCGCGGTCGCCTTATTTTGGGCTTGAGAACGCTCATTTTGGCAACTAACCGTAATGCCGGTTGGTACGTGCACCATGCGCACCGCCGAGTCGGTAGTATTAACGCTTTGGCCGCCCTTGCCGGAAGAACGAAACACATCAACGCGTAAATCTTCATCCTTAATTACTACATCTTCGTCGGTCAACTCGGGAAAAATTGGCACTACTTCAACCAAAGCAAAAGAGGTGTGACGCATTTTCTCGGCGTCAAAAGGCGAAATGCGCACCAACCGATGTGTGCCGGCTTCGGCTTTAAGATGCCCAAAGGCATACCGGCCGCTAACTTCAATTGATACGCGCTTGACCCCAGCTTCATTACCTCGTGCCTCATCTATCACTGTTGTTGCCCACCCCCGCTTTTCACAAAAGCGCAAATACATCCTCATTAACATCTCGGTCCAATCTTGGGCTTCAGTTCCGCCGGTGCCAGCATGGATAGTTAATACCGCATCAGACTTATCATGCTTTCCGGAAAACAATAAAAAGAACTCGCGTTCTTGATATTGCTTGAGCAATTCCTGATATTTACGGTTAAGTTCTTTTTCTAAACTATGATCATCAGCCTCAGCTAATTCTTCGGCCAGGCTTTTAGCCGATTCAATTTCACTGCTTAAATTATCCCAAGCAAGAATATCTTGCTTAAGGTGCTCTGCTTCCTGACTTACTTTAGCCGCCCGAGATTGATCTTGCCAAAAATCCGGAGCCGCCATCTCTTGCTCAAACTTTACTAACCTTTGCTTTAACCCCTCAAGGTCAAAGTAACCTCCGCGCATGAGAGATTTTTTTATCTAAATCTTTCAAGTTAGTAATTAATTCGTTCATTTTATTTCAGCATAGGGGTACAACCCAATTCCTTGTCCCAGGCGGTTTGCGTGACTTGGGGATTACATTGGCAAAATGATCCAAATTTATTCGTCTCCCATTGGCCACCGGTTGTGAGGCATAGTTCACGAGCCTCTAGGTTGGTGCTAATGCGTGATTCAGGAATATAGATACATGATTCAAACACAGGATCAGTTCCGTCTTCATCCGGTTTATAAATAACTTCACAGTGCGGATTAGCAACACATTGCTCTTCAGCTAAAAACCAACATTTGCTAATAGTGAAAATATAATCTTGCACTTTTTTATCCGAAAATCTAGAAAAAATAAAAATAAAAAACAGCGCAAATATCGCGAAAATAAAAAAGAAGGTTAACAAATTGACCGTTTTTTTCTCCATAATCAACTATAAGTATATCACAGATAGGCCGCTTTTAAAACAATATCTGATAGCCTTGCGCAACTTGTGCGACTGCGCTATAATGATATATCAAATTATTATTAATAATATGAATTATGCATCATCAATGTAAATGCCACGCCAACGAGGCGGATTTCCAAGTCGGCCAGCCGGCTCCTGATTTCAGCCTTGACGCTTATGTTGGCGGCGTAGTCAAAAAAGTCGGTCTTAAAGACTATAAGGGCAAGTGGATAGTTCTTTTTTTCTATCCCGAGGACTTTACCTTTGTTTGCCCAACCGAAATTAAAGGTTTCGCCAAGCACGAAGATAAATTTAAAGAAAAAAATGCTGTAGTCATCGGCGCTTCAACTGATTCAGTTCACTCTCATAAAGCTTGGTTTGAAAAAGATTTACAAGAGGTCAAATTCCCAGTTCTGGCTGACACAGCTCACACTTTAAGCCGTAGCTATCATGTTTTGATCAAGGATAAAGGGATTGCTTTGCGGGGAACGTTCATTATTGATCCGGAAGGCGTACTGAAATACATTGTAGTTTCGGATCTCAATGTCGGCCGCAGCGTTGGTGAAACCTTACGTGTTTTAGAAGCCTTACAAAGTGGCGACTTGTGTCCGGTTGAGTGGGAGCCCGGAGAAAAGACTTTAGGCAAAGCCTAACGCAATAAATATAAAAACACCGCCTTGGGGGCGGTGTTTTTTATATGGCTTTTTGCCGCTATTGATTTATATTTAAATTTTTAATCAAGTCATTAATCTGATTATCATTGACTTGGTCGTTTGGCTGAATACTGCCAAAGCCAGGAAAGGAATTAAGCAATGACCTATAGCGATTAACTACATCTTCAAATAGCGGAGGAATATAGATAATCCCCAAAATAATGGGAATAATAATTATAAATATTTTCAAATACCCTTTTATGCGCTGACTAAAAATCCAAGTATTAACTTTTTTGGAATGATGCAAAAGTTCATCCAAGCGGTCTGAATTTTTTTCCACTGCCTCCCGTAAATCTTGCTGCTCGGCCAAAATATCTTCAAGCAGCTCAATTTTCATATCTGACTTTGGCGTTTCTGGTTTTGATTTTATACTGTCCATATTTTTACTCAAATTGATCTGGTGGCTGGATGGATCGGGAGTAAACTAAAAAGATAGTATCCCCGCTTCTCAATTCAATATCCACTACTGAATCGTAAGGCTTCTCGTTGTTAATTTTATAATCCCAATAATGGCCATCGTCACTTCGCGAAGCTCCATCAATACTAATAATTGGCGAGCCATAATAGCCAGAACTTCGTTTACTGTAATCAATCACTAAGGGCAGATCGTTTTCTTTAGCTACGGCCGCTAAAACATCTAAAACTGTCGGGCGATTTGGTAAAACCCTAACGTTATTGTAAGTGTCTACTCGCCCATCAGAATAATCAACTACTAAGGTAACAGAAATATTTTCAATAATATTATTAGCCGATAAATTATATGGCAAAGCTATTAAATCCTGACCTAATAAAAAACCAATAATTAAAAATGCTACCGGGCTGATAACTCTAAGGATTCTCAAATTCATATTCATATTTTACCACACCCAAATACTATTGCCTAATCAAATATTTTTTGCAGTGATAAATGTTTTCTCCAAGCTTTGCGCCACATTACCATAAGTGTCAGAAGATGAAACTTTGAAATAATATGTGGTGTCGGGGAGCAAGTTTGGTAAGCTAAATTTATGTTGCGTAATATAATTACTGTCAGCTACGAGCTGAATATATTCACCGGGCTTCGTTCCAACCTCAACAACACTATCGGCTAACTCATTGGTTGTCCAACTGATGTCAACGGAGCTCCTTCCAATATTATAAACCGTAACCCCGGATAAAAATGGTGATGCTACGTCAAATGCCAAGTTAGTTGTGATAAACGAAAATCCATCTCGGCTTGCGGCATTATTTTCTTCATCGGATGAACTGACTTTGTAATAATAAGTGGTGCCTGGATTAAGGCCTTCAAGCAAGATGGAATGTTTTTGAGATAAGTAACTGCTACTTGTAGCCTTGGTGTAACTGCCTTCTACTAGTCCATACTCGACGATTGAAGTAGCAGGCTCGTTTGTAGTCCATTTAACCCATGCCCTGGTCTGATTAACGCTGGAATGATTAATATTGTATATGGTCGGGGCTTCTTGGTCGTAAGGTGGCGATACACCAGCAGCATAATTAAAAGTACGGAAAACAAAGTCTTCTAAGGAATTTAAATTACTATTAGCGTCGGCCGATTTAATCTTAAAATAATAATTAGTATCCTTTTGTAAATCATTAATTATTGCATTATGAACTGTTGTCCTTTCAGCATCAACATAATTCAAATTATACTCATCAATATTTATGCCGTATTCAACCACCGTTGAAGCTGGTTCGTCGGTCATCCAAGTCACTGACACACTGCCGGGTCCAGCATCAATTATCATTATACTGCTAATCTCTGGCGCCAATTGATCAGCCGCGGTACTGCCATCAGTTATCAAAATACCAAAGTTTATGCCGTTTCCGTAAGTAGGTACTTTGGTTGAAACGACCCCCTTATCAACATTAATTGAAAAAGCGGCTCCCCGCTCAACGTCAATATTGTAATCTAACGCTGATTCAATCGGCGCACCAATAGAATATTGACTAAAAACAGTTTCCGCCATTGGGATAATTCTTGTCTCCCACCGCTCGCCAAACAAAGCGGCGGCCACATCAGCCTTTTGGATGTGGCGCAACACCCCTTGGCTACTAACAGCATACACTTTTGGATCGGCAATTTGCCAAGGCGTATCATTGGTTACTGCTTGCACCAACTTAAGGCCTGGCCGAGCATTAACGTTGCTGGCCAAAGGAAATGATACCACTTCTGCCGGCGATAATGTTTCTATATCGTCAAAATCTGAATACCAGGTATTAAATATCTGAACCGAAGGAAAAACATAGCGTCGATTATCGCTACCTAAAAAATAAATTGAAGCACTATTGCTGGCCTTAATTAAACGTCCGATATTCTTACCCAAAATTTTTGAGCTTACTTCACCACCAATATCCAATTGATTGAATTCCTCCTGGGAGATTATTTTGACAATTGAAAAAGTGTTAAAAAAATTAAAAAAAACATCAACTGAAGGAAAATTATAAATCATATTGTCCGCGCCAACATAATAAAGCGTAGCTTGCTCGTTTAACTTAACCACATCGCCGGAACTGATGGCTTGAACAGAGCCGCCGAAAACAAAAAAACTCCCCCACAAGCAGGAGAGTATTATAATCCTAAAATAAAATTTTGGCATCTTACTTCATCTTGCGCCTGATAAAGGCTGGGATATCTAACTCTTCCGTTTCGTTCATGGACGTCTCTGGTTCTGCTTCTTGTTCCTTAGCCTTTTTCTTAGTCGTTGGCGCCACTTTACGCTGTAATTTTTTTATGCCAAAAATACTTTCTTCTTTTTCTTCTTCAGTTTTTTCCTTAGGCCTTACTCGCTCCTCGACAAACTGTGTCGGTTGATAATTAGCCTCAGCCGCGACTTCACTAAAACCCTCGCGATCGGAAAATCCAGTCGCCACCACCGTTACTCTTATTTCGTCTTTTAAACTCTCATTAATAACCGCGCCAAAAATAATCTTAGCGTTCGGATCGGCCGATGCGGTAATTACTTTAGCCGCCTCGTTGACTTCATTCATAGTCATTGACGGGCCACCAACCACGGTAAATAAAATTCCTTTAGCCCCATCGATAGTCACGTCTAATAAAGGGCTAGTAATTGCCGCTTTAGCCGCCTCGACCGCTCGATTTTCGCCTGACGCTTTTCCAATACCCATTAAGGCGGTTCCGGTTTCTTTCATAATTGTTTTAACATCAGCAAAGTCAACGTTGATGAGGCCCGGTACAGTAATCAGCTCCGCTATGCCTTGCACGCCCTGCCGCAATATTTCATCAACGTATGAGAAAGCTTCAAGTAAAGAAGTTTTTTTATCAATGACTTGCAGAATTCTGTCATTGGGAATCGTAATGATTGCATCAACGCTATCCCTAAGTTGAGATAAGCTACGATTAGCAATATCCATTCGTTGCTGGCCTTCAAATGAAAATGGTTTGGTTACAAAAGCAATAGTCAAAGCGCCCGAATCTCTCGACAAACTTGCGATTCTTGGCGCCGCCCCTGAACCGGTTCCACCGCCAAGGCCACAAGTTATAAAAATCATATCTGATCCGCGTACGTGTTCGCGAATGTCCTCAGCGCTCTCTTCAGCTGCCTTCTCACCAACCTCAGGATTCATGCCCGCGCCCAAACCGCGGGTAACCATTTTCCCAATATGCAACTTTTGCTTAGCTTCATTATTATTTAAAGCCTGAATATCAGTATTAACTGCCACGAAATCAACCCCCCGAATACGAGATTGTACCATCCGATTGACAGCGGCCCCTCCCGAACCACCAACACCAACGACTTTAATTTTAGCAAATGTTTCAATCGCCGGTTTTCTTTCAGCCATAAAATTATTTTGATCTAAATGATTTGAAAATATTCTTGCCTTTTCGAAATAAACCTTCGGCCCGTTTTTTAACTGTGCTAACCGACAACATCTGCTGCCAAGATCCACCGCCCTGCTGTTGGGTAACTTGATTCCCCCATAGCACCAATCCCACAGCGGTAGTAAAACCTAAGTCATTGACTTTATCAACGGCAGAAGTAATGTTAATGGGCTCACCAATGCTGGCCGGTAATCGTAATTTAGTCTTGGCTAAATCTACTACCCCAGGCAACTTGGCGCCCCCACCGGTTAGAATTACGCCTGCCGGTAATTTACCACTTCTGTCTATTTTTTTCAACTCATTATCAACTTTTTCTAAAATCTCTTCGGCCCGGGCGCCGATAATTTCCGACACATAGCGCTTAGAGACCATGTTGCTTTCTTCGCCTTCTAGTTCGCCAATATCAATTTCGTCGCGCTTAGTTAATCCTTTGGCTAAAGCCGCTCCGTGCTCCAATTTTACTTTCTCGGCGGTATCAATGGAAACGCGTAAACCAATCGCCAAATCAGAAGTAATGTGTTCTGAACCAATCGGCAAAACAGCGGTATGCAATATATCCCCTTCTTCAAAAACAACTAAGCTGGTATTGCCGCCGCCAATGTTAACTACTACCGAACCGAGTTCTTTTTGCCGTTGCGTTAGTACGGCCTCCGAAGTTGCCAAAATAGACAGCACCAAATCTTCAATGTTTACAGTCGTGCGATAAATCGCTTTAGTTAAATTTCTAATTTGAGAAGCTAAGCCTAAAATAATTTGAGTATCAACCTCAACTCTAATTCCTGTCATACCAATCGGATCTTTAATCCCCGCCTGCCTGTCAACGGTAAAACTTTTAGGAATAACGTGGAGAATTTCATAATTAGGTGGTGTGGAAACCGTACGGGCCGCTTCAATCGCGCGGATAACGTCGTCTTCCCTAATCTCACCATCCGCCCGTGATACTGCCACCACGCCCTTGCTACTTTGGGAAATGATGTGGCTGCCTGAAATTCCAGCCCACACATCTTGAATAGGCTGGCCGACCATCCGCTCAGCCTTTTCCAAACACGCTGATATGCAAGACACCGCGTCTTCAATGCTGCTAATCACGCCCTTATTAATACCAACGGACTTAACTTCCGCCGCGCCAACAATATGTAAATTATCATCTTGGCCAACTCGCTGGCCCACAACCAAACGTACATTAGTTGAACCAATGTCTAATCCGGCAATAATTTCGTTTCTAGGCATGTAAATTAAATCAAATTATGTATCGGTTAAATATTATTATAACAGACAATAAACAATTTTACGAGCTAAGCTTGGCCGCAATATGTGGCACAAAAATGATCAAACCTATAACTACCGCCCCAACGGTAGCCAATAAGACCGCAGCAGCCATAACATTTTTAGCCTGCTCGGCATAATGATGAATGCGGGGCTGAATCACATCAATCGTTCGTTCAAAAATGGTATTAATTAATTCCATCACTAGCACCATGCCGGATACTAAAAGTAAAACAATCCACTGCCAAGCCGGAAGATTAAAATACAAAGCCGCTAAAATAACTAAAACAAAAATAAAAAGCTCAATCCTAAAATTTTGCTCATGTTGCCACGCCCAACGTAAACCCTGCAAGCCGTAACGAAAACTTTTAAACAATATTTTTGGCTTCATTAAATTTTGGCTAATATTTTGTGCTCCAATGATTCCATAATCATCAACTGTTTTTGGGAATCATGTTGATAGCCCAACAAATGTAACACGCCGTGGATAAAAAACCAAATTAACATCAAATCAAATTCAACTTTCTGCTCAGTCGCCTGATTTTTAATATAACTCCAACACAATACAACTTCACCTAAATAATTTTCGTCCAACCTATCAATTTTTTGTTTAACTTCAGCCTCCGGAAAACTTAAAACATTAGTTGCCGCATTAATGCCGCGGTAAGTGAAATTTAATTTTCTCATCTCTTTTTGCCCAACAATAGCTAAGGATACGTGGCCTGATTTTTTCAAATTTAATTCTCGAACAATTATTTTAACCAATTTGACCCAAAAATCCTTTGGTTTTACTTTTCCAACCTTCTGGTTAACTTCAATTTCAATCATTAAATTGATTTTAAGCTCCTCACCATCATTTCCAAAACATTCGGATAACTAATCACATTATCTGTCCCCAAAGTATAAGTTACAAAATAATATGAACTGGAATTTTCTGCGGGCATAATTATAGCGTTGAGCTTGTCAGAACTTAACAATATAGTATTATTGTTGATTGATAGTTGCTGGCTTTTAGATTGCGGCAACAAATTGAAAAATAATCCAGCCGGTGTCAAATTCGTCGTATTATCGCGAACTTGAATTTCTATCTTACTGCCACCTGGAATAATCACGATGATTAAACGATCGCTTGATGAACGCCTCGGCGCACCCCAGGACTTAGGAATTAAAACTTGATAGCCAATCGTCTCATTTTGAAAAACGTTAACTAAGCCGGCGCTAACTAAATCTTGGGACGAACTAGGGTCGTAACCGTTAAGCACTTCTTCAATATCGCTAAACCCGTCACCGTCGGTGTCGCTATTATTTCTGCTAGACCCAAACAAGACCTCCTCGGGGTCGAGCAGGTCGTCAGCATCAATATCATTCCCAAGCGTCGGGCTGGGAGGTGCGGCAGTCGACGGAGGCGTTGGCGGGCTAGCATTAATGTTGAGATTGGCATTGACATTAATATTACTAGGCGGCGGAGATTGATTCGTGTTAGTCACTGGCGGGGAAACATTTGGCAATTGAGTATTAGCATTGACTTCACTTGTGACATTTTGCGTTGGAGTTGTCGGCGGCGTATTAACTTGCCTTAAAGTTTGCGTCAACCAAAAGCCAAAACCAAAAACTAAAGCCAGCACAACTACTACCACAATCAAAATAACCATTAATTTAGTGTTGGATTGCTTAACCCTTTGGTAAAACTCCTTTGGCATCACATGAATACGCCTGTCTAAATCGGGCGGCAATGTCGTCATCTCAGATTTGCGCCGAGAGCGCTTGGGAGCCTTAACCTTTGACTTCTTTGACTTAGAGTCAATTCCAAACATTTAAATTTTCAGTTGGGTTATTCGGTTTCCAATAATCGACCTGGACCTTTGGGGTCGTAACCGGCCCTAATTTCGTCAGCGTCCGAAAACCCATCGCCATCAGTGTCGGCGTTATTAGGGTCGGTCTTAAAAATTTTAACTTCATCGCGATCATACAACCCATCGCCATCCGTATCAACTTTGGTTGGGTCAGTGCCGTAAGTACTTTCTTCCTCGTCTGTCAAACCGTCACTGTCGGTATCCACCGCAATTGGCGGGGCGGGCTCAGAAGGAGTCGGTGGGGTAGGCGTAGCCGCATTGACATTTGTATTACTATTTACATTGGCTTGATTATCTGGTGTCGGAGAAGTAGTTTGGGCAGGCGTTGTCACATTCGGCTCATCCGGTAAAGTCGCGCCAAAAAATCTTAAATACACAAAGTAACCAGCCACCGCTAATACGACTACACCCAACACAATGCCTAATATCACTAATATAATTCTACGGCCACTGGCTTGCGGTTCGGCTTCAATCGGCGGCGTTGGTATCGGCGGACCAGCCCTATTCGGATCGACCGGACCGTCAGAAGTTAAAACTTTTGGCGAAGCAGGTGTGGTTGACGGTGGAGTTTTATCTACGCCAGATAAAATATCTTCCGCCGTACCGCCGTCTGATGGTTCTGTTTTAGGCGATGAACTTGGCGAAGTTGAATCAGTGGGAGGTTTAAGCGCGGGCGGAGGCGGCGGTGGAGTTAAACCGCCTGACGACGGGGATGAAGGCGCGGGCGGAGGCGGAACAGGAGAAGCTGGTGGGGTTGGCTGTTTTGAGTCAGCTGGCGGAGGTGGCGGTGGAGGGCTTGGCATAGCAGCTAGCGTAGAGGGCGGTGTTGGTGTTGGTGTCTTGGGTGGGCCCGGCATTAATGGGCTAGCCGAACCTGGCGATTGACCTGCCTCGCCAGATAATGGCTGCGTTGGAACTGGGATTGGAGATGATACTGGATTAGGCTGCCCCCCTGACTGCTGCAATTGCTGTGATTTGTCATCATCAAACATATTCGTATATTATTATTTACTTTTTATTGACGACGTAGGGCGAGAGAAAAGAAAATGCACACATTTTCTTTTCCGAGCCGAGCCTGCCTGTCCGGTAGGCAGGGAGTCATCACAGGGTACATACCCGCCGTTTGCGGCGTCTCCTCCCAATCCTCCATACGGAGGATTGCGGATCTATGGTTTCCCCTGGGGTTCCTACCCTTTATAGTATAACGCATTTAGCTCATAAATAAAACTAATTGACACTCACAACACTGTAAAAAGTGCTAGGGCTTGATTGATTGTTATATTCTGTTTCAATCCAATCGGCAGACCGAACGGTTTGAGACATTCTAATTTCGTCCATGCCGCCCCCGAAGCGGTTGGTCGTCACATTTTGCTGGGCAGCTACTCTCAAAGAACCGTTGTAAACACCCGATGCCAGGTCACTGCTATTTACCGTATCCCAAAGCTGCCCATTCAGATAGAAAGAAACGGTACCATTATTAAACGTCGCCACAAGGTGGCTTGCAATGCCTGGAGTTAAAACCAGCGAGCTTTTGGCAAACCCGGCCGAGTTGGCAAGCCCAAGCCGCGGTTGGCCATTATCAATCCCGTACCAAAATACGCTACCAGGTCCGCCGAGATCAAAAAATCCATTATGTTGGGAAACAATTGGGTCAAAGCCAACGATAGTATCAAGATTAACCCAGGCTTCAAAAGTCATCTGCGCCAACCCTTGCATTTGCGAAGTCACGCCATAGTCAATGTATCCGCCGTTAAAAACATACGCGCCGTTAATGCCAACGCCCGGCCCCAAAGAACCATTAGCGGTACCGTTCGCCACATTCCCGGTTGAATCGCTATATGACGAAGTATCCATGTGCCACACTGCGGTGTAGTTGCTATCCCACACCAAGGTCGCATTTTCTTGTGATGCGGTAATAGCCGAATTGCCGTAGAACATTCGCAGTTCAGTATCGGCATTTGATGATAGTGCTGGCACACGAACCCACATCACGATCTTTCCGGTTGCCGGATCGTATGATTCAATTTCGTGATTTAGTAAAATATTATTCTTGGTCGCAAAAACTATATCGTAACCGTTGCTATTTGTAACCTGCCCGCCATTGGCGACGGTTCTCAAATCAGCGTTTGTTAGGTTGATTAGCACCGGAAAGTTTTGCTGGTCACTAGGCACCTTGCTGCTATCCACAATTATTTGCTTAAGGTGGCTGTAGCCGGCTAACGATTCAATCACGCAACTACTGGAACATCCATCGCCGTTGGTACCGTTGCTATCGTCACATTGTTCATTGCCGTCGTTAAGCGACCCGCCCGTACCGACTTGGTTCGGCGTTTGCTTAATGCCGTCGCCACAATAAGTTAAATTAACTAAGGTGCACGAACCGCTACAGCCTTGGTTCACTCCAACGCCATCAGTGCCATCACATTCTTCTGTCCCCTGTTTAACGCCATTACCACAAAGCTGCACGGTGGAACCACAATCTACCGCGCACTGTCCAGGCTGGCCATTGAGGACGCCATCATCACAAATTTCACCATTAGCCGAATCGGTGTTGCCATCACCACAGTATGGCCCGGTACTTGAAACATTAGTACAACTTGACCCACAAACCGTACACGTTGCTTGGCCGTATGAGCAGCTTTCGGTAACCGTATTACCATCATCACATTGCTCGGTTCCTTCTTGCGTACCATTGCCACACACTTGACTGGCCGAACACACGCTTGGCTCACCGGTACAAGAATATCCTGATTCAATGGTACAGCTTGTGCTACAACCATCGCCGCTAGCGGTATTGCCATCGTCACACTGTTCCAAGGTGCCGCTACCAGATCCGCCGCCGGTACGACAGGTAGCGTCCTTACCAACAAAGCACGGATCGGCACCTGGACCACCCTGCCAGCTATTATCAATTTGCACTTCGCCTGAAATATTACACGAATCGTAATGACCGTTAATAGTGTTACTGCCGGCAATTCTGGTATTCCTTAGAACTTGAACATTAGTCGCATCACAGTAACCACCAGCGTCTTCACCAAGGAGATATTGCGCCCACTGCGAATTTTCAAAAATATTATCGGCTATGACTGTGTTTGGTGTATTAATCCAAGCACTCGCCCCATTTCTAATATCAATGAAATGGTTGTACTGAATCAGTCGTGACGGTGCGGAACCATTACCATGTTTATCTCGCACACCGTAATCAACATCGCCAATATCATTACCTATTACGTAATACGCTCCCGTTCCGCCAAATGATTCAACCCCCGCGGCCTGCGGCTGACCGCTGGTATGAACGACGTCATAAATTAAATTATTCTCAACTAAGATATTATTGCCGCGATTTATGTAAACACCCGCGCCATTATCATCAGTTCTGACATTATGAATAGTATTATTGGTAACAGTAATGTTATTGGTGTTGGCGTTATTGTATCCAACCATAATACCGGCTACAAACCCGCCTTGTAATTCTAATCCATCAATTGTCACGTCGCTAGCATTTTGAATGTAAAAGATGGAACTAACCCAATCGTTTTCACATAAATTTTGAGTGGAATTTGACGCAATAATCTTTGGGCTTTCGCCAGGATATGCCTTAACAGTTACTCCCGACTTTGGTTTTAAACAATTATATTGGGTGCTCCCGACTGCGCCATAGGTGCCATTTCTAAGATAGACAAAATCCCCGGCTGATGCGGCATTAATCATCGCTCTAAGTTCTCCTGGACTCGCTTCCGTACCTGTGCCAGTAGCCCCTGGGGCGGCGTAATAGCAAGTACCACTTAACGCCTCACAGCCTCCGCCGCTTCCTCCACCGGTTGAATCAATGATGCCGTTACCGCATTGGGCCAAAGATTCAATTTGACAGCTGGAGTCGCAACCGTCTCCACCTGTAGTGTTACCATCGTCACATTGCTCGCCTGGCTCTAAGGTACCATTACCACAAGCCGGTCCGGTAGGAACATTTGGCACGCAACCAATTCTATTTTGAGAAATCACAAATGAATCAAACAGCCGGTCCTGTGCCACTGGTGACCCTCCGCCCCAATAGGTTTCTAACATCACGCCGTTCAAACCGTAATTTGACCAAGAATTTACCCAATCAAGGTTTGTATGGCTTGTTTGCTGTACGCCATCAAGCCAATACTGGAATTGGCCGTTAGTTTGTCCCGCATCGTTTAGCTTAATGCGCCCCTCAATGCAATGCCACTGATTGGAAAGCATCGGGTCGTTACCGATTTGCAGTCCAAGCCAGTTATAATTATTGATATCATTCCATTTAGTCGTGACAACATTGCCGGTGCTATCAACGCCGCTTGCCGGATCGGTTGAAAGATATGGGGAATTAGTGCCGCTACTCCAGATATGCCCCATCATCGCGTTTGGCCCCCACGGATCACCCGACGCCGTGATAAAGGCGCGCGAACTCTTGTCCGGCCAGCCTTGAAACCCGGCCGGATTATCGTGCTTAACATAGTAGCGCCAATAAATTTGACGGTAATCTTGCGTGTCAAACTGCGGTCCGCTTTGATAATTATTGTGATTAAATGGCGCCCGGCCAAACCCGCGGCGTAATGTTCCGGGTGAAATATCACCCACACGATAATGCGCTTTGACCGAATTAGAACCATTCGCGCCATCAGTTGATATTACCGCTAGCGGCGTTGAATCTGGCGGATCATAATAAATATCGGTGTATTTTTGATTCAAAGTTAAGCTGGTATCTTCAAAATCGTCACACCACATCCAATCCGGATGCACAGTTTGCCAATTATCACATTCGTTTAGAGCAATATTTACGCTTTCATTTTGGCAGGCACTGGAACAGCCGTCCCAATTATTAGTATTACCGTCGTCACATTGCTCTCCGCTACCCAAGATGCCGTCACCGCAAACCGCCACCGACGATCCGCCTTGGCTAACAGGAGCGCCGCAAGTTGGGCCAACGCTATAAATATGAGCGTTATCAGAATACATTTCAAAAGGTGTATTTACGCGCGCGGTTAATGTCATCTGTACTGTGTCAAAACTGGTAATTCCTGATACAATGGTAGGGCCATATGAATCCAAAGCTAAGTTATCGTCAATGTAAACCTTGACGTTACCGGCACTACCTTCAGCTACATACACAACGGCAGTAAATTTAAACCACTTATCTTTGGGATAAACATAATCCCCTCTTTCTACCCCGTATGGACCAAGCTTGTCGCGGTTTACTGTTACCCGATACGGGCTATCTTCAATCTGCAATCTAAAGCCAGGATTGCCTGATTGAGTACTGTCCTCAAAATCCATCACTGTTACTCGGCCAGTGGAGCTACTTGGTATATAATACCAGACCTCTGAAACTACTGTATCGCCCCGCCTAAAGTCAAAACCTTTGCGAGCGACCATGGCTTTACTCGTGCTGCCGCCATCTTCAGCTTGAGCGAACGGCACATAACTTCTGGCTGATTTTGTTCCGTCTTGAACAATGGATTGATTCACGCTAATACTAGCTGGACTTGGATTTGGGTTATTTTGCACCGGTTTAACCAACTTATATGTCCAGTTCGGCCCGGCCGGCTGTCCGCCAACTTGACCGTCCTTGCAGTCATTAAGGCCGCCGGTGCAGTTCTCAAAACTATGCGACCAATTACACGCCAAGCTGGTTGAAGCCGAAGGCGATGGAACTCCAGGTGGCGGCCCGCTGGTACTTTCATTTTGACACGCGCTGGAACAACCGTCGCCATTTACCGTATTGCCGTCATCACATTCTTCTGGCGGCGATTCTAAAATAGCATTGCCGCAAACTGCCGCTATTGCTTCATTTTGACACGCGCTGGAACAACCGTCGCCATTTACCGTATTGCCGTCATCACATTGCTCAGTTAGCTCAAGTAAGTCGTTGCCGCAGATAGGCGAACCGCTTGAAGTCGGAGTTGAGCCTGACATAACGTTACTAATTTGAGCCACATCTAAAGCAGAACTATAAACGTAAAAATTATCTAGCGATAAGCTATACGGAAATGAATTTGGCCCGTCACTGTCAGTAAACACGCCTGAATTGACGGTATCGTCAACCGCGCCGATGATACGCTTAGAAATATTGATATCATCTTTAGGAGAAATAATTGGGTTAGCCGTACTGCCTTGCGTCACACCGCTTGGCGCTCCATTAATAAAGAATTGGACTTGCCCAGCCGGTCCGCTCTGCCACGTTACGGCAATGTGATCCCATTGAAAATTAGATAAGGTTGGATTAGACACCGTTCCGGTTGCACAATAAATAGACGCGTTGGTTCCGTCAGACAACCATAAAAATGGGCTCCGTGCGCCGCCGCAGGCCGCGCCGGTTGGGCCGATACCAAAAATATAGCTGTAGTCTAAAGCCGAGCTACCTTGCGAAGACAAAATGGCGTTTAATCCATCGTCAACGCCGCTTACCCATGCCGCTAATGTAGCCTGTTGGCCAAGTTCTAAGTCTTGCGAACTGGATACCGGAATAGACATATAAGTGCCGGCATCGCCGCCAAGCCTCAATGACCCCCAGGCGAAACTGGAACCCGGACCGATTGTACCGGTATCATTAGAAACTCCTGTTGGCGCCGTGTCATTAGCTGTCGTGCCTGACCCTTCATCAAATTCAAAAGCGGCTACTAAGTCACAGGTGCCATTTCCAGGATTAATATTTGGATCATTATCATTGCAATCCGTTGCCGCGCCGGCTGAACAGCTAGCGTCCCCGGGCGAACCATAACCATCTCCATCGGTGTCGGTACACGAGCTTGATGGCGGCGGAGGAGTCCCTGAGCCAGCCGTGCATCCTCCGCAAAAGTAAGAGTCTATATCATTAGTGTCATCACATTGATTAATGTTAGTTGGAACTACCTGGGCGCTAATATCAAGATTGCCGCCGCTATCAATTACCGGGGTGCCGCTTAAAGTCACAATTTGAACCGGCGGCGAAGTTACTCCCACGGGGAGCGAATTTATGGTTGTAGAATCAATTACCGCCCCTCCAGAATTATTATCAATAAATTGGACATCAAAAGGAGTGATTACATCAGCCTCACCAATATTTGTTACCCGCACATCGATAGTGACAACGCCGGATGATTCAGTTACATCCGTGATCCTTGGAATAATATCGCTTAAGCTGGTGTCGGAAATCGCTAGCTGATTAACCCTAAAATTGTTAAATGTGTCTGGATTAGATTGCTCGGCAACTGGAATTGTCCCGTCATCGTTGACATTGGTAATATGATATGTGTGCTGGTTCCAAATTGGACGTGTCGGATTCCAACTTAATCCGGCCGGCGGTTCATACACAATAATCCCGCGGCAATCAATGCCAGCCGCATTGCAACGAGTATTATAATTACCTTCTTCTGGCACAATTACTTCTGCTTCTAAATCGCCATCAACATCAACCACTAACGGATACTCCGTTCTAGTACGGCTTGAATGCGGCAAGCCAGTGCCGCCGCCATTTAAAATAGCGCCAGTAAGTCCGTCGAAAACATAGAAGGTAGTATGATCAGCATATAGCACCTCAAAAGCGCCATCATTGTTAAAGTCAAAAACTGAAGAACCTGTTACAGAAGACGAACTATCGACGATATTTGCCCGCCAAAGTTCAGTCGCGCTACCGTTGGTTGGACTAATATTCCAAACTGTGTAAAGGCTTGCTCCCGCGACCCCAACTTCTGGCAAACCATCAGCGTCAAAATCAGCCACGGTGGGCGGGCCGGCTTGATCCAAAGCGCCCGTGCCTGGAATTGCTAAAGTTGAAATTAACGCGCAACTGCGATCGTATATATTCAATCTGGCTTGATTAGCGCTGTTTCTAATTACTACCATTTCTGGTTGGTCAATACCGTCGTCAATAGTGTCATCAATGAAATTAGCCACGGCGGGAAAACCGCTAACCCCGGTGTTGCAAGTTGTTCCATTATTAAAGTAAATATTAGTGCCAGTTACCACATCTAAAAATCCATCGCCGTTCATATCAGCGGCAGTCGTTGCCGATAATCCTGCTGGCCCCCCTTCGCTGACATTTGTACCTGAATTAATTTCAACCGGCTGAACCACATCTAAACTATAACTTCCAGGATTTCCATTAAGGCGTAAAACTATTGATCCAACTATAATTTCTGGCCTGCCAAAACCATCCAAATTTGTGATGGACGGATGCACATCCCGTAAGCTACCGGAAAAAACAACTTGGGCTAAAATGTTACCGAAACGGTCAAAAACTGCTAACGGCCAGCCAGTCGATGCCAATGCTGCGACAATTTCTAATTCACCGTCATTATTTACATCTCCAATGGCCGGAGTAGATTCCTGTGATACTCTTTTGGCGGTGGAATCGGTGGCATTAAAAAATGATTTTTCTTGTCCCGTTGCCCCGTCAATCATTCTTAAATAACTGGTTGCGTTTAATGAGCCTTCATTTCTATTATGGGCGGCGAAAACAATTTCACTCACACCGTCTTTGTCAAAATCAGCCACTACCGGAGAACTAATGACACTAATGGAATTCGGTTGGTTAGTCGGCGCTAAAGCACCGACCCCCCAATGATACTTAATTACCATATCCAGCGTGTTGCCTAAAACAATCGGTCCTGAATTACATTCAGCTAATAAACCCGAGTCATTAGGATTGTTATCCAAAACACAACTGGCACAGCCTGGCTCTTCAAGCAGGCACGCATCGCTGCAACCATCTCCATTGCGCGGCTGACAATCGCCCGGTCCGGCGGAACAGATATTTGGATCCAAAGTACAATCAACTGGGCCGGAACTTCCGCCGCCGCCAACGTCGCATAACTCGCACGGGAAAGTTGACGAATCTAACGTGCAACAAGCAATGCCGCCGGTACATTGGCTGCCGTTGTCACATTCTTCGCCGGGATCTAAATTGCCATCGCCACATACAGGTAGCCCCGGCTCACGCCTACAAATACTTGAACAACCGTCACCGTCAAGGGTATTATTATCATCACATTGTTCGCCTAAATCAATTGAGCCATTGCCGCAAAGCCCAGAAATTTCAACTTGGCAAGCATCCGAACAACCATCGCCGTTAACAGAGTTACCGTCATCACATTGCTCACCCGGGTCAATTTGATTATTCCCGCAGCCAGCGATAAACGCTGGCTCACAAGTAACCGTGCAATAGGCGCAAGAAACTTGACCCCCACCGATATCGTAACAGCCGTCCGGCAAAATACCGTTACATAATCCATTTGGTCCGGTGCACGGGAAATTAATGCCATCGCCAAAGTCACAACCTTCCGCAAATCTACTAGTTGCTTCAATTAAGTTATTGCCGCAAACCTGAACGTCGCAAGCATAGCCAAAACTATCATTATCAAAATCTATCTGGTCTGGATTGTAGCAGCCGGCGTATTGTCCATAGGGCGTACCAGCATAATTTGGCGGCAACGCTTCATTGTGTTGCCCCGGGATACAAAAAGTATTAACCGGAATACTAGGGCTTATGTAATAACTGCAATTATCCGGAGTGGCGGTAGTGGCAATGGTTAAAACATCGGCATAGCCGTCGTCGTCTTGGTCGGTGTTGGTGTCACAAACATCGCCAAACGACGTCCCGTTGGGCCAAACCTCACCCGCCAACACATCCGTATTCCTTGAACCAGCCGCGGCGTAAGCTCCGGCATACTGGGGGTTCACCGGATATTGCGCCGTATTTGAACCGTCAGAATTGTACTGATTAGGATTAAAAACAGTCGGACAATTATCAACCTCGTCGCACGCGCCGTCGCCGTCAATGTCATTGCGGCAGTCAAAATCACACGCATCCCCCAAGCCATCATTATCGGTGTCTTGCTGGCTAGGATTAAATATGCTAATACAGTTATCCGCCGGTAAGCCAAAAGTTGAAACTTGGCAATAACCATCACCGTCGCCGTCATTATCTAAATCTTTATAACAAGCATCGCAAGCATCACCAATTAAATCATTGTCGGTGTCAGCTTGGCTTGGGTTGAAACAGTCAAGCGGGTTGGTGCAGGCACTGGCCGGACAATTGTCTATATTATCTTCAATGCCGTCGCCGTCTGGGTCGTTCAAGTTTGCCGCTCGGAAATTGAAGCAGGCGTCGCCAACTTGCGCGGGCGGTAAATTAAGTCCAGTAAAGGTAAATGAATCAGCCACTTCAAATTCGGTAAAGACGTTAGCGCTTTCTCCTCCGTTAACCGCTTCATAGCCATAAACATATGAATC
>Ga0210057_1000464_pt1 | contig 67483 bp, 58 predicted proteins | sample CryGeyCG2114_010_2_FD_183968 | JGI IMG/M metagenome (GOLD analysis project Ga0210057, IMG submission 183968) | Groundwater microbial communities from aquifer - Crystal Geyser CG10_big_fil_rev_8/21/14_0.10 (SPAdes) (version 2) | ecosystem: Environmental > Aquatic > Deep subsurface > Groundwater ...
ATAAAACCGGCGCCGCCGGAAATTAAATATGTTTTCATTTTACCTCCATGCCTTTAGTCTGTTTGGAATAGTATTTCAAAATCTTTGCTCGATAAAAAATAGACAGGGTGTCGTAAAACATTTTCCAGATTGTTGGAAAAGTTGCCGCGCCGACAGTGGAGGAATTGAATTTCATTTCAACAGGTGCTTCAAAAATTCTGGTGTAACCGAGCTGGTGTGCGATAACCAGCATTTCCAAATCGAAAGCATAACGTTTGACGACGACTTGTGGCATAACATCTTTGGCCACCTTGCGCTTCAAGAATTTCAAACCGGTTTGAGTATCAGTGACATTCAAACCGAAAAGAACTCTGATCATTTTCTGGTAGCACCACGAATAAATCCGGCGAATCAGTGGATAATTAACCCTCGAGGCCGGATGACGTTTTGAACCAATGACAAAATCGGCGTCAAAAATTTCCATCAGCCGGACACACTTATCAAATTGCTTCGGATCAAAATCTCCGCCGGCATCGACAAAAGTAATTATCTCGCCGCGGGCTTTCTGGACGCCATATTTGAGTGCATAACCCTTGCCATGATTTTTGGTGTATTCATAGACACAAACATTCTTCGAACAATGTTTCTTCGCCTCTATGGCCGTCTTGTCTGGTGAACCGTCAACGACAACAATAACCTCGTAATTGTAGTCCAAAAGGTCATGGGCCTTGAGGATTTCGTCCACAGTCCGATAGATGTTTTTTTCCTCTTTGTATGCTGGAATGATGATCGAAAGTTTGATCTCGTCTTTATTCATATATGGCCTTCAAGTATTGCTTCAATTGCTTCCTTTTGTCGTACAGATAATAACTAATCATCGCGGCAAAAAGCAAGGCGTCAGAAATTGTAAATATTTTGATAATGCCAGATATAGAAGCGTGGTTAAGCGACGTCCAGACGAGAATTAAGACCGAAGCGACAAACATAAAAATCAAAAAAACAAAGTTTTTAACAGCCAGAAAATAGTTCGCCAATAAATTAATCAGGGTATAGAACAGAATGAAAATCCCCAGTTGGGGCAGGAGGTAAGACAGCGCAGTGAAGTCATGACCATAGAGTATTTTCATCACGGTGGTCGGAACTGTGGAGTATATCGCCAAGACCAACGCCGCCCCTATCGCCGTCAGGCCAAGAGAAAAGAGCAGCATTTTGAAATGTTTTTTTCCCTGACTTTTCTTCTCCAAAATCATCGGGAACATCACAGAGATGATTGGTGCGGTTAAATAGAGAATAATTTTACCCACAGTTGAAACAGCGGCATAAAGTCCAGCTTGATCTGTTGGAAAATAATGCTTGACCAAGATAACATCGAGATTCAGGAGCATGGCTAGCAACAGAGTTGTGATCAACACCGGAGCTGTATACGCCGCGACCTCACGCCGGTCGAAATGAAAGTCAGTTGTATTCTCCTTAATGTTCCGCCACAATTTTGACAGTGGCCAATAAGTAGCAAAATAAGCTAACGCGGTGGCGATAACGGCAGCTGCAATTGCGCCCGAGAGAGCAAAACCTATTTTGACAAAAATTACTGCCAAGGAAACCCGTAAAACCATCTCTAATATACCTATTAATGAGAAAGCCACAAATCTCTGAGTTGCCTGTAAAATTCCTTTGTTGACTAAAATAACGAAGCCAAAGATAAAACTGGTAAAAGCGATTACTACAGGAACGACATGTTCAATTGAAAAGAAATTGGCAATCGGACGGGCGAGAATAATTCCAAACAAGAAAAAGAGTAATGACATCATAAAGACAAATTTGGTGAAAATTCGCGCTAGCTTCTTGATACCGGCAAAATTTCTAAGTCCGTACATTTCTCCTGTATAAAACATCGTCGTTGTCATGACAACACCACCACCAACCGCAACGATAGTCAAAAGCGAAAGAATAGCAGCCATCTCACCATACTGTGCCGGGCCAAGCATTCGACCCATTAACATATTAAAAAGATACGAAAAAACGCTGGCAGTGGTACTGCCAACGAAAATTATCGCCGTATTTGAAAACAGCCTTTTTGTATCGTTCATAAAAGCAATATACCAAATTAGTGCTTTGTTGCCAATTGATCGTTGAAATGATAAATTATGCTTATAATTAAAAAGGAATTAATGATGAAAGGTATAATTTTGGCTGGTGGGTCAGGTACTAGGCTTTATCCGATGACGATGGCGATGAGCAAACAATTGCTACCGGTCTACGATAAGCCGATGATTTATTATCCGCTGTCAGTCCTGATGCTGGCGGGAATTAAGGAAATTTTAATTATTTCTACGCCACACGATTTGCCGAGTTATAAAAAACTTCTTGGTGATGGCTCAAATTATGGCATTAATTTAGCGTACGCCGAACAACCTTCCCCCGATGGCTTAGCTCAAGCGTTTCTAATTGGCGAAGAATTTATCGCCGGTGATGATGTCGCCCTGATTTTAGGTGATAATCTTCTCTACGGAGGTGGCCTGACCAAGCTCCTCAAAAAATCAGTAAACAAGAAGAACCGCGCAACTATCTTTGGTTATTACGTCGATGACCCGGAAAGATTTGGCATTGTTGACTTCGATAAAAACGGCAAAGTTCTGTCTGTCGAGGAGAAGCCAAAAAATCCAAAGTCAAACTATGCCATTATCGGTCTCTATTTCTATGACAAAAGGGCTGTCGAATTTGCCAAGAAAGTCAAGCCAAGTGATCGTGGCGAACTAGAAATCACCAGCTTAAATCAGATTTATCTAGATGCTGGCGACCTCGATGTCGAGCTTCTCGGTCGTGGTTTTGCTTGGCTTGATACTGGCACAGTTGATTCACTCGTTCAGGCAAATGAATTTATTCGCATCGTCGAGCAGAGACAAAATATCAAAATTGCCGCCCTTGAAGAGATCGCGTATAACGCAGGGTGGATTACAAAAACAGAATTATTAGAATCGGCCGAACGATATGGTAAATCTCCTTATGGCCAATATTTGAAAAAAGTGGCCGATGGCCAGGTTAGAGTCTTAAACTAATTAGTCGATCTTTTTCCCTATCTGTCATTCCCGCGGAGGCGGGAATCCAGGCAAGTTATGTAACACATTTATTTAATGCAACACAACTTCCTGGATCCCGGATCTCAAGCTTGCAGTCCGGGATGACAAATTAATAAAGAACAAAAAATATGATCAATGGTGTAAAAATCAAGGAATTAAAAGTCTTCAAAGACAAGCCCGATCTCGATCAAGACGTCGAGCCAGGCATTTTTATGGAAGTCTTGCGCGATGACGATGATCTGCTGAGTCATTTTGGACAAAGTAATTTTACAATTGCAGACAAAGGCACGATAAAGGCATTCCATTGGCACAAATATCAGGATGATTTATGGTTTCTGGCTTCAGGACGAGCCGCTATTGTTCTTTATGACCAACGCAAAGACTCCAAAACTTTTGGTCAAACTGATGTTATTTACGGTGGAACTGACGACTATAAATTGGTTTTAATACCTGTTGGCGTTGTCCACGGCTACAAAGTTTTGTCTGATGCCCCATGCCTCCTCTTTTACCATGTGACCAAGGCTTATGATCGTGACAACCCCGACGAAGAAAGAATAGATCCATTTGATAAAGAAATTAATTTTAATTGGGAAAATTTATAGTCAGGTTTTAGGACATAGGTTTTAGGACTTAGGATGCAAAAGGGCAAAAAGTTGAGTCAGAATTTTGAAAATTTGGATACGTGGAAAAAAGCAATGGAACTTTGCCTGTTTTGTTACGAATTAACAAAGAAATTTCCTCTAGAAGAAAAATTCGGATTGACCAATCAATTGAGAAGGGCCGGGGTATCTGCACCATCTAATATAGCCGAGGGATATTCCAGAAAATCAGCCAAAGAGGTCTGCTATTTCATCGAGATTGCAATCGGATCAGTTTACGAAATGATGACTCAAATTTCAATTGCTTACAGTCTTCACTGCATTAGTAAGGAAGAAAAAGAAAAATTTTACAATCTTGCGAGTGAGGTGATATCTTTATGTGGCGGTTTTATTAAATATAAAAAAGGAAACCATAATGCCCCCTCAGTCCCAAAACCTAAGTCCGGAGTCCGACTCCCAAAACTCTAATTCCCAAGTCCTAAAACCTCATTTCCGTTCCCCAAGTCCTAAGCCCCAAGTCCTAAGCCCTAAAAAGCTCCTAGTCACTGGTGGTGCCGGTTTTATCGGCGCGAACTTCATTCTGTATATGATGAAAAAATATCCGGATTACGAAATCGTCAATCTAGATAAATTGACGTACGCCGGCAATCTCGAAAATTTGAAAGATGTTGAAAATAATCCAAATTATTCTTTTATTAACGGTGATATTTGCAACACCGACGATGTCAAAAAAGCCATGACCGGTTGTGACTCAGTCGTCCATTTCGCCGCCGAATCCCATGTCGACCGCTCGATCACCGGCCCGGCAATTTTTGTCCAAACCAATGTTGTCGGGACTCAAGTTTTGCTCGATGTTGCTAGAGAATTGGGAGTTGAGCGATTTCACCATGTTTCAACTGACGAAGTTTTTGGCACACTCTCGCTTGAAAACAAATCCGAACTTTTTACCGAAAATACTTCCTATTCGCCACGCTCACCATACTCCGCCTCCAAAGCCGGCTCGGACCATCTTGTTCGCGCTTATGTCGAAACATACAATCTGCCGGCAACTATTTCCAACTGCACCAACAATTACGGCCCGTATCATTTTCCCGAAAAAGTAATTCCCCTCTTCATCACAAACGCGATGGCTGACAAGTCATTACCGATCTATGGAAGTGGCAAGGCGGTACGTGACTATCTCTATGTCACCGACCACTGCAGTGCCATTGATTTAATTTTACATAAGGGAAAAATCGGTGAAACTTACTGCATCGGTGGTGACTCAGAGAGGAATGGTATCGAAGTCGCCGACACAATTCTCAAGATACTGGACAAACCGCAAACCCTCAAAACTTATGTTGAGGACCGCAAGGGTCATGATATGCGCTACGCCATGGATCATTCCAAAATTTCAAAAGAACTCGGCTGGAAGCCATCAGTGAGTTTTGATCAAGGAATCACCGCGACGGTGGAATGGTACAAGCAAAATGAGAGCTGGTGGAAACGGATAATTTCTAAAGAATATCTAGACTCAAACAGGGCAGAAGCAAATGAACAATAACCTAAATCCTAAAACCAAAATCCTAAAACCCACCAAGATCCTCGTCACCGGTGCCAAAGGTCAACTCGGCAAAAAGATAATTGAATTAATGGCAGCAGATTTTGATTTGGTCTTGACCGATTCTGACAATATGGATATCACTGATAAGTTACAAGTTCATAAAGTTATAAAGTTAGAAAGGCCGGACTTTATCATCCACGGTGCCGCCTATACGGCCGTTGACAAGGCCGAAGACAATGAAGAAATTTGTCGCAAAGTCAACGCGCTCGGGACGAAGAATATTGCCGAAACAGCCAAAGAATTTAATATTCCCTTAATTTATATCTCAACTGACTACGTCTTCGATGGGAAAAAGGAAATACCTTATAGAGAGACTGATGCAACAAATCCTTTATCTGTTTACGGTCAAACGAAACTTGAAGGTGAAAAATTTATTGAGCAAATTTGCGATAAATATTATATCATCCGTTCAGCTTGGATCTTCGGCGAATTGCCGGAAAATCATCCCGGCACCAATTTTGTTGAAACGATGATCAGATTGTCAAAAGAAAAAGACAGCTTAAGCATTATCAATGACCAAATCGGCTCGCCGACATATACCGGCGATTTAGTTGAAATTATTCGGCAGATAATTAGGGCTCAGGATTTAGGACTTAGGGCTTCGGTCATTTCCCAAAACCTAAATCCTAAAACCCAAAACCTAAGTCCCAAGCCCCAAGTTCCCTATGGCCTTTATCATTTCTCCGGCACCGGCGCTTGTTCATGGTACGATTTTGCCAAGGAAATTTTCAAACAGACAAATACAAAAATAAAATTAAATCCGGTCACCAGCGATCAATATCCACAAAAGGCCAAGCGGCCAGCTTACTCGTATATGGATAAGTCAAAAATCGAAAAAGCCCTCGGCGTCTTGGTCCGCCTGTGGCAGGAAATGCTAGCCGAGTATTTAGAAAAACGATAATTTGGTCGCAAAAGCTTATTACTTACAACATACTTGCCCCGCCTTGGGCTCAGACGGGGTAAACTTGCTACTTGTATGCCCAGAGCTTATTACCGAAAAAATTAACTATGATTGCTGCCGTTGAAGCAAACACGAGTGGCAAAAGATCTCGGTTAAAAACCTGAAACGTCATCGCCACAGACGAGAAATTGAAGACATATAGATTTACTCCCCAGCCGACCAGACTGATAATCACAAACTTAATAAAAACAGCTGACTTCGCGTCACTGTTTTTGTATTCATTTTTAAATGTCCAAATCGTGTTCCAGAGAAACGAGTTGAGCACAGCGACGATAAAAGAGATCGCCTTTGCAGTTGAATGCTGATCACCTAAAAATGTGCTGACTAAAAAATAAAAAACGACCCAATCAACCAGTGTGTTTGTAATCCCGACAAGGGAAAATTTGAGAAACTGAACAAAGCTTTCTTTTTTTGCCTCAACCATGCTCCCTCCGTATTTATTACCTCAAAAGTTTAGCAAATTTTGCAAAAAATAAAAATCAATGTAGAATAAGATTATTAAATGAAAATTAGAACTTGGAGGGAATTATGCTAGATGTTGACGTTGACAAAATTCTGCCGGTAACCGAGGTTAGGGATTCATTAAATAAAATAGTTGATGATGTCGAAGGTAGCGACGAGCTCTATGTTATAACGAAAAACGGCAAACCTTCTGCTGTAATTGCCGGTGTTCAGCATTTAGAGAAACTGACTGGTGTTGATCACAAACAATTAATGCCTGATGACAAAACATCTGGATCAGCAGACAAGAAACCTGATGAGATGGGACCTCTCGACTCATCAAATACAGCTTCTACAGCACCAGACGAATCAAATACGACTGGCCTAAATCCGATCATTCCGCTATCTGGGGATTTAAACAAGAATGACACTGATAGCTCTACCCCGATAAACCCGACCTTGGAAAGTGACGAAGCTCCAACTGCAACGTTGACACCATCTACACCAACTACGAATAACGGTGCTCTCGCTTCACCAATTCAACCAGCAACTCCAGCACCATCCACAGCCCCGATGCCAAGTCCTGTCACTCCTTCGACAACCCCACCAGTCCCCGTCGCGTCGCCAAGCAATCCAAATCCAGTTCCTGCAGCTGCACCAGCAACAACTCCACCGACCGCACCTGATAGCGCAGCTATAGATGACGCTGATGATATCTTCGGTCCGGACGAGGACGAACCAGAAGTTACACCTTCGGCGACTGCCACACCAGCAAATCTATCATCAACACCAGCACCGACTTCGACAATTCCTTCAGCACCACCTCCAATGGGAACTTCTACAGGTCCGGCTACAAATCCTCCGACCCAAAATCCACCAGTCGCTCCGGGACAAATGTAAATCTGGGACTAAATGAATGTTAATAAAAATACTTGCGAAGTTCGCAAGTATTTTTATTTATGCACTCTTCTGTTTACTTCTTTCTTGTGTTTTTGATATGTCTCCAGACATAAAGGATAATCATCAAAACTAAAATCAAAACTATCGCCAAATCAAAACTGTGAAGACTGTCCCTGATCGCCCCCCAATTGTCACCCATCCTGACACCGAGCCAAGCAAAGATCAGGCTCCAGACAAATGCACCAGCAAAAGTAAAATAGGAAAATTTCTTGAAATTCATCTCGGCAATGCCGGCTGGGAATGATATATAGGTGCGAACAACGGGTAAAAGACGCCCAAAAAAGACAGCCCATTCGCCAAAGCGAGCAAACCAACGATCAGCCAGATCGACATCATGATGAGAAATCAAGATATATTTGCCGTATTTTTCGATCAGCGGCCGACCGCCACGGTAGCCGATCCAATACGCCACCCATGAACCAACCAAATTTCCAATAGCGCCGACGATAACGACCGGCCAAAAAAGTAAATTGCCCGACGCTACAGCAAAACCAGCAAAAGGCATTATCACCTCAGAAGGAAATGGTATTCCACAGCTTTCAGCCGCCATCAGCACTAAAACACCGAAGTAGCCGATATGGTTGATCGTCGAGATAACAATTTGAACCAGTGAATCTATTATGTCAGATGCCATCAGAATTCCTCCAAAAGCTTGATAATTAATTTGATAATTGTGTCTTTTTCCTTCGGGTCACTTGCCGCGACTAGCAAGGCCAGTACAGCAACTGTCGAATTATTAATCTTGTTTTCGCCTGATTTTTTGTAGAGAAAATTGTTGTTACTAAGAAAATATAGAAACAGGACCGAGGCAATCCGCTTATTACCATCAGTAAATGGGTGATCCTTGATGATTAAATAGAATAAATTGGCCGCTTTGTCCGCCGTTCCAGGGTACAGGTCATCGCCATCAAAAGTTTGGTTGACCGCACCGATGGTCGAGCGCAGTTTTTCACCGTTTTCCGTGCCAAAGAAATAGACGTTCATCTTCAGCCTAGCCAGATTTTCCTTCATTCGACCGACCAATTCAAGTGCTCCATCATAAGAAATTTCAAATTTGACCGGATTTTTGCTTTTCTTTCCGCCAGCCGGCAGATTAATCTCGCCATGATCGTACTCATCAAGCAGCTGCAATGATCTAGCGTACTCTTCGATCAAACCTAGCAGATCTTTCTCATGGCCACGCAATAATTCTGATTTTGATTTTTCACCGATCAATAATAAAAGTTGGCGCGCTTCAAGAAAATTTTCCCTAGTTGTTTCTAATTGTTTTTGATTGAGAACATAACCCTTGGTCAAATAATCTCTCAACGTCGAAGTTGCCCAGACGCGAAAATCAGTCGCCTTCTTCGAATTAACACGATAACCAACGGAAATAATCGCATCGAGATTATAATATGTAACCTCACGTTCAACTCTGCGTTTTCCCTCAGATCGAACTATTCGGAAATTCCGAATAGTTGAATCTTCGGCCAGCTCTTCGGACTTGAAAATAGAAGTAAGGTGCTCATTGATCGTCGGAACCGTCACGCCAAAAAGTTCAGCAATCTGCTTCTGCGACAGCCAAATGGTCTCGTCAACAAAACGAGCGGTAACTTTTACATCTCCGCTTTTTGCGCGATAAATTACAATTTTTTCTTCTTGCGACATGGTTTAATTATACTCTCTAGGTAAATAAACAATCAAACCAGTTTCAAATTCGCATCGATCTGAATGTCTCGCCAAGTCGAAGTGTCGCCTCTCTTGATGTGATAATACGCCGCTAGACCGATCATCGCCGCATTATCACCGGACATTTCGCGCGTAGGAGTCAAAAACTTAATATCTGGATTTAGTCTTTCGACACTAACCTTTAGTCTGTCTCTTAAATACAAATTGGCCGAGACGCCGCCAGCGAAAACAACCGTTTTGGACTGGTATTTTTCAATTGCTTTTCCCAACTTAAATGACAAAACATCAGCGACAGCTTCCTCGAAGGCGGCAGCAATTTTTTGTTTTGTTTCCAGATCAATTTCTTCGGCAGAATTTAATTTCTCAGCTGTTACAATTTTTTTTGTCAAAACCAACACCGCCGTCTTCAGACCGGAGAACGAAAAGTTGAATGTTCCGTCTTTCATTATTGGTCTCGGAAATTCAATGGGGCTGTTTTGGATTTGGGAATTGTGAATTGGAATTTGTTTAGAAATTAGAAATTTGAAATTAGAAATTCCGTTTCTGAATTGGTTCGCCAATTCAGAAACGGCTGGTCCTCCAGGATAGCCAAGTCCCAACAAACGAGAAACCTTGTCATAAGCCTCACCAACTGCATCGTCGATCGTCGCGCCAAGAATTTCATATTTACCATGATCTTTCATTAAAACCAGCATCGTATGCCCACCAGAGACAGTCAAGGCCAGCACAGGAAACATCGGACTTAGGACTTGGGATTTAGGATTTGGGACTTGACCTGCCCGCAAATGCTCAGCTTGTGCAGGCGGGTTAGAAATTGACAGTCCTTCTGTCATCCCGAGCGAAGTCGAGGGATCTGAGCTAAATTCGGATTTAGAAATTACTCGGCTGAAAGCCGAGTACAAGTGTCCTTCTATATGATTGATCGGGATGATCGGCAAATCGCGCGCATAAGCCAGCGTTTTGGCGGCGTTGAACCCGACTAAAAGTGAGCCGATTAGCCCAGGTCCAGCAGTAACGGCGACGTGAGTGATATCATCGAGTAATTTGATGGACCTAAAATAGTTGCCATCCCCGACCTGATCGGGGATCCATTCCTTGCCTTTTGTCATTTCGACTCCCGGATGAACTTCGGGTTGAGATGACAAATTTGCTGCGCTTAACAATGCTTCCGACACCACCGGAACTATGAATCTCATTTGTTCACGACTCGCGACTTCCGGCACGATGCCGCCGGTCTTGGCATGCAACTCAACTGACGAACTAATTATGTTCGACAAAATAACAGGGTATTTTCCTGTCATCCCGGACTGTAAGCTCGAGATCCGGGATCCCGTCACTTTAGCATCGGCATCGATTTCTTCACCAATCACCGCCGCCGCCATCTCATCACAAGAGGTTTCAATTGCTAATATACGGATATTCTTCATAACTTTTTTACCAAACTAAACACGTGCCTCGTCTCGTCTCGCGCTGCGCCGTCCGTAGTTTTAACGTAGGACGGTAGTCTTGACGAAGGCGGGTCGCAACTAGTCTCTATGGCCAATATTTTAATCTTTTTTTCTGACACTTTATAATCTTTCTAACTTTTTACTTTACAAACTTTCTTACTTTCTTACTTTACGAACTAATAATTCCTGTCATCTCGAGCTTGTCGAAAGATCTTTGAGCCATCGGATCCTTCGGCTTCCTTTGGTCGCTCAGGATGACGCAAAGTGCGTCACTTTATGAACTAAAATTCTACCATTTTTTGCTCCATTTTTCCACTAAAAACGAAAACCGTCGCGGTAAAGCGACGGTGTTGTAAGTGCCCCGGGGGCACGCAACCCAGATGATCAGCGGGAAATCACGCGATCGCTGCGATGCAACTTCCGCGGAGAGGTGATCGGGTGAGTGTCACGAATATGCCACCGCCGCCAGTAGCGACTCCAGTAGCAGTGGACGGCCAAGGTCACGCCCTCAACATCTTCGATGAAGAAGATGTTGCAGGGATTGCTCTTGAGGCATTGTACGAGAAGACCGTCCTCCTCGTTGGCCTGGGCCCCAAGCAGTCTGAACATCTGACTGAGTCTTGTAACCGCCGCCGCGTTGCCTCCCAGCATGTCAGTGACCTGATCTTCGGTTGAGACCCGAGTGAGCCGATGGACACGAAGAGCGGTCTGCTCAATCGGATCTTCGACCAGTCCCTTGCCGGAAAGGAACGCTTGCTTGAACACGTCGTCCTTGGAGCCTATATTGGCCGGACCGACGACACTCCAGTCCTGTTCTATGGTCCGAAACTCTCCGGTGGCTGGCACCGTCACAGTGCCGGTAAGCCGGAGCGGATTGTGGCAACCATCCATCGAAGTATTCCTTTTCACGCAACCTGTCACCACCAGAGATGATTCAGGATTTATGCACACTGACTACCTTATACTAGAAATTGTTGCTAGCGTCAAGGTGTAAAACTGCTTTTTAGATGTTAAAATAAAAGGGCTAATAATTAACCGGCAAACCACAAACTAATTAATGAACTTGTTTCAATCCCCCGAGTGGGAACAGCTCAAACTTCAAACTGGTTATGCCAAAAGTTATCGTCTAGACGATGTTTTGATTTTGCAAAAAAAACTGCCATTGGGGTTTTCGATGCTGTATTCGCCGATGATCGATCAAGTTCAAAGTTCAAAGTTTCAAGTTCAAGGTTTTAATGAACAGATCAAGAAGATAGTGCGAGGATGCAATGCAATCTTTTATCGTGCTGAAATTGATATTCCCGTAATACCTAATACGAAATACGATATACCGGCTTTTGGCTTTACCAAAAGCTTTGAAGAGATGCAGCCGGAACATACTCTGATACTTGATTTGAGTAAAAGAGAAGAAGAAATTCTCGCTCAAATGAAGCAAAAGGGACGTTACAACATTAAAATCGCTAATAAAAGTAATTTGGTAATCAAAAAAACGACTACGCCCGATGACTCTCTTGATGATTTTTACCGGCTCTACTCGGCGACCGGCAAACGCCACGGGATCACCTTTCGATCAAAGAAATATTTTGAGTCTCTCCTTGATATTCTGGGTCGAAAAGGTTATGCTGAGCTCGAAACTATTTATCTGGTTCAAGGCATTGACAATGATGAAAAAATTGAAAAAATTGCTCTCGCTTCGGCAATTATTGTTTATTCCGGCAAAAAGGCAATCTATCTTTACGGAGCCTCGAGTGATGAACATAAAAATTTGATGGCGCCATACAAACTGCATTTCAATATTATCAAGGATGCCAAAGCCAGAGGTTGCACTGAGTATGATTTCTTCGGCATTGCGCCAGACGATTCGTCTTCACATCCTTGGGCCGGAGTGACAAGATTCAAGAAACAGTTTGGTGGCACTGAGCAACAGATCGCCGGAAGTTACGACTTGGTTTTCAAGCCGTTTATGTATAAGTTGTTTAAAATTGCGGAAAAAATTAGGAGAAAATAACCATTTCGTTTGTCATTCCCGCGCAGGCGGGAATCCAGGTAGCAATGATATCAAGGAGTGGATTCCCGCCTCCGCGGGAATGACACAATTAAACTTATGAAGAAATTATTATCCAAAATCGTTCCTCAATCACTCAAAAACCAATTCCACAAGCTGGAAGCTGTTTCAGCAATCGCTGTGAACGGAAATCCGAGTAAAAAGATCAAAGTGATCGGTGTGACCGGCACGAAGGGCAAAACAACGGTTTGCAATATGATTGCCGCTATTCTTGACGCCAATGGGATCAAGAACGCCATGGAAACGACCATAAATACAAAGATTGGCAGTGAGATAACTCCTCACAAAAATAAATCACGCTGGATTACGACACCACCAGCACCGGTAGTTCAGAGTTTTTTGAAAAAAGCCGTTCTGGCCGGTTGCGAATACGCCGTAGTTGAAGCAACTTCAAACGCTCTCGACCAACATCGTCTTTATGGTATCAAATTCGATACTGTTGTTTTTACCAATCTGACACAAGAGCATCTCGAGTATCACAAGACGAAGGAAAATTATCTCAATGCCAAATTGAAACTGTTTCAAGAGAATCCTCAGGCAAAGTTCGTTGTGAACGCTGACGATGTCAATTGGAATAAGTTTTATTCACTGCTCGGAGTAGAAAAGTTCCTTTATTCGATCAAAAAATCGGTTGACCATGGTGCCATTGCCAGAAAAATCTTGACTTCACGTGAAGGCGCGACAGCGACAATCGTTTATGATGGCGGTCAGGTCACCGTCTCACTCAATATTCCGGGGATTTTCAATGTCCAAAACGCTCTGGCTTCTTTTTGTGTCGGCTTGGCACTCGGCCTAGATCCGGAAAAAATCAAGGCTGGGCTTGAGAACATTTTACTGGTATCTGGTCGAATGGAACCGATCAAAGTTTCAAAAAAACAAGATTTCACCGTCATTGTTGACTACGCTCACAATCCCGATTCACTCAAGAATGTTTATGAGACAGTCACTGACGGCATGAAAAACGCTGGCGGTCGTCTCATTACCGTACTCGGTGCGACCGGTCGACGGGACAAGACGAAGCGACCGATCATGGGTGCGCTTGCCGGCCACTATGCTGATCTGGTTGTATTTACGAACGAAGATCCATATGACGAAGATCCTGAGACTATTATGGAGGAGGTGGCCGAGGGCATTCACAAAGGTGGTGACAAACATCAGTGGCGACTAAATCGCAACTATTGGAAGGTTCTCGATAGAAGCATCGCTATCCACAAAGCCATCAAAGAAGCCAAGAAAAACGATGTCGTATTGATCACCGGCAAAGGCGCCGAGGAGGTTATGGCTGTCGGCGAATCAGAATTTGTCCCCTTTTCTGATCGCGAAGTCGCCAGGAACGAACTGATTATCCGTTTCGGCAAAGATATCAAATAGATCTATTTTTTCTGTATTTCTGTTCCGCCAGCTGGCGGATTTCTGTGTTCAGTGATTACTTTAGGATCTCCGGTATCTCGGTCAGATGACTTTTTGCCGTTGTCACTTGGTTTAGATATTTCTGTTTTGCAGTCGCACCAATCTCGACACTGCGACTTGACAAGAAAGAGGCGATCCCATAATACTCCCAACCAGTTACGTAGTGACTATCCATCTCTGTCGCCGTCTTGGCCGATAAAATTGCGAGCTGATATTCTCCGCTTTCGATCAAACTTTTTGAAATCTTAACTGCGTCAGCCGGCGTGCTAGGAATTGCTTTGGCTTGGACAAAAGCGTTTATTTTCGCGTCGATTTTGCGCTCCTTATAATATTGCTCTAAAACACTTATATCAGTCTCAGCCTTTTTGGCCAAATCTAGATCGGTTTGAGCTATTTTGTTGCTCGGGTAGATCAAAAGTGCCTTTTCAAACTCTAGTTCAGCGCTCAGATATTTCTTCTGATCAAGGTACGTCTGACCACTTTGAAAATAGTTATCTGACCAGCTTTTACGCAAAGGAATAGTGATTATGTCCAGCAAAATAATTGCGGCTAAAACAACAACAATCCATCTCAGAATTATGTTTGTTTTCTTTCTCGAACGTCGTCCGTGTTTTCTTGTTTCCAGCTCGATCATTCTACAATCTTACCATGACTTTTGATCTCGATCTAGTGGATAAAATGATATTTTATCACAAATACCTTGCCACAACCCTTGACAAATCATTGTTTATTTGATACAATCATTTAATTTCCTGATTTATTTGTAATCTTTTTGGAACTTATTATGAAAACAAAAATCAAAATCAAAAAAATTCCGACAGCCACAACAAATATGCCGATCAACTCGCCGGAACATCGTATCTGGGAGATCAAGAGAGAATTTGCTGAAGACATCATCTCAGACAACGAAGGCGCAAGCGTAAATGTCTTTGAAATGTGGGAAGGAAAAAAGGAGAAAAAAGTGTAAATTATTAATTTATCTTTTCAAATCAAAAATCTTAAATTAAACAAACAAAAAAAGAAAGCTGATTCAGCTTTCTTTTTTTATGTCTCTGTCATCGTCTTGATCGTTTTTTTCCAATGACCTGCCATGAAATTTTTGATGGACGTCTTTGAGGTGTTGATCGGTGACATGAGTATAGATCTGCGTCGTACTGATCGAGGAGTGACCAAGCAATGACTGGACGCTGCGAATATCAGCTCCAGCCATCAGTAGATCAGTCGCAAATGAATGTCTCAAGGTGTGAGGAGAGACCTTTTTGGTGATGCCGGCCCTCGCCGCGTAGAGTTTGACCAGCCGCTCGATCGACCGAACTGTCAGCCTGGTGTCACGGTTTGACAAGAACAATGGTTCGTCCTTGGGCTTCATCTCGGCATTTGGATCGATGCCGCGCTCAATCAAATATTGTGATAGCAATTGGACAGATTCTTTTGAGAGAAAGACGAGCCTGACTTTCTTGCCCTTACCAAGTACGACAATTTCGCCGCGAGCAAAATTAATTTCATCGACATTTAACGCTGCCAGCTCTGAGACACGCAGCCCCGTCGAAAAAAGCAGTTCAAGTATGGCCCTGTCGCGCGGCTCAGCGTCCTTCCCTGTTGTCGGCAAATCAAGAATATTTTTTACCTCACTTGCCTCGAGGAAACTGATCTTACGATCCTCCACCTTGGCGACCGGTACTTTTTCTGGTGCCAGAGAGGCGATACCGCGCCAGGCGAGGTAGCGCAAAAACGAGCGCAGGGCTAAGATATGATAGTTTTGCGTCGCCTTCTTCAGCTCCTCCCCTTTCTTGTCCCGCAAGCGATTGATGTGAAGGCGATATTCACGCACAACTTCCTGTGTGATATCAGAAGGTAATAACTCATTGTTACATTGCTTCATTGCTTCATTGCTGGCTCCCACTTCTTCATTGTCATCTCGAGCAAATCCGCCATCTGGCGGAGGAGTCGAGAGATCTTGCACATTTTTATCTTTTTGTATTTTCGTATTATCTTGTATTTTTGTGCTTGTCAAAAAATCCAAAAAACGATCCAAATATCTCGAATATGAATTAATCGTCAACATCGACTGGCCTTTTTCCAACTCGCAATATTCCAGAAATTCACGTTTTAATTTATATAAATCCATAAATCAGCCTGTCAGTTTATCAGCTAGTCAGCCCATCAGCCAGTCAGCTGATAAACTGATAAGCTGATGGGCTGACTGGCTGGGTGACCTGTTCACTCCCATTTTGCTTGTGAGTGTTCGACAACTCTCTTCGCGAGAATACCTGAAACTATGCCGACTAGGGCACCGGCGACGGCGTCAGACGGGTAATGCAGCCCGGCACCGACACGACCAACCGCCACCAGAGTCGCCAAGACGAAGAGAGCTGTGCCAAGTCGACGATGGCCGTAGAGAAAAACACTCGTCGCCAGAGCAAAAGACATATAGGTGTGCGCAGAGGGGAAGGAAACACTACTGACATACAGGCCATCTGTTATCGGTTTTGCGAAGACATCACTGTGAGAAACGAAGGGGCGTTGACGCTGCCAGAAGATAATGACCGAAAAAGCCAGAAATGTCGAAATCGCCATCGCTATAAAACTACAGATAAAAGCATTTATCGTTTGTTTCCAGATCAGATATATCAGCGACAAAACAATCAGGACAATGCCGTATTTGGCAAAGAATAGATAAAAAGCATTTAGCCATGGCCGACCACTTATAGCTCCGTGCAACTCAGAGTAATAGTAGTAGTCCCAAAAGCGTAGGTTGTTCCAAAGAGTAGGCATGCTCCAATTATAACGCATATCAAAAAAAATTGTCACCAAGAAAATTATTTAAATTATTTAAATTATTACCGCACAACTCTATTCTTGTACCAGATATTGAACGATCGTTCAGTTTTTGGTACAATTATTTATACAGACATTACTTTGATAAATCACTACTCTGTTCAACGTGCAGGAATATGCATAAAAATCAAAAAAATCATTAAATACGACAAAAGACATGACAAAACAAACAAAAAGTATTACGGTCTCAATTTTGGAAATGTTATCGGAAATTATTGACGTTGCTGATTCACTGGCAGAATTGGCTTTCGACCGTAAAGCTGCGTACCGCCATCTTTATGATCGAACAGGAGATAAATATTCTAAAAGTCAATTAAATCGATATTTCCGCAATCTCGAACGCCAGGGTTACTTAAAAACGTCGACGAAAACGGGGCAAGATTCTGTTGAATTTACAAACAAAGCCAAGCTTAAAATTTTGGATAAAATTCGTGACGGCGCTCGAGAGGATGGGAAGAATCGTTTCATTTCTTTTGATATTCCTGAACCACTGAGAACAAAACGCAATCAGTTTCGTCGAACGATAAAGAAGCTTGGTTTTAAACAAATTCAAAAGAGTCTTTGGGTGGTTGACAAAAATATTGGTCATTTGGTCGAGCTAGCGGCTTATGAGTACGGCGTAGAAAAATATATTATTTATATCGTCGCAGAAAAAACCGATATTGACGGTGTAATCAAAAAATTACTTCATGGCAACAAAACAGACTGAAAATGCAAATTGAATAAAATCAGTCAAATATAACACTGGCACGACACCTAGAAGAACCTTAAATAAAATGAAAACTGTACCAGATTCTGAACGATCGTTCATTTATTGGTACAGTTTGTTCATGTGTTTGTTTGTTTTGTTTTTGTCCGTTTATCTTGTCAACCATAGCTCCTCAGTTTTCTAAATTCTTGTATTAGCTCGTATGTCACCAGCGCTCACCCATGTGACTTTTCCCGAACATCAATATCAATAAGCTCTCAATCACTTTATTCTCTTCCTTTTTATTTATTTTGCAAAATAAAATCGGTCGATAACCGGTTATCCAATTACTAGCTGATAGTGGCATTTTTTTGCAAAAAATATTATACTTAAGTCAAATACTAAATCGCGAGGGGCGAATGATTCAGACTTTCAAAAAGATCATAGTTTATATTGTTCTCTTTTCTTTTGCGTTGACATCTCTCCCGCAAGGGGTTTTGGCAGCCAATGTTTCAAACAGTGGTATTTATACAGACCCAGCTGAATCGAAATCCACTTGGGTACTAAACCAAGCAACTACTGCTGAAGCAGGAGCTATAAACCAAAAAACTATCACTCACAGCATTACCGGCACATCTGGCTCCACCATGGTAGTCAAATGGAACCAAGACGCTAGAGGCGCATATCAAAAAACTAAACTGAAAAATGCTGGATTAAAAGGATATTATATCTATAGTCTTCAAAGCTACAGTCTCGGAACCACACAAAGTGGCGCTATTAGCAATCCATATGGTACGGATATATATTTGGTTACCACTCCTACAGCTCTACTGGGCGGCGGTGTTCCTGCTCCGTCATCCCAGTACAGCGTGACAGGTTTGTATTACAAAGAACAATCATCATCAGAAACAATTTCTGAAACAATAACTTTATATTCTGAGTCGAACACAAACGAAGCAGTATATCTTTACCCGGTATATTCCAATCAATATTCTTGGGCAAATGATAGTTCTCTCACTTCGACCTTAAAACCATATTTGCAAGACACATCTTTATATCTAAGGAATAACCACCCCACTCTAGCTACCGGAGGTTTGCCAGCACAATACAGCAACTTTTGTTCAAGTCTTGTTATAGAACCAGACTCATCGACAAATCCTGCTTGGCAATTAGTTAAAGCACTACAAGATGAAACAAGTGATTTTCATAAGCAAGTCAGAGCAAAGATGATCACCGCAGGAGCAACTGGCGACAACGTTAGTACTGAGGATATTGCACTCAATCAAGCCACCTCATCAAATGCAAGTGTGGACAAAAGTTTGTATAAAAAGTTTTATTCCGATATGGATCGGACTAATTCAAACTTTTACCCCAACAAAATACCCAATACAGGTGACTCACTTGACCAGCAGTTTGCAACCACTGTTGCCACTATTCAAAGCTGGACCCCAGATGATTTTAATGCGCAAATTCTTGGAACCAGCCTAACAATGGCAGACGTTTACAAGGCGGTACTTGGTACTGAGATTGTGGTGGGGGGGCCGGCTACTGCTTATGGAGCGGGCAGTGTTGCAGTCGCAAAAGTAGGTTCGGCGATGGCAAAAAAAACTGCCGCCAAAGCGGCAGCTAATGGGGCAAAATTAGCAGCAAGTGCTGCCAGTGCAAGCGTGGAGGGCACAGAAATTTTCGCAGTAACCACAGGAGCAACAACAACTACTACTGCCGCATCAGCAGGAACAATCAGTGCTAGCGCAGCTACTGCTTTATCCCTTGCCACTGTTATGGCCATAGGTACACTTGCAATTATTGCATCAATGGAAGGAGTAGCAAAATATGTTAAAAAGAAGAACAAAGATTTTTATAATCAAGTTTTTCAATTAACGCTTGCCTCTATCTATATGACAAAACAGATGGAATTTTCACAATGTATTATGGAAAATGTCGCAAACAAAAATATTCCAGCCGATGTTGCAGCTGCAGCTGGGTTTACTCCAGAAACTGTTGCCAACGGAGCAGCGCTAGCAATAGATATGGCGCGAGCAGCAACAGGCGCAAATGCAGCCGCAAATGACGTCAATAATTTAAACGAACAAGCAAAAGCTGATGACGCCTGTGGAAATATTATGACCACGGGAATAATAAATTGGGCATTTTGTGAGATCAGTCAAGCTATTTATTATGTCGTGCGTGCTTTTGTGAACTGGGCAAATAGCGTCGCCCTAAGTGTCATCGGGGTAACTGTGTCGAGTAGATAGATATCAGAGGAAAGCTGTGTCCAAAAAGTATTTGACAAAAAAAGAAAAGCATTATCTAGTAAGAAGGATTGTGACTGGCTCCTTTGTCTTTTTTGTTTTATTTCTTTTTCTCGTTCCATTTCTCCTGCCTAGCACAGCCCACGCGCTAGGCGTCGAACCAGTCTGGCAAGTCTTGTCTTCTGATCAGGATATGGGCGGACAAGTTCAAAAAGTCTGGAAATCCCTGATCACGGCAGTGAATTCTCTGGCCGTCCTGGCACTCATCGTCGTTGCCTTCGCTGAAATATTGCGAATCAATGTCAACACTTATGGTGTGAAAAAAATATTGCCGACCTTAGTCCTAGCAATTATCGCCGCCAATTTTAGCTATATGTTTTGTCGCCTGATGGTCGACCTCGCCAATGTCTCCCTACAGTTTGTCGGCTCGATCGGCGGATCAGCGGGAATTGGCTTGGAACTTCCCGACGATTTTGGCTGGGACACAGCTGTGGCTTGGTGGAATCAATTCTTCAACAAAATATTGTTGCAAAATTTTATTCTTTTTGTGCTGGCTATCCTCCTCCTCTGTCTTGCCTTCCTCTTTCTTGTTCGCAACTGGATGCTCTATATCCTGGTCATGATCAGCCCCCTCGCTATCATGGCGATGGTCCTGCCATCAACAAAAAAGTTTTTCAGCCAATGGTGGACGAACATGATCCAGTGGTCTTTTATGCCGGTAGTTTCATATTTCTTTCTAGCGCTGTCACTGACCCTCGGCACATCGATAGCACTAAAAGCTCCTCTCATGGGAAGCGTTTTTGTCGGAGTGTGCTACTACCTGGCCATCACCACCCCCTTCAAGCTCGGCGGCACCGTGATGCAAAACTTTTACAAAGGCACCGGTGCAAAATTCCTGGCAGGCAAAACCAAAGAGTTTGGCGAAACCAAAGCGAAGGGACTTGGCATGCGAGCATGGAATAATTACCAACAAGTTGGACTTGATGCTCAGAGAGGAGCAAATTGGCTTGGCAAAACAGCACTTGGCAAAAATATTGGCAAACACTGGGCTGGTAACGCGCTTTTGAATGCTAAGGCGAATCTCGAACACGAAGAATCTAGAAACAAGGGACTCGTAGAAGGAATCAAGGCCAGACACTACTATGGTCAAGGAAATAAGCTCCAGATGGAGCGCGAGTATAACAACAATCGCGAGGGCGAGATCAAGGAATACGAAGCTTATGCACTTCTCGATCTTGTTCGAAAAGGACTTGACTCCAATGGGAAGGGGCAGGACGGTAAAGATTTTCAACAACTGATTGATTGGCGTCTTGGTTCTGGTATGGCCAAAAGAAGAATGGCTACGGCTGAGTCTCTCAGGGCCGGTATGATCAGCAATGGTGTAACCTCGACAATAAATGGTCGGCTTATTGACAAAACCTCGAAGACAGAGGAAGAAACTCAGGAGCTTGAAAAACAGATAGACACAATAAAAGCAGACAAGACTCTGTCTGATGATGAAAAGAAAAGACAAATTGAGCCACTTCAAGAACGTGTCGATGATATTTCTGCTCCAGCCAAGGAAGCATGGAGAAATTTAACCGGTCTAGACGAGTCAGGTGTCAAATCATTACAACAACTAATGATATACGCTGTAACCCAGCAAACCTCATCAGAGGCACTTCAGTCAAAAGCTGAAAACGATACTCGAGACAAGACAGCTATGCAAATTGTTGGTATACATGAGGTTGCTGAGCTGGCAGACGAGGTTGAGAAAACATCTAAGGCATTCAGCAACTTGCCGACCGATGCGAAGAAACTATTTGATGAGGTCCGAAGCGGCGCAAGAGATATTAAGTCGCTAACTGATCAAGAAAAAGCATCTCATGATTCATACACCAGGTACCTTACTCAGAAAGCCCGTGCTGAAACAGTCCTTCAGCAACATGGCCTTCTTGCCGTTGATGACGAATTTCACGGAGATGTACACAATAAAGATGAAAAAAAAATTATGGATGGAGTTGCGGAAAGAAAAGATGGCTATACACAAGCGCTTGAAAAAAGATTTGGCAAAAACATTCCTTATTATCTCCGCGACCAGATAACTATGGGTAGCGATGGTCACTACACGCTTCACAAGCAAGAAAGAACTACCTATACCAGATTTGCCGGCGTTGCTAATGCTAAGACTAACGGAAGAGTGGAGGGATATGCCGCCCTTCAGACAGATGCCCTTCTAAATATCTTGGAAAATGGTGACAAAAAAGATGGTATCTCGTCTGATATGGCTCAGGCGTTTGCAAACGGAGAATTAGTTTTGAACGATAAGGGCGAGCCCGATCCAAATAAAAACAGTCGTCTTAGCGCTGCGTGGGGTGGAATATCTAGGCAGCTCAGTAATTCGACGACAGCTCAGCCAGCAGCAGAGGGACTGATGAGGGTGTTGGATGAAAACAGAATTCGCAGAATTGCTCAGCACTGGGTTGCAGATGAGAAAAATAGGTACGGCGGTGATGATAATTACAAAAATCTTGCAAGGGTAGTGGATCCCAACAGCGGGGCATCACATGGCGAAGTCAGAAACGCAATGAAAGAATTTTACACCTCCGTCGGGCAGACTAATCGACAGGGGCTCCATGGTACAATACGACGTTTTTTACCAAACACAATTTATACATAAAGTTATTAGTTTTTATCTATGGACGAAGCAGAAATAATAAAAAATTTAAAAGTATTGCGGTCAGCAAACAAAAAATCATTTGGCCAGGAATCACTGACAGAAGTTTTGGCTTTGGCTCAAAACAATAATAAAAATATGCTTTCTGTTGTCCAAAACAATTACTACGACCTGATTGACTATCTAGCAGTGATGAAGGGACAGGAACTCGCCAAAATTTATCACGCCACTAGCAGGGACGAGATCTCGTTACTGACAGATGTATTGCTGAGTATAAATATGCCAAAAATAGATTCTCTCGATCCGGCCGAGATAACCCAAAAAATTAATCTTGAGCTGGTACGAGAAAAATCCAGCCTACAAATCAAACAATCACCAGATATTAAAAAAATAATTTCTAAAATAATAATTTTTGAGCAGATCAAACGTGCCTGCCGTCTTTTTAGCGTCTACGAAGAAACAATGGAAATTTTACCCTACTGTAAAAAATATATTTTACTTCGACCTGATGAATTAACGTCGGATTTGATGACACTTGAAAAGTGCATTGCCGATACAAAAATTTTAATAATTAACGACAACAAGGCCAGAGAAGTTGCCATCGATTACCTATCCAAGAAGGGTTATCCTGACATAACCACTCAAAATAAAAACGGCGGCGAGCTTATCAGTATTTTAGAAAAACATTATTTAGCCGCCCTAGCAGTACGATATTTGCAAGAAGAAAAAAAGGGCACAATAGTAAATAATCAGAACGATCTGATCGATGTGATCGCTCTTTTCCTCCTCGATCAAGAAGATATTGGTGCCACTGACTAAATTCGGCTCTTAGTTTAGGCTCTTAGGGCTCTTAGGGGGAGCTCTTAGCTCTTAGTTAGTCTTAGTCTTAGGGGACGGTTCTCTTCTCTTAGTCTTAGGGGACGGTTCTCTTCTGATCTCGGTATTAGGCTTTTTATATTGACAGGTTATATTTAAGCTATATAATTAATCTATGCCAAGAACACGACGATGTATTTTATCTCAAAGTTATTACCACATTATGACCCGAGGCAACAATCGGAATGTTGTTTTTCGCTCTGATGAAGATTACCAATATTATTTAAGCCTGGTCACCAAATATAAACTCGAACACCCTTTTGATCTCTATCACTATTGTCTGATGCCAAACCATACCCATTTTCTGATTCAGACCAAGAAGGCATCGGATTTCTCAATTTTTATGAAGAAATTAAATCTGGCCTATTTTCATCATTTTAACAGAGAATACAGCTGGGTCGGTCATTTCTGGCAGGATAGATACAAGAGTCAGCCCGTCGGAAAGGACGCATATTTTATTCAGTGTGGAAAATACATCGAACTAAATCCTGTAAGAGCCCATATTGTCGAAAAACCGGAGAGCTATCGGTATTCAAGTTATGGATTTTATGCCCAAGGAAAATCTGACCACCTGATCACGCCTGATTTTATTTACGAGGAGTTGGGACATACCGACCAGGAAAGGCAAAAACAATATCGGGAAATTATTGTTGACCAAATTATTGAGGACTCATATCACAAAAATACCTGGGGTAGTAATCGTCAACAATATCAAGAACAACAAAAAATCGACCGAAAAAACAAAAAAGCCTAAAGCCGTATTCAAAAGAGAACCGTCCCCTGTTGCTGGGCTTGTGGTTGTTTCTGGATAATTTTTCGTGATATAATTGGCTGAGTTAGAGTTTTGGGCTAGGAGGGGTATTGAGATTTAAGGTTCCACAAAATATTGATATACAGGACAAGATTCTCGGTCCGCTGACGATGCTACAGTTTATCTACGCTGTCATCGGTTTTGGCATTTGCTACATCGCCAGCAACGCTCTGCCTACACCATTTTCCTATGTCGTGATCGTTCCGGTCGCTCTCTTTGTCTTTTGTCTCGACTTTATCAAGGTCAACGAGCGGCCTTTTACTGATTTTATCAAGTCAGCGATCGTCTATATGACATCTCCTCGCCAGCGTTTTTGGGTCGAGGGTGATGATTCTGATTTTAATATCGAGATCTATCAAGCCGTCAAGCAAGACCAAAACACCTTTCAAAACAAAAATATTAGCGAGAAAGAGATCAGGAAAATGGCACAGAGCCTGGACACAACCGATAATAAGTTGATAGAGAAATAATTCATTTCAGTTATAATTACTCTAATTGACCTAATTTCTAATTAACCTAAACAAATACCAACTATCGGCAAATTAATTCCTAATTTCTAAATCCCAATTTCTAATAAAATGCCAAAACCAGAAAGTCGAAGGATAAAATCATTATGCCAGAAACACCAAAAAAATATGATTTAGAAGAAAGAACCGCGGTATATGGTGAAAATGTCATAAAGTTTGCAAAGTTGATTTCAGTTAACGAAATAACAAGACCACTAATCAGTCAGTTTGTTCGATCCGGCACGAGCATCGGCGCTAATTACTGCGAAGCTGACTGCGCTGAAACAAAGAAGGATTTTGAACATAAAATGGGAATTTGTAAAAAGGAATCAAAAGAGACAAGACACTGGCTCAGAATGATCGCGACTGCTTGCCCAGACCTGAAAGACCAGTGCAAAATTCTGTGGAAAGAGGCAAACGAACTGAACCTAATTTTTTCTTCAATTGTCAATAAATCGAAGAAAAAAATTGGACATTAAGATTTTTTAAACTTTTATTAGAAATTAGGATTTAGAAATTAGGATTTTAAAAGTGATGGCAAACTCAACTCAACAAGCAATTGATATCGCCGGCATCAAGGACGGTGTCATCGTGATGAAAGACGGTAGTTATCGCCTTCTTTTGCAGGTCGCAGCGACGAATTTTGCTCTGAAAAGCGAGCAGGAACAAAACTCGATTGTTTTCCAGTACCAAAGTTTTCTAAACTCACTCCACTTCCCGATCGAAATTGTCATCAGCTCGCGCCGGCTTGATCTCACTCCCTACATTGCCAAGATTGAGAAGTTAAGCGAAAAACAAACGACCGAGCTCATCAAGATGCAAACGCTGGACTATATGGATTTTTTGAAAAAGCTGGTCGACATCGCCAACATCATGAAGAAAACTTTTTATGTTGTGGTCGCTTTTTCTCCACTCAATATTAAAAAGGTTGGTCTGTTTGGTAGTCTGTTTGGCAACAAAAAATCATCATTTGAACATTTGAAGATATCCGACGCTGACTTCAAAGCCCATACAGACCAGCTCAAACAACGCGCCTCGACGGTTGCCAGCGGTCTTGGGGGCATGGGTTTGCACTGTTTCCAGCTCTCAACCGAGCAGCTCATCGAGCTTTTTTATCTGATGTACAATCCTGACGAGGCGACAAAGGAAAGGTTCCAAGACGTAACACTGCTCTCCTCTCCGGTAATTATGAGCAAAGATGAGGCAAAATCAGAGGACATAGCAGGCCCACAGACCACCCAAGAAGAGGATGCTGTAATTGACAACGCCGCTCAAGTCACCCAGCAGCGTCACGACGAAGCCCTGGCCAAGAAACAGGAGGCTCAAAAAGAAGCCGAGAAAGGTGTCAGATCTGCTCCGTCAAAAGAAGTGAAAGCTCAGCCCGTTTCAAATCAGCCCGCCCAGACCGCACCACAACAACAGACAGTCCAGCCAGTCACAGCAGCACCATCAGCGACTGCAGCTCCTGTCGCGGCTCCGACACAGGCCAATACTCCAACAGCCGAACCTGCCACAGCACCGACAACAGCACCAGCACAGCCACCAACTGACAGTCAAAACATAATTCAGTAAACTGTGAGAGAACAACCAAATATATTTAACTAACTATTCATTCTTAATTTTAGCGAAATATGCCAGACCAAAATCAAAATCAAATACCGCCTCAAGCCCCAACCTCAGCACAGCCCGTTACTGAAGCTACGACCGAGCAACCAGCCGCTGAAAATGCACGGACACAAGCTCAGCAAAACATCGCAACTAGAGAAAAGAACTCCAACCCAGCAGATTTCTGGAAAGACGCCAAGAAAGCACGAGAACAGTTGAAACAGGGGCAAACTTCCGTTCGCGATATCATCGCCCCAGCCGCTTTCAACGTCTCCTCGGGTTATCTTCGGCTTGGCAGTTTTTTTGTCAAAACCCTCTTTGTCTTTACCTACCCGCGCTATATCGAGACAAATTGGCTTTCACCAATTATTAATTACGATCTGTCGATGGACACCAGTCTCTACATCCACCCGCTGGAGTCAAAAGAAGTTATGTATGAGCTGAAAACCCAGGTTGGCAAACTGCAATCGTCGATGTCGATCAGCCAAGAAAAAGGTTCTCCTCGTGATCCGGAGCTCGAGACCGCCCTGGGCGACGTCGAGTCACTCCGTGATGTCCTCCAGCGTGGCGAGATTCGCCTATTCCAATTTGGACTTTATTTCACTATTTATGCCAAATCAGTCGAGGAGCTAAAGACGGTCACCGATCAGCTTGAATCAACTCTTGGTGGTTTGCTGATCTATACCAAAGAAACAATGTTTCAGATGGAGCAAGGTTTCAACGCGACTCTGCCACTGATGAAAGATGATATCAACGTTCTGAGAAACCTAGACACTAGCTCACTCTCATCGACCTTTCCCTTCACCTCGAGCGAGCTGACACAGGACGATGGCATCTTGTACGGCATAAATCGGCACAACAATTCCTTGATTGTCTTCGATCGTTTCACACTTGAAAATGCCAACACGGTCGTCTTTGCCAAGTCCGGCTCTGGTAAATCATATTTTGTCAAGCTCGAAGCGCTACGCTATCTGATGCTTGGGACTGATGTTATCGTCATTGATCCGGAAAACGAATACAAAACACTCTGTGAGGCAGCTGGGGGAAGCTATCTGGAAATATCACTAAACTCCGACAAACGAATAAATCCTTTTGATCTGCCCTACAGTCCGACTGAAAACGGTGAAGATGTCTTGCGTTCAAACATCGCTTCGCTTCACGGCCTGATCAATCTGATGGTAAATGGGCTAAGTCCGGAGGAAGATGCTATCGTCGATAAGGCCCTCTATGAGACGTATGCCCTAAAAGACATCACCACTGATCCGGAAAGTCAGAAAAACGAGCCACCACTACTCCAAGACTTTTATAATATTCTCTCAAACATGCAAGGAACTGAGTCATTACGAGCTCGTCTGAGCAAATTTATCGAAGGCACGTTTGCCAATCTTTACAATCAGCGAACCAACTTCGAACTGAAGCCGGGCTTTGTTGTCTTTTCTGTCCGCGATCTCGAAGATCAGCTCCGCCCAGTCGCAATTTACACTGTTCTAAACTATATCTGGACCAAGGTTCGGATGGATATGCGCCGACGCCTGATGATCATCGACGAAGCTTGGTGGATGATGCAATACGAAGATTCGGCAAAATTTCTCCACGGCCTAGCCAAGCGGGCCCGTAAATACTATCTCGGTCTGACAATCATCAGCCAGGATGTCGAGGATTTTCTGGCGAGCCGTTATGGCAAAGCAGTGGTCGCCAACTCCTCGATGCAAATCCTAATGAAACAGTCGACTGCTTCGATCGACATCATCGCTGAAACTTTCAACCTGACTGAGGGCGAGAAATATTTACTGCTTGAATCAGACGTTGGCGAGGGCTTGTTTTTTGCCGGACTGAACCACGTTGCCTTCAAGGCCGTCGCATCATATACAGAAGACCAGATCATCACGACCGACCCGAAACAATTGATGGAATAATTTCCTCGAGGTTTGAATTGACTGAGTGATTTTGATCACGCGGTTTGATGTTAGAACAGGAGTCAAAAATTGAATGGGGCAAAGAATAAAATAAAGACAAAAAAGGGTGTCATTAATATTGTTGGGATTTTTACTGGCATCCCACTAGTAGTTCTGACCCTTTTTCTGGCAACTCTTATTATCGCTATCGGTTACTATATTTATCAAGTATTTGGAACAGGAGAGCCGAGACCAGGTGACGTAAGTTGTGAGTCATGGTCAAATGCCCCGGAGGGCTACCAGGACAAGATAACAGCGGCGGCTAATGCAGCCGGCGTACAGCCATCTTTGCTTGGCGCTATTTACCTATCTGAAAACGGAGACGCGTGGGGGAACAGACCAACGACAGCCACTGATTGGCCAAATGGCGATGGACCATTTCAGGTTATCGACAGCTCAGGCACATGGAACGAAGCTTGGACTGCTGTTGTTGCTGCTGGTAAACATATGGGGATTGATGTAGATCAATCCCACGCGAAAAAGAATGAATTTTATATCAACGCACTAGCTGCCGCCTTTAAACTAAAAATGAATTTTAGCAACAGGAAGATTAAGCTCCCAACGAATTCTTCCGATGAAAAAGCAGTACTTTTCGCTGGAATAGCGTATAACGCTGGAATTAGACATGGCCTAGAGTGGGCAGCAGCCGGATATGATGTTTCCACACCACCTCCGTCTCTCGGCGGGTGCTGGGGCAACCAAGTTGGTAGCGCCTGCACATACGCCAAGAGAACCTGGACAAACTTTCAAAAACTTAATGTTGGTTGCGCCGTCAATTCTCCAAATGCTGGCCAAAGCTTTATCCAGGCTTGCCAAGGAGGCACAACAACTAGCGGTAATGGAAACGTTATTGTGATAGACCCAGGTCACGGAACAACGACCAATGACCGAAGTGGCTCAGGAGAAGAGGTGGTCAACTTAGAAGTAGCAAAACTAATAAGACCTGTGTTGGAAGCAAGCGGATATACGGTCTATCTAACCCACGAAAATATCGACGATAAGTTGCCTGGCGCAACAAATGAATACACTGACAATGTCGCTAGAGCTACTTTTGCAAACAGTAAAAATCCTGCTCTTGTACTGAGAATTCACGCAGATATCGGAGCTGCTGATGGTTTCTTCATGGAATACCCTCAACCAAATGCTCCTGATAGTGGCAAAAACGTCGGACCATCAGCTGACATTGCGGCTAGAAGTCAGGACTTGACTAAAAAAATTACAACTTATTTGACAACAACAGCAAATATAAAAACAACGAGAGGGGCAGTCACGGAGGGTGAAGGCTCAAGCTTACAGGACGGCAAGGGAAATCTCATAATGTCCACGCATTCTACTGTGCCGCTGGCCCTGATAGAGATGTTTGGGATGGGTTCAAAAAATGCAACCGACATATCATACAAAAGAAAACTTGCGAGCGGTCTTGCAAACGCAATTGTTGCATCTGTGCCTCTGTCCAGTAGTGGTCAAACACAGACAGTCACATCAGAGATGTCGTCAGCCTGTAAGGCCGCAAACGTTGCTCTCCTAATTGCCAAGGATGTTAAGGATCATGAATGCAAAGATGGCAATGGATGTCAGGACAGACAATCAAGTTTTGTCAACCTCAAAGCAAAAAATGTCAAAGAAAAACTATCTGCCTACGCTTACAATGCCGGCAAGGCTCTTAATTGGGGTAGTCGTGGAGTTACGGGCTTCACTGATTGCGGCCGCTTTGTCAGCTACGCAGTCCGGACAAGCGGTGCCGACCCATCATTTCCAGAAGTGGGAACCTGGTGGCAATTTAAACATGTTGAAGATCATCCAGAAAAATACAAGCTAATGAAAAACACAAAAACCAATCTACAACCGGGCGACATTCTGTTTATGGGTCATTGTTCCGGGTCGAAATGTTACTATGGTAGTAGCGAGGGAATAGGTCACGTCTTGATATACACCGGCAACAACAGCCTTTTCCCGGGGCTCTTGTATGTTAGCGCATCGCTTGGTCATCGCGGACCACGAGTAAATGCCAGCCAGGACCCCGGAGAAATGGGCGTAATTGCGAGAATGATAAATTAAAGCTAAACTAAAAACAAAGCTATGAATGTCGAATTGAAGAAAATTAAGAGAACTGTTTACATCGTTGGAGCAATTTTGATCGTTGCTACAGTCTTGCTTGTTTGGTTTTTCACACGCTCGTTTCTGACGATCACAGTTTCACCGCGGACTGCCAGTGTTTTACTCGATGGGAAAAAATTAAAAGTTATCGCTGGAGAAGTAGGCATAAACACCTCGATCGGCGACCATCAGCTGAAGATTGAAGCTGAAAACTATATAAGTGAAAACGAGGTTCTCAAACTCGGTCGCGGAATGAATAAAAAAGTTAACATCACCCTGTCTTCAACACCACGACCGATCAAGATAAACACCACCGGCAATCTTCTGATGAAGGGTAGTGATTTCAATGACGGTTATTATTTCTCTGGAAGCGCAATTTTCAAGGCCAAGGTTGGGATTAGCGAAAATGGTAACGTCAATGTGATCGAAAATCGGCCGATTACTGGCGATGTCATCAACGACATTAAGGAAATTGTCTGGTCGCCAGACAAGCAGCTCGCCCTACTCCGTCATTCCGGCAGTATCGGTCTGTTTGATTTTATGAAATACGACTTCGTTCATCAGACAGAGACTCCTTGGTGCCCCAATGGGGGCCCCTTCGGGGGCGGAAACGACATCGGCTCGATTGCCTGGTCACCGGATAATTCGAAAATCGCTTATTACTACACACCTGCAACTGGCGAAAGATCACTGATTTTTACCAACACGACAAACACCGAAATCACCAGAATTCTGAACTTCAATCAACTCGGCATAGACAATCCTGTATTGCGCTGGTCGCCAGATTCTGAATGGCTGATAATAGTACCTCAGAACAAGAATGCTGACGAGAACAAGATCTACATGCTCAATACTTATTCTAGAGAGCTAAAAACCGTCGTCGATAGCGGAAATAATATTGGAGCGGTTTTTTCACCGGACAGCAACCATGTCCTATATACTGCTACCATCTCAGGGCAAAGCCTGCCTGAGCTGTTTCTGATGAACAAAGATGGCAACGACAAAACAGATCTGAAAATTCAAGCCAATCTCGACACAGTCGTCTGGACCAAGGATTCACAAGACATCGTCGTCGCAACGACCGATCCGGCGACAAAGACACAAACTATTTTCCGTTTTGACACAACTAGCGTGACTGATTCCGGCTTTGCTATCTCAAATCTTGGCAGTACAAACATCCAGTCAATTGCTTTTTCCGATGACGGCAAATTACTTTTATATGAATCAGGCAATCAGATTTATGCTTTGAAAGTGAATTAAGTTCATCAGTTTATCAGCCAGTTAGTTTATCAGTTCATCAGCTGATAGGCTGAAAAGCTGACTAGCTGATAAGCTGAATAGCCGACTGGCTTTTAACAGGAGGGGCGTGGTTTACGAATCAACAAATGAACGACTTACCAGGCTGAGAAAACGTATTGCAGAATTAACTGCAGAGATTAATCGTGGCCAAAATATTGCCCAAAACCAGACAGAGATTATCGGTCTAAAGCAAGCGATAGATTCTGAAGGAAAAATCGCTGGTTTTGGCGAGAGCAAATACGGACTCGATCAACCTAGTGATCTCAACAGTAACACTCAAAGTGATCAGCCAACTAATTGGGATGATGACGGAGACGAAGATGACGATCAGTTTGACGCAACACCAACTGCTCAGAATAGAGGAACTGAAGAGCAAGAAGCGCTTCAAGCACAGGCGCAAGCCGACCAGGCTAGAGCAGCCGAGCAAGCAAGGGCAGAAGCTCAGACGCCGGCACAAGACCAGAGTGTACCGCCACAACCCGGCATCAGTGGTGATATGAAACCCCCGGCACAACAAGACCAAGATCCAAACCAAGAAGAAGATCAGCCGGAAAAGCCAACGGCCGAACAACCTGGACAGAAGGCTAACCAGCAGCCGAGTAAGGCTGAGGCTGGCAAGGAATTAGCTGAAGACGCGGCCAAGAATGGTATCAAAAACTGGTTCAAAAAAACTTTCACCAAAGAATTTTTGATGTCTCTTGTGACTAATCCGTATTTTTGGGGGGTCGTCATCGCGTTAATATTAATAATTATTGCTATTGCCCTCTTTGCTTATTTTTTCTCTGTTTCCAAATCTGGCGCCAACGGCAAAACTCCGGTTCAGGCTGTCAATGTCATCGATAATGGAGCAGCTATTGATAAATTAAAAGCTCTTACCGGTACGCCTCTATCTCAAGCAACTGATATTCCCCAGGAAGCACAAAAAAACCTCGAAAAACTGAAAACTGAAACGACAGACCCCGTTGCCCTTGCCGCCATCCAGGCCGCTCTCGACAATGCCGCAAAATGCATCACCGCAACTTCAAAATCAGATTCGTCTTGTACTGATTTACCTAGTCTAATAGAAAAAGCGCTTGTTGCATATGAAAAAGCCAACCCAACTATTTCACCAATCGAGGGCAAAGCTCCGGTCGACGACAATGACCTAACCTTCAACTCAGATCTTCATCTCGGTACTCCTCTTCGACCGGCTTCTTCCTCCGATACCGACGGGCACGGCACCTATTTTTACACTGGCGAAAATAAATGTGATGGCGTCGATGTTTATACTGCCAACAAGGCCAACGTCTATCCCGCTTTTACAGGCACAGTTGTCAAAATTAGCGATGATGCTAGTGGCAATGGCACAAAAATGATTGTTATCAAGCACGATGACTATCAGATTCTTTATGCTTTTATTACTCCTGATGTACAAGAGGGTTATGTTATCACTCAAAACGACATTGACACTCGTAAGCCGATCGGTCACACCAGTGCAGAAGGCACGAGTGTCGTTCACATCGAATTTACCTATTGTGGCGTATGTCTTGTCACCAATAACGCCAACAAACGCGATCACGACGGTGATAATCCTATATACACAACCTGGGGTGAATATTATTGGAGTCAACTGAAAGAAGCGCTAACAATTGCGAGCTAGGGATAGACAAAAGACAAGAGACAAAGAGATTTTGCGCAAAAGTCAATGAAATGAGCTGAGGGGCAAATAGTGAGAACTTTTTTCCAAAAACTTATCATCACAACCATCGGGCTATCGATCGCGCTTAACCCGCTCGTCGTTTTGGTACCGCAAACAGTCAAGGCGGAGGATCTTAGTGATGGTGGTAGTTTGGAGTACCCGACCAGTGCAATAATTACTATTAGTTTGGCGCAACAAAAAGCCCTTAATGCAGACTCGGTCATTTCCGAGCCGAGTGCCACTTGTCCGGCAAAAATTGCCACCAATTCCCAAGCATACAACGATTTATCAGCAATGTATGCCAAATATTCTCCAAATGGCTCTGACAGCGCTGTTACTTTTGCCGATATCTTTACCGACCCAAATGATCCTCAAATCGTCATGAACCTTGCCGACCGTGAAACCGTCAATGCACTTTCGTGTCTAGCGGCTGTTATGCCAAACTATAGCGAAAACTTGACTGCTCTTTTCTCAGCCCTACCCTCAAGATTGCCGGCTGACTCTACAGACGTCGCGGCAGATGGAACACTGCTCGACCAGGCCACCATTATAGATTTAGTAAATACCGAGAAAAATAGTGCCAGTCCGCGCTTCTACAGCAACGAGCAGTATTTCGACTATCTCCGCTATGGCTCTGCTGGTCTGGATTCAACTGTTTTTCTGGCCAATTCGGCAAAATTTGACAGTTATGTCAAAGAAGCCAAAAAAAGTTACAGCAACAACGACATTATCTCCGAATGGAATACTCAGCTCAATTTAATTTTGAACGGACAAACACCGACCGTAGATGTTCCTACCCTGACCTGCGTCACCGGCATGGATGCGAATACTCTGCGAGCCTATATCACTGACAACAATGTGAATAAAAGGGACTATGTCGCTAACGTTATAAAAACCGCGCTAAACAGCCTGACTCTTGATATACGTGTTGTAAATCTACTTATCTACCTCGTTACGCCAAAAGATCAGGGTGGTGCCGGACATTGGCGTATACGCGTCGCTAGACTGTTTCAAAGTGATGCAGAATCAAATGAATCAATCGCCATCAATCAGGCGAATGCCAATATCAACGTGCCGACACTGGTTGACGCTAGCGCAAATAACGGTTCGAATAAAATAAACTGCGACTCGACTATGACGGCGGCCGAATGTGGCAGTCAGGCAAACCAGAGTGATGTCACTGTATCTGACACCGATGGCACTGAATATGAGGCTTTTTTCAGGGACATGAACGAAAGCTTGAGTGACGAGACAAATATCTCGGCGCACAATACTGGTCAGGCTGTCGATATATCAGAGGTCGATGATCTGCGCTGCACTCTTGTAAAGAAACGCCGCATCGGTAAATGGTCATCAATAGCTCAGCCAGTGCGTCCGATCAAGCTGGTTTGGCAAACGACCGATGGCTGGAATGCCTCAAACGGTGCCAGCGACTTTGACACTATGAGCATGATGAAAGACCTGGCCAAGCAGAGTATTGTCGATATGCTCGGCTCGATGAACAGTGACATCTCTGATTATAGTGGCGACCTGACAAAAGCCAATTTCGGCGATTTGGTCGGAATCCTCGGCCAATCACTTCTGACAGGGGTGATGTCTTCGCCCGGAACAACACTGGAAGGATACAGTGTTAGTGACACGGTCAAAAATCTCGGTATGGTTTACTTTGCCGATTATTTTGGCCTGCCTCGGGAGATTTTTCAGGGCGCCGACATTACCGATATGGAAAACATCAAATATATTATCGGTCGATCTGCCATCGAGAAAAAACTTGGGCTTCCCTACGGATCGCTGGACAGTCTGAACTTAAATGCGACCAATCTAAACGGCCTAAATAAACCTGTTTACGACCTTGAAGGATTACTTGTAAATATTGGTCTTCGAAAAGTCGAGCACGAAATGGGTCTCGACAGAAACGATCTCGACCGCTATCTTCAGGGTGATACGGTTGATTATGGTATCAACAATACATCTCTCGGTCGCATCGTCATCGAAGACGACCTGAGCTTGCCAAAAAATTCCTGGCCGACGACGCCGGAAACATTTGGTGATTTGAAAAATTTTATCTCAAGCGCCAGAGTTTCAATACTAAAAATCGACCCCGGATATATCGACAACATTCTCCATATCGATGCCGAAACGACAAAGAAGTTTATGTCCGGCAGTATCAATAGTGAACAATACGCTGAAATAGTCGGCACCAGTCGTTTCAACGACACCACTGCCGGTCTGGCCTATTTCAGAGCCAACAACAGTGCTTATCAGTTGCCCGGGCCAATTTACGACGAGGATGGAAAGGTAACCGATGCCACTAAAAATATGCCGGACACTTGGACCGAGGCGATCAACGGCAAAGTCAGTGCGCTCAAAACTATCGGTATTTATACTCTGGCCAGACTACTTGGTGAAAACTCTCTAGATATAAACACGACTGATATTTTGCCGTATGGTTCGACCTTCAAAAGTGCCATCATCTCATCCGCTGATGGCTCAGAAAGTGAGATTGAGTTTGATCGTACCACTTACGGTCAATTTGTCTTTCGTAACTGGCTCGAACAAAACCTGACCACACGACTGAAGGCCGCGGAAGGTTGCGGTAAACCCGGTACAGACAATGCCGCCGTAAATATTGTTTACAACGGCCAGCCGACTTACAATGGCCCGGCCAGCATCAAAAACCCGACACAAGAAGACGCTCAAAACACCGTCAACAGTGTCTGTCTGCTCTACAGTGATGTCACTATCAACAACATCAAATATGTAGATTCCAAGGGCATTCCGCGCGAAAATAACACTTCCTCTGTCGTACATCAAACCGTGTCGGAAGAAAGCGCCATCTCAGCCGGCTTGATCAACTCCGATCTGTATTCAATCATGGGTTATGGTCAAGCAAACGGTCGCGCCGTCTTCGAACGGATTGGCTCAAAGATGCTTTATTATGGTATCGCCAAAAAAGCGATGACACCGGAGGAAAAAACCGCCATCGATTTGTCCGACACCAATCCATCGATCGACCTGCCTGAAAGCAATTTAATTACATTTTACTGGTCAAGGATTGATAAAATCCAGCGCCTTGTTTCGAAAATTCAAACAGAGTGGGCAGCATTTTCTTCGACAGACGCCGAAGCAAAAGATATTACAACCAGAGTTGACAATATAATCAATGCAACCAAAAAGATTTACGCCGAAAACGGCTTTGATCTGACAAATATTCGCGAAGTTGCAACCACCGCCATCACGATAAAAACTGAATTAGCCGAGATCAAGAACGATCTGGGAATTTTGAAGGATCGTTATGCCGGACAAAAGGGCACGGAAGCGATCAATCGCGTCAATCAAATCAACACGATGATTTATGACGTCAACGAACTGATTTTGGTTGCTTCCGAAATCATGGTCGGGCACTCGATAGATTCCACTGATGCCATCACGATCGAAAAACTCAATCAAGCCACTGCCAGAAACAAAAACAGCTCTGTTAGCGGCAACGGGCTTAGCGCATGGGAAATTATGTTGCTGGTTTTTGGCCTGATGAGTAATACGATCACACCAAAGGACTTTTTTCTCCGACTCGGGGCCAACTCAGCTGAATCCAAGCTCGGTCTGCCACGAAACTCTCTGCTTTATCTGATTTCAAATTACGATCAATTTGGTGTGACAGGAATAGATACTTTTTATCAGTCGCTCGGTCAAGCTCAAATTGAGGCCGAATTTTCAATGCCGACTTACTATTTTCAGGGCAATGTCATCCGAAACACGATGCCGGATTTTTACAAAAAAGACGATAAGACCGGTTACGCTGACCTGAAGAAATATGCTGTTGACGAAGACGGCGATAGCATCATCCTACCGGCTTATACACAATATGTTTTTTCGCACTCCGTTTTGTCGCAAGGGCTGCAAGTAAGCGGCGATACTAAAGTGTCAAAGCCGGCCACAACTCTCTCAATCGACGACTGGATCACCAGCGTCAGAATGATGCACGGCAGATACAAGGACAACTTTATAAACTGGGTCAAAACAGCCCAGAAAGGCTGGCTGGCAAAAAATAAGAGTATTGAAAGATATGAAAATACAATTTCAGATGTTGTCGCCAACATCCAGGCTCGCGGTTTTGCCGGCGGGATTCAATCAGCTCAAAACGATCTCTTGATGCGGCTCGGTTTTCCGACTGGTAATTTCGAGGCCCTGGTCGACGACTCCCCTCTGGCTTGGCAGGTTAGCAATACACGCGCAGGAGCGATCGACAAACAATTGAAATTGCCCTCCGGTTATACCAAAATGCTCTTTACTGGCAATAACAGTATTACCTCAAAATCAATTAGCCAGAAGGATAAAAACCTTATTGCCGCTTCTACTCTGAATATCTCCCAAAACGAGCTAGAAAAGTACATCCAGATCGTCAATGGTGAGGTCTTGCCTTCAGAAAACGCCGAATACGGACCGGAATTTCAGACTGATTATGTCGTCGACAATCCCTATGCTGATCCGGGTATTACCGGCACGACCTGTCCTGTTTCCTATACGGAAAAAGAGGGTTTTGTCGTCAACGAAACGACCATCCCAAGTAATTCGTTCTGTTATTACGACAAGAAAGGTCGACACTGTTTTCAAAGTACAGAAGAAGCCACTCATTACTCAGCCAATCATGACGAAGACAGGATAACCAATGTTGTTGAAAACATATCAACCAATATTGCTCTGAGTCTAAACCTGGATAGCCCAAGGTTAATTGGTGAGGTCTATCAGGGATTGTTGGCATTTATCAACAACAAATCTGCCGTAACAATTTTTAACGACCAGATTTTAATCGACTTTGGCCACGTTGAAGTTGAAGACAATACAACCAGAGCTGAGATAACAAAAAATCTTTTTGATACTTATTCTGAGGGTAAATTGACCGATGCCCTGATGAGCCTCTTCACCCGAGAGAGTGTCGCTTCACCATTGTTCAATTATAAGGTCAAGGTAGGCACTTGGGTTGCTCAGGCAGTACTGACCACTAAGCTTTTCAACAGTCTCGGTCTAAATATTGATCCAACACTTTTCGATGGTGCTGATTTTTATGATATTTTGACCGGTGATTATAGCTCACTGACTCGGATCGGTTCGACACTTGTCGACCGCGCGCTCCAAATAAAACCGGGCACCACACTGCTAATTATCAATGCGGTCAGTCCCGAAGGACGAAGGTGCGCACTGCAATCTGCCGGAGGCGGACTGCTCGGCAGTGTTTTTGGCTTGAACAGTTTTCCGATAAACAAACTCAACCTAAACGCCGGAGACTTCCTCTCGACTCTGGGACAGGAAAAAATAGAAGAGACGCTCAGTCTGCCACGGGGAACTTTTCGTGTCGATGACCCCGGTAAGCCGGAAACCGACAATCTGGATAATTTAGTCAAGAACGTTGGAATTATTAATTTCTTCGCCGCATTCAAACTGCCAATCGACGTTACAAACGCAAGCAACAAAGCAACATTTGACAACGCTGTTCGCGACATCCTCGGAGACGAAAGATACGGCAGGGTTTCCGGTTCTTCACCACAATACAAAATAGCTCAGGTCAAATTATTTTTAAGCGCTTCTCTGACAGTCACCGGAACCTCAAACGAAGGAGTGAAAACGCTTGAGCAATTACTAAATACCCTCCTGCATCAGTCTGGCGGACTATACCAGACCTTGGCCTCGACCGATGCAAGCAGTGCGATGCCGAGCAAACCGATTACTTCTGACTTAAGTAATGATGTCTCAAACAGCTATGCCAGCTACAATCAGCAGGTTAGAGTTTTTTATGACCAAGCAAGCAGTCTTGATAATACTTTGGGGCTGCCAAAGTTCTCGACCTTTTTACTACTGGCCGGACAAACCAAGCCATCGAAATACATAAGTGAGGTCGGCACCAAACTTGGCGTTAAGGTTGGCGAGATGGAGCTAGCCAAGCTTCTCGGTATGGACGAGATAGAGGCTACAAGTGCGATAACTATTGGCGAACACTTGACTAACTTTTTTTCCTGCAATGGCCCTGGCGAGCATATGGTCGACAAAGAGTGTGTGGTTGGAGGTGGTTTTTACAAGACAAGCGCCGACGGTTCGACTACTCTAGTGCGAGAACAAAGCCCGTATTATCATCAATGGGGCACGCTTTTCGAAAACCTAGATCAGATTTTTGATTTCAATCTGGATCGATTTGCCGGTTTTGAGGTCGGCACCTTCAGCTATATTTTAGATAATCCAAACCAGACCATACCGGTTTTATTGCAAATTGGCGCAGAAAAATTAGATGCCAAAATCGGACTTAAAAGCAAAAATGATGATGGCAGTATAAATATTGTCTCTCTCTCCGGACTGTATCAATTTATGACAGTAGATGAATACAGCTCCGATGTCACCACCTGCCGGGCAAAAGTATATCCAAACAATGAAGATCTTGATCTTGATAATCGAATCGCCGCCGCGGTCAAAGAGGTCAAAAATAAAAAAGTTGACATCTCAAATCCGAAAGTTTCAGATGATGATGTGATGAAAATGTTGGAAGCTGAGCTTGATTTAGAGTTGCTACAGCAAGACGCTGACAAGTTAATGGCAGATGAAAGGGCTTGTATCGAGGAATCCAGGATATCTTCACCCAACTATCAAGACCGTTTTAAAAACTGGACCGAGCTAGCTGGAGCGACAGAGATTCACCGCCTCGTATCAGATATAAATATTCCCGGCTGTGTGCCAGGCCCGACAAACAACTACAGCTGTAACATCGGTGTGGATATGCCCGTCGAAGATATACAAAAAGTTTTTCACGGCGATCTACGCTATCTGGAAGCAGTCGGCATGGCCGTCTCGGCAAATTTTGTCTTTATCGAGATTGGCAACATTGGCACCAGAAACTGTAATGAAGCAGAAAAAAATGGTGGCTGTAGTCAAGCTGTGCCGGAAGAGATGAGAATTTCGTATGAAGAGATTAAGGCGGCGCTCTTTGGCATACCGGACGACCAGGCCATCGCTCTGGCGACATGGAATGAGGAAAATACTCTGGCCGGAATTGATTACAAACCAAATCCCGACACAACCTCGACTGTTGCCACTGTCAATTGCGATATAACCAGTGACGTCCTGTTGTCAGGTATAGCAAATTGTGTTGCCGGCGCCGGTAAAAAAAATGATGCGTTACTCACAATAGACGAAAATCTTGATTTTCAATATGGTTATAGCCCAGCAAATATTACAACAGAGCAGACAAGACTCGACACAGAGTACACAGGGTTCCAGAGCAATTTATCAATGGCAAATAGTATTTTATCACACTGCGATACTTCTGATGATCCTGACACCTGCGTCAAAGATGCACGTGGCTCCATCGATAGTATTACTATGTCAATATCAGAAAACAGACACAAATCAAACTTGCTAAATTCAATCAATCATCCTGATTCACCGGATGCTATACAACTCGATAAAAACAGTCCGGCTGTCATCGATGTTCAGAAGAGTGCCAAGAAGGCGGCTCAGGATAAAATAAAATATGACCTGATGGATATTACCCTCTGGAAACTGGATGAAAACATCTTCCCGGGTTTTTCACAAATTATGTTTACCGGCAACGCCACTGAGCGCTGGGCGGCGCTGGCACAGTACACCCGTGCCGGTCTGACCAACGGCCACTTGTTTGGTATCAACTTTAAGTCTGTTGACCCTCTACTTGTCAATGCTGTAGCCGGAGGTGTTGCCTATCTAACCGCAGGAACAGACGAAGCCCGACAAAATGCCCTGAAAAATTTTGGTGACGCAGAATTTTCTACCCTGACAAATTTTCTCTCTAGTCATTCGGAAAAGTGGCTTGGCTTCAAACTCGACAGAAATATGTCCGAGGGACTGCTGACCAGTATTTTTACCGGTGACTGGGGCGGAAATGCACTGACCCTTGATGGAGTCCTAGGCGAAGGAAACACCACAACACCATTTCTCGGTTCAGACCATCTCACTCTTGGTGGCGCCGTTCAAAATTTCGGCCTGTCAAAAATCTTTGGCTGGGCTGACAGACAGCTAGGACTGACTCCCGGTCAGACGATGGAACTGTTCTCTGCGACGAAGAAGCTATATCAGGCTTCAAAAGCGTTCCAGGCTGCCAAATCCACCCTTGCGGCGGCGCAGGGGGCCGATGGTGATCCTGAAACTATTGCGAAATTTACTGCAGAAAAACAAGCCGCTTATGAAAGTATGCGTGCGGCGGCTGGTGCCCTTGTCCAGATCGGCATTAGCATCATGGTCGACAAACTGCTCGGCAAAACTCTTGGTAGCATCGAGGAGCAACTTGGTCTGGTTCCGGGATCTCTGGCACCGCTTGTCTCGACGGCAATTTATGCCGGTGTCGTGGCCGCCGCCAATGCCGGTGTCTTTGGCTCAGCCGCCGTTGGCTTCCTGCCGGCACTCGGACCATGGGGAATTGCGGCTGTCCTGATCATGTTTGCACTGACAAATCTTCTCAGTGTTTACCGAGTCGAATACTGGTGCTCGGCCGACGGTTATTATCCTCGCCTCGGCACCGCTGATCCAAACAAAAACGATGTTTCTGGTCTTGATGTGATGGGCGGGAGAGTCGACGGAAACCTTAATACAACTATTCAACGTCTATCTGTATTGGCGGCACAGTACAAAGCTCAAAGACTGATCGGCGACACCTTAAATATTCAATATAATTCAGATTTCAACGACTCAGAGGGCTTACCGACCATCCCGACACAGATGATGACCGGACGTACCGAAGACGTCGATTACTGGAAAGAATCAGTTCAGAACAATATGTGCCTGCAACGATTTGGCGATGGAATTAAAATGCTTTTCAACGGTCAATCCGCTGTCTGCGATATTGGAATGCAACGCATGGGCCTGTGGCAAAATCCACAAACTACAGCTTGGACACATATCGGGTTCTAGGTCAGTTTATCAGCTTATCAGCCTGTCAGCTCGTCAGCTGATAAGCTGAATAGCTGACAAGCTGCTCTCACCATTTAACCATTATTCTGACCGACCGGACCGAGTTTTGGCCCAATCTTTTATTGACAGAATCAATTAGTTCTTCTTTTTGAATTTCGAGTTCTGAGGCGGCTGGTGAAGAGTTAACAGAAACTTTCAAAACGCCCCGTAAAAATGAAACGGCTTCAAAACGCCCCTTGCCCCATTCGTTGGCATAAAAACAAATCTGGGCCGATCTGATAGTTCCAGACAGCTTCTTCTTGGCCAGGGCCGACATCAAAATTTTATCAAGCTTTTCCATAATTACTACTAATTTACAAATCTGACTAAATCACGAATTAATGGAATCATCTGATTGGTGGTTTTGTTTAATTGGTGAATTAGTAGTATGAAGTTTTATTATCTTGGCATTACCCACCAAACACCGCGACAGATATTCTTCTTCAGTCGTCGTAATAATTGTCTGATATTTTTCGATCAAATCACAAAGATGTTCTCGCCTGCTACGGTCAAATTCCGAAAAAACATCGTCAAGCAAAAGCAGGGGTTGGTTTTTTTTGTCATCGGAAAGAAATTCCAGCTCGGCCATCTTGAGCGCCAAGACAGCTGATCGTGTTTCCCCCCTTGAGGCAAAGTTAGCTACATTGCAATTATTTAAATTGAAAACCAAGTCATCTCGGTGCGGACCGATCAGAGTGTGGCCGGACGAAATTTCACGCCGTTGATGAGCCAGCAATTCGTCGGAAAAATTATTGATTGCGTTGGTATGATAGTTCAAGTCAAGCTGATCAGACTTACCGGAAATTTTAGAATAAAGTGCCGACAGGTGTTCGTTTAGCCGCGCAATAGTCTTAACCCTGGCATCAATTATTTTTTTTCCTTCCCGAACTAATTCGATATTCCAATAATCAAGCTCGTCGATCGAGGCCTGGTTTGACCGAATCCGTTGCAAAAGTGAGTTGCGTTCTTGGCGGATCTTTTCATAGCGAACAAGCGTGCGAAGATAGTCACGATCAGATTGACTGATCATTATGTCGAGAAATTTACGCCTGATTCGCGGAGAACCAGTAATAATTTCTAGAGTTTCGGGCGAAAAGATCACACTGCGCAGGCGGCCGATAAACTCAGACTGTTTTTTGACCACACCTTTATCCTTGACCTGAAAGATAAAGCTAGGGGTTTTTTGTAAAAACATCTCTATCTCGTCCGCCTTGGCTCGACTGCCAGGCAGAGACAGATCGCCATTTATCCGCGCGTAGTCAGCATCAATTTTAATTAAATTTTTCTTATTATCATTGCGAAAAGAGCGACAAAAAGACAAGATAGCAATCGACTCGAGAATATTACTTTTTCCCACTCCGTTCGGGCCGATAAATACTGTTGTTTGGTCAAGATCTGTTTCAAAATCACTATGATTGCGAAAATTGTGAAGCTTGAGATGTTTTAACATATAAACTGACTAGCTGAAAGGCTGAAAGGCTGAAAAGCTGACAAGCTGACAAGCTGAAAGGCTAACTGTCCAACTTCAGCGGCATAATAATGTAAAAATAATCAGGATCTTTTGGTGTCTTAATCGCTCCAGCAGCTGTCGACTCGTTGAAATTCAATATTATTTCTTCATCACTGATAACATTTAAGATATCGAGCATGTAGCGAGCATTAAAAGCGATTTCGACATCACCGCCAGTGGTTTCTGAGGCGATTGAGGACTTGGCTGTCCCTGATTCGGAAGCAACTGAAGAGATCGTCAGGTCATTTTTTTTGACAATAACCCTGACATTATTGTTGGCTGAGTCTCTGGCAAATAGAGAGGACATTTTTACTGCCGACAGAATATCACTCAGCTTGGTTTTGGCCGTGATCTTAAATGATTCTGGCACGATCTGGCTATAATTTGGAAAGGCGCCTTCAATTAGTCGTGAGACAATATAAGTGTTTCCGATTGAAAAAGAGATCTGGTTTTCTTTGGCTGAGATTTTAACATCCTCAACACCATCCTCGGTCGAAATCAATCTCAAAACTTCAGCAGCCGTCCTGAGTGGAACAATTAAATTTTGCTCTGCAACCTTGGTTTCAAGTGTTATTTTCTTCTCAGCCAGACGATATGAATCGGTTGCCGCCAGTGTTAATTTATTGCCTGAAAATTGGCAGTAAATTCCAGCCAGGACTGGGCGTGTTTCATCTGTAGCTGCAGCGATATTAACTTTTTTAAAAGCATCAATAAGTTTGGTTCTAGAAATTTTAGCAACCACCTCCGTAGGCGGTTTTGGCACCGTCGGAAATTCCTCAGCAGAGATGCCTTGAATTGTTGCTTCAAAATGTTCAGATTTTAATTTGCCCGAAACCGCTTCGGTCACCAGCTCTATCGACTCATCTTTATTGTTTAAAACAAAATCAGACAGTAATCTAACCGGCAGAGTTAGCTCTCCGTCCTCCTCAATCTTGCCAATAACTTGAGTCGAGATACCAACCTCAAGGTTGGTCGCCGACATTTGGATTTTTCCCTTTTCTGCCGATATTAAAACATTGTTCAAAACCGGCAACGTCGCTCTAGAACCGACAATCCGAGAAATTTGATTTAGCCCCTTGGCAAAGTTTGATTGCAATACAATTATTTTCATTTATTCCACCTTTCTAATTTATTAATTAACAGAACTTGTGTGTTTGTTGTCATCCCGCACTGTAAGCTTGAGATGCGGGATCTTGAGCTATTATTATAGTAAGATCCCTGCTCTCCAGCCGCAGGCGGGGATGACAAATATGGGAATGGTTAACTGCGTAAGTCCTAATCTTATATTTATCCACAACTTTTTCAAAACCTGTGGATTATTACACGTCCGGTCTAGCCTGTTTTTTGGGCACTCGGTCAGCATTTTTAATCTATTTTTTTATTACCTTGTGGATAACCATATTTTATCACTGTAACTTAGTGGACAACCTGTGACTAACCCCTGACCACTAAATACTAACCACTAACTACTATTCTTTTTCCCCAGTTTTTACCAAGTGAATCAACACTGTTTTCCACTACTTTAATTGCTTTTTTTTCGCTCTAATAAACATTTTTTAAACATTTCCCCAGTTTCCACAGCCCTTATTACTATTACTATCTAATATACCTCTTTTTTATTAACTAACCGAGGAATAGATTCTGTCTTTCAAAATCGTCAGATCTTCCTTTACTCTCAAATCAGAGGATATATTGGTTTCAATCTTCTTACATCCATGCATAATTGTTGAATGATCTTTTCCACCCATCTTTCGACCAATTTCCGGATATGACAAATTACAGAGATGACGAAGTAAATAAATAACGATATGACGAGCAGAGACAAATTCCTTGGTTCGTTTTGGACCAAGTAAGTCTTCTATTGGGATATTATAAAATTTGTGAACTTCGCGAATTATAACATCAGGAGTAAGTGTTTGCTGTTTTTCGATAAACATATTGGAAAGAATTTCCTTGGTTTTATCAAGAGTAATATCACACTTAGTCAAACTACAAGCCGCTAAAACCTTGTTGAGCGCTCCTTCAAGTTCGCGGACAGATGAACTGATGCTACTGGCAATATAAGAGATAACATCATCAGCAACTTCTTTTTTTAGCTGTATTGCTTTGTGGCGTAGGATCGCCTCTCGGGTTTCTAAATCCGGCTGACTGATATCACAGACCATTCCCCCTTCAAAACGGGTTTTGAGTCGAACCTCAAGTCCTTTGATGTCCTTTGGTGTTCGATCTGATGTCAAAATAACCTGTTTTTTATTTTGGTATAAATGGTTGAAGGTATGAAAAAACTCATCCTGTGTTCCCTCTTTGCTTGAGAGAAATTGAATATCATCAATGAGAAGTAGATCAACATTGCGGTAACGGGTTTTAAAATCTTTTGCTTTGCCAAAGCCTTGACCGACGGCTTGAATAAAATCATTAATAAAAGTTTCTGTTGAGACATACAGAACTTTTTTGTTTGGATGCTTTTTTAGAAGTTCATGGCCGACAGCCTGAATTAGATGAGTTTTGCCAAGTCCTGATTCTCCGTAGATATATAATGGGTTGTATTGTAACCCGGGACTCGCGGCGACAGCGATGGCGGCGGCGTGAGCAAGCTGATTTGATGGGCCAACAATAAAATTTTCAAAAACATAATTATCACTTAGAGTTGTGTTTTGAGGTAGTGTTTGAGGTGTGCTTTTCTGTGGCGACGAGTGAGCAGGTTTTTCCACAGGCTTGTGGATAAGTTTATCTTGGGCAAATGTGATGACCTGATCTGGCTGGGGTGAGGCAATCTTAAATTTTATTACCGGTGACTTTTCCTCCGTCTGTTTTTCGATTGCTCGTTCAAGCTCTTTTATATACTTCTTTTTGAGCCAGTCTTCAACAAAAAAAGTTGGCACTCCGATTGTAAAAACGTTCTTTTTTTGCTCAAAGATAAAGGTGTTTTTGAACCAAGTTTCAAAATTGGCTTTTGATAGAGTAACTTGGAGTTCACCTAGAACACTGCGCCAAAGTTCGTTTAAGTCCATCGCTTGCCTCGAGAGTTAAATAAGTCTGTTTGAAATATAACAAGTTATCCACAGTTGATGCAATACGGCGGGTTTCGAAGTAGTAAAAAACAACCACGAAAATACAAAATTATACAAAAATACAAACAGTATTAGTGTTTCGCAATTTAATCATTTACGCGTTATGTGTAATTATTGTTCGAAGCTGAAAACTATCAGCTGAGAACTTAAAAAGCTTATTAAACTTCTCGCTTCCGCTCGAAGAATAAAAAAACATTTAAATGTTAATTTAATTACACATAACGCGTAATCTTTGTATTTTTGTATAATTTTGTATTTTCGTGATTACCGTTGATTTTGTTAGCTTAATTTGCTACACTACACAAGTTATGAAACCAACATACAACCCAAACAAACGCAGACGGCAAAAAAAACACGGCTTTCTCCATAGAATGGCTACTTTAAGTGGTCGACTCGTTTTGCGACGTCGTCGAGCAAAAAAAAGAAAAGTTCTGGTTGTTTAGTGTTTGAAAAAATGGGCTTCGGCCCATTTTTAAATTAATCTAATTTCTAATTAACCTAATTGCTCTAACCTGCCTGCAGAGGCTATCGCTTCAGCGATTGCGGGCAGGATAAATCCCAAATCTTAATTTATGTAAGCTTGGTCATTGTGTTTTGGTGCTTGTTTAGGTTAATTAGCAATTACGCGTTATGTGCAATTATTGTTCGAAGTTGAAAACTATCAGCTGAGAACTTAAAAAGCTTATTAAACTTCTCGCTTCCGCTCGAAGAATAAAAAAACATTTAAATGTTAATTTAATTGCACATAACGCGTTAGTAATTAGAACAATTAGAAATTAATTTACAAAAATGTTAAGTTGTTTTTATGTTAAACAAACTCAATCGTCTCCAAAAAGATAAAGATTTTTCAAAGGTTTTCCGCTCTAGTCGGCCGGTTTTCACTGGTAACTTGAACGTGCGGGCGCTGAAACGACCTGATGCCGGACCGAGCCGATTTGGCTTTGTGATCAGTAATAAAATTGAGAAACGGGCAACGCGACGCAATGCGCTAAAGCGTCGCCTGCGGGCAGCAACTCGAGAACTCATCCCATCGATTAAAGTTGGATTTAATGTCGTCATCACGGTCAAACAAAATTATAGTTATCCTTATGATTATGTAAAACTTAAAACTGATCTAAATTTGGCTTACGCAAAGATCGGTCTCAAAAAGTGAAAAAACTGCTTATAAAAATTATCAGTCTTTATCAGAGAACCCTGTCTCCTGATACTGGTTGGTTTAAGCACCGTCACCCGTTTGGTTATTGTAAATTTACGCCAACCTGTTCAGAGTACGCCAAACGTGCTATATTAAAACACGGTTCACTTAAAGGGCTTGCGCTCGGCACTTGGCGAGTTTTACGCTGTAACCCCTGGAGTAAAGGCGGAATTGATAATATTTAAAATGTCAAAATCCTAATTTCTAATGTCAAATGAAATACTCAAGCTCAAATGCTTAAATTTCAAAATTTGACATTTGAACTTTGGAAATTTGAAATTTTATTAGAAATTTGACATTAGTATTTTGACATCATGAAAGCCTTTTTTTACACACTTCTCTATCAGCCGTTATATAATTTTCTTATTTTAATTGCCTGGCTCATCCCCGGACACTCAATGGGGTTTGCTATCGTTGTTTTGACGATTGTAATTCGTCTAATCTTGTTGCCGCAATCACTGAAGGCGGCTAAGTTGCAAGTCAAAAATTTCGAACTTCAGCCAAAGATTAGTAAAATTCGCAGCGAGATAAAGGATCAGCGCGAACAATCGCAAGCGATGATGAATCTTTACAAGGAGGAGGGAGTTTCCCCTTTTGGTTCCTGTCTGCCTCTTTTGATCCAATTACCCCTTTTGATAGTCCTCTATTCTGTTTTTCGTAACGGCTTGGCTGCAATTAATCTAAAAGACCTGTATTCTTTTGTTCCCCACGCATTTTCTATCAACAATTCATTTTTTGGCCTAGACCTGACCAAGACTGATCCTTGGATTTTGCCGATCATTGCTGGTGTGTCACAGCTTGTTTTGTCGCTGATGATGATGCCACCTCAGCCAAAAACTGCTGGCGAAAAGGCTGATCCGACAGCGATGATGAGTCGACAAATGACCTATTTTTTACCAATAATGACGATTTTTATCGGCCGATCAATGCCGGCGGCACTAGTCATTTACTGGATTGTTACAACACTCTTTAGTCTTGTCCAGCAATGGTATGTCAATCAAATTATTGCTAGTGAAAAATTAAAAATCAAAAGCGGCGCACTGTCCGCACCAGTTGTCTCGGCTACACCCAAGTCACCCGTAAAACCAGATGCTCCGAAGAAAAAAGAGGATATGTTGATGAGGATGATGAACAAGCGTCTTGATAAGAAGGAAAAAAAGGCTGGCGTCAACGTGACCGTCAGGACAAAGAAAAGAGGATAGTAATTAGAAAGTTCATAAAGTTCATAAAGTTTGTAAAGTTAGAAAGTTTGTAAAGTAAAAAGATATAATTCCGAGGAAGGTTGGCCGAGTGGTTTATGGCGCTGGTCTCGAACACCAGTTGGGTCGCAAGATCCTCAGAGGTTCAAATCCTCTACCTTCCGCCATTCGACTTGCTTTGCTCGCTCATGGTCTTCGACCTGAGAGCAAGTGAATTGAATACCCTGAACGAAGTTGAAGGGCAGTGATATTTTTAGATTCTGGTGCCCCGCCATAATCAATCGGACTTTGTGCCGATTTTTTAATTAGACAACCCAGTCGCGTTGATTTATAATCAAATTAGGAAACTCAAACGAGGGGTACTATGGCCAATATAAATGACACAATTTATTCTGTAAACAGGCAACAGGAAGAACAACATGTCCAGGAAAAGGCCAAGACATTGGGATTGCCATACATCAATCTGGCCGGCTATCCGATGGTGAAGGAAGTGCTTGATTTAATTCCTGAAGCGAAAGCGATTCAGCTCAAAATTATTCCATATCTGAAGATCGGAACAGGTGTAAAGATTGGGGTAGTTGATCCAGAAAACGAAGAAGTAAAAAAATTTATCGACCAGCTAGGAGCGACGACAAAATTGACATTTTCTTCTTCCCTGATGTCGACAACAAGTCTGTACTACGGAGTTTCTTTTTATGAAAAATTTCAGCAAGATAAAGCTAAAAAAGAACAAGACCAAGCACTGAAAGATGCTCCGCCTGAGGTCAACATCACCGATCTAAAATCAGCGGCTGAAGCGGCAAAGAAGGTAAATACGACGAAACTGCTCGACATATTATTGATTGGTGCGATTCAACTCGATGCCTCCGATATTCATTTTGAGCCGACTGAAGACGCTTTTTTGACTCGTTATCGCGTCGATGATATTTTGCAGGATGTGGTGACTCTACCTTTTCCTCAGTACAAACAATTACTTTCACGAATTAAATTTATGTCCAATTTGCGGATGGATATATCCGACAAACCGCAAGACGGCCGATTTTCTTTTACCGGCCCTAGCAATTTGGAGATTGATTTTCGTGTTTCGATTATGCCTTCGGCTTTTGGTGAGTCAATTGTCTTGCGTCTGCTTGGCCAAGAGAAAGCAATTTTAAAACTTAGCAGTCTTGGTTTTCGCCCTGACGCACTCGAAGAAATTCAAAAAGCAATTCATCGTCCCCATGGTATGATTTTAACTTCTGGACCGACTGGTTCTGGTAAGTCGTCGACACTTTATGCCATCCTGGCTGAACTTAAAAAACCAGGAATTAAAATTATCACACTAGAAGATCCGGTCGAGTATAAAATTCAAGGGATCGAACAAAGCCAGGTCGAAACAGACAAGGGCTACACCTTTGCTATCGGTCTAAAAGCTTCTCTGCGCCAGGATCCGAACGTTTTGATGGTTGGTGAGATACGCGACTTGGAAACTGCCGAAATTGCCATCCAAGCGGCACTGACAGGGCATTTACTTCTTTCAACAATTCACGCCAATTCCGCGCCGGCTGTCTATGCTCGATTGCTTGAGCTCGGTGCCAAGCCATTTCTTTTGTCAGGCTCGATCAATCTAATAATGGCACAGAGATTGGTTCGAAAGATTTGTCCTTTTTGCCAACAGCAATATGTGCCAGATACTATGATGTGGCAAAATGTTCTCGGAGTTCTGTCGCCGATCAGGGAGAAACTTGCACCTGATATTGTGGCTAAGTTGGGGCCAAACCCACCACAACTAATTCGCGGCACTGGCTGTGTCAAATGCAACCAAACCGGATTTAAAGGCCGTCAGGTCATCGTCGAAATTTTGACGCCAAACGACATAATCGAGAAATTAATTGCCCAGCACGCTTCGATCTCGGAATTTGAAAAGGCATCCGCAACGATGGGAGTGATCACGATGGAGCAAGATGGTCTGACAAAAGCGCTTGCCGGCTCGACTACAGTCGAGGAAGTCTGGCGTGTGACACGAGGCTAAAGATTATTTTCTGCGATATATTTCTGAAATATTATCTTTATATACTAACTGCCAATCTTGTGAATGTTTTAAATATTCACCCAAAGCTGGTTTTTTTTGTAGAGAAATCTTTTTTGTCTGCGTAAACCTCAAGAGTTGTTCGTTGATCCAGTCATATTTGCGAGGAGTTGTGTTGAGTAAAATTTCAGAGATATCATATTTGATGAGTTGAGCTTTTATTACCGACTCAGAATCGGAATTGAATTTTAAATATTCATCAAGGATCGAGTTTCCTTTACCAGTCAGAGTTTGTGGCCCACGGCCGTCGACAAATACTTTCTGGTCGGGATTTTTCCATAGTAGATAGCCGCCCCATTCATACGGGTTGAAAAGATTACCACTCTGAATAGGGTTTTTTGTCAAAAACTGGCTAGCCTTGTTTGGGTAGGTGATATCAGAAAAAGGCCCTCCAGCTGTTTGAAAATTCTCACTCCAACTTAGGATGGTAAACAAAGCTGCAAGAATTGTAAAAAAAATTACTAAAATCTTTCTTGGTGTTTTGTTCAACAAAACATTTTTTTGAACATTTTTAAACGAAAGCGCAAGATGAAAAAGAATTAATATCATAAATATTGGAAAATATCTCATAAATCTGATTCCCAGAAACCCGTAAAAAATGTAAATCAATACCCAGTTTATAGGTATTTTTTTCCAATAATTATTTATCGTCAGACAAAACAAGACGAGGCTAAGTGGAAAGATAATATTGTAGATATGAAATGGAAATGAATATATTGGCAGCCATTCAGCGATATTTGTCAGATATGTTGTACTGGACGAATAGTTAAAGATGAGTTGCCAATATCTCAATCCGTATGGAGTTAGTAGAGTTGTCGTGGCTAGTAAAAGGACAATCAGTAATAATTGACGGATATTAACAATTTTCCACTTTTTATTCTTTTTAAATTTTAATTCCAGTAAAATTGGAATTGGCATCAATGTTAGTAAACCGCCGTGGAGATTTATACCGAGAGTAAAAATTATTAAATATAAAAACATGCGCTTTCTCATTTCATCTACATACAGATAAACGTAGATAAGTAGTGCTACAGCTAGGAGTAAAAGCACTTGAAGTCTCAAGCCATAGGTAATAGTTAGGGACAGCGTGACTATTGAAAGCGAAAACAGGATTGTTGATTTTGAAGAATCGGCTTTTTGAACGATACGGAGGAGAAGAAAAGAAAAGATCAGACTGAAAACAAAAAAAAGGGCCAGGACAGCAGTGATGCTGATCCGAGAAAGCTGAAAAAGGATGAGATTTGAGAGCCACTCATGATCTGGTATTTGCAGGTTGACAAAGTAATTGTAACCGACAGCGTGATTGATGAGTGATTTCGTCTCGACCATTTTTTGACCCAAATAAAGATGCCAGCCGAGATCGGGATCGAGCCAGCTAAAAGAGCTGAGTGTCATGCCAATGACCATTAAAAAAAATACACAAAAGGGCAACATTGTTATTTTTTGATTTTTATTAATTTAGTTTTATTGTATGTCCAAGTTGTGCCACTAGAAACTGGATGTATGGTTTGGTTTTTATTTTCTCACTAAATCACCCCGTGGTCTAGCGGCCTGTTTCAACGGGTTGCTGTTAAAAAAAATAATATTTATGTCAAGATCAAAAAAACACTCGTTATCAGAAGAGTGTTTTTTTGATCTTTAGCGGCAAACGATTAATTCTTACTGCTTAGGAGACTTTATTTACTGCGCTCAGGATCCAACTTGTCAGTCCGTAAGCCAGTGCGATGATGATCAGACCGATGATCGCATTAGTAATAGATTGCATACCCTTCTTTGATTGGTCTGGGTTGCCGGCAGCAGTTAGATACATAAAGCCGCCGTACATCAGAAAGAAAAAGGCAATAACACCAGCAATGGAGCCGACCCAAAGCACCGCCAAGTCGACAAGAGTTGATTGGTTTGTCACGGCCGTTTTGCTGATGTTTAGTGTCAGGTCTGCTAACGCTTTTTGTACTATCCCCATTTTTTTCCTCCGCTTAAAATTAAATTAACCAGTTATTAAATTGTTTTGAATTAATTTTATACCATGTTTGTAAACAATGCAAACTTTTTATTTAGATTAGAGTTTACAGCTCTCTTTTGATGATGTAAAGAGTTAGCTATTTAATATGCCAATTATCCACGCAGCCAGTCCATAAGAGATGGCGATGACGATGAGACCGAGAAAAGCGTTGACGATGGTCTGACCGCCCTTTTTTGCCTGATCTCCGTTACCGCCGGCTGTGAGATACAAAATACCACCTGCCATAATATAAATGACAGCTAATGCCCCAGCGATCCCACCAACCCAGTTTATTAGTGTTGCAGGGATGTCAAGCGTTTTATTCACCTTATTTATTTCAAGGTTAGTGTCAGCCAAAATGTGATTAATAATATCCATAACTAAATATCCTTTATCTGTTTGTGTTGTAATGACTAATTATTTACAATGTCGGTTGTGAACCATTGAGCAACCAGTTGTTGAACATTATAACGATACCGTAAGCGAGACCGATAACTACGAGGCCGGCTATTGTCCAGAAAATAGTCTTCTTTGCCGTTTCAGCCTTGCTGTCGTCACCATAAGCTGTGGCATAGTCGAAGGCGGCAAAAAGCAGGATAAATACAGCCAGCATGCCAGCTGTTTTAAGGGCGACGTCTATCAATGCTGTGATAAAAGTGACAACGCTATTTAAGTTCTTGTTTGGCGACTTGTCTAAGATGCTACCAATTGTTGGGACAGCAGCATATATTTTTTCTATCAAATCCATAGATTCCTTTGTTATCGAGTGTTGACGAGGTTTACAACGTAAGTGACAATGCCGTACGAAAGTGCGCCGAAAATTAGAGCAAGGGCGGCATAGCTCAGCGTCTTCTTGCCCTTTGTCGCTTTTGCTGGATCACCGCCAGCAGTCAGCAACATCACTCCACCGACAATTATAGCAATAAAAGCAACTAGACCGATAATGTTTGTCAGGACATAGTAATCAAACGCGCCTTCAAGTGTTGTGATTTTTCCGTTTAACCATTTCATAAAATCATTACCACTGACGGAGCCGTCAAAAGAGCCGATGGTGCTACCTCCGCCACCGCTACCTCCGCCGCCTCCGCCTCCATCTCCGGGATCGGTTCCGCCATTGTCGATCGGTTTGCCATCGTCTTTGCAATCCGTCGTGCCAGCGGCGCAGACAGTTACCTTGACAACATTGGTACTTAGATTTTGATCTCCTGTGATATCACCAGTATCTTTGTCAAAAATATTTACGATAAAGCCATGACCACCTGGAGCTGTGCCTGAAAAATCCCACGTATAGCTGCAATTTGGTGATCCGGCTGAGACTGGCGATTTCCCTTTTTCTATCCATTTACCAGCACCATCACCGATGTAAAAATAACATATTTTGCCTTGAGTGGCATAATCCTTTGCTTTATTGGGGTCAGAAATATACATGCTGAAAGTTGGGTTGGGAGATTTTCCAGTTGTGAGTGTGTTGTTATTAACGATAAGCCTACCCCCTGAACCGGTGTCACTGATATCATTGCAACTACTCTTACCTTTGGCGCAAACATTAAATACGTCGTAAACATTTGGAAATGGCAAGAAGGTGATGTTTTCACTATAAGTTGACTCTAACAATAAATCGTCTGCTTCGCGAAAAGTAATAAAAACAGCATGGTGACCGACAGCTGTGTCTGCGCTGGATTCCCAAATAAATTCACATTTTCCATTATTAATATCTACGGCTTTACTGCCCTTTGACCAATATTTTCCCCTGCCATCACCAACATAGAGAAAACATGTTCTTGCAGAGTGTAAGTAATTGGCATAGTAGCCGGTTATAGTAGTGCTTTTTTCCACTGTAAAGGCTGCAGGAGATAAAGCAATTGAATTTCCTGACGTGTTATTGCCTTCCATGTATGTTTGAATTGCGGAATAGATGTTAGCGACATTTTGTTGAGCATAATACCACTCGGTAAGAATATTCTCCTCGGTTTGTGGAATCATATCATACAGTTCGGCAATAGCCGTCCAACTGCCAATATTGGAATTGTCTATTACTGTGTCAATGTTTATTATTTTAGGAAGGGTAATATTTACTATGACTCCTGGCTTACCAAATTCTGAAGGATCTGTCCCGACAACAAGAGATGCAAATGGTGCATCTTTAAAGTCAAAAACGTCAACATATTGACCGATGTTAGAGATATGAAAATTTTCATAAGTCTTATCGTAGGTATATTCAAAAGCCGCTCTTGCATGATTTATTGATACTGAGCCCCAAAAACAACCAAAGAAGATGATTGAAAATAATAATAAGATTATTTTTTTGAATTTCATTTATCCCGTCCTCATTTTTTTCTCTAGCTCAAACCCAGATAACTCAATATCAGCCCGACAAACAAAAGGAGAAGATAGCCGATGATGGCGCCGAAGATTCGTTCCTTGGCATTGCCGAGTTTTGCACTGTCTCCATTTGAGATGATATAGGTGTAGCCGCCATAGACAAGCATCAGGACAACCACAAGTCCGCCCAGACGCACGGCATAATAGTAAAAGGCGATGATATATTCCTTCCAACTATAACTGCCTCCATCGGTTCCGTCAGGATTCAAGCCGACTTCAATCTTGTCTGCGACTTTTTCTGAGGCCGTACCGCCTAGTGCAAAAGTAGGTTCGGAGTCGCGCGAGACAACATCATGGTCAAGGGTGGCAGGGGTAGTGGTACCAACCGAGCTGGAATTATCTGTTGGGGTAGTAGTACCTGAATCAGAGTTATTTGATGATGGGGTGGTAGTAGTAGAATTACTGGACGAGCTGGAACTGGTGCTAGAGGAGGTGGTAGGAACGGTGCCATCACTACCGGGTATTTTTTTTGTACAACCTTTGTAGTAAAGCCAGCCGTCACCTTCTTTTTCAGACCACGGAAGGAGAACCGACTTGGATGCTGGATCGGGAAGACAGCCGTCTTTTTCAAGAAGGTAGGTACCTTCTGCATATAACCACCATTCCTTGCCTTCAATGGTATAATTTATGCCTCTGTTTGAGGCGATTAATAGAGTATGTTTGTCTATTATTCTAGTGATTCTATATTTATTTATATATTTATTTTTATCTACTCTCTCAGCCGCAACCCATGCGTTGTCGTTCTCTTTCATTCCGGGAAAATGTGCCAAGACTAGACGGTCAACAGAACCAGTAACGCCAAATGTATACGCTGCCGGAAAAAAACTCGCAGGAGTTCCATCCGCCTTGTATTTCGGAGATAAATAGAAAAACCAGGCACAGCTAACTACTGTGACCAGCAATAAAAAATAGTTAAGTATTGCCCTTTTTCTGAAAAGCCTTTTGCCTAGCTTTTTTCTTTTTTTGTACACTTTACCATCCTGATTTTCTGAAATAATTATCAGTAATATTGTTGGCTGCCAGGTCTAGTGCGTCCTGAGAGCCTTGTATGCCGTGGTTGACAGCAAAGATCGCCGACTTGATGATGTTGTCAAAATCGACAGGATAGCGACCCTTGATGAGCGCCTTGGCTGTCGCAAGAGAATTTTTTTCCGGATTACCGGTGTTTCTGTTTTCTAGTGTGATCTCATAATTTAACGCTTTTCGTGAGTTGTACAGACGTGTGGCGGAATTAAACTCTCCAGAGTAATCACCGGCGCAAATAGAATCAATTACGATCCAGGCAATATCCGCATGAGATGATAGATTACTAACTCCAAAAGCGTTAAATTTGGCATAATCAATAAAATCGGCTGGGTTTGTCGAGAGTTGAGGTACTGAGCCTTTTCTATAACCAAAGTTCGGATATTTTTGCGCCAGAGTATTTTGAAGATTGTCATAGCCAAAAATCATTGCCACTTTACCATTGGCAAAAGCATCAACCTCATTGCCAAGACTTGCATTCCAAGAATAATTTGGGCTTCCTGGATCAGTGAACGAAGTATAAAAGTCCATTGCCAGCTTGCCGGGGGTGTCAGTGGTTGATTTTGGTGTTGTCGCCGGCAAATTGAACATTGCCAGCTGAAGATCGTCAGCTGTAATTTTCGTACTGTTTTGGAGCATCAGTAAATAAAGAAGATCTTGTGAATATGAAAGTTGATCAGTGCCAATTGCTGCCCCAGACTCAGTAATATTTTCACCATCTTTTTGAGTTAGAAGTTGAACGGCTAAAGTAAAATCTGTCCAAGTTGTTGGGACACCGTTGCCGAGGAGTTTGTCGGCAGTTTGCCTTTGTGTGTTAGTTGTGTTTTCATTGTTATTAATACTGTTGATAGTTTTGTTAAACAACGACTGATTGTAAAAAACAATTAATGGTTCTGCGCTGGGCGTAAGTGCATAAATCTTTTTGTCGAATTCTACCGATTGCTTTACAGCCGGAACAAAGGTGTTGATGTCGAGCGGGGTTGTTGTCGGTCGGGGCACGAGCTTATCCTTGTGTCGATAAACCCAATCGTTTGGCATCGCCCAGATGTCAGGGCCGTCTCCGGAGAGCAATGAGTTCAAAACGCGATTCTCGTATGTCGAGTCAAAAGTTTGTTTTTGATAAACGAGAGTCACCCCCTCGTTTTCTTTGGCAAATTGTTTCGCGATCGGTGCCCAAACGTCAGCCTCCTCAAAACTCCAGACGATAAGCTGACTTGCGCTCGGGCTGGCATCTTCTGTCTTACCGCAACCTGAAAGAGCAATGCTAAAGAAGACCGCTATCAAAAAATAGCTTATTGCTTTAGTAAAACGTTTCATAAACCCCTCCAAAAATTTATTTTTGCCGTCCGTAGTCCCCAGCGGGGCGAAGGAGGGCGGTTTAAATATCTAAGATACAAGTTACAAGAAACAAAAAATGTTCAATGTCCAAATTTCAAAGTCTCAATGTGCAAATTTAGCATTTAATGTTTATACTTTGACATTTCATTTCGCATTTGTAATTAGGATTTTGTAATTTGTTGGATAAATTCTCTCATCTCATCGCCAATCCCCGGCCTTTTCAGTGCCAGTTCGATGTTGGTTTTGAGATATTGCGTCACATTACCACAATCATAATACTTGCCGCCCTTTATTTCAACTGCGTAAGCGTCAATCCCCTGTTTGCGCAGGACATTGATGCCGTCGATGTAAACTAATTCATCTCCTTCGGCCACCTCGCAACTTTCAAGTGCCTGAAATATTTCTGGCGAGAAGACAAATCCGCCCAAAGTTGCCAGATTCATATCAGCGCCCTTTTCACCAGGTTTTTCGATCAGCTCTTCTATCCTGACGACGCCTGGCTCTACCTCTGGTCCCCTAGCAAAACCATATTTCTTTCGGTCCTCTGGCTTCGTCGTCTTGATTGAACCCATGATGACTCCGCCATATTTATTGTAGGCGTCGATCAGCTGAGTCGTTTTGTTTGGAGTCCCCTGCATTATCTCATCTCCCCAACAAACGACAAAAGGCTCGTCACCAACAATATTTTTAGCTGTTAGGATCGCGTCACCGTTGCCACGCATTTCTTTTTGTCGGACATAGACAAATTCGGCCATATCGGAAATTTTTCTAATCTGGTCAAGCTGTTCAATCTTTCCAGCCGTTTTTAGTTTGTTTTCCAATTCCAGGTGACGATCGAAATGATCCTCAATCGCTCGCTTGTGCCAGCCGGTGATAATAATAATTTGCTCAATCCCCGCTTCGACCAAATCTTCGACGACGTACTGGATGACCGGCTTATCAACAACCGGCAACATTTCCTTGGGCATGGCCTTTGTTTCTGGTAAAAATCTTGTACCGTATCCGGCAGCCGGGATGACGGCTTTGCGAATTTTTTTCATTTGGGACTCCTTATTGTAAGACTTATAGGACGTATAAGACCTATAAGTCTTATACTGACTCCCATCATATCAAAAAAACTCTTCGGTGCGAAGAGTTTTCTAATTTAAGATCCCGCATCTCAAGTCTCTGTGCGGGATGACACTTGGCGTGTCACTTTGTATCAGCATTGACCTTTATAACTTTTGTTTTAACCTTTTCGTCTTTCGGAATCTCGATCCGCAAAAGACCATCTTTCATCGTCGCTTTTGATTGATCTGAATTCACAGCTATTGGCATTACATAAGACCGCGAAAAACCACCCCAATAACACTCTTTGGTAAAGTGTTTTTCACCAGCGACTTCATGGCCAGGGTGACGAGAACCCTTAATAGTGATGACTTCGTCAGTTATGGAGATATCAATATCAGCAGCACTTACACCGGCGATTGGTGCCAATATATAAACACTATGTTCGTCTTGGTAAACATCTATAGCTAGCTGACCTTCAGTTTCTTCAGACAGCCAATCGTTTTGATTTTCTTGGGACACAGCCCTCCTTATGGTCAGTGTATTCCTTTTCTATAGTATAATGGTCTGTTATAATTTAGTCAACATACTATATCTAAATAAAACCATCATGCCAAATATCGGCAGCAGGACTAAATTAATTTATGCGTTTTTGCTGGATTTGTTTTTCCCAAACAAATGCTTGGGTTGTGGAAAATACGGTGAAATTATTTGTTTTGATTGTGCGAAAGAGATCTCCATTATCAAGACGACAACATGCCCTGAATGTGGTCGAATTTCTCACTCCGGACAGTACTGTCGGTCGTGTAAAAGCAATCATCGGAATATTGCACTAAAAGGTATTATTGTCGGTGCACACTATGATTCCGGCCCACTAAAAGAAATGATTCATCATTTCAAATACTCCGGCTATCTCTCTTTGTCTGAACAGTTAGCTGAAATTATTTGCAATCAATTGTCAAATATTTCTGGTGTCAAGGAATTTGTTGTTGTGCCTGTCCCTCTATATATATCTAGAAAAAACCGACGTGGATTTAATCAGTCAGAGTTGTTGGCTAGATACATTTCGTCGCGCTTTAACATTTCTGGCTGTGACGCACTTATTCGAACGCGAGATACTAGACCGCAGATCGGCTTACCTCGGGCTAAGAGGCTAAATAATCTTGAAGGAGCTTTCTCTTGCCAAGACATAGAATTTGTCTTTGGTCGCAAGATTTTGCTAATAGACGATGTCACCACGACCGGAGCGACATTAAATGAGTGCGCAAAAGCTCTGAAAGACACCGGCGCCAAAGAGGTCTGGGGCGCGGTAATTGCTAGAAATATTTGACTTCTCCCCTTTTCAAGGGGAGAAGCGTTCCTCGGGCTAAACCGAGGTTTTTGATAATTTGTTTACCTGGTAGCTCTAGGGCTGAGGTGACGTTTTTATGATCCATCTTGTTCTTTCCTAAAGATCGCTAGAATTGTTACCAAGTTTATAGCCAATAAAGTTTCCGTCTGTTCCTGTTTTGTCCCAGACTAGTTTACCGCATTTTGGTCCATCTCCATTGTCTATCTGCTTATCAAGCGCCTCTGCAGAGGAGATTAATGTTGGGTCCCAGATGTTTAAGTTTACACCAGCGTATATAACGCCATTTGCGCAGTTGTTGACGCTGGTATCGAAGGTGTCTAGATCATTGTCATAAACATAGAGATTGTTGTCGACATTCAACGCGCTAGGGAGCCACTCCTTGAGACTAGTGTTTTTGCTCAGCCAGTCTAATGTCGGTTCGTCGGTCGGAGCTTTCCAGACGTCTTCCTGCCACCAAGAGGAGACACCCTCGCTAGTTGCCCAAAGATGAAAAGCGGTTTCTATTTGCTTGAGATCTGCTGCCATCTTGGCTGCTTTGGCTCGTTCCTTCATGTTTCCATATGAGACGATAGCTATCGTAGCTAAAATACCGACAATTAGGATGACGATTAGCAGTTCGATCAAAGTAAAAGCTCGTTTACGGATTTCGTTTTTTTGTTTTCCCCTCATCATAATAGTATTTATAATTTGTTTTGTGTTTATAGATCGTTAGAATTATTGCCAAGCTTGTACAGGATAGAATAATACCCATCTGCTGCTGTATTCCAAACGATTTTACCGCAGCGTTCTCCGTCACCACCATCGATCTGCTTGTCGAGTTGCTCCGCAGTGGAGATGAGTGCTTTATTCAAAATAACGAGGTTCACACCATAATAGACAGCACTATCTGCACAGCCATCTCCATTAGTATCAGATGTGTCACCCTCATTATCATAGGAGTAGAGGTAGCTGTCTACCTTTAGGTCTGATGGCAACCATTCTCCTAGACTAGTGTTTTTGGTTAGGTAGTCAATAGTTCGGTAATTACTTGCATCTCCCCAATCATCCTCCAACCACCAAGTCGTCCGACCCTCAGTTGATGCCCAAACATGGAGTGCAGTCTCAATTTGTTTCATATCTGCCGCCATCTTGGCTGCTCTGGCTTTTTCTCTGGCGTTTCCATAGCTGACGATCGCAATAGTCGCTAAAATACCGACAATAAGAATAACGATCAAGAGCTCGATCAAGGTAAATCCAGGCTTACGAGAGCTTTTATTTTTTTGTCTCCTCATCATAATATTTTTTATTATACATTAAATTATTTCTGATAGCCAGACAACTTTGTTGAAGAAAGTTACAAAAAATGCTAGAATCACTCTTGTTTGGAGGCGTCGCATAGTGGTTTAGTGCACCGGTCTTGAAAACCGGCAGGGCTGCAAGGTCCTCAGAGGTTCGAATCCTCTCGCCTCCGCCAAAAAAAACTGGGAATAAATTCTAAGTTTTTTGTTATGAACCAATTAAAGAGAAAAAAATTGATCTTCCTCAAAAACTACTTTACGAGACAATCATCTCTCGCATATATCTGAAGGGCCTCGAAATCTCCGCAAATCTTATAATTTTGGACGACATAAGTGCCGACGGCGCTGTCTTCTAAAAAATAGTTGTATTTTGTCGTCATCTCAAATCCTAAGATGGCGTACTCAGGACTAATCCGCTTGAATGTACCGAGAGCTTGTTGCTGACATTTGTCGGTATTGCAGTAAACTTCATTTGAGTATGTGTCAAAATAATTTATTTTTCTTAGCTCGAAATAAAAGCCTGGGATAAATGGCCCAGCGTAAACATTTTCTGAATTTTGGGTAATTTTAGAAAAAATCTCAGGTTCTTGACTATAAAATATATTGCTTGTTCTCAAGTTTCCAACAGCAAAAAGAAAATAAAAAAGAGATACGAAAAAAAGTAATGTGTAATTTGCAACTAATTTACTCAATCTCCTTTTTGGCCGCAAGAGGGGATAGGCGGCCATCATGATCAGAAAGGGCGCGATGTTTATCATAAAATGAAAGATATCAAAGTTGTTGAACATGCTGAGAAAAAGCGCCAATTGTAGAGCAAATAAGACAAAGACCGGTCTTGCCTGAGTCTTGCGATAGGTGAGCCACATAATGATCAGAAAGATTGCTGACACAAAATAGAGAGTGTAATTGTAAAAACTTGAGCCGAGATAATCCATTTGGAAGGGCAGCACGACCAAATTGTGCCAGATTATCTCTAGTGGCCAGGGTGAATAAAGCAGAAAAGAAGAAGCCATAAAACACAAGATAAAAAAGCCGATCTTTTGATTTTTATCTCTTTTTTCAGTTATAAGTACGAAGATAGAAGCGGCGAAAAGGGTAAAGCCTTTTGTTTGAAGTGTCCAGAGGATCAGAGCATTGATGATGCCGATAATAATTAGTCGAACATTCTTTCGATTCTCAAAAGGAAAAATAAGAAAATAAGTCAGGATAACTGCCAGAAAACTGCCAAGAGTATTGTGGTTTATCGCCGGATAAAAGCCAGAGGCAGCAAGCCAAAAATAAGCGGCAAAGAGTGCGACGGTGTTTTTGCGAGTCAATCTATATGTGATCAGGTATGTGAAAAATACCGAAAGGAATCCAATAAAAATAAAGGGAATTTTGGCACCTAGATAGCTAAGGCCAAAAAGTTTCCAGCCAGCTAAAACTAATAATGGCGCACCAGGAGGAATAAATTCGTGAAAATCTATGTAGACAGCTTGATGGTTCCACCAGTGCCAAGCGAGATTGGTCACGCTACCTTCGTCGCTACTGTAGAGGTGAGCTGAGTAACACAGGATGGTCAAGATCAGCAAAACAAAACAAAAAAGCATTCCTGTTATTTTGCTTTGTCGGTCTGGCTGTGATAGTAGTTTTTGAGGTGTGTTCATGAACCCATAGAAGCTATTCGATGCAGCAGTCAATCGCTTTTTTGACGAGCGCACCGAGCTTGGCAAAAATGCCGTTTTTGTCATCTTTTTTGGTCAATTTGCTTTTCTCCAGCTTGCTGACATCATCGAGTTTAATCTCGCCCAGATTGATGCCCCAGAAGAGAGAATAGAGATTGTAGGCTTTTTCAAACATTTCCTTGGCCTCCTTGTTTTTGCCACGGCCAAGCAATTTGGTGCCGACTTCCATCAAACGCATCGAAGCGGCCAGTAGGTGTTTGGAGATACACCAAACCTCACCTTCGTAGTTGGGGATAATTTTCTTCAGTAGCTCCTTGCGCATCTCTCTGACCTCTTTGAGTAGATCAAAATATTTGTCTTTGCCGGTTTTTTTGGCGGTAAAGAAAAAATGCTCCTCGATCGAGACCAGATTCATGATGGCGATCGACAGATCTTCGTCGGCAGAAAGGTCAAATTTATTATCCTTTTTTCTAGCGTTCACTTTTTCAACAAACTTATCGATGTTATCAATATTGCTCATAGGGGCTCCAGTTAGTGGCAGAGTATCAGAGTGGCGGAGTGGTAAAGTGAGATTATGCTAATTTTCTCTCAGTCTCTCCGTCGCTCGTCTCTCAGACACTTAAATTTATTTAACTAAAAAGTGAAAAATCGCGCTCCAAATTATCAACGGAATTATCGGCATCAGCGCTTTTTGGAAGGGAAACCAGGCATGACCGCCATTTTTGGCTTTGATATAGATGTAGAGTCGGTCACCGAGGTAGAAAAAGATACTGCCAATGATGATTCCGAGAATAGTTTTATCTAGTCCCCAAAGCATCTTTGTCGATAATCCAATGATATTTTTATTGTAAAGGGGGATGATTGTTGCCGCATAAAATGCCACGAAAATAGCGATGTTGATCAGCCAGTGTCGTTTCCACTTTGCAATCCAGTCGATCGTGACTATGCTGGCCCAGACTAGCATACCGCCGATCCAGAGACCGGAGATAGTGTTGTCGACACCGTATTTTTCCAGTAGTGTCAGTGTCCCTCCGACGACGATCGGACAGACGACCTGGCAAATGGCATAAGTATGTTTGGCAGTAAGCAGTAAGCCTATAAGTGCTAAGCTGATAAGGACAAATATTTTTTTCATCTTCCTCTCTTGTTTATTTTTGCTTGCAAGCTCTATCTGTTTTTTCCACAATTCCCTGTGCGATATATTTTTTGATTAGTGATTGATATGGGATGTTCAGCTCGTTGGCTTGTTCTTTTATCCGAATGAGCATAAATTCGGGTATGCGAATAGAGATCGATCTGGACGAGGGTTTTAATTCAGGAAAAGCGGCCGGTCGAAAATCGGCAGATTCAAAATAATCGCTCAAGTTAATTTTTGACCAATAATCTCTCTCTGCATCCTCATCTTTAAACTTTGGAATGTTAATTTTCTTTTTCATACAACGACCTTTCCTTCCGATTTAAATCTCTGGCGGAGATAATTCTAATCTTATCCTCTCTTGTCGTAAAAACAAGAAATAAATATCTGCCAAACTTCGTCTTGCCGATAATAATGTGGCGATCTTCACGATCGGAATGAAAAATATCGTTGACGATTTTTTTCTTCGGATCAAAAAAAACCTCTTCGCACTCCTCGTCGGTAACTTTATGTTTAACAAAATTTTTATCTTTATTGCCCTTGTCCCACTCGAAGGCGTAGGGTTTTTTGAAAACTTTCATTTTATATTGTATATACTCAATTACACAATGTCAATAGATTTGGTCTAAATAACTGTTCTCATTATTACGCATCTGGTTTGCTTTTGCAAACCAGATTTACAATGGATTTTTGTGTTTTATTATGATAAACTAAACACGTTTTGGAGAGATGGCTGAGTGGCCGCCACCGCCTTTGGCGGGGTCCCGCCAAAGGCGGGAAAAGCGCCTCACTTGATATAATGACTTTTTTCACTTATATTTTGCAGAGCGAAAAAACAAAGCGTCACTATATCGGGTCGTGCGAAGATTTAGGTCGTCGTTTAAGCGAGCACAATTCCGGCAAAACAAAATCGACCAAACATGGACAGCCGTGGAAGGTTGTTTATTCTGAAGATTTTGACAACCGGAATGATGCTTACAGACGCGAAAAACAGATAAAGTCATATAAGGGTGGAAAAGCATTTAGAAATTTGATTTCAATACGGAGAGATGGCTGAGTGGCCGAAAGCGCCTCACTGCTAACGAGGTAAGGGAGCAATCCTTTCGTGGGTTCGAATCCCACTCTCTCCGCCACAAGTTTGCCGCCAGTAGACCTGGCTGCAAACTTGTGGACAGAAATGGATTCGAAAGTCGGAGGCGCGACTGGCGCCGAGACGGGGTCGACGAATTCGCCAGCAGGCGAATATCGGTGACCGAATCCCACTCTCTCCGCCATGTACCGCGGCTCGACTTTGTCGAGACCTGGTACATGGCGACGCCAGCCTTTTACTACGCTTATGTTTTACTTTCTGAAAAAGACCATAAATTTTATATTGGTTCAACTTCTGATTTGAAAAAGAGAATAGAAAAACATCGGAATGGTTTAGTAAATGCGACTCGCAACAGATTACCTGTCGTTCTGATATTCTACGAAGCATATCTAAACAAATATGATGCTATCAGACGAGAGGATTATTTCAAAACAACTAAAGGCAAACGGACACTAAGAAACATTCTCAAGGAATATTTGAGCTGATATTTCAGTGCTTCCTACTAGCAGAATCGGCCTGAATTTGGTATTATAGTCGCAGTGATGAACTAGTATATAAATACAGAAAGAGGGGAACTATGTCGGAAAAGAAAAAGAATGAGGAGCCAGAAGAAAAAGTTTCGCCTGAGACTCGCAAACCAATTTTTGTTTGGAAGTCAGCTGATTTTGTCCAGTATGACCGAAGCAACAAATGGTATGAAGTAGTTGTTCTGACTGCAATAGCCCTGGCAGCTTTACTGGCCTGGCAACAGATCTGGACCGGCGTGATCTTGGTCGTCGTCGCGGCGCTCATTATGTTGATTACTTCACGCTTGAAGCCAAGAGAGGTCAAATGTGCCGTCTTCACCGAAGGCATCGTCGTCGACGAGAAGCCGTATGAGTACGGACAGTTCAAATCTTTCTGGATAAATGCCGGTGAACTGCCAAAGATGGTGTTTCAGCGTGTCGGGAAAATTGCCGGTGTAGTCGAGATTCCGTTGCAAAATATTGACATTGACCAGGTCAGACTGTACATTAGCAAGCATCTGCCGCAGGAAGACGATCAGGGTGAGAATCTGGTCGATAAGATAAATAGAATCATGAGATTCTGAAATACAATTTCTAATTTCTAATTTTTAATTTTTATTCAATTTTTAATATGACGACAGATCCTTCGACTCCGCCTTTAATTTTGACCCAAAGGGTCCCCTTCGGGGCTCAGGATGACAGCCGAACCGTCAATTTTTAAACGTTTAGAAATTAGGTTATTAGGATTTGATTAGAAATTAGAAATTAGGATTTAGAAATTGTTAAATGTGCCCTCATAGCTCAGTGGATAGAGCGAGCCGATGGATCGGCTAGGTCGGAGGTTCAAATATAAAACCGGTCGTATACATATTGATGCTTTCAAACGGTCAATTTTATGTGGGTTCAAGTAATAATCTTGAAAGAAGAATATCGGAGCATGAAGCCGGTGAATCTTTAAGCACACGATACAAAAGACCCGTGTCATTGGTTTTTCGTCAGGAATTCGATACGCTAAAATTGGCACGGCAAGCTGAGTTTCGGCTCAAGAAGCTGAAAAGCCGACGGGTCATTGAAGAAGTTATTAAATCTGGTAAATTGGTTATTTAATATGTGCCTGTAGCTCAGTGGATAGAGCGCACGGTTGCGGTCCGTGAGGTCGAGGGTTCAAATCCCCCCAGGCATACCA
>Ga0210057_1000465_pt1 | contig 67282 bp, 68 predicted proteins | sample CryGeyCG2114_010_2_FD_183968 | JGI IMG/M metagenome (GOLD analysis project Ga0210057, IMG submission 183968) | Groundwater microbial communities from aquifer - Crystal Geyser CG10_big_fil_rev_8/21/14_0.10 (SPAdes) (version 2) | ecosystem: Environmental > Aquatic > Deep subsurface > Groundwater ...
TTTCTTTCCAGGCTGAGGGCAAGCCAAGTGTGGTCACTAAAGATGTTTTTCCAGTTGGCAATGGCATTATTTTCTTGGCACATCTAAAAAACTCACTTAAGCGCGTGGGCCAAAACGGCACACTAATGGCACACTAATGGCCCACTAATGGCACACGGAAAATGTCCGCCAAAAAAACACCCTCAAAGAAATTATTCCCTATGGGGCTAGTCATCAAATAGCAAATTAAGCGGTTACTAATTAGCGAAAGTCGGGTCTAATGCCAGGCCCGGCTACTTGACCGTGACGCTCTTGGCCAGGTTGCGCGGCTTGTCCGGGTTCAGACCTTGGTGGACAGCCAGATAGTACGTCAACAACTGGGCTGGAATGATGCTGGCCACGGCGGTTAGGTCCACAGTGGGACTGTTGACTGACTTGCGACGCTCTCCATCGAGTTTCTCGGCAGTCGGCAGTCGGACCCAAGTCTCAAAAAGATCGTTATTTTCGGCGCTGACGCCGATAACGCGGGCGCCGCGGGCCTTGACCTCTGCCGCCGCGTTGAGCATGGCCGCTTGTTCATCATCCTGGGCTACAAGGCACAGCGCGGCGGTCCCCTCCTCTACCAGCGCGATCATGCCGTGCTTGAGCTCGCCGCCGCTGAACGCCTCGGCGTGGAGATAGCTAATCTCTTTGAGCTTGAGAGCGGCCTCGTAAGCCGGCTGTAACAGCTGGCCGCGGCCCAGCACGAACAACTGACGGTGGCCGGCCAACTGGCCGGCCAAGTCTTTAATCCGGCTGGTCAGCTCACCGTCGGGCCGGAGCCACTCGGCTAGCGCTGTCTGGAGCTTGGCCACCTGCCGTTGGCAGTGGGCCAGGTCTTGGCCGGCTGCCAATTGAGCCACCAACCAGCCCCAAGTAATGTGGCCAGTCAAAGCTTTGGTGCTGGCTACGCCGATCTCGGGCCCGACCTGGAGCTTGAACGGCAGGTCCGACTGGGCAGTCAAGCTTGAGCCGGCCATGTTGACAATGCTGGCGATGGTCACATCCTGCCGACGCAGCCACTCAACGACTTCGTTGGTGTCGGCCGTCTCACCGCTCTGGCTAAAAACGATGGCGATGTCTTGCTTGCCCAGCAGCGGCCGCCAGCTAGCGGCTTCGTACGACGGTACCAACCAAGCAGGCAAGCCAAGTTGTCGCAGGTACCAAGCAGTCTGGCCAGCGGCGTAGCTGGCGCTACCAGCGCCGATAGTGACGATGTAGCGGGCCTGGCGAAGGCGCTTGACCAGCCTATCCAGCTCGGCCGGCGGCTGGTCTGCCACTTGCGTCAATACCTGGCTCTGGTCGTAAATCTCCTTGAGCATAAAGTGGTCGTGACCGCCGGCGTCCAGTTTAGCGGCGGTGACGTCGATCGGCCGCCACTGGGGAGCGGTGAACCGAGCGGCATCCCGGATTTTGACGCTGCCTTGGGGAGAGATCACCACCAGCCGACGTTCTGCCAAAGCCTGGTACTCCACGGCATCGGCGGCCACCGACAAGACATCGGACGACAAGAACAATCTGTGGTGAGAGTCGCGGGGGTGACCGGAGACGGCGTTCCGGGCTTGGGCCTGCGCCCGGGCCCGGGCAACCACCAAGGGAGAACCGGACCGATAGCCCAACAACTGCCCGTCCACATCCAGTACCACTACGGTGCTGCGGCCGGTCAGCCGGCCGGCTACTTGGGCCAGGACCTGGGCTGTCAATCGGCGACCACCGGTCAGACGGCGTTCCAACAGGGCCACGATCACTTCGGTGTCAGTCTCCGTCCGAAATCGATAGCCTGACTCGACCAGCTCTTGCTTGAGCTGCTGGAAGTTCTCGACCACCCCGTTGTGAACCAACGCGAACCTGCCGTCGCTGGCCAAGTGCGGATGGGCGTTTGCCCGGGTGACGGTGCCGTGAGTAGCCCAGCGGGTATGGCCCAGCGCCACCGAGGCAACCTCGGCCTCAGTCGGGACCGCGGTATCCTCCACCTGGCCAATAGGCCCAACCCGCTTGTTAACAGTTAGGCGGCCGTCCACTAGCATTGCCACGCCCCACGAGTCGTAGCCGCGATACTCGAGCCGTTTAAGACCAGCGATGACGCGCCTCGGTGCCCGAGGCGCCAACGCCGCGTAAATACCACACATCTGTTCCTTTCGATTAAGATGACACCACACCAGTCACCCCGTCTCAACCTGGAGCTGGGCGATACACGGTGCTTAAAAATAAGATGGGAACTAGAAAACGCTTGGGTTAGGTCGGGCTCTGTGCCGGAAGTTACCGCCCGGTTTTAACCCCACCATCCTGGACGCCAAGTCGCCCAGCAGGTTTCCGCAGATGCTCTGCCGCTTCCTTAAACCTTAAGTTTCGGCCAGCAACAAGCCCGATTGTTTGCCCCAGCCACCTTTTGGCCCTCGACAAACCCTGCTCCTCGTCTCCCCTGCCCGAAGCCAGCTCTGCTGACGTCCGGTGGGGCCACACGCTTGTTCACTCGATGTTTTCTACAGCAGACCTCCTTGTCGCTCTATTTTTTCACACATTTTTACACTTAAGTATGGTCAGCATACCATAAGTTCATCCCCCATCGACTTAAAAAACGCTGAAAGTGGTTTGGGGCGCTGACGGGAGCTCAGGATTCGTCGGTCATCACGCCCACCAACTCGTTTCGTTTCATCATCAGCCACAGTCGGAGTACTCGTTCCCCCTCAAACCCGAAAAGCGGAACAAAATTATCTGTCCTGATGAAATCTTTTTTGCCAACAAGAGCAAGAATACTCAAAAAATACCTCTCGAAAGTCAATATCATTAGTAGGTGCATCAACCTGTTTCCCAACGGCTCTCCAGGGTAGTTTGGTACTAGCTCAAGTAGTGCTGATGAGTGAAAAAAGGCGATTACCCCTAACTGCCCTCTGGTGTACTCAGTTAACAAAAACTTCTTGCTGACTCCCAATAAGCTAGACTTGATTACTAAGTCTAGCTGACCTGCCCAAGTTTGGGCGTTTCTGAGTTCCCCACGCCCCGCGATGTCTGACTGCAAAGCTTGGCGGTTAAGCACCACCCGAACATCAGCCCAGCTGGCTTCTTTGAGCAATAGCATCTCAGGCGAAGAATCGGCATCGTACTGCTTTTCTTGACTGGAGGCACTGCTCGCCACGCTACTGCCGTCGGCGTTGACACTGACGATCTGAACCTGCTGATTCCGAGAGCGATCATCATCCCAACCAACATCCAAAGACAAGATTCCTCCCAAGCTCATCATCTTGAGGAGCACGGCAACATTGACGCCTAGTGAACCGTCGACCCCAACCGGTAGCGCCAGCCGGACGTTGGCTCGGTTGTCAGTGACTAGCCCAACGTACTCACAAGGAGTCAGAGGTGGTCGTCTTTCTTGGTCCATCGGCGGGGATTATACCAGCGGCCTAACCGAGATGGTATAATGGCTACCTCTGGAAAGCAGAAGTATCGGCATGAAAAAAGGTCTCCACCCCCAGTGGCATCACGACACGGTAGTCACCTGCGCTTGCGGCCACACCTTCACCACTGGTTCGACACGCCAGTCAATTCAAGTTGAGATCTGCAGCCAGTGCCATCCCTTCTTCACCGGTGAGATGAAGTTCGTCGACACCCAAGGGCGGGTCGACAGGTTTATGCAGAAGGTGGAACGAGCTAAAGTCAGTCAGCAAGCTGGCGGCCAGAGTAAGCGGGCCAAAAAAACCGGCCGCGGTGGACAGTCCGGCGCGCAGGAGCACAAATCATACCAGCAGTTACTGCGCGAACAACGCCATCAGCTCAAGAAAAAATCTGCGGGTAAATCCGCAAGTTCCGCTACCGGTCCGTCCGCCGGTTCAGCTGCCAGTCCATCGACAGGCCCCTCCCCAGCCAAGTAGCTCCGCCCAGTGGTACTGGGACATGCTACTATGAACCCACTGCGAGCAGGTTTTGCCTAGCGCCACCAACAACGAACGCTCTCATGAACGACGTCACCAGCAATCCCTACCACTCTCAACTTGAGGCGATCGACGCTCAGCTAGCCGAAAATCAGCGGCTGCTAGACGACCCAGAGCTCTCCGAGCTAGCGCGGCAGGAAATTGTTCGGTTAGAGACACAAAAAACGACCCTGGAGCAAGCGGCGTTGGAGTACCGGCGGTCGCTCGAGGCGGCCGGCAGTGACCAGCCAAGCCAAGCCGGCCGGCCGTCGGTCAACTGCCTCCTGGAGCTGAGGCCCGGCACCGGCGGTGACGAGGCCAAGATCTGGGCCGCTGATCTGCTGCGGATGTACTTGCGCCAGGCGGAAAAGCTGGAACTCAAGATCGAGCAGATTGACGAGCTGATCGTCAAGGTCAATGGTAAGGTTAAACCTGATCAGCTGGGGCTGGCAGCGGACGAGCATCAACATCAGGGCCGGCTTGACCGACAGCTGACCGCTTTTGAGCTCTTTTCGCTGGAGTCAGGCGTCCATCGTGTTCAGCGGGTACCAGAGACCGAGTCCCAGGGGCGGATCCATACCTCGACAGCCTCAGTGGCGACCCTGCCAGAAGTAGCCCAGTCGGCGGTGGAGATTAGCGACGATGATCTGGAGTGGCAGTTCATGCGCTCCAGCGGCGCCGGCGGCCAAAACGTGAACAAAGTTAACTCGGCGGTCAGATTAGCCCATCGGCCCAGTGGCATCGTGGTGACGGCCCGCCAAGAGAAAAAACAAGAGCAGAACCGCAAGATCGCGCTGGAGCTGCTGCGCTCACAGCTGTGGGAGCTGGAAGAAGAAAGGCGTCAGACCAAGATCGGGGCCGCCCGCAGTAAGATCGGCCGAGCCAGGCGTGCTGAGAAAATTCGCACCTATAACTACTCGCAAAACCGGGTGACCGACCACCGGATCGAGCGCTCCTGGCACAACTTGAGCAACATAATGGCAGGCGACCTAACTGAAGTCTGGCGGGCGCTACTGCTCGACTTGTTTGAGGGTGACTGACCGGGTGATAGTTTGGTTGTCGCGGAAAATCTCCAGCTCTACAGTGTCGCCTACTTGATGCTGGTTGATAGCTTCGGCCAGGCTGGTACTCTCATCAAGCGGCTGGCCGGCTATCTTGGTGATGATGTCCCCCACCTGGAGCTCGGCTTGCTGGGCGGCGCTGCCTTCGACAACTTCCCTGATCAGCGCCCCTTGCGGAACCTCGTTGAGCAGAGCGGCCCTCTCCGAGATCATCTGGAACGACACTCCTAGAAAAGGCCGGTCGAACTGGCCGGTTTGATTAAAGTTGTCGATGGCGTCCCGGACAACGTTGATTGGGATGGCGAAGCCGATGTTCTCAGCCCGGGCCGAGACGGCGGTGTTGACACCGATAACCTGGCCGTTTCTGTTGAGGAGCGGCCCGCCGGAGTTACCGGGATTGATAGCGGCGTCGGTCTGGATAACGCCCTCGATATTCTCAGAGGTAAAACCGTTGCCGGCCTGAATTCCCCGGCCCAGCCCGGAAATGACGCCGGTGGTGACGGTGTGGCGGAACTCCCCCAGAGCGGTACCGATAGCGATCACCCCCTCACCCACCCGCAGCTGGTCCGAGTTGCCCAGCGGCAGGGCCGGCAAAACAGCGTTCTCGATCTCGAGGATCGCCAGGTCAACTGTGGGATCGCGGTAAATCTTGACTACCTGGTGTTCCTGGTTGTTTTTGTCGATGACCTGGTACTCGGCGTTAGGATTTGACACCACGTGGCGGTTGGTAACCACAAAGCCGCCGTCGATGGCAAAGCCGGAGCCGATGTCGCGCTGGATTTCTTCCACCCGGTTGGGGCCTTGGGGAATGTTAAAACCGAACGGGCCAAAAAAGAACTGGTTAGACGGGCGGTCAATGATCCGCTGTTCGGTCTTGATCGAGACGGTCACTACCGAGTCAGCAGCCGACTCGGCCACGTCGGCTACGTAGTTGATGTCCGCGGGAGCACTCTGTTGGTCTGACTGGCCCTGGCCCGGACCGCTCAGCCTACCCAGCCGGCTGAGCAGTGACTCGGTAGCAGGCTGACCGTCGACAGTGGTCCGGTTACGGGTGGTCAAGGCATCGAGAGGTTTGAGGACGAACAGCCGGTCGGCCAACGCCCCGGCAAAGAACGCCGTCAGCACTACCACCGACACCGCCAGTCCCAGTAAAAAGTGCTTCATGTTGTTCCCGGCGAGCGGTTTATTCTTGCCGCTCTCCGGTCCTTCCGGTTCTTTAGTTCTTCGAACCTTGATGACCATTTGTCTAGTTGAGCAGTAACAGTAATTGTACCGCAGCTGGTGGTAAGAGAGAAGTCAACAGGCTGACGGTTCAGAGGGGTGGTTGAGAGCTGGTAGTATGACCGGCGGTTTTTTCTCGGCGGTTTCTGCTGACTACCTACCCCAGTTCCTCGATCGCCCTGAGCACTACTTCGTCTTGATCGGTCTGTCTGTCATCCTGGACCTCGATAGCTACCGGCACGCCTTCGTCCTGGATTGAGTCGCCGGCTGGCAACAGCCACCTAGCGATGGTCACGTGCAGACCGGAGCCGTTGTCCAGTTGTTTGCGGTCCTGAACCGTGCCTTTGCCGAACGTCTGTTCGCCAATCAGCTCGGCGCCGGCCCGATCTCGCAGGGCACCGGCCACGATCTCGGAAGCAGAAGCACTGCCCCGATTGACCAAAACCCTGAGCGGGAACCGCCCCAGCTTAGCCTCGCCTTTGGCTGAAAAACTGCGGGAAGTAAACTTGCCTTGTTGAGTGACGATGGTGCCGGACTCGATAAACTCGCTGGCCACGTCGATGGCACCGTCAAAAAAGCCGCCCGGGTTGTTGCGCATGTCGAGCAGAATGCCGTCGACGCTGTCGCGCTGCTGGAGGATCTGGGCCACAATCTGGTCCCACTCACCTTTGGTCCGTTCGCCAAATCGGGAAAGCTGAATGTGGGCCACCCGTTTATCGTCGTGCTCTACAAACACCAGCTCCACTGACGGGATAACGATCTCGTCGCGGATCAGGTTGACGGCGAACGGTTCTCCCCCATTGCCGGACCTAAACAGCGTTAGGGTGACGGTGCTCTGCTTTGAGCCGCGGATGTTGTTGACAGCTTGATTAAGCGACCAGCCTTGAGTGTCTTCGTCCAAGCCCTTGACATCATCGGTGACGTGGAGGATTAGGTCGCCCGCCTCCACCCCGGCCTGGTCAGCAGGCATACCTTTGAGCGGCGCCACTACCGCCAGCGTGCCGTCGATGTACCCCAGCTCGATGCCGACGCCGAAGAACGAGCCGGCCAGGTCCTCTTCGGTCCGCTGGTCGAGCTCGGGAGGCAGAAAAACAGTGTAGGGATCTCCCAGCGCGGCGGTCATGCCACGGATAGCGCCGAACACCATCTGCTGTTCGTTAAGCCGAGCGGCGTCCAGGTAGTCCTGCTGAAGGATGCCCCAAACCTCCCAGAACTGAGAGAACTCAACATCTTGGACCTCAGGCGGTTGTTCGGTGTTGATCAGCCTGTACTCTACCTGGCGCTGGACGATGTTTGCTAACGGCAAGGTCGCGCCGCCGGCTATCCGAAAGCCGACCGCCCCGCCCAGCACCAGCAATAAGCTGCCCACGATGACTGACCGAACGGCCGGCAGAAGCCGGTACAGTGAAGCCCGCATAAGGGTTTATTGTACACTGCCGGAACCTCTCGGGGTGACCAAGGAAGCTGGTCCTAACAGCTCTGCCGTGTCAAATAGTCTGGGTGAACGGCAACAGGGCCAAGTGGCGAGCCCGTTTAACGGCTTTGGCCAGCTGGCGCTGCCGTTTCATGCTCAAGCCCGACTTAGACCGGGGCACGATGTAGCCTTGCTCGCTGACGTAGCGGCGCAGGCTGGCCACGTCCTTGTAGCTGAAGTGGTCCGGGTGGTGGTAACGGGTAGATGGGGCGGCCATATGATGTTGTCCTAAGTTGAGACCCTAGTTAATGCGTTAGCTCCGAGGCTAGAATGGGATGTCATCGGCAATGTCCTCAGCATCGCTGGCGTCCTGGTCACCGCCGCCGGACCTTGATTTAGACTTGCGGTCGTCGCCGGAACTTTTGCCCCCGGTGCTTTTACTGCCGCCAGCGGCTGACCGACCTGTTCGGCCCGACTTGCTTTTGCCGCGGCTGCGACCTGAACCGGCCGGCCGGCTATCGCCGCCGTTTCCGCCAACATCGCCGTCATCGCTATCTGGAGCACCGCCGCTATTACCGTCAGTGTTTTGCTGACCGTAGTCGTCGGCGTACCCATCGTAGTCCTGGTCCCGACCGTAGTCGCGACTGCCTGACTGCGACTTGAGCAACATCATGTTATCGATAACAATTTCGGTCACTCGCCGGTCCTGGCCGTCGTCGGTCCGCCAGTCGCGTGTCTGGATCCGGCCGTCGACGTACACCTTGTCACCAATGTGGAGCAGCTGACCGCAGATATCGGCCAGTTTACCCCAGGCCACGATGTTGTGGTACTCGGCGCGCTCTTGTTTTTCGCCGCCATCTGGTGGGGTCCAGCTCCTGTTAGTAGCCAAACCAAACGAACACACCGCCGTACCGGTGGGCGTGAAGCGTAAGTTGGGATCCCGGGTCAGGTTACCAATTAACATTACCTTGTTGAGTGAACGGGCGGACATATGTGCTCCTATCTGCTATTACCAAGGGTGGTTGTTAGTACTGCCGTCATTATATGAGCTTAGCTTACATCAACCGTAGCGCCGTCAGCATTACCGGGCCCAGGCCGTGTGGCTGGTTTTCGATGGCGGCGAGCAGAGTTGTCTCGGTTAGTTTTTGGGCTGGTGTTGCTGCTGCCGTCCCGACTGGTGTTCCGACCGGTGTTTTTGCTGCCGTCTCGATTGATGTCTCGGCTGTTACGCCGAATACTGCTTCCACCGCCGTCTAGGCCACTACTGGCTGGGCCACTACTTGGCTCGCTGTCTGGGCCGCCCTCGCCAGGGGCCATACTCGATGGTACGCCATCGCTGGTGACGATCAAGTGGCGAATAACTTGGGGTTGGAGCGTCATGTCCTTGTCGAGGGTCTTGACGCGGTCAGGTGACAGGTCCAGCCCTAGGTGAGTAAAGATGGCTTCCCGGTGGAGCTGACCGCCGGCATTGATGGCATAAGCTAGCCGATGTTTGTCCCAGTCCTCGGTCTGGGTGACGGTGCCGCGGTGTTTGGTAACCAACTGGGCGATTTGGGCGCGGAGCGGCTCCAGTTCGGCGCTGGCTTGTACCGGTACCAAGTAGGTAAGCTCGTATTGGCGGGTGGTGGCTGTTCGGGAGCGACTGGTGGCGGGCTGTTTGGGGTTGGTTTTTTTGGAAGCGGTCCGTTTTGAGGTGGTGGGTTTGAGAGCGATCTGTCTAGGAGTGGTAGGTCCAGAGGCGGTCCGTTTAGGAGTGGTAGGTCGAGAGGCGCCCTGAGAAGTAGCTTGCTGAACAGGAGCTTGCTTGGGAACGGTGGTTTTTTGGGACGAGGCAACTGGGCGGGTTTTAGCCTTGGCCTTGGTTTCCGCGGTACTAGCCCGGGCTGTGCTGGTAGAACCGAGTTTGCTGGTAGAACTAGGTGTGCGGCTTGGCATGTACTCCCGTACAAGATTGTACTAACTTGTACTCACGGTTGTCTTGAGCGTTGGATCACGAGGCGGCGGCTGGCTTGAGCTAACTATTGGTACTGTAGTTATCGATTCTTAGCTAGCCACTTCATCGAGAGACGAACCGTTTCTTGAGGCGTGATTATAGCATACCTTGAGGCCTGGCCGGAGGCTTCCTGAGTTCAAAAAATAACTCCTCGGCTGGCGCCGACAAACTCAGCAGCTACCTCCCTACCCTAAACTCAACCACGTCGTCAGGCCGCATTAGGTAGTCGCGGCCCTCAGTGCGAATCAGACCGCGGTCGCGAGCCGGCTTCCAGCCACCCGCCTTGAGGAAATCCGTGTAGTTGATGACTTGAGCATTGATCATTTTTTGGGCAAAGTCCGAGTGAATGACGGCGGCGGCCTGCCGGGCGGTGGTCCCCCGGCTGATCGTCCAGGCCCTAACCTCTTTCTCACCCGCTGTCAGGAAACTCTGCAAGCTCAGTAAGCGGTAGGCGGCGGTCACCAACCGCTCCAGACCGCTTTGTTCAAGACCGAGCTGGCGCAGGTAGAGCTGCTGGTCCGCAGCAGACAGGCTGGACAGCTCGCTCTCGATCAAGTTAGACATCACCAGTAAGCTGTGGGCCGGCACTGTCAGCTCGGCGGCGTACCGGCGGGTTAGCTCCGCGATACCGGCGGCCAGCTGAGACTCGGACACGTTGAGGACGATCAGCTCCGGTTTGGCGGTCAGCAAGTTGAGTTCCCTGGCGGTGGCGGCTACGGGTTCTGTCGAGATGGCGGTGGCGGACTTGGCGGTGACGGGAGTGGCGGGCGGGCGCTCACTCTGACCCAACTTAGCTAACTGCTGCCAGGGCAGTTGTTCTGCTGATAGCCAATCGCGCAGCTGCTGGATGTGCCGCCAGCGCTGCTGGACGGTTCGGTCGGTAACACCTTTAGGCTCGGCTTGCTTGTCCAGAGTGGCTAGATCGGCCAGCATCAGCTCGGCGCGGACAGTGGCCAGGTCCTGGGCCGGATCGACCGCTCCTTCCCGGGCCACTCGCTGATCGTCAAAAGCCCGGAGCACTTGACAGATCAGGTTGGTCTCGCGGATGTGATGGAGAAACTTATTGCCCAGCCCTTCTCCCCGGTGGGCGCCGCGAACCAGCCCGGCAATATCGACAAACTCGACGGTAGCCGGCTTGATGACCTCGGTGCCGACCACTTTGGCCAGCTCCGCCAATCGACTGTCGGGCACCGGCACCACTCCCACGTTGGGCTCGATGGTGGCGAACGGGTAGTTGGCTGCCAGGGCGGCTTGGCGCTTGAGCAAGGCGTTGAACAGGGTGGACTTGCCCACATTGGGCAACCCTACTATCCCGACAGCCAAACTCATGGTTGTATTTTACCCTAGCTGTGACTTCATTTTCTTGGCATATCTAAAAAATTCACTTTAAGCGAGTGGGCCAAAACGGCCCACTTTCGGCACACTAATGGCACACTGAAAATGCGCGTCAAAAAAACACCCCCAAAAGAAATTATTCCCTAGGGGCTAGTCAACGCTGTTTATAAATTGATCTAACTAACTTTTTTCATCACCATCACCAATCGATGACGCGAAAGCTGAATACCTTTGTCACTTGAAAACTTGTCAACGTACTTTTGCAATGATGCTCGATCTTTTTGTGAATCAAAATCTTCAAAAATAGGGACACCTTGTAAAAACAAATCTAACTCTGCATAGGACGGGTAATACTCAAAGTAATGAAAATCTTCCGCAAAAAGAACTTTAAACCCAAGTGATTGAAGTGTTTTTAGATTTTCATCCAATCTTGATCTGTTCCATTTTCCAAAATCTTGTCCTCTACCAAATATCTTTTTTAGCTCTACTGTGTCCTTCTCGCCTATCCCAATTTGAAGATAGTGTCCTTTTGACTTAAGAACACGGTGCTGCTCTTTATAATAAGATGGCCCTCTTCTGCAATAAGCTAAGTCAAAAAAAGAATCTTCAAATGAAGTATGGCTTGCATCCTGTAAAAAATACTCGACATTTCTACTCCTTTCATCCTCACTGTGACTTTTAGCTACATCTAGATTTACACTTGAAGTGTCAACTCCATATATTTTTTGGAAAGAAGGCGCTATCGAAAGGGTAAACTTACCATCAGCACAGCCAATATCTAGGGCTACTTTATTTTTTGAGCTCAATCCTAAAAGTTTTTCCTTAAATACCTTTTCAGGATTTCCTGCTGGATATTCGCTTGTATATAGAGGGCTAGTCCCGTACCCATAGCCTCCGAATTTACTAGCAACCTTGTCGTAAAAATCTTCTGCCATACTGGAGGAGTATATCAAAATTAAAGCTGGGTGTTCCCTCCCTGAGTCCGCCATCCTGATCCCAACTTGGAATGTAGGTGGCGACACTTGCGGTAGAATGAAAGTATGGTTGAGATCTTCTACCTGACCCTCCTAACTTTTACCGCCGCCGCCGTGGGCACCATGACCGGTTTTGGGACCTCGACGATCATGGTGCCAGTGCTGTCCTTGTTCCTGCCGCTACCAACGGTTTTGCTGTTTGTAGGGGTGGTTCACTGGTTTGGAGACATCTGGAAAATGCTCTTTTTCAAGAAAGGATTTAACTGGCGGCTGATTTTACTGTTCGTCGTGCCGGGAGTTGTGCTGAGCTTCCTGGCTGCTCGGCTGCCGCTTACCTTGCCGGAGGAGCTGCTACAGCGCTGGCTGGGACTGTTTCTAGTGGCTTATGTCTCGTTCCTGTTCTTTAGACCCAGTTGGAAGGTTAAGCCTTCGACCGCCGGTGCCGTATGGGGAGGGTCTTTGTCCGGGTTCTTTGCTGGTGTCTTTGGGGTGGGAGGAGCGATCAGGAGTACTTTCCTGTCGGCTTTTGATATTAAAAAGTCGGTTTTTCTGTTCACCTCTGGGATGATCAGCTGGCTGATCGATAGCTCTAGGATCAGTCAGTACTGGCTATCGGTACTCGATTGTAGATGCATGGTATACTCGCGCTGATATGCAAACTCAGATGCGTACTCCGCCAGACATAATCATCGTCTTGATCAATTTTGTGACCGGCTTGGTGGAGAGCTTACTGGTACTGCGGGTGGCGCTGCGGCTGTTCGGCGCTTCCCAAACGGCGCCGTTTGTCCAGTGGGTCACGACCACCACCGATCCCCTGCTGGCGCCTTTTGAGGGCATGTTCCCAACTTCACAGCTCGAGGGCGGATTGGTGATCGATTTCTCGACGCTGTTCGCGCTGATCGCCTACGCCATCCTGGGTTATTTGGCCGGCGAGCTTTTTTTGATGCTGAGACAGTTTTTCAGCCGCTACGACGGCTGGGAAGAACTCGATAGTGGCCTTGACAACCCTCCCCAGCCCAAACGTTCTCGGGAACGGCGATCCAGACGAACAAAGTGAGGCTATCGTCCCAGCTTGCTGAGCGTACAGTGCCAGTTATTGAAAGTATCGACGTGGCCGGCGGCGGGCTTTTAGTTAGCGGCCGTGTTGGAGTCCGTCAAGACAGTCTGGCCGTTGGGCCGCAGCTCGAGCTGGTGCTCTCTGAGCGTGAACTGTGTGGTGACGGGATCGACCTCGACTGTCAGCGCCAGTCCACGGCGGACATTTTCATCAAAGTACTGGTCAAACACGAAGTTGCCCAGCGAGTAGTAGATCGGCACTCCCTGGTACTGGTCAGACTGCTGGACAACGTGGGGATGACTGCCGACTACCAGGTCGGCGCCGGCATCGACGTAAGCGCGGGCCAGGTCTTGGACCGTCGGTCCGGCTTTGGTGACGTACTCACTGCCCCAGTGGGCGTAGACGATGGTCAGGTCAGGCGGTCGGTCGGGCTGGGCAGTTGGAGCGGTTTCGGTTTGGCTGGCTAGTTGGCCGGCAACCCGACGGCGCAACTCCTCAAGAACGCGCTGCCGATCGTACTCGGCAAACTGGTTGTGGTTAACAAACAGCAGGCGCAGTCCCCCCACCTCAACTTGACGCAGGCAGCGCTGGGCGTCAAACCGAGGCTGGCCAATACAACCAAAGTACTCTACTTGGGCCAGATCGAGCAGTCGGCCGGTCTGGGCAATACCCTCCGGGCCGAAGTTGCCAATATGATTGTTGCCCAGGTTGACCAGTCTCATCTGGTGGCGAGCCAACAAGGCGGGAACTTTAGTGCTGAAAGTAAACAGGAAGTTGTCGGTCGAGCCGACGGCGGAGCCGGCACTGCGCGACTTAAAGGTAGTCACCGGCCCTTCCAGGTTGCCGATCACTAAGTCGTGGTCTGTTAACAGTTGCCGGACCGGCGCCAGGATGAAGTCGTACCCGTCGGGGTGACGCTCGGCCGCCAGCCTGATGTCGCGATCGAACATCATGTCCCCTACCAGCAGCAGCTTGACTGTGCTGTTGGGAGCCGGGGGCTGAGCGGCAGCCGCGGCTGGTTCGCTGGCCTCCGGCGCTGGGGTGGCAGGCCCAGCCCGGGCACTCTGAGCAGTTTGGTCGGCCGGGGAAACCTGCTCCCCTACTCCCCCACCGGTATTAACCGAGCGCTGGCGCGGCAGCCACTGCCAGGCCAGACTTAACACCAACAGCACCGCCACCCCCGACATCACCCAGATGATGGCCCGGCGCAGCAGTGCTCTGGTGGGCTCGGCGAGCATCTGCGGCTATCATACCGCACTTCACCGGCAGGACCTGAACGTGAGTCAGGCAGCCGTAGCTGCGGTACGGCCGCCACTTGGTTGAGATCTGGTCGCCAGACTTTTGCGAATTAGCAACCACTTAGTTTGCTGACTGTCCCCTCCCCTAGGGAATAATTTCTTTGGGGTGTTTTTTTGGCGCACATTTTCCGTGGGCCATTAGTGGGCCGTTAGTGTGTCAAAAGTGGGCCGTTTTGGCCCACGCGCTTTAAGTTTTTTTTAGATATGCCAAGAAAAAATGCCAACTGGAAAGAAACGAAAAAAATCAAAAAGCGCGAAAGTCAGACTTTAAATCGGCGCGTTGTCCAGGGTGTGCCACAGCGCCAGGCAGCCGTAGCTGCGGTACGGCCGCCACTTGGTTGAGATCTGGTCGGCTTGGGCAGGCGACGGCAGCTGCCCCAACCCGTACAAGCCCTCCATAGCCCGCCGCAGTCCCAGATCGCCGTGAGAAAAAATGTCTTCCCTCCCCAGCGCGAATATCAGGAACATCTCGGCTGTCCACTGGCCGATACCTTTGACTTTGGTCAGCTCGGCGATGACTTGAGCATCGCTCATGGTGGTCAGCCGGTTAAGCTTGAGCTGGTGGTTGGCCACCTTGGCCGCCAAGTCCTTGACGGAGCGAACCTTGGCCCACGACAGACCGCAGTCGCGCATGGCTTGGTCGTCGGCAGCTAGCAGCCGGGCGGCAGTCACATCGCCTGCCAGTAACTTAACCAGCCGGGTGTAAATTGTATGGGCAGCGGTAGTCGACAGCTGCTGGCCAACAATCGAGCTACTCAATTCACTAAAGTACTCCTCTGGGGGGTGTGTTGGCGCGAGCGGGTTGAAGTCATCCATCGCGGTCAGGACCTGGTAAATTAGCCGATCGCGGCGGCGAAAGTGCGAAAAAATGGGAGAGCTCATGTGCGGAGTTTTTATCATAGCACAAGCCGTATTTCGACCTAAGTAAAATTACTCTAGGATAGAAAAATAGTTGCCTAGGCATTGCTTAAGCATTACCTAGGTTTACTCAAGTACTCCTTGCCTAGGTAGCCTGGTTTGATGTTGTTTGAAGTTGTTCACAAATTGTGAACTATGAGATTTTGTGTAAATCGATGTGAGACGGGGAAAAACGCCCTCGGCTGGCGATCGGCTGGCGAATTGATCATATTTTGTATCCAGTTTTTGCCGATCCGCTACCAGCAATCTTTTGAGGTATTTGAGTAGAGATTACTAGAGACGGGGCCGGCGCTTAGCACCCGATGATTTGGGGCGGTGACTGCCGTTCGGCTGGTGCCGGCTGGTGCCGTCTGACGGAGTAGCCAACGGGTAGGCTGACGACTGGCGGGTGACGTCGCGAGCAACCATCACCACCAAGCCCAGTCCCACCATGAACACCAAAAACCTGACTACCCAACCCAGCAGTGGTACCAGTCCCAGCAGTTTGACAGCCAACACCCCCAACACCAGTTGGAGGTACCGGTGGTGACGGAGAGTTCCACCTAGCTGTTGGCACAGCCGGTGACCGACCACATAGGCCCCTACCCAGCCGGCGATGATCACCGAGATCAGGTACGACAGCAGGATCAAGCCGGCCAACGGGGCGGCAAAGATCGTGATCAGCAGCAGCAAGGCCAGGATCGGGGTGACGATCAACTGAACCGCGCCCCAGCCCAAAGCCGCTACCGGCGCGGCGGCGGCCAGTTGGGTAACGCGTTCGGCTTGGCGATCAAACAGGTAGAGTAAAAAGCTGCCGCCCAGCAGTGACATGACCAGCGTCACCAGGAACCAAGCCGCTTGGCCAGTCTGGAACAGTCGCTGGGCTTGGCGGCGGGTCTGGTCGGCTCTTTGCTGGAGCTGGTGGACGCGGACCTGGCGCTGGCCGGCCACGGTGGCTTGGGGGGCGATCTCAAGTTGAGTACCCACCTCTCCGCCGATCGAGCCGCCGATCAGCGCGCCGGGCAAAATCTCGACAGTGTCTGAGCCCAAGCGGACATTCTGAGCAAAGGTGCCGGCCAACCGAGTGGTACCGCCGCCAATCAGGGTGTTGCCCAAAACTTCGCCGCTCATCGAGACGCTGCTGCCACCGGCCACCACGCTACCGCCAACCGCGCTCTCGGGGCCAAAAGTAACAGTACCGCCCAGCACGGTGACGTTGTCGCCCACGGCGCCGTTGAAGCTGACTTGGCCGCCGGCCGCCCGGACGTCGTCGGTAACCTCGCCGTTGATGGTGACCTGACCGCCAGCCGTTAGCAAACTGCCGATGATGGTGCCCTCCAGCTGAACGGTACCGCCAACCGCGTAGACATCGCCTTCCAGGGTGTCGGTGATGATGACATTCTGGCCATTGAAAAAGTGCGGTCCCTCGATGACTTGCGGTACTGCCAGCTCGTCAGTGGGAGTAGGAGCAGCTGCCTGGGCTGACGCCAGAGGCGGGGCGAAGACAGTTTGTACGGTCATGGCCAGGGCCGAGGTAACGGTGGCGATAGTGGCAAGTTGGAGTAGGGCGATGACCGAGACACGCATACCAACCTCAAGCCGACAGACCGACCCCGTCAGGCCGCTGTTAAGTATCGAGTAAAAAGCAACTAAGCTTAAGGTAGCAGCAGTATAGCAGATGGCCGAGCGGCGGCGGGCTGGTGGTGGGCAGGTGGCAAGCCGGTGGTGGGCTGGTGGTGGGCAGACGGCGAGCCCTTAGGCAAAGCGCGCGCAAGCTAGATTCAAGGTTGCCCGAGTAGAGTTGGGGATGGATGTTGAGCGTCTCACACCAACGGCCCCGGGAAAAAATGCGGCGGCTGGGGCCGGGAAACCTGAGCGATGCCGAGCTGCTGCAGGCGCTGCTGGTCTCAGGTACTCAAGGTCGGCCGGTCAAGCAGATCGTCCGTCAGCTGCTCAGCCAGGGAAAGTTAAACGAACTGCCTGGCTGGTCTTGGCAGCGGCTGGAGAGCGTGGCCGGCCTGGGGCCGGCCAAGACAACTTTACTGCTGGCGGCGATGGAAGTGGGGCGGCGGTGCTTCGCGCCGCCGCCCACCCTGGTCCTCCACCAACCAGCCGACGTCTTTGCCGCCTGCCAATCGATCAGGACCAAACACCGCGAGTACGTGCTGGGCTTTTACTTAAACGCCCGTCACCAAGTCCTCAAGCAAGAGACGATCAGCATCGGCGGTGTCCACAGCTCCAGCTTTCAGCCCCGCGACGTCTTCGCCCCTGCCCTTCAGCTTCCCTGCGCGGCGGTGATCGTTGCCCACAACCACCCTTCAGGCGATCCCCAGCCCAGCCCAGCCGACCTGCAGGTCACCAAGACGCTCCAAGCCGCCGGCGAACTGCTCGGGGTCTGCCTGCTCGATCACCTGATCGTCACCGAACAAGAGTACTGCTCGGCGGGTCAGCGTTGGGAAGGTTGAGACTGAGCACCTTCAGCCGACTGGACCAGCCGTTGGCTGCCGTCAGGCTCGTCGATAATCCGGTAACCCTGGTCTGCCAGCTGGTCGCGGAGCTGGTCGCCGGTGGCCCAGTCTTGCTCGGCCCGAGCTGTCGCCCGCTTTTCCAGTAGCGCGATCACCTCATCGGGCAGGTCGGCCGTGCTTAGCCGGCCGCCTAAACCTTGGTCCGGCCGCTTCTCACCTTGACGAAGCGCTTCGGCCCGTGCCTGGCGCAGCCGCAGGCCCAAAGCCTGGTCGAAATCAAACAGCAATCCCAGTTTCTGCCGGTCCGTCAGTTGGTCATCCTTGAGCACTTCCCACATCACCGCCATCGCTTCCGGCGTTTTCAGGTCGTCCTCCAGAAACTGCCAAAATTGTTGCCGTTTCGCTTGGGCGTGAGCCTGACTCTGTTGGCCGGCACCTTCGACATCACCTTCGCCATCACTATCACTATCGCCATTAAACTCCTGCCCGTTCTCGAGCTCAGCCAGCACAGCCACCAGCCGTCGCCAAGCAGTGCTACTGGCCTCAAGTGCTTGCCAAGTAAAGTTGAGCTCCGAGCGGTAATGGCCCGACAAAAATAACAGCCGCAGGGCCTGGGGCGCGAAGCCGCGCTCCAGAATACTGTCGATCGTTAAGAAGTTGCCCAGCGACTTGCTCATTTTCTCGGACTCAACCAGCAAAAAATTGTGATGGACCCAGATCCGGACAAACGGCTGGGCGCCGGTAGCCGCCTCAGACTGAGCGATCTCGTTGACGTGGTGGACCGGGATATGGTCGATGCCGCCGGTGTGAATCTCGAACTGGTCGCCGAGGTAGCACATGCTCATGGCACTGCACTCGATGTGCCAGCCCGGAAAACCGCGCTCCGCCCAGGGACTGGGCCACACCATGGCCCGGTTCTCCCCCGGCCGTTCAAACTTCCACAGCGCGAAATCACTGGGCTGGCGTTTGCCCTTGACCTGCTCAACGCGGGCGCCTGCCTGAAGCTGGTCGAGCCGCAGCCGGGCCAGCCGGCCGTAGTCGTCGAGCCGGCTGGTGTCGAAGTAGACACCGTCGCCTTCAATAATGTAGGTGAAGCCTTTTTTCTCGAGAGTCTTGACCAGCTCCAGCTGGGCGGCGATGTGCTCTGTAGCTCGGCAGCTGATATCTGGCCGCAGGTTGCCCATCAAGTCCATCGAGTAAAAAAAGAAATCCTCGAACTGGCGGGCGATCTCTTCTGGCGTCCGGCCGTACTTCTTAGCGCCGGTCTCGAGCTTGTCCTCGCCGCTGTCGGCGTCCGAGGTCAGGTGGCCAACGTCGGTGACGTTCTGGACAAACTTGACGTCGAAGCCAGCGTGGCGCAGAGTGCGGACCAGCACGTCGTCCAGGGTGTACTTGCGCAAGTGGCCAAGGTGAGTGTAGTCGTAGACGGTTGGGCCGCAGGCGTAGAGACCGATTGTCCCGCGCCGGCCGGGGGGGCGGTCATTTGCCGGCGGCGGGGGCGGCGGACTGTCCGTCTGGTGATGGAGTGACTGATCGGGCTGGTCAGCTGGCTGAGGCTGTCGATGGCGCGGCAGCGGTTCAACTTCCTCGAGTTGGCGGGTGAGAGTACTGTAGAGCCGCATGCCGGCCATTGTAACATCGCGCTGAGGAGATTCGCGCTGAGGAGATCGGCTTTACCCTAAGTTCTAAAAACTAGCGCTAACTGCTCCCCCGCAGCCCGCCCAAAGTTTGGCGCTGCTGCGCAATTCTGGTGGTCGCCTGTTCGCGGCGCGACAAGCCGATCAGTCCTACCGGGCCCTTAGGCTGGGAGCTAGGCGCCACCACCGGTTGTTGGGCATCAGCCTGTTCGGCCTGTTCTTTTTCCTCTTGCCGCTGTTCGTCCTGGCGCTGGCGTTCTACCTTCTGCTGGTAGAGACGCCGAGAGTAGTCTTGCTCGTCCTGGGTAAGTTGCTGCCAACGCTGGTGGAGCTGGTGCTGTTTGGCCTGTAATCGCGGGTCTTGGTAGCTGATGCCCAGCAAGGTGTTGATGTCGATCAGTGACTTAAGATCGCGGCCGATGTCTGCCAGTGGCCGCCCCACTAACTCTTGGCGGAGAGTGCCCACCGACCGGGGCTGGTGAGGCCTAGAACTTGACTGCTGATGGCTGTCCTGCTGGGACTTGGCGGTCTGGCCAGGCGTGGAAGCGCTAGATTGCTGTTGGTGCTGTTTGTGGTTGACTGCCTCCCGCAGGGCCGCTTCATCGAGGTGTTCATGGGGGGCGGCACCGGCGTGGGAGTTGAGGCCACCGCCGGGACGGGCGCGAGGGGCAGCTGGTTTGGGACTGGGCATCGGCTGAGGCGGTTACGAGTTTTTGGGCGGGTTTTGGTTGGGGTGGGAGTCAGGGCCGAAGTTGGCGGTGGCGGGGTTGTCAGTTTGTTCGGGAAGTTTAGTCCAGATCAGCTGGGGCACCGGTGGCGCGGCTTCCTTCACTTGTTGAGACGATTCGCCTGAGGGAGTTTGAGAAGCCTTGACGCTATGATTGCCAGTAGCATTGACGGCCTGGCGGATTTCATCAATTTGCCGGTCCTTCTCTGGATCGGCACTAGAACTGTCCTCGACAAACTGTGCCGAGTCCTGCCCATCTTCACGCCTGTCCCCCAGCAGATGCCCTTGATCGCTTAAATCTGGAGGCGGTTGCTCTCCGGAGCCATCGCCATTAGGATTTTCTTTCATTAGCTTGCCCAGCACTTCAAGCGGATCGCTGGCTGATCGCTGAATTGCCATATTAACCTTTCGGCCTTTCCTTCAAGACCTGCAACTATCGCCGGTTATCGGTGCGGCGGCCGGTAGTGATCCGCTTCTCCTTGGCTTTGCGGACCTGGCGCAGGGCGCGCCTGGTAGCCGAGGCAATCGCCTGGTAAAGATCGGCGGCCTGCCGCTTAACCACGATGTCTTTGCCCGGCACCTCCACCTGATACTTAACGGTTGTGCCTTGCGGATCGTTGGACCGCTTGGCTACCGTCTCTAGGTACACTCGCACACCGATGACGCGCTGGTGCTTGAGCATTTTAAGGGCCTGCTTGCGGACAAACGCCCGCAGGGCCTGGGTGACACGAACTGTTTTTGACTGGACGATGATCCGCATCAATCTGTCCGTATACTACTGGAAAACCTTGGCTGGGACAATACTGGCTGCGTTCGTGTTCGTATGGGTTTTTGGCGCGACAAGTCTACTAGCTTCTTGCCGACTTCTGGTTCTGCTCCAGATCTCAGGGTCGTAACGTACAATACATCTGGAGCTCTTGGCGAGGAGTGGCCAAGAGTCGTGATTACTGGCTCACAACACAATTATGTGTTTGGCGTGTTTGGTTCGTACGCCGGAAATACATACGGCGGAACAGTTGACGAGAAAATGCAAGCGCTACTAGACACTGTCAAGTCGGGTGCGGTTATTTTAAGCGGTACCCGCACTTTCTACTGTATGCGGCCCTATACACTTGACTAACTACAAGCTCGTCCGTCCCTCCAGCGCCCGGGCTAGCGTCACCCCGTCAGCGTACTCGATGTCGGCGCCGATCGGCAGTCCGTGACCAATCCGAGTCATTTTTAAGTCATCGGCGATGCCGGCTTGACCATTTTGGCGTTTGGTATCTATCAGTTCTTTGATGAACAGTGCCGTCGCCTCCCCTTCCATAGTGGGGTTAGTAGCCAGGATCAGCTCCTCCACTCCCTCCAGCCGGTCGAGCAAGTCATACAAGTACAGCTGGTCGGGCCCAATGTTGTTCAGCGGCGAGATGGCGCCGTGAAGGACGTGGTACAGACCGGGGTACTTGCCCGAACCCTCGATCGCCACCAGATCGAGCGGCGTCTCGACTACGCACAGCAGCCGGCGGTCACGGTTAGGATCAGCGTACAGCGGGTCGGGGTCCTGCTCGCTGATGTTGTGAGTGACGCTGCACAACACCGTTTCCCTCTTGAGGGCCCGGAGCTTGCGGGCGAAGTCGTCCAGCTCGGCCTCGGGATTGTGCAGCAAGTAGAACACCAGCCGCTGGGCTGACTTGGGCCCGATGCCGGGCAAGCGCTCAAATTTTTCGGTCAATTGCCGAACTGCTCTGGGTAGTTTTGCCATACGCTGGAGAGAGTTGTCAGACTGGTAAGAGTTGATAGTATCAAAACAAACCTACGGTGGCTAGCCGACGGTAGCAGCGTCGCCAGAATGTTATAGTGTAGTCTGGTGATTACTTACTCCCACGCCTTGATCCAAACCAAGCTGGCCCGGGACTGGGGCCTGGCCGGGTTGGCCGGCCGCGGCTTCCTGATCGGGGCGGTACTGCCTGACATTCCCCTGGTGGTCTTGAGCGGCGCCACCTTTGGCTGGTTTTGGCTAACCGGTCAGGGCAGTCTAGCGGACACGTTCCAGTATTTGTTTTTCGATGCCTTTTTTACCAACCCGCTGTTCATTACCGGTCACAACCTGTTCCACTCGCCGCTCAGTTTGGCTCTGCAGCTGACGGCCGTTTACCTGCTGCCTCTGCCCGCTAAAGCGCGCCGGCTTCTCAAGTGGGTAGTGATCGGCTCGCTGGTCCACACTGGCGTTGACATCGTTACCCACCACAACGACGGGCCGTTGCTGCTGTGGCCGCTCAACTGGAGCTGGAGGTTCGCCAGTCCGGTCAGCTACTGGGACCCGAACCACTTTGGCCGCCAGTTCACCGTGTTCGAGCACGGCCTGGACGCGCTGCTGATAACTTCGCTGTTTAAAGTCCAGCTCCAAACCAGGCTGACGACCCGACTGGTCAAGTGGGCGGCTAAGCTGAGGGCCAAGCCGGGCTGGCTGCCGGGCACCTGACTTTCGCGCTTTTTGATTTTTGTGTTTCTTTCCAGGCTAAGGGCAAACCAAGTATGGTCACTAAAGATGTTTTTTTAGTTGGCATTGGGGCATTGGCGATATTTTCTTAGCATATCTAAAAAACTCACTTTAGCGAGTGGGCCAAAACGGCCCACTTTTGGCCCACTAATGGCCCACTAATGACACACTGAAAATGCGCGCCAAAAAAACACCCCCAAAAGAAATTACTCCCTAGGGGCTAGTCAGCAAATTAAGTGGTTACTAATTCGCGAAAGTCGGGTTCAAAGTCCAGCCCCAAGCCAGGCTGGCTGCCGGTCAGGCTGCCGGCGAGGTCCGACGCTTAAACAGCCTCAACTTGGGAGCGTAGCGGGAGATTATCAAGCTCAACATCGCCAAACCGAGTGATGCGGCCACTCCAACCGGACTAAGACTGCTCTCCCCCCGAACCAAACTGCTCAAGCCCCCCTCCACCGAGGTGCCAAAGCTGACCAGTGTCAGGGTGCCGATCGAACTGCCCAGAGCGGTTGCTCCGAAGAAAGCCCAAAAATTAACCCGAACATTGCCGGCCAGAACACTGACCAAGTCGTAGGGCATGAACAGCAGCCGCAGCAGCAAAACGCCGGTAAAGGGCTCTCTTTTTAATCGATCAGTGTAGGCTTTGAGCCGGGACCGGGCCCGCTCGTCCTGGTCGGTGGCCTGAGCAAACCAACGGCCCAAAGCATAGGGAAAAATAGTCGATAAGGTACTGCCGATCAACGCCAGTACGAAGCCCCAGCCTAAACCGTACGTCAAGCCAGCCAAGACGGTCAGCAAGGTAGCCGGCAGCAGGAACACCGGCCGCAGGAAGTAGGCGCCCAGATAGACCAGCGGTCCCAAGCTGGTAGCGGTCATCAGCTCGGCCGCCTCGGCCAGCAGCTGCTGGAAGGTGTAGCCTTGAGCGTACGCCCAGCGGCGGACCGCCCAGACCGTTACCAGCCACAGCGCCACCCCCAGCAACCTGAAACCGAAGCGGCGCCACAGCCGGCCGGCCGTGTGACCGAAAAACGCCGCCACCTCGGCTCGGAGATTAGTTAGCGTCTCGACAACAAACTGGTCGGCGATCTTGGCAAAAGCCTGGGCTAGCGTGGGGTACGGAAAGATCAGCGGGTAGAGCTTCCACAGCGACAACCGGCGGTTAACAGCCACGATAAAGTAGGGCAGCATCTCGCCGGCGTGGTCGGCGTAAACACTGGCCCGTAGGATCCGGCCCGTCAGGCGCTGGGCGTAGACAGTGACGCGCTGATCGGCCGGCGTCTGGTCGGTCTTGCCGCGGTCCAGTCCGGCAAACGGCACCGTCAGCTTTATAACCACATTGGGACCAAGCTTGTCCAGCTCGTCCATGGTCAGGCCAATGCCGGCTACCTCAGGAGAGGTGTAAGTTACCCGCGGCACCTGCGGCAGGCGTCCGGCCGGCAGCCAGGGAAAAGCGATCGACTTGACCACCACTCGGCCCTGGGCATTGGCCAGGTGGGTAAACTTATCATCGTCGAGGATGTCGCCAATGGCGAAGATGTGGCCAACGTTAGTCCGAAAAGCGCTGTTGACCACCAAGCCGCGCCCAGAGTACTCCACGCACGCCTCATCGAGGCCCAAGCCGGTTACGTTAGGTTGGCGGCCGATGGCTTGCAGCACTCCCGTTAGCCCAGTCAGCTGCCGCTGTTGGCCGTCGGCGGTAAACTGGAGCTGGCCGCGACTGTAGCGCAGGTCAGCAGTGTGCCAGTGAAAAACAACGCCCAGCTGTTCCAGCCGCCGCTGCAGTGCTTGCGATATTTCGGGGTCCTCTTTGCTTAGAATACCCTCGCCGCGATACAGCACTTCCACCCGGGTGCCCATGGCCGCGAACGCCATGGCTAACTCGATGGAGATCGGTCCTACCCCTAGTATGGCCAAACGCCGGGGATGTTTGCGCAGCGAGAAAATGTTCTGGTTGGTGAAGTCCTTGGCCGGCGGCAAGCCGGGGATGCCGATGGTTCGCGGCGACGATCCGGCGGCGATGACGATCCGGCCAGCAGTGATGTTGTCAGCGGTGATCTTGTCAGCAGTCCGGCCGTCCCGACCGGTGCGGCTGGTTCGACCGGTGCCTCGCTCAAGTTTCAGGGTGTACTCGTCGACGAAGCTGGCCCGGGCCTTGATGACATCAACTGTCTCCAGCCCAGCGATCATTTCCTGTTCTTCGTGCCAGATTTCGGCGACTACTCGGCGAACGTGAGGCCAAACATGCTTGTCGGGCAGTGTCCTGACCGCGTGGAGCAGCGCCTTGCTAGGCACACAACCGGAGTGAGTGCACTCCCCGCCTAGCTTGTCTTGCTCGATCAGCGCCACCTTTTTGCCCAGCCGGGCCAGCCCGACCGCCACCGTCAGGCCGGCCGCGCCGCCGCCAATGATCGCGGTGTGGTACTGTGGTTTTTTCATTAAAGTGTCCTGGTGGGGCCAGTCTTTCCAGTAGCGGTGCTGGCAGAACCACTGACATCGGTGCCTGTTCGATCAGTGCCGCCCGCCAACGTCCGCCAGGCCCAGCTAAACCGCTGGCCGATGGTGATAGCCATCGCCAGTATCATCAAGCCCAGCACCACCGGCAGTTGTCCCACAAACACAAACAGCAAGCTGTACAGCACCACTGTCTCTGCTCCTTCAACTAGGGTGGTGGGCAGTTCCAGAGTGGTCAAACGGCCGTTGGTACCGACTTGGCGGCGGCGCGCTGCGGCGCCTGGCTGGTGCTTTATTTTTTCCAAGATGGCACTGCTCAAAAACAGCTGGCCAATGTTGACGTAGAACAAGGCTAGCACTATCGCGCCCAAACCCAACACCAGCTTTGACCCTCCCCACAAGAAGCTGACCAACACTACCGCGTAAACGGACAGGTCCAGCACCATGTCCAGGTAGCCACCCCAGTCCGACTGGCGGCCATGGACCCGGGCCAGTGTGCCGTCCAGGCCGTCCAGTACGCGATTAAGCCACCAAGCCAACAAGCCCCACCAATACAGCTGCGCCACTACCAAACCGGCCGTCGCCAGCCCGGCCGTCAACCCGGCCCAGCTGACCGCGCCAGGCGACACGCTCTCCATTCGGGCCGCCACCGACTGTAAAGCGGAGTCTTTGGCGGAGCGCAGTGAGGTGTCCAACATGGGAAGTTTCTCGGCGACTTAGTTAGGGTTAGTTAGGGAAAGCGCCAGAGCTCCATTGTAACAAGTTTGGCGTCCAGAGGTGTCAGCCAGCTAGCGGCAGCGGGCCGACCATCTCAGCTCGCCTCCCGACTTTCGCCAATTAGTAAACACTTAATTTGCCGACTGTCCCCTAGGGAATAATTTCTTTGGGGGTGTTTTTTTGGCGCGCATTTTCAGTGTGTCATTAGTGGGCCATTAGTGTGCCTTTAGTGGGCCATTAGTGGGCCGTTTTGGCCCACTCGCTTAAAGTGAGTTTTTTAGATATGCCAAGAAAATATTGCCAACTGGAAAGAAACGTAAAAAATCAAAAAGCGCGAAAGTCGGGATCGACAGCTAATTAACGTCGTCTGTCGGTTCGGGATCGTGCTACTATAACCGTTGTGACTGTAACTGCCCCCACCGCTTTCACCACCCCAACTTCAACATTTACCTCTGCCGCCACCATCCACCCTCGGCTGATCAGCTTCGAGGGGATGGAAGGGGTGGGCAAAACTACCCAGTGCCAGCTCTTGACCGATAAACTTCGCGACCAGGGCCACCAAGTCACTTACGTTCGCGAGCCGGGCGGCGTGCCCATCTCCGAGCAGGTTCGCCAAGTAGTGCTGACACCTGACAACGCGCGCATGGACATTCGGACCGAAGTGCTGTTATTCCAGGCGGCCCGGGCTCAGCTGTACGCCGAACTGGTACTACCCAGCCTGGAAGGTGGCCACTGGGTGATCATGGACCGAACCCGCGACAGCAGCACCGTTTATCAAGGCGTGATGCGGCAAGTAGGGGTGGATCGGATTGAACAGCTCAACGATTTTTCTACTCGGCAGACTTTGCCCAGCTTGACGCTCCTGCTTGATGTTCCGGCCGAGGTGGGCGCGGAGCGACTACAACGGCAGGGTGATCTGGACCGTATTGAGCAGGAAGGTATCGGGGTTCAGCGCCAGGTGCGCCAGGGTTACTTGGAGATGGCCGACCGAGACAGCACTGGTCGCTGGCACCTCATTGACGGCACCCAACCGATCGAGGTGGTAGAAAAACAGGTGTGGCAGATTTTTGTGGACCGGTTTCCAGACGCCAAGCTCGGCGACTAACTGATAGCGCTCCTGACCACCACGGTGTCCGCCATGATGGTCGCAACCTGACTACAGCCCCACTACAGCTGGTCTTTGAGATCGAGCCGTTTGGCGGCCGCGTTGGTGGCAGTAGTCAAGACAACGTTCAGGACGATTGCCATCGCCATCAAGGTGACTGGCAGTCGCCAGGCCAGTCCCGACAATAGTAAAGCCCCCAAGGTGTAGTCAAAGTAATCAAACGGCCACCATAGCTGACCAGCCGGAATGCCCAGTAATCGCTTGATGCCGCTCTCGGCCGCGTCGCCTAGTATTGCTCCCAATCCCATCAGCACGCCCGTCGGCCAAAAAAAGACGTCGTAGCGGACCAACGGCAGCCACTGGGGAATGCTGGAGGACAGCACGACTTGGGCGCAAGCCACAATACTGGCCGCCGCGATGGCCAGCACCAGCCCGCGGACAGTTTTGTGTTTCCCCAGCACTTCTCGGCCATGCCAAGTTTTACCCTGATCGAGCGGCGCGTTCAAGCCGGTCAGCCACCCTAAGCACTTGCCGATCACCGGCGCGCTGTTGGCGGCGTAAGCGGGCAGAAAAAGATAGAAAAGCTGTGCTATTAGTGGCATCGGTCACAAGAATTAGAAACTTTCTTTCAGGGTAAACAAAAGTTTATATTGATTATGCCAACGTCAACCGCCAAGGGTTCTAGGTGATCGCCTGTAACTCAAAGTGCTTTGGATAGACCTTGTCAAAGCTGAAGATTTGAGGGATAGCAAAGCGGCGCATCATCGCCACATTGGCGCAGTCGGTGACACTGGTGCCTCGGGCGGCTTGCTCGCGGAATATCTGAAGCGCTTGCTGCTGGAAAGCCACATCGATGTGAATAATGGACAGTTCAGCTTCGTCGATTCTGTCAAGAAAGGCTCGCACTATATCTTGGCCACTGCGGTGGCTCAACACAGTGGCGACCTCAACCACCACTAGGCTGGTGGTGACTAGGGTTTGCTCCTCTTCTTCCAGTTGAGAGAATAACTCCAGCACCCGCTGGTGGTGCGGGTCTTTGGGGTAGAAGCGAGCCACCAGGGCGTCACTATCGATTAGCACCTGTATCGTCTGCATTGCTCACTTTCCACTCTCCTTCTTCGCCGTAGAGTACCTCGTCAATGGTGGTGGAAGCGTCAGTCACATCCTCACCGCCGATACCATCAAGCTCTTTGAGAACCTGATAAGTGTGTTTGATTTTGGCCCTTTCCCGCTTGGCTAAAGCCCGATCTAGAAGATCGCGGGCAAGCTCAGAGACGTTCATACCTTCTCGCCTTGCTAGTAAAATAAGCCGCTGGTGTAGAGTCTCTGGTAGAAACAGAGACGTTCTAATCATATGCTTTAATATTAATACACAACATACTACAAGTCAAAATATAAATAACTTAGTGTGGTCACTAAAGATGTTTTTTTCAGTTGGCATTGGGGCATTGGCAATATTTTCTTGGCATATTAAAAAAACTCACTTAAAGAAATTATTCGCTGGGGCTAGTCAGCAAACTAAGTGGTTACTAAAACAACGGCTGGTGGGTAGAGCAGTCACTTCTCCACCGAGTACTCCAGCACTACCGTCTGGGCTGACAAGCGGCGCAGTTCGTCGAGGCGCAAGCTGTACTGACGGCCCAACTGGCCAAACAAACGCAAGCCATCGCCAAACACTACCGGCTCGATGGTCAGGTACAGTTTGTCAACCACCCCCGCCTCTAGAAACTGAGTGTAGATACTGGTGCCGCCGCAGATCGCCAGGCTGTCTAGGCCCTTGGCCGCCAGCGCCGTGATCAGTCGCCGCGGCCCCAGCTTGGTGGTCAGCAGTCCGCCCGGCACCAAGTTTGGCTGGGCCGGTCCAAATGCTTGGGCTTGGCTGAACCGGTGGCTGAACTGCGCAGGCCGCGAAGTGTAAACAATAGTTGTCCGGCCAGGCAAGGTCCGGCCGATAGTGGTAAAAGTGGTCCGGCCCATCACCATCACCCCGCTCTGTTTTGTCTGGCGGGCGAAGAACTGACCATCCTCGGCGCTGGTCCAGCGGGTGGACGGCTGGTGACTGTCTTTAGCAATGGAGCCGTCGGCAGTCAGGGCGGCGATGATAAAAGTGGTCATGGTGTCGGTTTTTTTGGGGGTACTAGGCCCGTCGGCCAGTACTGCCTAGCCCGCCGCGGTCGGTCAAGCCTAACTGCTCAACGCGCTCCAGTTTAGCACGCTGGCGCGGCAGGATAATTCCCTGGACGATCCGCTCGCCTCGCCCAACAGTGGCCGGCCGGTCGAACAGATTGGTCAGCACTGCCAAGTACTCGTCGTTGTCGCCGCGAAAGTCCTCGTCACCCACGCCTACCCCGTTGGCCAACATCAGGCCCTTAGTATGGAGCGAGCTGCGGGCCGCCAGCAGCAGCCAGTACCCAGGTGGCAGTTCTAGCGCTACGTTGAGCGGCACTTTGGCGGTCCGGCCCGGTCCGATCGTTACCCGCCGGCGAGCGTACAGATCAAAGCCGGCGGCGCCGGCAGTCTGATAGGCGGGCAGGGGCAGATCAACATCGAATAGTTTAATTCGAATTGACAGTGCCATGGCTACATTGTACAAGAAGCTGTATGGCTGTGAGGCGCGCTTCATCTCAGAGTGAGACCAACTCTGGTCGCGTCTCCTCTCAAAGTGGTACCTCTCAGGGTGACCCCTCTCAAAGTGGTGCTGTTCAGAGTGGTTCTGCTCGCAGCCAGTACCAGCAACTTCTCCAGCACATCCTCGACAACGGGGTGCGCGCCAAGAGCCAGTCGGGCACCGACGCCCTGACCGTGATCGGCACCTGCCCGATGCGCTTCGATCTCACCAAAGAGTTTCCAGTCATCACCGAGCGCAATATGGCGCCCAAAGTGTCTCAGCGCTTGCCGGTAACTATCTGGCAGCAGGCCATTGCCGAGATGACCGCCTTCGTTAACGGCGCCCGCACTCAGCGGGAGCTCGAGGAGTTTGGCTGCAGCTGGTGGGCGCCGTGGGTAATCGAGCGCAAGTGCAGCAAGCGCGGCCTGGAGACCGGTGACCTCGGCCCCGGCTCGTACGGCGCAGCTTTTCACGACTTCCCCACCAGCGAGGGACCTACCTACAACCAGTTCCAGCAAATCATAGAACAAATCCGCGAACTGCCTCACTTAAGAACTCACTTCATCACGCCTTGGATCCCTCAGTACATCGTCCGCGGCCGGGGCAAAACCCAAAAAGTAGTGGTCTGTCCCTGTCATGGCTGGGTCCACTTGCGAGTGATCGATGGTAAGTTGACGCTGCACATGTTCCAGCGCTCCGGTGACGCCCCGATCGGCGTGCCGGCCAACATGGTCCAGTACGCGGCTTTGGCCCTGATGATCGCCGCGGCAACCGGTACCAAGGCTGTTGAGTACGTCCACACTATCTCCGACGCCCATATCTACGTTGACCAGCTGCCGGCTGTCGAGACCATGCTGGAGCGTCAACTGCGGCCGCTGCCCCAAATCAAGATGAAACGGCGCGATGACTTTTTTGCCTACCGCTACAGTGACTTTGAGCTGGTTGGTTACGATCCACATCCCGGCATCAAAGGCGTGCCGGTGGCGATTTAGGGCCCGGCTATGTCAAAAAAAAATGCCGGCCACTCGACCGACCACCAGACAACCGATAATCAGACCAAAGTCCAAGTCAGCGACCCAGTCCGCCGCTTCGTGGACATCAGCAATGCCCGCCATGACGACCAGCGTGACGTCATGCGCCGGATCATCGCGGCCGGTCACTGCCCGTTCTGCCGACAGAACTTGGAGCGCTACCACACCCCGCCCATCATCAAGGAGGGCAAGTACTGGCTGATCACTACCAATAAGTGGCCGTACCGGCACACTCGTCACCACTGGCTGTTGATTGGCCTGGAACACTGGGAGAGCTTTGCTGAGGCGCCGGCCGCGGCCGGCGCCGAGCTGTTCGAACTGGTGGCTTGGCTGGAACGCCAGCACAACCTGCCCGGCGGCGGGGTGGCCATCCGGTTCGGCGACACCGACTACTCAGCAGGCACCGTCAAACACCTCCACGCCCAAGTCATCATCCCTGACATCGAGGCCGACGACTTCCAGCCCACCCGCTTCAAGATCGGCAAGGGTTAAGCCCTTTCTTACTTGGCAACACATCTACTAAAAGCAGTCCAAAAGAAGTCCAGTTGAGCGGATTGATCGGTATGTCATTTTATGGTATATTTGACATACTATGAAACAAGTTACTATTGGTTCAAAAAACCAAGTTGTCATTCCCTTGGAAGTACGGAAAAAAATCCCCGAACTTAAACCTGGCAGACAAGTCTGCGTGTACGCGCTGGATGATAAAACCATAGCCTTAACAGTTCCCCCAAAAAGTTGGCTCGATTCCAGCTATGGCCTGATGAAAAACAGCTGGCCAGCGGACGCCGCCCATCAGTTTGACAAACTCAGGAGCGAATGGCGTGAAATCTAAGCCTTTGCTTTTCCTGGACACCAACATCTTTATTTATTTTTTTCAAGACCACCCTGACTTTGGCCAAACTGCTCAGGACATCTTTGCTCGGCTGACGACAACCCAAGTTACCGCAGTCACCAGCACCCTGACCGTTACCGAGTTGCTGTCGATCAAGATGACAGAGGAGGAAGTGGACACTCTGTACCGGCGCTTGCTTGAAACCCCTAACCTGAAAATTATTGGGATGGACATGGCCATTGCCGTCACTGCCGCCCGGCTGCGGAGACGGTACGGCTTTCGGGTGCCGGATAGCCTGCAACTTGCTTCTGCTCTCGAAGTAAAAGCCGACCAGTTCGTTACCGGTGACCGTCGGCTACGACAGTGTCGGGAGCTAGAGGTAAGATCAGTCGAGTGAGCACATCCATACTTTCGCGTTTTTTTGATTTTTTACGTTTCTTTCCAGTTGGCATTTTTTCTTGGCATATCTAAAAAAAACTCACTTAAAGCGCGTGGGCCAAAACGGCCCACTTTCGGCCCACTTTCGGCCCACTAATGGCCCACTAATGGCCCACTAATGGCCCACGGAAAATGCGCGCCAAAAAAACACCCCAAAGAAATTATTCCCTAGGGGCTTGCTTAAAAAACACTCCTAACTTTCCTCGCCCCTCAATCTCAATCCGGCGCTCAACTCCGGGCCAGCAGGTAATCTGATTGATCGTTGAGACGCAACCTCTGCCATCTTTAACTCGCAGCCGGTGGCCCTACCTAGGATCCCAAAACTTCCACCCGAACCAACTCCACCCCCTGGCTTTCCAGCACCCGGCGGCCGTCCAACAGGGTGTAGCCTTCCGCGAAAAACAATCGCTTGATGCCACTCTCGGCCACCAGTTTAGCGCAGACCGGACACGGAAAAGTGGTGACGTACAGATCGGTGCCGGCGGTACTCTCACCGGCGCGGGCCGCCTGGGAGATCACTCCTGCCTCGGCGTGTTGGGCTGTTGTTTTGTCGATCTCTTGGCCGCGGCTGAAGTCCGCCCGAGGGTCGCCCTCGATGTACGGCTGGTGCTCGCTGGGGAGGTGGTGATTGTGGTCCTGGGCAATAATTTGGCCGTCTTTGACCAGCACCGCCCCAACTTGACGCCACCAGTCACTGCTGAGCTCGGCTTGACGACGAGCTGAACGCATAAACTTGCGATCAATGGGAGCAGTGCTGACAGCCAGATCGTCCTCCAACTGCTGCTCGGCCGATGAGCGGGCCCGGTCCCAGCGCAAAAATATTGACTTGAGTTCAATTTTGGGCAAGTCAAGGTGGGCGGTACTAAGCCGCTCCTTTAACTGCATCTTCAGCTGTGCCGCCAGCTCAGTCATGATCTCTTCGTTGGGCATGATCAGCCGCTCCCAGCCCGCGGCCGCCGCCTCAGCCATCAGCTCGCCCAAAGCTGTTTCGTCCTCGACCAGCCGGACCGGCCGCCGCGGCCAGATCCCCTCGAGGGCAGCCTGAACCTTTTCGGGTGCCACCGCCCGGATGTCTTTTTGCAGCGGCCGCCACCGTTGTGTAAATCCCCGCCCCAACAGCCAAATCTCGGCCCGCGGGTACTGCTCAAACAACTGGACGTAACCCTGATGAAGAACCGGCACGTACGCCAAAATGGCTTGACTACCGGTAGTGACGGATCCGTCGACCGGTTCGGTTTCGCTGGTCGGATCAGTCCCGACCGTCACTCCGGTTTCGGCACCAACCTCACCTTGCTTTGCCGGCTTTGCCATGGTGCTCTCCCCTTTCGCCGCGCAGTTCCGCTAACGCCTCTTCAATACTGCGCGTCAATCTATTGCTGAGCGTGTCGCTGATCTTTTGGGCCATGCCGATCTGCATCATCCGCAGCTTGGCGCTGGTGCTGGTGGTAGCCATCGGATCCAGGACTACTACTTTGATGCAAAATTGTTCTAAATACTTAATTTTATCTGATGTATAGGTCTCTTTAGTTGCAACTAAAACGTCGGGTCTGATCAGCTTGATCAGCGAATGCTTGGGCGCGCCCTGCTCTTTTAACACCACGTAGTCTACGGGTTTTAGGTAGGCTAACATTTCCAGCCGTTCCGCCTGCGGCACCACCGGCCGATCGGGCCCTTTTCGGCGGCGAACCTTGTCATCACTGTCCACGCCAACGATCAAGACATCGCCGTGACGCTTAGCCTCCTGGCAGTAGCGGGCGTGGCCAATGTGAACCATATCAAAGGTGCCCTGGGTGAGCACGATCTGTCGGCCCTGCCGGCGCAGCTGCTTGATGAGCCGGTTAACTTGGTCCGGCTTGGTCAAGGTCCGGTCTTGAAAATGCACTCTAGCAGTATACACGCCGAGCAGCCAAAGGGACTGGAGTAGTTCGATATTACTACTATGCAAGTTAAACTACGGCCCCTTCATTCTTGAGAAGCTGATTGCGGTGGCTGATTAGTTGTTGCCGAACAGCAGCTTGGTCAGAAATACTGGCCGCTATTCTCCCTAACTTAACTTTTTTGAGAGTCGCCCACCAAGCCTCCGGCAAAGGTCGGCGTATTCGCGACCCGTCAATCATCCTCTCGAGCTGGCGATGTTTTTCGTCGAGCTGGACACCCGAATCTTCGACCAGCTTAATGCACCACTCAACCAGGTCAACCAGAAAACCAAGGTAAGTTTCTTTAAGATGGCTGCTATCTTCTGCTAGGTCAGGCAGCCTGTCAAACAACCGCAGGTACTCGACCATAGAAGGCAGGGCCACCTCGGTAAAAACTCTCAACACCGACGGTGAGAGCAACGGCTCGGGGAGCCTTTCGGCAAGTAAAGACGAGTTTTTGTCGATTTTCCGGTTCATCAGTGCCGAGCGCTGTTTTTCGCCCCTGTCCGCGCTCGCGTCTCTGCTCAGCGCGTCTCTGAGAACCCGGTACTCAAGGTCTAACCGTTCCAAGTCTGAGTTGAAGCTGTAGTCGATGGCTTTTCTCCAGCTGTTGAGGTACTCAATCCACCAGGTGGCGTACCATGGTCCTTCTGCTCCGAACCTCTGGCGCAAAAGTGTCGCGTCCTGACTATCTTCGGTCGGGTTGGAGCCGAGGTAGCGCGTCTGCCAACCTGCCAAGTAGCGGCAGTAAACCATGTACAGCTGCCAAACCGGCCTCAAGTTTCTGGCTTCCGGCCAGTAGACCAGCCCCTCATAGACGCGGCTGGCGTCGTCAAAACGTTCTTGGTTAAGCAGTTCCACCAACCCTTGCAGCTTAGTTTGAAGTGAGCTAGAAATCCGGTAGTCTTGCGACTGGCGCTTAATCTCCCCCTCTGTCGCCAAGTAGTCAATATGGGGACAGCGAGGGGTCCGCCGCAGTTCGTCAGCCAAGTAATCCTGAACAGCTTGGCGGAGAGCGGTTTTGCTGGCTGGGCTTAATTGGTGATCGCCGAGTTCAAGAATATTCAGCAGCTCCTCGTACTCTGAGCTGACTGCCGACAAGAAGTTGTTCTCGGCTGCCTTGATCAGTCTGCTCACATTTTGGCGCAGTTCTGCCGGCAGTCCTCTAGTCTGGGAGGCTAGCGCTAACCTGGTCTGGAACGGCAGGTGAAGACCTTGGCGAACATCTTGATCGCGCCTCAGCAACTTCTGCCATTCTTGGCCCCCAAGATATCGATGGTTTTCTGGCCGGCTGACCGACATGCCTCGAGTATACCAAGCCTGGTCAAGACGCTGGACTTAGCGGCGGTTAATCGTCGTCAGCCGCCGTCAGCCGGTACGGGACCCGGTGCTTGAAGTCCTGAGCAGCTATTCGGGCAACAACACTGCTGACCAGGGCGGTAGACGGCCGGTCTGGGCCTGGCTGCTTTCTTTCGGGCTGCCCTTGTTGTCTTGACTTACCCTGCCAATGGTCAATAAAAGCTTGGCGGACTGCCGGACCTTCTGCCAGTTGTCGCGTGTCCAGCTGGTTGTCGTTCAGGTAGCGCTCCAGCGCCGCCAAGATCGGATCGGCCTGCCGGTAACTAAAGCCGAGCTCCTGCTGGTCGGTCTGATTGGTCCACAGATCGGCCGACGGCGGCTTAGCACGGATGCGCTCGGGCAGACCTAAGTGCTCGGCCAGCAAGCTGACCTGCGTTTTCCAAAGATGGACAATCGGCTCCAGGTCTGAGGCCTCGTCGCCGTAGCGAGTGAAGTACCCCAGGTAGTACTCGGACTTGTTCTCGGTGCCGCAGACCAGGGCGCGGCGGGCCAGCGCCGTGTCGTACAGCACCATCATCCGACAGCGAGCGGCAATGTTGCCGCGACGGTACCGGTCGGGAGGGTCGGGCAGCTGCCGGACAGTACTGTCGACCATCGGCTTGATGTTGATTGTCAACCGGTGAGCGGCCGAGACGGCATTGAACTCGAGGACTGATTGGGCGTCGGCGGTGGGCTGATCGCCGTCAGGCATCGTTACCGCCACCACCTGTGCCGGGCCGAGGGCGCGGCAAGCTAGCGTCAACGAGGTCGCCGAGTCGATCCCGCCGGACACACCGATCACGGCGGTGTGTTTGTCCTGCTCGGTGAAGGTGCGCTTGATGAAAGCGACGATCTGGTCGGCGGCCCGAGTGGGGTCAGGCAAGCTAAGATCGTCACTAGGGCCAACTGTTGTCATTACTATTAGTATAAGCTGGTTGCCTAGCTCTGGCCGTAAATCTCTTTTTTAAGCTCCGCTATTTTCTGGAAATACTCATCTTCTGTAATTCGGCCTGTGCTGAGATCCTGGTTAAGTCCTCTCACTCCATGCTCGAACCTACTGGACTTATTAGTGAATCTGCGCAGCTCCTCCGGATCAGTGGGTGGTTGATAGTTCCAGCTTTTCCAGGCAGATCCTGCTTCTTCCAAAGTCAGCCCGGTTTTACGTGCTAGCTCGGCGGCACTTTTGTAAGAATACTCAGTCATAACTAGAGCTTTATACTAACATTTTTCCTGTTGACAGCTTCGCACTCACCGCTGGTGAGCGGTAGCCAAATCCCGACGCCCTAACTCGGGCGAATGGTGACGATACAACCCGTGATGGTCAATGTACTCGGCCACCAGCGGCGGCACCCAGTCGGTAATGTCGCGGCCGGCGGCGGCCATCTGTCTCAAGTGTTGAGAAGAGGCCCGGACGGTCGGCGCCTCGTCCAGCGCCTCCATGCCGAGCAAGAGGTGGTGGAGCGGATACCCCTGGCGGGGATAGACGTAGACGGGGTGCTCGGTCAGCAGTTGACGATAGTTGTCCCAGCGCTCAAACCCGGCTAAGTTGTCCGAACCGATCACCCAGGACAGCTGGTGCTCTGGGTACTGTCGCGCCAGGGCCTTGATAGTCTGGTACGTTCGGGCTACTTGGCCGCTGTCCAGTTCGTAGTGCTCGACGCGGAACTGATCTGCCCGCTCAGGGTACTGTTGTTCAAGCCTCGACATGGCCAGCTCAACCATCGCCAACCGGTGCTCGGCCGGCGACAACTGCTTGTCAAAACTGTGCCGGCCTACCGGCACCAGCCACACTTGGTCGGCTATCAGCTGCTCGAGCAGGTACGCCACGATCTGCTGGTGGCCGAGGTGCGGCGGGTCAAAGGCCCCGCCAAAAAGAGCAATATGCGCCATGGAAGTACTGAAGAGACTTGGTGTTTAACGTTACTTTGGCGATTTTCCGCCGGATTTTCTGCCGGTTCCCCTAGCCGTTTTCTTTCCGGTTTTTTTGCGGCGCTGCTGGCGCTGTTTCTGGCGCTCGGCCCGCTCGGCCTGTTGCTTTTTCCAGGCGGCCTGGGTAATTATCTCACCAGGCCGGGGCTGTTTCCAGCTGGCCCAGTCACAGTCGGGGTAGCGGCTACAACCGTAAAACGACTTTCCCCACCGCGACGGCTTGATGATGACGTCCCCCTGCCGGCAAAGCGGACAGTTCACTCCCTCAAGTTTGTCGACAATCGTCTCGGTGTAGTCACAGTCGGGAAATCGGCTACAACTGCGAAACTTGCCGTACTTGCCGCTCCTGATAACCACTTCGCCGTGCTCGCTGGGGCCGCACACCGGACACTGCTCCCCCGTCTTCTCGACCGGGATCTTGGCCCGCTCGGCAGTTTCCTCAACGTGCTCGATCTGCCGGTGGAGCGGCCGGTAGAAAGCTTTGATGATGCTTTGCCACTCCTTCTCGCCGCGGGCAATCCGATCCAGGTCCTCTTCCATCTCGGCAGTGAAGTCGTAGTCCATGATGTCCGAAAAGTGTTTGAGTAAAAAGTCGCTGACAGTCATACCCACCGGAGTAGCGGTGAAACGGCGCTGTTCACGGCTAACGTAGCCGCGGTCCTCGATCACCGAGATGATCGAAGCGTAGGTACTGGGCCGGCCGATACCGCGTTTCTCAAGCTCTTTGACGAGCGAGGCGTCGTTGTAGCGAGGCGGCGGCTGGGTAAATTTCTGGGCGGCCAGCAGTTGCCGATAGAACAGCGGCTGGTCGGCAACCACCTCGGGCAGGACACGATCACCGCTGCCGGTAAACAGCTTCATCCAGCCGGCAAACTTAAGGACCGAGCCAGTGGCCTTGAGGGTAGCGGAGCGCGGCGGTGCCGGAGCGTTTTTGTCGGCTTGGGTTTTGGCCCCGGCGGCTTGGGTTCCGGTCCCACCGCTGATCTCAGCCTTGATCGTCACCGCCGTCTGGTCATACACAGCAGTCGCCATCTGACTGGCCACGAAGCGGCGCCAGATCAGGTCGTAGAGCTGGACGTGGCGGCCGGTCAGTTTGGGACCGTGCTGTTTGATGGCGTCGCCGCGCAGTTTAACGTTGGTGACGCGAATAGCCTCGTGCGCCTCCTGAGCATTTTTGCTGCTGCTCTTGAAGCGGCGCGGCTGATTGGGCAAGAACTGCCGGCCGTACTCCTGGCCAATGAAGTCACGGGCCATGGCGATGGCTTGCTTGGCCAAGCTGACCGAGTCGGTCCGGTGATAGGTGATTAAACCTTCTTCGTAAAGCTGTTGGGCCAGGCGCATGGTTTGTCGGCTAGTCATGTGCAAGCGGCTGGCGGCACTTTGCTGAAGAGTGGAAGTTATGAACGGCGGTAAGCTGGAACGACGTCGCTCCTTGCGCTCCACCTGCTCGACGCGGTACTCGGCATCAGCCAAACACTCGATCACCGGCTTGACACTGCGTTCATCTTTAGGCTCGTAAAGCCGATCGTTGAGATGGGTGACTCGCCCTATCAGGGCCGCGGCCGGCGGCTGGTCCAGCCAACTAGGCTTGTCGGCAGCGGTGTCGTCCTTGAGCAGTTTGGGCGGGTGGGAATCGGCGTCATTGTTAACCCCCAGCAGTACGTCCAGCTCCCAATACTCCTGGGGCTGGAAAGCCTCGATCTGGCGTTCCCGTTCAACGATCAGTCGCAGAGCTACCGACTGGACACGGCCGGCCGACAGTCCCCGCCTGACTTTCTTCCACAACACCGGCGAGACTTGGTACCCGACCAACCGGTCGAGCACTCGCCGTGCTTGCTGAGCATCGACCAGGTCCATGTTGAGCCGCTGAGGATGGTTGATCGCCTTGAGCACCGCCGGCTTAGTGATCTCGTGAAACACTGACCGCTTAAACTTGCGCCGGTCCAGTGAGTCGTGTTCATGGAGGACTTCAAGGACGTGCCAGGCGATCGCTTCGCCCTCGCGGTCGGGGTCGGTAGCCAGGTAAATGGCGCTGGCTTTTTTGGCCAGTTTGCTCAACTGGGCCATCACCTCCTTTTTGTCGGGACTGAGAACATAGGTCGGCTGGAAGCCGTTGTCAACATCTACACCCAGCTTGCTTTTGGGCAGGTCGCGAACGTGGCCCACCGAAGCTTTGACGGTGTAGTCGCCGCCCAAGTACTGACCAAGTTTGCGGGCTTTGGTAGGTGACTCGACGATAACGAGGCGCATAGCGTCTTATCTTACACTATAGTTGATAGAACCGTTTTCTTAAGCTCTAGGAGCGAGTCGACAACGACCAGCAACTTCCCTGTCTGGTGACGACGCCTAGCAGTTCCAGTCTGGTGAGCTCGACGTTGACTTGGGTGATCGAAAGGTTGGTGATAGCCGAGAGATACTCACTGGTCAGCGGGCCGTCCTGAAACAGGCGGATTAGGTCCAGCGAGACTTCTTCAGGACCAGCCGACTGCTCGTCAGCTTCCGCCCTCTCGCCAAACACCAAACTACCGGTCAACCGCCGTCCGCTACCCACCCCCAGCTCCGTCAAGAGACGGCCGGCGTCCTCAGTCAGCAGCGCCCCCTGATTGATCAGGTTGGCAGTGCCGGCGCAGTACGGACTGGTAATCGGGCTGGGAACGGCGGCCACTTCCCGACCGTATTGACCGGCTAAACGGGCAGTGATCTGGGTGCCGCTCCTCACCCCGGCCTCGACAACCAAAGTAGCCAGGCTGAGACCGGCGATAATCCGGTTGCGCTGCCGAAAAGTGTAGCGGCGGGCCGGCACAAACGGCGCGTACTCGCTGATAAAAGTCATGTTCGGACGCTGATCAGCGTACTCGGCCAACACCCGGCTAAACGAGGGTGGGTAGACGCGATCAAACCCGTAGCCCAGCACGCCCACCGTCCTCCCCCGCTGGCGGAGCGCTGTCTGGTGGGCCAGCACATCTATCCCGAACATAAACCCGGAAACGATGCCGGCCCCGGCGGCGACCAGCTCGGTGACCAGTCGGACGGCCGCCTGACGGCCGTACAGAGTGGGCCGCCTGGTTCCGACTACCGCGATTGGCAGTGACAGCTTGATCGGCCACTCACCTTTGATGAACAGCACCCACGGCGGGTCGTCGATCTCAGCCAGCAGCGGCGGGTAGTCCGAACTGCCCAAACAAGTTACGGTGATGTCGGCCGCCTCCAGTTGCTGCCAATAGTCGTCTATGCTCTGGCTGGACTGCCAAGTCTTGACCGCGGCTTGTTGACTGGCAGTCAGGCCGGCTGCTTCCCAGCGGCCGGGCCGTGACCACAACCGCCGCAGTGAGGTGCGGTGACGGCGGGCGTACGCCAGCAGACCGGCAAAGCTTCGCCAACCAATCCCCGGCACCGACCACCAGGCCACCCAAGCTCGACAGTCAGGCGGTGGCAGTGAAGGCGGCGGCGGTAATGAAAGCGGTGAAGGCAACACCGACGAAGATGGCGGGCGGGCGACGGGCGACGGCAAAACGGACACGCTGTGCTGACTTTAGCCCACCAAGCTTACGTTCAGCTTGCGCGAGATTTAAGGAGAGGTCTTACCGAAGTGATCGGGCCAACGATATAGGTAGTTTTCATTATCTAGACTAACCTAATTTCAAACCAGCCATCATCTCGAATTCTGGCTCCGGCGTTGAACTTAGCCGATTGGCTTCTTGTGTAAACCACCCATAGATCGAGATCGTTTCCCCCGTCCCCTCTATCGCCCCCAGTTCTAAACAACTGAATCGTATTTACGTTGCTGGGTTTCACTGGTGCGGTTACCCTGGCGTTTAGTTGGGCCGATATTTTTTCAGCAATCCCCCCATCTCCACCTGTCGAACAAGATACCAGCACAATCTGAGGGTTATCTGCGAACCAGCGTCTAAACAACCTGGTTTCCGGTCTTAGAACATCTTGAGTTGTAACTACTCTCCTCCTCCCATCGGTTTCCCCAAAGTGGGGATCTCCACCCAAACGAATATCGTCTAGAGAACCGTGCCCGCCTAAAACCAAGTACATTATCTTGCTTCCGGATTTCCTGACCATTTTCCCGGTTCGAGCCAGTAGCTCATTCACCCTGCCGGCCTCAACTATCCTCAGGTTAATCCCGAGTTGCGTCGATTTTGTTGCGAGTTGCGAGATGACTCCCGAGTTTTGATCAAAGGCTTCGTTCCAGTCAGTTTTTGGAAAAACTAGCAAACCAAAATCGCCCGGAGCATTTTTATGCTCGAACTGATTTATCAAGACTTGAGGATCGTATCGGCAAAAATTGTGGATACCAAACTCTTCAACTAAAGTTGGTACGGTAGTTTTATATTGGGCTATGGAGTAAAGCTTAAGTAATGCTGCCGTGTTTTTTGACACGGAAGTGAAAGGGTTTGAGTCCCGACTACAATGTTTCCAGGTAGTAAATAGTTGCTCAATTATCTGGTTCGAAAGTCCAACCGCAGATAATGATTCACTTACCAAGCGTACCCATTTTTGCCGTTCACTTTCTCCTTGTTGAGCGTCAGTTCGGCTGAGGGCGTCATACCACTCAGTAAAGTAGCGACTATCAGTCACTGTGCGACCAAAACATACTAGGCCAAAATTGTCCGCGAAGTACTTGACTAAGCCTGGTCTTTGAGATTCTAACTTAATCACTACCGGCATAAACTCAAGAATAGCTTTGGCCATTTTTAAGCTTGGGTCATCAACTGATCCAGCCTTAATCGACAGGTCTGCCCACTTTTGGTACGCCGAAGGGTCAAGTCCCAGAGCTTGAAGTATTTTATCTATCACACCTCGAGCTTGCTCTATTTTGGCGGGATGGCGAGATGCCAAAAGTGGAGTACATTCGTCGAATAGTTGAGAAGGCGTGCGTTCTGTTTCTTCTCCCAGTTCCTCAACCGAACCAGTTCCCTGGCTAGAATCCCCCTTACGTTTAACTTCTCTATTTTTCATAACGTGTATCATAATGCATAGTTCAACCCTGGTGAGCGAACTGCTGTTCACTCCATTCCACGTCATTTCTTTTGACAAAGCGGCAGCGTTGCTGCATTCGCTGACCCTCAATCATCCGTTCACCAACGGAAACAAGCGAACCGCCTGGGCGGCAGCGCATAAATTGTTGTGGGACAACGGGTACCACCTCACGTCCACTAAGTTAAAAGCAGCGGATTTTGTGATCGCTGTGGACAATGAGAAACTGGAACCGTCCGCGATCTCCGCCTGGCTCGAAAAGAGTTCAGGAAAGATTTAGTCTGCCCGCTTAAGTTAAAACTTTCTCATCTTTTCGTCGAAGCTAAGTAACTGACGTTTACTTGAGTGGGCAATTATAACGCAGTCTGCTATGTAAAAATTTGTTTGGTGATAAATCTGAATGGCGTCCCGCAGCTCTTTTGAAATTTTGAGTGAGTTGACATGACCAAGTAGTTGGTCTATCATTTAGCCATGTTAACGGTAAACATTCATCAGGCCAAGGCAAATTTGTCGCGTTATATTGATCTGGTCCAGAAAGGCCAACGGGTAATTGTGGCCAAAAGGAACGTTCCTGTCGCGGAGCTCAAGCTACTTGCCAAACCCAAGCCCAAAAGGGCTGTTGGTCAAAGTAAGGTAAAGTTTGAAGTTCCTGAAAGCTTCTTCGAACCCCTGCCAGGGCCCACCACCAACTCTTTTGCCAACCCCAAATGATCCTGCTGGATACTGTTACCTTTCTCTGGGTCGTAACCGGGTCTAGTAAACTGTCAAAAAAGGCAGAGGAGTTGTATCTTAATGAAAATAACAAGGTTTACCTGAGCAGTATCTCGGTTTGGGAAATAGTCATCAAGTACAAACTCGGAAAACTTCCTCTGCCGGAGAAGCCCGACAAGTACATACCGGCCCAAAGGAAACTGCACGGAGTTGAGCCACTGCCTCTGGAGGAAGACGACGTGGTAAAGCTCGAAAAATTAAAGAATCTTCACAGTGATCCTTTTGACAGGATGCTTGTCTGTCAGGCCATTGCCAGAGATTTTGTGATTGTCACACCGGACCGGTTGATACGCCAATATTCTGTCAAGACCGTTTGGTAAAAATGTTAACGTAAGTTCGTGAGCTCAAAATGATGGCGGGAGCGCCCAAGTCTGAAAGGTTCCAGCAAAAAATACTCAAGTGGCGAGCTAATCACTCGTCCTTCAAAATATAATAAGTAGCTTTACCTTTGCCTTTTCTTTCAATTAACCCCAGGTCAACTAGCTTCTGCAAGTCCAACGCTCTAGTTGACCTAGCTCTGTTAACTAACTTTGCGTAGTCACTATCTTTAATGAATCCTTTTTGTCTTATAAAATCTAATATTTTTTGATGGTACTCCAACAATTCTGTTTCAGGACTATTAGCTACTTGAGGCAGAATCCCTTGCACTCTTAGAAATTCGTCGATTATTCCATCGGTGAAGTATTCGAGCCATGGAGTGAAATCAATTTGATTTTCTAACTCATAATAATCCCCTCGTTCCCCAACATACTGGAAATAGCGAGCTACGTTGTTATTGTAGTAATTTTCAAAACTAAAGAGGTTAAAAGTATTTAATCCCATTTCGGCAAGTAACACTTTAGTTCCTAGGCGAGTAGTTCTGCCATTGCCATCCATAAATGGATGAATCAAAACCATTTGCTTGTGAAAGATTCCAGACAAAATTAGAGCGTCAGTCTCTTTACGTTTTTGTTTAACAAAATTGATCAATTCATCCATCAATGGTTTCACTCCCTCAACGTCTGCAGGGAGATATACAACCTGTCTTGTTAGTGGATCGTTAACAACTACTGGCCTTTTTCGCAGAGCGCCGATATCTTCGTGTCGTGTCATCAAGTTTCTCATCACTATGCTGTGGATTTCGAGAATAAGTTCCACGGACGGAATAATACTGCCCTCTCGTAGCTTTCTATCCAGGTATTCCAAAGCTTCATTGTAGTTAAGTACCTCTGTTTCGCTTTCTCTTGCATTGACTGGTTTAGCTTTGAGTATTTTCTTGACCTCTGTTAAGGGGAGCGGGTTGCCTTCAATACTGGTAGAAGCATGTGCTGAAATTTCCCGTGCTGTTCTCTCTAATTCAATTAAGACAACTTTGGGGAGGCGTTTGTTGTTAAGCTCAGAAATAAGAGTGTTAATGCGCTTGATATTGGCGAGAAGTTTATTAGTAATAGTATATTTTGGAGTAAACATAGCTTCTATCTTAGCAGATTGTAGACAAATAATAGACGATTGATAGACGAAGCGAGCTCCAAGCTACTCCGGTCCCTGCTCCATCCAGTCGATGATTTGCTTGGCGACGGGGGCGGCGTCGGCTGAGCCTTCTTTGAACGGCTCGTCGTCGTCGCTCTCGACTAAAACGGTGATGGCCAGCCGCCGGGGAAAGTCGTGCTGGGCGATGGCCTGGCGCCAGCTTTGGTAGCGGCCGGCAGGGCTGTCAACGACTGCTGCCAGTCGGGGCTCGACGATGGCGGTAAACCAGCCGTGCGTCCTTCTGAAGCCTCGCTCGTCAGCGCCGCCGAACTCGGAGGTGCCGGTCTTGCAGGCCAGCTGGCCCTGACGGAGGCGCTCGGCAACCGACTCGGTCTCTGTCGTGGCGGTCGTGGTGGTCGTGGCGGAGGCGGCGGCCAAGTGTTGGTTGCGTTCAAAAAACGGGAAAGCCGTCCCGCCCAGAGAGCAGGCATCGATCATGCCGGCCAGCACTACGTTGAGGTGATCGAGCAGTAGGCCCACCTCTTGACAGCGCGGCGGCGCTCCCGCCACCAGCGTGGGCCGGCACTGGGTGCCGCCGTTAGCCAGCGTCTGGGTGAGCTGATTAACCTGGAGTGGCGTGACCAACACGTCGCCCTGGCCGATCCCGAAGTGGTAAGTGTTGCCCAGGAACCAGCGCTCCCCGACAGTGGTCTCTTTCCAGGCTGGGCTAGGGACCAGTCCGGCCGCCTCGCCGCTCAGCTCGATGCCGGTGGGCCGGCCAAAGCCCAGCAGTCGAGCGTTCTCGGCCAGCCGATCAGGCCCGATCCACTCGGCGGCCTTGTAGAAAAAAATGTCGTTACTGCGCGAGATAGCCCGCTGCAGCCCGATCTCGCCTTCGGTCCGGCCAAACTGGCTAAAGTACCAATTGCTGTACTCGAACTCGCCGACCCGGATCACGCCTTCGTCAAGTACGGTAGTGGTACTGTCCAGCCGGCCGGTCTCGAGCCCGGCCAGCGCCGTGACCAGCTTAAAAACAGAACCGGGCGGATAAAGACCGGCTAGCGCCCGGTTAAACATCGGCTCGGTCTCGTCTTGGAACACTTGGCTGAGCTGGTGGCGGGTGGCGGCGTCGGGCAAGTGCTGGTCAGGGTGGGTGAACAGCTCGGCGTTGAAACTGGGCTTGTTGACCAGCACCAGCACTTGACCGGTCCTGGCGTCGCTGATCACCACCGAGCCGCGCTGTTCGCCTAGCGCCTGGTAGGCCACTTCAGCCAAAAACCTGTCCAAGCTGGTAGCCAGGCCTTGACCGCTTTGGGCGGGCTGGACCTGGAAGAGCCGCAGCCGCTGGAGCAGGGCATCAATCTCCTGGGTCTGCCGGCCCTCTTGTCCCCTGAGTCGGGCGTCGTAGAGCTTCTCCAGGCCAAGTTTGCCGGTGGTGGAGCGAATGGTCAAGTTAGGATCTGTGTCGAGCTCCTCGGACGTGACCTGGCCGGTGTAGCCAATGACGTGGGCCAGCTCAGTAGCCAGCGCGTAGCGGCGAGCGTTAGTCTTGCGGACGGCGCCACTCTGGGTAGCCAGCCGCTCCAACGCCTGTTGGCGGTCCAGCGGCGTTAAGTCTGAATAGAGCGAGTCGGGCTGGTCCGCTAACCAGTACTGGCGCTGGTTCCAGGCCAGTGGCAGGCCGTAGCGATCGGTGATCACTCCCCGATTAGCGGTCAGCGGCAGTTGGTAGAGCCGGTTTGCCAAGGCTTGCTGCGCAAACTCACTGCCACGGAACACCTGAACGTCCCAGGCCCTCAGCCACAGCAAGCCAAACAAGCTGGTGAACAATGCCAGGACGGCCAGTAATCTCCAGGGCAGTTGCATTTTAGCGATGGTGGTACTTGGTAGCGACGAGGGCAAAGTTCATGGTCAAGAAGTTCAGGGTCAATATGGTTTTCGATTTCGATGTTGATGTGGATGTTGATTTCGGGCGCGGCGGCAGTGGGCCCACTCGGCTCACACCCATTTCAAGTAACGGCGCTGCCACCAAGCGGCGGTGCTTAGCCGGCTCCACAGCGCCAACCATATCAAGCCAACAGCCGCCACTACTATCTCTAGTGTGGACAGCCGCAGGCCGACCCAACTTCCCAGCCAAGCCGCGGCCAGCGCCGCGGCCAGCTGCAGCCTGATGGCCCGGCTTGGCCAACCACGGCTGCGCCGCCAGACCTCCAGACCAATCAGCAATCCCACCAGCCCCACGCTTAACGGCAGGTCATACGCCACCGCCAATACTACCCCCCAGCCCACCACTCCCGCTAACTGCTCCCAACCGCGACGCCGGTCCAGCCACCAGACCGCCAGGCCGGTACTAATCAGCGGCCAGCCCACCGCTTGCTCGACCGCGATCACCGCCGCCAAACCGAGCAGCTGGGCCAAGCCGCTCACCAAGGCCAGCTGAGAGCTGACGCCAAACATCGAGAGACTGAGTGCCGGAAGTTTTAGTGGTGAAGTTGTCATGGTTTTAGCGCCCCTGCAGTTCTCATTGCCTGGCACTCCCGCTCTCCGGACCGGTAACAACCACTTCTACCAACCGGGCAGTGGCAAATCCGACTGACTGGTCCACCACCAGGGTGGCTACCGGGTCTTCCGGCCGACTGATGTCGGCAGTGATTGTACCAATCAGCACGTCGCGGGGAATTCCGGGCTGACCGAGGGTTGTCACCCGCTGACCTATCTCTACCGACGCGTTTGGCAGTACTTCGGTCAGCAGTACTCGCCGGCCGTCGCCAACCACGATCCCTTCGGCGCCACCCTCTGTCACCGCTACCACTGGCTGGGCGGAGCCGTGGCTCAAGACGTTAAGTTGCGCCGACTCCGGTTCAACCGTAGTCACTACTCCCACTAACACTCCGGAAACCAGTACCATATTGCCCGGCTGAACCCCTTGGTTACTGCCGATGCCGATGCCGGGCTGGGACAGTGACACGATCGGACTGGTGACTCGTTGGGTGGGGCGGCCACCATCTCTGCCGCTGGTCCTGCCCTCAACCAGCGCTCGCAGTTGGTGGTTTTCGGCTCGCAAACCGGTCAGCTCGGCCTCCTGGGACTCCAGTTCGGCCAACTTAGACTCGAGCTGTTGGACCCGGTGGGCGGCTGAGTTAAGTTGACTGATGACCCGCCACGGCCAGCCGGCAGCTTGGACGGTGCTGACGGCGGCTTGGCCCAGTGGCAGCAGCCGACCACGACCCCAGTAATAGTAAGGCCGGGCCAGGTCCAAAAAGTCGATCGCCCCCATGATAGCCACCACCGCGCCGGCTACCAACCAATACTTTTGGGGCTGGTCGAGCTGCCACCAGTCAATGGGCAGAAGTTGCCGAAAATGGTTGGCATCGCGGCTGGTCGATTTTTTCATTTTTCTGTCGACTTTTCTGTCGACTTTTCTCTACCGTTATTTTTCGATATCTTTACGTCGTTCACTCGGTGTTGTTCACCCAGCCTCGGCCAGGAAACAGAGGCCGCTCACCAGGTCATGGCGGTGGCCAGGCGAGAGTGTCACCCGACAGTCCAGCTGCTGCTGGATAAACCCACCCCAGGCGCGAAACTGACCGCCACCGGTCACCACCAGGCCGCGTTCCAACCCGTCGGTCAGGTCTTTGGTCGATAACCGAGCGAACAACAGCTGGACGTCGTCGAACAGCTCGCGCATTAACACTTTCAGCGGTCCGACCAAGTCGGCGCCTTTGACGGTTACTGTCCGAGGCAGTGAAGTGGCCACATCCTTGCCGCGGACGGCTTGCTTGAACGTTACTTGGTCAGGCTCGAGAGCGTCCTGGTGCATCAGCCGCAAGGTCAGGTCGTGGGCCGTCTCCCAACTGACCTGGCAGTGGTACTGGTCGCGCAGTTGGGAGCGCACTTGGTCAATAAAGGTGGCAAAGCCCACCGGCACCGTTTGGCTGGTGAGCTCAGGCCCGGTCAGGAACACCACCTCGCTCTTCTCAGCACCGATATCGGTAATCCAACCTGCTTGCTTCGTCTCTGGGTGGGCTGTGATGGCCGCGGCCAGCACCCGGTCAGCGCTGATCAGCCGCCACTGGCCAATCCCCAGCCGATGCAGTACGTCGATCATCACCACTTGCTCGAGTTGGGTAGCGGCCGCCGGCACCGCGCAGTAGCCGTTCACTCCCCGCCAAGACCTGACGCGCTGGCTAGTCAGCACTTCGTCGAACACCGACTCCAGCAACTGCCCGGCGCCCTCAGGATCGGCTACTACTCCCCGGCGGATCGGTCGCAGTCGTTCCAGCTGCCGGCCCGGTTGGGTCAGTTCCTCGGCGTGGTCCCCCACTCTCAGCACGGCCCGACTTTGGCGGTGCCTGACCAAGCAGGCAGCCTGGTCGTACACCAGTCGACTTTGTACTCCCACTCGCACTCGAGTCGAGCCGGCATCGAGGCAAACTGTTGGCCGGCGCCACCAAGGCACCAGCCGAGTGAGCGGGTTATTCATAGTGACGCCAGCATACCAGATCTAGCGCAGGTAGCGGCGATTACGTCAGGATGTTGTTGAACTTGAGGGAAGTAACTAGGTCGGGATGCCGTTGAGCTTGGCGGCGGCGCTTTGCCAGCGCTGTTGACTGCTCAATTCTTTGGCTTCGTTAACAGCCGCCAGTGCTTCTGCCTGGCCAGCGTGGAACTCTTCCATACCCTTGATCCTCTCGCGGAACATCGCTTCCTTGAGCTCGAGTGCTTTCTCGAGCATGATCTGCTCTAAGTTGGGAATCAGCCCATCAAGGAACTCGATAATCTCTTCCTGGCGCTGATCGTCGCGCGGCCCAGGCTTGTCCATAATCTGTCGAAACTGCTCGTGTTCCTGGTCAGTCAGCAACAACGCCACGTCCTTCTCCAAAAAATCCTCCCAAATGACCTGCTGGAGCTCGTCAAGGAATGTCTCCTTCTCCTGGTCAGTACCGTCGCTGACGCCCAGTAGATCAAAAATGTTTTGCTGTTCGAGCGACTCCGTAGACTGTGGATCGGTTGGCGGAGGTGGTGGAGGTGGCTCGGCCGGTTGGGTTGGTGGCGGTGGTGGAGACTCTGCTGGCTGAACATCAGCGGGCTCGGCCGGTGGTTCAGTGGCTGTTTGAAGTTCGGCAGGCTGAGGTCCTAAAGGTTGCTCTTGGGGTTGCTCTTGGGGCGACCGGTCATCAAATGATCCAACTGCCAGTGGTCGTTCTGTCGCGGACCGTTCTTCTGCAGGCTGCTCTTCCGCGGACGGTCCTTCCCTAGGTTGCTCTGCCACGGGTTGTCCTTCAAATGGCTGAACTGAAAATGGTTGGTCAGTGGCAGGCAAACCGGTTGGCTGGTCAGTCTCTTGGCCATGCTGTGTCGGGCTGGGCGGTGACGGGCTGGCGGGCGGGCTGTCCGACGGCTGGCTGGGTTGTGACGGGCTGGGCGGCGGCTGATAAGTGTCGACGTAAGAACTTCCACCACTTTGAGGTTGGGTATCGCCAGATTGGGCGGCGCGCGCACCAACATCGTCAGGCTGTCCAAAATCGTCAGGCGGCAAAGTATTCGACATCTGCTTTTCTCCGCTTAGCTATTCTTTCTTCTACCGATTTATCAATGATAGCATTGTACTGGCCGTTTCCCATCTCAGGAACACGAAAATGAGGCGAAGGTCACTATGTTCAGTTTAGTATCAGGAGTATCAGGCGCTCGCCACCAACTCGCTACCAACTCGCCCCAAAAAGGTGGTCAGTCTGGCCGTCATCCTTGGTATGTCATCCTTGGTATACTGTGGCGTTCCCTGATGGCAAAAAAAGCTCGAAAAGTCACCGCGTCCGCCGCCAATTTCACCCCCACTCCCTGGGGAGAACGACTCCAGCGGGCAGTCGTCGTCAGCTTTCACCTGATGGTGTTCACGGTGCCGTTCGCCTTCACCTGGTTTAACGACGAACTCTTCGAGTTCAACAAAATGGTGCTGGTGTACGGCTTCACCGTCCTGATTGGCGGGCTGTGGGCGTTGCGGAGCATCGCTGAGCGGCGCTTCATCTGGCGAGGCCACTGGTTGTTCCTGCCGCTCCTGCTGTTCCTGCTCACCCAGGCCGTCTCGACAGTGCTGTCGATCCATCCCCATACCTCGCTGTTCGGCTACTACTCGAGGTTTCACGGCGGCTTGATGTCGAGCCTCAGCTACAGCCTGCTGATGGCGGCGCTGGTCAGCAACTTCAATCGTCGCCACCTCAAGCCCCTGCTGGTCACCGGCTTGATTGCCGCCAGCGGGGCGGCCCTGTTCGCCATCCCCGAGAAGTTCGGCCACGCTGTCAGCTGTCTCTTTATTTCCGGCAGTTTTACCACCGATTGCTGGAGCGAGATGACCAATCCCCGCTTCCGGATCTTCGGCACTTTCGGTCAACCCAACTGGCTAGCCGCCTACCTAGTCACTCTCCTGCCGGTAGCGGCGGCGCTAGCCGGTTCGCTGGGAGTTTCGCTGGGCAGCCGGCGTTTGCCTCTTGACAAGCCCACCGCTACCCAAGCCATCGCAGTCACCGCCCTGGGGCTGATGACCATCGCCCTGCTGTTGACCGAGTCGCGTTCCGGACTGCTGGGCCTGGCGGCAGGCATGGCGGTCTGGGCGGGGCTGGTGGCCGTCATCACCAAAAAGCGATGGCAGCAAACCTGGCGGCTGGTGGCGCCGGCCGGACTGATGATGGCGGTGCTGATAGCCTTGCTGGGATCGCCGTTTAATCGCAGCCTGCCGGCGCTGGTCGGCCTAACCTCAAGCGGCTCCTCCCCTACTGCTGAGGCCGAGACTGCCCCTCAGCCCCTTAACCGGCTGGAACTGGGCGGTACCGACTCGGGCGAGATCCGCAGGATCGTCTGGAGCGGCGCCCTTGATGTCTGGAAACGCTACCCGCTGTTTGGCTCCGGAGTCGAGACGTTCGCCTACAGCTACTACCGCGACCGGCCGGTGGAACACAACTTGGTGTCGGAGTGGAACTTTCTGTACAACAAAGCGCACAACGAGCTCCTCAACTTGATGGCCACTACCGGCACGGTCGGTACGGCCGCCTACTTGGGGCTACTGACCGGCTTCGGCTGGCTGGGCTGGCGGCTGGTGACCGGTCGCGGCAAGCGGGCTGGCGGGCAGCTGGCCGAGGCCGACCGCTGGCTGGTGGCGGCTCTGCTGGGCGGAGTAGCGGCCTTGAGCGTGAGTAACTTTTTCGGGTTCTCGACGGTGACGGTCAGCCTGCTGATGTTCCTCTACTTCGGGATGCTGGCAGTCTGGGCGCTGGGCGACCACCCGCTCAACGCCGGCCTGGCAGAGGAGCGCTCCGTCGTCGTCGCTTCTCGGGGCGGCTCCTGGCGGCAAGTTATGTTCAGCTTGATAACAGTGTTGATCATGGCGGCGCTTTGGCAGCGGCTGGTGACGTTCTGGACGGCCGACCGAGTGTACGCTCAAGCCAAGGCCCAACTACGACTGGGGGCAGTGGAGGCATCCCTGACCTCGTTCGCGATTGCCATCGACAGCTCTCCCCAAGAAGCGCTGTACTACGACCGGCTGGCCAGCGCTCTGGCCGGCTTCGCTAAGGCATTAGCTGAGCAGAACCAGGCCAGCTCGGCCGCCGAGGTTGCCCGCTTCGCTGTTGAGAACAGCAACACCGCCCTGGAACTCAACCCGGCCCACCTCAACTTCTATAAATCACGGGCCGACGTCTTTCTTAACCTGGCGGCGGTCGATCCCCAGTTTGCTCAGCAGGCGGTGACCACCCTCCAGACTGCCCGTCAACTCTCGCCCACCGATCCCACTCTGCCCTTCAACCTGGGCTTGGCGTACCTCCGGCAGGACCAACTTGATCAAGGCATCGCTCAACTGGAGCTGGCAGTCGAGCTGAAGAGCGACTACGAAGCCGCTCGGGTTCAACTGGGCCAGGCTTACGAGGCCCGGGCCGCGGCCGGCCGGCCTGACGACGGAGGGTCAGACGACGATCGCCGCCGCGCCCTCGAGCAGTATCGCTACATCTTAGAAAACCTCAAGAGCGACCATCAGCTGGCCCAACAGCGGGCGGCGTCGCTGAGCGGTACAATAGGCCCCTAGATCACCATGGCCAGTTCTCTGCGGATCGTCACCGCCCCTCACCCCAGCCTGCGCCGACCCGCCAAACCGGTCGAGCGGGCCGACGCCAAACTGCGCCGGCTGGTGGACGGGCTGGCCGACACCCTGGCGCGCCAGCGCCAGCCCCGGGGGGTTGGCCTGGCCGGGCCGCAGGTCAATCAAGGTTGGCGGCTGTTTGCTACTCAACTGCCGGCCGGCACCGACCGCGAGCTCGAGGAGTTGGAGGCCGCCGCCCACCGAACCGTCACCACCGTTTACCTCAACCCGCGAATCAAGGCTCACTCCAGCCACCTCACTTTCGGCCCCCGCCCGGACGAGCCGCGTTACGAAGGCTGTCTGTCTGTTCCTAAGCTGTACGGGCCGGTGCCGCGCTGGAGCTGGATCGAGCTAGAGTACCAGCAGCTGGAGACAGACCGGCTGGTCAACCGGAGCCAGCGCGCCGAGGACTTCCGGGCCCGCGTTCTCCAACACGAGCTTGACCACCTGGACGGGGTGCTGTTTACCGACTACAGCCTCGAGCACGACCTACCGGTGTTCCAGCTCAACCCCGAGACCGACCAGCTCGAGGAGTTAGTCGATCGGAGCATCCTCGAGGTACTGTAGTGATGACTATCGTTTTCGCCGGTTCATTTCAGCACTACTCTCGGTTGATACTCCAGGCGCTGCTGGAACAGCCTCGCCTGGAAGTGGTGGGAGTGATCACCACTCCTCCTCGGCCGGCCGGCCGCCGTCAACAGCTGACGGCCACTCCGGTCCACCGGCTGGCCGAACAGAACGAGGTAGCCGTCTACACCCCAGAGGCGGTGGACGCGGCGGCGCTGGCGTCCAGCCCATTACCTGTCAGCGATATTCTGCTGGCGGCCGGATACGGCCGCCTTTTTTCACCAGGTTGGTTAGAGTGGCCGCGGCGCGGCGCCCTCAATCTTCACTTCAGCCTGCTACCGGCCTACCGGGGCGCCAACCCGGCCGAGTGGGCCTTGCTGGCCGGCCAGTCCCAAACCGGCGTCACTCTGATCGAGATGGCGCCGCGCTTCGACACCGGCCGCGTCCTGTCACAGTCCCGGCTGAGTGTAGCCGCCACCGACACCCGGCAATCGCTCTACGAGCGGCTCTACCAGCTGGCCGCTCGGCAAGTGATCGCCGACCTGCCGCGCTACTTGGCCGGCCAGCTGTCCCCCCGACCTCAGCCGGCCGGCTCCCCCACTCCGTACGCCCGCCGCTTCCAGCGCTCGGACGGCCGGGTAACTTGGACCGGCCTGCAGATGGCCATGGCCGGCCGGCCGCTGCCGGCCGGCGCCGTCAGCCCCTCACTGGCTGAAGCGCTCGCCGAGGATTTGTCGGCGGTGGGACTGGAGCGCGCTATCCGGGCGCTGGCCGGCCAGTCCCAAACCAGCCATAAGCGCGGGCGGCTAAAACTGCTGACGGCCCATCTCAGCGGCCCCCGACTGGTCCTCGACGAAGTTCAACTGGAGGGCCGGCGGCCCGTTCGCTGGGCTGAGTTCAGCAAGGCAATTTTGACAGAACTTTAGAACAACCCCCGCTAAAAAAATGTCCTCAAAAAATTCGATATCTTAAAAATCAGGTTTTCAAATCGTGGGCCAAAAAGGCACACTAAAGGCACACTTTCGGCACACTAAAGACTGGCCCCAAAAAAAGCATAACTAGACTTTTTCGTAACTAAACTTTTGGTCTTAATTGTCCTAAAAAAACAGGGTATACTACATCAATAGTGGTACTATGCGATCAAAGCTGACTCGCCAGCACGTCATCCTGCCAGAAAGTCTGGTCGAGGAGGTTCGGCAACTGGTGGCCGCCGGCCACTTCTCGTCGATAAGTGATGTTGTCCGGCACGCCCTGCGCAACCTCGAGCGACCTTCAACTGAGGTCGCCACCACCACACAGGAGCCGGCGACGGAGTCAGAACCGCCGGCCAAAACCCCGCAACAAATCGCTGTAGAGCAGCAAGCAGAACTGGAAAGGCAATACCTGGAGGCGCGGCTGGCGGAAAAATATCCGATCCTGGCCCAGTTCGCCGAGGCTGATCCTACGCTCTGGGACCGGCTGCTGGAGTATGATCGCGCGGTTGAAGACGCCAGTGAGTGGTAATACCCTCTTTTTTGAGCTGGCGCAGGACTTTGGTCGGCACGCGTAGCCGCTGCTTGGTGCCATCGACCATGATGGTGACGGTGTGGAGGTTGTACTTGAAGCGTCGCTTGGTCCGGTTCTTGGCGTGAGAGACGTTGTGGCCTACGTGGGAGCTGCGCGGGTACTTGACGGCGAATTTCGGCATGGGGCTGTATTTTACCACGCTGTGGGCCGGTGCCACCGATGAAAGAGAGATTAGCTAATCTGATTAAGCATTTCTAAGTATTCGTTGTGACTTATTCCAAGTGTTCTTAAATTATTTCTAATAACAAAAACAGGTAGTTCCTTGTACTTTGGTAAAACAATTGGACGATTTAAATCTGCTCTCCAGTAAACGCGATGACTGCCCCTTTGCTTTTTTAAAACGCATCCAACATGTAATAAAAATTTTTCAAATGTCTGCCATTTTACCCGAGAAATCTTAGGCATATGCTCGGTTGGCAACTAAAATAGACATTAAGTCATGACTTACTACTGTTGGTGGGAAAAAACTTTCTTCATTCTTTTGCCAACCAAGTTCCAGTAAAGCCTCTTCAGTTGTTCCCTTCTCCATTATTTCTTCGAAAAACAATTGGGATGCTTCTCCAAACATCTTTTGAGCCTCTTCGAAAGTATCTCCAACCGTAGAAATATCAATGGCAGGAGAATAGGCGACAAAGCTATCTCCTTCTTTAATAATAGATACTGGAATCATGTATTCGACCTGAGGCATGTAAGTAATTGTACCCTTTTTGTCAATATGCTCAGTCGAGAGAAACTCAATAAAAACAGCACCCGAACAGCACGCTTTTTCGCCAACCCTCAACTTTACAACTTAGAGCTGACGCAGAAATTGGTGCCGCCGCCGCTGGCAAAGTTGCAAGCGCCGGTAGAAGTATTGACACCGGTAGCATTGCCGTCAGTGCTCGTTCCCTGAGGTTCAAGCACCGCGCAGACGCAGAAGTTGGTAGTAAAACATGCCATCGGGTACACCCCGTTTGTGGTCGGGTCCTGGGCTATCTCGCTTTCCCGTTCGTGGCCAATCTGATCGTGGATCATGCCCATACAACCTTGGTATCCTTCGCCGGACACTCGTGAGTAGCCGCCGTTGGCTAGGTTGTACTGCTCAAATGCCTTGGCCAGGCCCTGGACATCGGCACGCCGCTTGACGTTGCGGGCGGCCTGCTGGGCTGAGCTGAAAGCGGTGATGCCGATCGCCACTAGGATAGCGATAATGGCAATGACTACCAACAGCTCAATCAAAGTAAAACCTGTTGATTTTGGTAAACGCGGCAGCGGCCGCGGCAGCGGGTATGGCCGTTGTTTTTTCTTCACCAACCAGAGCGTACCACGTTTACAAAACCGCACGCAAGGCGACTGCGGTCGGCCGGTGCCGCCGAGCCGACACCTGCCGAGACGCCATCACGGTATAATGACGTCCATGCTGGCTTTGTTGAGCGCCAATCCAATCGCTTTTGCTATTATTTTCCCGGGACTGCTGTTGTCGATCGCCTTTCACGAGTTCGCTCATGCCTGGGCGGCCGACAAGCTGGGCGATCCCACCCCCCGCTACCAGGGACGCGTCACCCTCAATCCGCTGTCGCACCTGGACCCGCTGGGAACGCTGGCCATCTTCCTGACTAACTTTGGCTGGGGGCGGCCTGTCCAGTTTGACCCGTACAACCTCAAGGAGCCGGTCCGCGACACGGCGCTGATTGCTCTGGCCGGGCCGATGACCAACGTGGCGCTGGCTATCGGCTTGAGCCTGATGATCAACTTCAACGTCATTCCCTGGCTAAGCGGCGGGCTGTTCCAGCTGCTGCTGATCAACATCGTGCTGGCGGTGTTTAACCTGGTGCCCGTCTACCCGCTCGATGGCAGTAAGATCCTGCTGGCGCTGCTGCCGGCTGGGACCGCCCTCGAGTACGAGCGCTTCATGTCGCGTTACGGGATTTTAGTGCTGATCCTGCTCATCCTGCCGTTGGGCGGGCGCTCGCCCGTGGCCAGTTTGATCCTGCCAGTGGTCAACTTGATCGTCGGTTTACTGGTGGTGTAGCCGAGCGATCAGCTCCGGCAGTTCGGCCAGAGTGGTGATAACCGGTACGGCCGGTTGCTCGGCGGTCGGCGCTCCTCCCCCGCGCGAGCGGTCGATCAGCACTGGCTGGACGCGGCCTGACCTGGCCAGGGTGGTGACTACTGAGCGCTTATCGTCGACTATCAGCACTCCCGGAGGCAGCTGGGCCACCACTTCCGGTCTCAACTTGCGCATTTCAATAAAGATCAGATCAGGCTGCAGCCAGTCCATCACCCCTAAGCTCTCCAGCTTGAACTGCTGCCAGTCTTGGCGGACACCCTCGGAGTAAATGCCGAGCCGGGTCGAACCGGCCAGCTGGTCCATAGCCGGCAGGACGTCTTCAAAGCGGCAACGCTCGACATTGTCGGGCACAAAGACCACTTCCCGGAGGCGGTCCAGCTCGATCTGGTAGATGGTGGCCAGGTGGGCGAGCAGTTCCAGGGGATGAAAGTCTGAGGGACTGCTTAGTCGGTCAAAGTAGAGCCGGGCGGAGTCATCGAGCTCGCCGAGGGAGATATCGAGCAAGCCGGACAGTAGCGGCCAGAGGACTTGCCGGAAAAACCGGCCGGTGTCGAGCAAGGTGTCGTCGATGTCGAACAGGACGGGCGGGGCTGGGTCGGCGGCCATGGTTGATTAGAGTTGTTCTTGAGTGGGACCAGGCGTCACTTCAGACCCCGACGAGTTGAGAAGTTCAGTCAAGTGCCGTGATTATAGCACCGCTTCCCGGCGACTGTTGGCACTAGCGGTCGTCGCCATACTGTTCCTGGAAAACCCGCTCCTTTGTCTTCTCCAGTTCAGCCATCATGTCTTCTTCGCTGATGCAGAGGCGCTTAGCTTCGTCGCTGAAAGCTTTGTTGATCTGAGCAAAGCGCTTTAGGCGCCGCTCACGATCTTGTCGCTCTCGCATCAGTTCCTCGTAGTCAGTAATCGAGATGAGAGCGGCCAGCGCTAGGCCATCTTTCTCGACAATGAAGTGTTCTTTACCCGTATGGGTTCGCCGAATGATGTCGCCAAAGTGCCGCCGGACAACAATATGGTATCTTCAATTAGTAGAAAAGTTACTCTCAGATCTCCTTCAATCCAAATTGCATATTCTTTAGACCCGTTTCCTTTGAGTTTATGAGTCTTGGGTGAAGGATGCTGGATATTTGAAACAAGTAATTTAAGCTGTTTCCCAACTTTTTGCTTTAGAGACGAGTTCTTACTCAGTCTTTTTTTTAACCTCTTTTTGAAATGATCAGAATAAACCAACTTCATAGATCAGCCAGAAATTCATCAATATCTTTAATCTCTGTAGTTTTGCCCTTTCGGTGTTCCTCCAGAGCCTGGAGAGCAGTTTCCTCTGTTTGAACACTCATCCTAAAGACAGGCATATCCATGTCTCGCATCACGACGAGATCAGTTTGACCTTCCCCTAGGGAGTAATTTCTTTGGGGGTGTTTTTTTTGGCGACGCTTTCCGTGGGCCATTAGTGGGCCGAAAGTGGGCCGTTTTGGCCCACTCGCTTAAAGTGAGTTTTTTAGATGTGCCAAGAAAGTAAAATAATGCCAACTGGAAAGAAAAGTCAGGTACTAATCACTACTACTCTATCGACTGTATTCGCGGTCGCTCGCCGGCAACGCGCGTCGCACCAGCCGGCTACACCTGGAAGTTTCGGAGGGTAATCACCAAAAAGAACACAAAAAAGCCAAAGGCGGTGGCCATGGCCAGCTTGCGGAAAGTGCCGGGCTGGTACTCTGGTTTGAGGCGGCGGGTGTTGAGCCAGTACAGCAGAGGGAAGGCCGTCATCATGGCGGCGGCGTTGAGGACGGCGGTCAGCGTCAGCAGGAAGCGCGGTTCCTGGAAGCCCAGCAGTAAAATGACGATCCCCAGGCTGATCTGGCCCCACAGAGCGGCGTAAAACCACAGCGAGGCGTTGACCTGCCGGCGCTGGCCGGGCCGGTAGAACATCAGCAGAACGTTTTCGGAAATGATCCGCGAGGCCGACTCGAGGACGCCCACTTGCGTCGAGAACAGCATCAAGGCGGCTACCAGCAGAAAGAGGGTGCCTAAGAAAGGAGTGGTGCGCTGACCGATGACCGTCCCTTCGACGAACAGGAAGGACAGGCCCTGCTCCAGGCCCTGGCCGAAGACGGTGACCTTGGCCAGGATAGCCAGCACCACGATGGTAATGAAGCCCAACAACCAGAACACCAAAAAGTGTTCAAGATTGACCAGCCGCCACCACTGCCGCCAACGCCGCCGGTTGTGGGCGGTCTGGGCGAAGGTCTTCCCCTCGAGATGAGCGGCCTGGCCGCCGCCGCGGAAAATCGAGGTGATTTTGTCCATGTAGCGGCCCATGCCTAAACCTTTCTCGCGGATGTAGTACGACTGGGCCAGGTTGAGATTGCCGCCGGCGCCGGCGAAAGCAAAAGCGCCCAGAAAAGCCGCCAGCGCCAGGCCCTCGGGAAAAAACCAGTAGCCGTCGCCGCGGCCGATCAGTCCCCACCCCAACTCGATCCAGTCCGCTTTGGTGGTCAGCCAAGCAGTCAGTACCAGTATTAGCGGCAGGCCGGTGAAAATGATAGTCCGCTGGAACAGCTCCATGGTCCGGTACAGAGAGCGGCCGGCGCTGATCAACAAGCCGGTGAGCAACAGCAGGCCGATGGCCACCAGCCGCTCAGACAGGGCCGGTAGAAAGCCGGTCAGGATCTGCGACGCCGCCGACGAGAAGCCCGGCAGTGACCAGGGAATGAAAGTCGAGATGACGTACCAAACAGGGATAAAGGCGCTTAGCCGCCGGAAGCCCACGAAAACGCTCTCTCCCCAAGCCAGGCTGTAGCGCATGGTCTCGGTGTTGAGAAAGTACTGGAAGCTGATGCCCAGCAAGGCGCCCCACAGCAGGCCAAGTCCGTAGTTAGCGGCCAAAAACGGCCATAAAATCAGCTCGCCGCTACCCAGCGCCAGCCCCAACAAAATGAACGACGGACCGATGGTCCGCCACAAGCTGGGCGGGGGCGGCAAGTTGTGGGAACGCCGGTTGCTGCCGGAGCGGGGGCGGAGTGAGCTTTGGCGGGCAGAGTGGTGGTGGACGGAGCGGCGGAGACGGGCAGGCACGGCAGACATAGGATGAAATGGGCAAACGCGGGATGGGCGCCTACCTACTATACGGCTTGAGGGCCTACGGCAGCAAGCGGACGGCGACGGCCAGGGAGCGGGCGGGTGATGGAGGTGGCGGAGGAAGAAGTGAAAGTGATGGTAAAGTAGATTTTATATGTCGAAAGGTTAACAATAGTAACAAAATGTTGTTTAGTGATTTTTACAACATTAAAATGAGAGTTAAAGGTAGTTTTGTACATCAGATTTTGGTGATTGATCAGTTAGATATAGTAAAGTCGATAGAGTACTAGCCCCCGACTTTCGCGAATTAGTAACCACTTAATTTGCTGACTGTCCCCTAGGGAATAATTTCTTTGAATAATTTCTTTGGGGGGTTTTTTTGGCCCACGCGCTTAAGTGAGTTTTTTTAGATATGCCAAAAAAATATTGCCAAAGGTTACTAGAGATCTCTTGAGAACGAGGCCGCCAACCGGCCATTTTGGTCTAAACTTTACCGGTCACGGGGTGTTTTGGTGGCGCGGCGCGGCGCACGGCGGCCCTTCTTAGCCACCCTCGTCAACTGGCGCCTGGAGGCTTTCGTCTTCGTCGGCGGTGTCATCAACCACCGGCGGGACGCCTTCCAGATCGACCTGTTGGTCGTCGGGTTCAATACCGGTGTCATCCACTACCTGAGGCAGCAGAGCGTCTGAGCCTTCAGCCGGTTGACCGAGCTGGGGCTGGCCTGGTTGGCCAGTCGCGCCACCCGCCTCAGCAGCCGCGGCCTGTTGGGCCTGGAGCTGGGCTAGCTGGGCCTCGACCGCGTCGAGCTCGTCCCGCGCCCGGGTGTAGTCGTCGGTGGACGGATCCAACAGATCCAGCACGGCGATGTACTGGGCCCGAGCCGCCGTCAAGTTCTGAAGCTGGGTCAGACCGTTGGCAAAGTTATAGCGGGCCACCGCCAGGTCAGGCTTGAGCTCGACCGCTTGGCGGTAGAAACCGGTGGCGTCGGCTACCTGCTGGAGCTGGAACAACAGGTTGCCCAGCCTCAGCCGGACAATCGGGTCTTGGGGAGAGGTCCGAATAGCTTGTAGATAGGCGTTGACGGCCTGCTGGTCGGCCCCGTCAGCCGTACCGATCAAGGCGGTGAAGACGTTGGCTACCGTCCGCCAGTTTTGGGTGTTGGCCGGATTGAGAGTCACCGCGGCCTGGCTCTCGCGAATGGCCTGCTGAACCAGCTGGCGGAACTGCTGCTGAGCCCGGTCGCTGATCTGGACCTGGGCCGGTTGGCCGTCGGCATCAGCTTGGGTGCCCTCGCCACCGGCGGCGGCTTCAGCCTGAGCCTGTTGGGCGGCCTGCTGAATGGTGGCCCGTGCCAGATTGATGTTGATCTGGGCGTACCGAGCGCGGACGTCGTCGCGGAACGGATTTAACTGAATGGAGCGCTGGAGCAGGGTGTAGGCGTCAGCAACCTGACCGGCCTGACCCTGTTGGGTGGAGCGCAGCAGCAGGTACTCGGCCGCCACTCCCCTGGCGGAAACAAAAGCGGTGTAGGCGGCGCCGATCAGCATCAGTAGCGCCAGTACCGGCAGGACCCAGGTACCTTGTTTGGTGGGATTGAGCTGGAAGTTGCGGTTAAAGGTAGGCAGGGCAAAACCGCTGAACTCAAACATCGGCAGACGGTGGCGCTCACCAGCTATCCAGATAGCCAGCAGTAAACCCTGCCAGCCGGCAATGACCAGGCTGGGCGGAAAGACCAGCCCCAACCCGAACGAGGCCAACAGCATGTAGTGAATTGGCTTGGTCTCGTTGCTAACCTTGCCGGTCTGGCGGGCCAAAGCGTAGAGAATGCCCAGCCAACCAACCGCGGTGACCAGTCCGCTACCGATCGACAAAGTGAACGGGGTGTTGCCCACCTTGCGAAACGAAACGTTCCAAGTGTCAGTTAAGTTCAGGATACGCGGTTTGAACAGGTTGTAGGCGCTGGTGACGTTTTCCGGCCCTACACCCAGGATGGCCTGGCGCGGAAACTTGATCGTGTCGATGGCGATTGACCAAGCGGAAGCCAGCGGCACCCGCGGTTCCGCTCCGGGTTGGCCAGGGGTGATAGCCCAGGCGAACAAGGCGGCGCCGACGATGACAGTCACTAGGCCGACGATGGCGAGCGGCTTAAAGCGGCGATAAAGCTGGAAGTATGCCACCAGGCCGGCAAGCACTGTCACCATCAGCTGAAGATCGATGCTGGCCGCGCCGGTGACCGAGAACGCTAGGGTGTTGGATAAAGTGACGCCCATGATCTGCGAGAACAGGCCGCTCAAGCCGAAACCGACAAACTGGAGAATACCGGCCAGCGCTACCACCACGGCAGAGGCGGTGGCCGCCACCAGGGCATGGCGGGCCAACCGGCCGCCTTCGATCATCGAGCCGCCAAACCAAGCTATTAGCCCGGAGAAAAAGAAGACGCCGCCCATCCCCAGGAAGTTGATTAAGGGAAAGTTGGTGGTCAAGACGCTGGCGGCCAGTGATCCGCCCGTGAACAGCAGTAACGGCACGGCAAGCGGCCCAAACGTCAGCCTTAAACTGCGCTTCCTAAAGATGCTCAAGGCAAAGGCGGTCAACACTACTGTACCCAGCAGCAGCATCAAGTAAGTCTTGGAGAACAGCACGAACTGTTCGGCCAGTGGCAGTAATAGTATAGGCAGAAGAAAGATGCCGGCCAGGACAATTTTGCCAACGGTGGAACTGGGTAGAGTGGCGGCGGGCGGGCGGGCATCGGCTGATTGGGCTTTGGGGCGGCGCAGAGATAATTGCATACGGTGATTAAAGCGGGTGGACGACACATTGTAAAGGCGAAACTGGGGCGAATAAAGCTAGGTAATTTCCCTGTTTTTATCCTCTAGGAGGCTAAAACCCGAAAGTTACCCATAGGGAGTAATTTCTTTTGGGGGTGTTTTTTTGGCGCGCATTTTCAGTGTGTCATTAGTGGGCCATTAGTGGGCCGAAAGTGGGCCGTTTTGGCCCACTCGCTAAAGTGAGTTTTTTTAGATGTGCCAAGAAAAAAATGCCATCGCCAACTGGAAAAACATCTTTAGTGACCACCAGCACGAAAGTCAAGATCAGGTGACGAGCGTTTACCTGACGGCTACTTCCCCGTCGGCTGTGTCCTGACTAGGCTGAGCGGAGCCGGAAGCCGGTTGGCTGGGCTGGGTGCTGGACTCAGAGCCTGGCTGTGACTGGGTGCTGGAGCTGCCGGCGGCGGGAGCGGGCGAGGCGGCGGGCTGGGCGGAGCCAGTGGCCGGGACGGGCTGGGCGGCGGGCTGGGCTGGGTGCTGACCGGCGGGCTGGGTGCTTGGCTCAGGGCTTGGCTGAACCGATGGATCCGAGGACGGTGAGCCCGACGCCGGTTCCGTCTCCACTTCTTCCCGGCGCTCCAGCACCTCAACGGTGGGACCGTCGCTGTCGTCGCGCAGGACCGCCAGCCACTGGATAATGATGTCCTTGAGCTGGGGCTGGGTCAAGGAGATGATAAAGCTGTCAGCCTCGACATCGTCTAAGGAGAAACCGCCCTCGATCTGCTGGTTGGAGCTTAGGTAAACCTGAGGAATAGCATCGAATGGAGACTCGAAGCTGACCTTAACTTTGACGGCGTCGCCTGGGATAGTCACACTGCCGGCGGTGTCGCTGTTGACGGTGATGTTGCCGCTGAAAGAGACGTCAGCCAGGAAGCTGGCGGTGCTTTGGAAAGTGGCCCGGGCCGAGAAAATGATCTCGGCAATAAATTTCCAGATGCCGTCCCGGCGCTCTACGTCACCGGCCAGCTCGGCTTTGGTCAAGTACTCTACCAGGATGTCCCCCAGCTCGTCGCGCTGGAGGGCGGCGCCAGCCAGCTCAGCGATGCTGGCCGCCAGGCCCTGATCAATGGTGGTGACGCGCGCGTCGAGCGCCTGGATGCCCACCAGCGCCACCCCGGCCGGATCGATGGTCGAGATGCTGGTGTCGGAACCGCCCAGGCCAAAGGCCGCGTAGAAGTCCTGGGCGGTCGGCCCCAGGTGGAGAATGTCGTCACCCTCGGCAAGGTAGTTCCACTGGTTGATGTCGAGGTCGTTGATCTTGCCCAGTACCGCCTCTTTGTCAACCGCCACGAAGTTCTCCTTGAGGTTGGCGTCGGAAACGTTGGTCCACACCCCGCCGTCCGACAGGTAGGCGCCGGGGGCGGTGTCGATCAGCCGGCCGCTGTCGGTGGCCGGCGCGGCCACCCCCACCCCGATCCGATCGGCGCTGAGACGCTGAGTAGTTAGCTGGGTAGCCAGACCTGCCAAGGCGGCGCTGTGCGACGCAAGCTGGGCGCTGTGGCTGGCCACGTCCACCTCCAGAACGTCCAGCCGGCCGGACAGAGTGGCCACCTGGCTGGTCAAGTCATCAACCTGGACGGTCAGCCCATCGATAGCGCTGGTGTTGGCCAGGGCAGTCACCTCTAGCTGGTCGATCCGCGCCTGGTTCTCCACTGCTAAGTTGATGTTGGGGTCGTACCAACTGGGGTTGATGAACACCATCACTTCCCCACCGCCGGAGCCGGGTGTCCAGGAACCCAGCGCCTGGCCGATCACTCTGCCGCCTTGGGTGGCTTTCATGCCCCGGCCCGGATCGGCCGAGGAGGTGATCAAGTCGCCCGGGCTAATGGCTTCAGAGTCAGGACTGATCTTGACCGGTACCCGGCCGGCCAGCGCCACCGGCTTGGGGTTGTCACCGTCGGCTACCGTGTTGTGCCCCACCGATGAAAAGTCGTTGTAGTTGCGAGAAGTGACACCCAGAATGGTGGGCTGGTAGGCGGCAGAAGAACGGGCCAGCTTGGAGACGGTCCGCTGTTGGGCCGGCTGAGGGTTGCCGTCGCTGTCGGTCTCGACGTAATCTACGGTGACTTGCTCGCCGCTGATCTGGACGATCTCGCCAAACTCAACGTCTGCTTTGGTGGGGTAGATCTCGGCATAATCCGCAACAGGCGTGCCCGAGCAGTCGGTGATGTCTGATCCGCCCGCATTATCCCAGCAAAGGGCCGCGGTGCCCACCGAGGCAAAGTTTTGTACGAACAAGTTGCCCACTTCATCTACTTTAAGCAGGCTGGCCCCCGCGCTGTTTGCGACAATGAACGTCTCTCCCGTGCTATCGTTGTCCGAATCTATGACGATTTTGGCGTTCTTGAAATAATTATGTGTCACCGTGCCCTCGCTTTGGTAATTAAATGTTGTTGAGTGCAGATCAAAAGTGATGGCCCCGCCGCTTGCCACGTCAAAGCTTAGCCCGGCGTTACTGGTGAACGCCAAATCCCCACCCACATCATCGATGGTGTGGGCCACGTTGTCGATGGTGGTGATCCGGCCGGAGGAGTCAATCTGGAAAGTGCTGGCGCCTACCGCCAGACCACCGGTTAAGTTAACCTGGCCGACTGTAAAGTCGATGGCGTCTGAGCGGAAAGTGATGGTCGGGTCAATCGCTCCCGAGTTAAAAGTCTGAGTGAAGGCAGAGCCACTTCCAAAGGTGGTGTCAGAGATCTCGGTGGTGTCAACGTTTAGAGTAGCTGACCCACCCAGCGAGATTAAACCTCCCCCACTCAGCCCAGAGCCGGCCGTGACGGTTAGAGAGGAGTTGGCCAGGTCAACATTGGCAATCGAGCCGTTGGGGAAGTCAACCGAGCCAGCCGAGACAGTCAAGCCATTGGAAGCAGTCAGAGTGGAAGCTACCGTTAAAGTAGAGTCAAAGAAGGCAGCCGAGTCAACTTCCAGGTTACCCTCAACGAAGAGATCGTCGTCTGAAGAGAGGGCGTGAGAGGTGACGGCAGCGTCAGAGATGGCGTTGTATGCCAGTCCTGTCACCCCACCGATGTTTAAAGTGTCAGTGTCTGCCAGGATCACCTGTCCGCCGGCCGGGTTGATGGTCAAGTCACCGGTTGAAGTTAAGTCGCCGCCGTTGACTGCCAGGTCACCGGTTAGAGTGGTGTTGCCGGTGACTGAGAGAGTGGTGGAGAGAGTGGTGGCGCCACCGGCAGTCAGCGCTCCGGAGAGGTTAACTGCTCCCACTGTAAAGTCGATGGCGTCTGAGCGGAAAGTGATGGTCGGGTCAATCGCTCCCGAGTTAAAAGTCTGAGTGAAGGCAGAGCCACTTCCAAAGGTGGTGTCAGAGATCTCGGTGGTGTCAACGTTTAGAGTAGCTGACCCACCCAGCGAGATTAAACCTCCCCCACTCAGCCCAGAGCCGGCCGTGACGGTTAGAGAGGAGTTGGCCAGGTCAACATTGGCAATCGAGCCGTTGGGGAAGTCAACCGAGCCAGCCGAGACAGTCAAGCCATTGGAAGCAGTCAGAGTGGAAGCTACCGTTAAAGTAGAGTCAAAGAAGGCAGCCGAGTCAACTTCCAGGTTACCCTCAACGAAGAGATCGTCGTCTGAAGAGAGGGCGTGAGAGGTGACGGCAGCGTCAGAGATGGCGTTGTATGCCAGTCCTGTCACCCCACCGATGTTTAAAGTGTCAGTGTCTGCCAGGATCACCTGTCCGCCGGCCGGGTTGATGGTCAAGTCACCGGTTGAAGTTAAGTCGCCGCCGTTGACTGCCAGGTCACCGGTTAGAGTGGTGTTGCCGGTGACTGAGAGAGTGGTGGAGAGAGTGGTGGCGCCACCGGCAGTCAGCGCTCCGGAGAGGTTAACTGCTCCCACTGTAAAGTCGATGGCGTCGGAGCGGAAAGTGATGGTCGGATCAGTGGCGCCAGCGTCAAAGGTCTGAGTGAAGGAAGAACCAGAGCCAAAGGTGGTGTCGGAGATCTCGGTGGTGTTGATGGCAATGTCGTTGGCGTTAACGCTGATACCAGTACCGTCGCCGATGTTTAAGGTGGTAGAGCCACCCAGGGATACCAAGCCGCCGTTGATCAGTCCGTTGCCGGCCGTCACAGTTAGAGAAGAGTTTTCCAGCTCAGAGTTGTTGATCTCACCTGAGGGTAGGGAGACGGTGCCGGCAGAGACAGTTAAGCCACTACCAATGGTGGCGCCGCCGGTAAAGACGGTGTTTCCTGAACCGACTACTCGCGGATTGATCTGCAGGTCAGTCCCGTCGTAGTAAATAGCCGCGTCCTGGCCTTCACCGAGGAACAGGTTGCCGCCATTGGCCAGTGTACCGTTTCCGTCCTGGTCCAGCACCCAGTCTCCATTTTCTCCCCAGATGCCGTAGTTGGTGGATGCGGCAGTGAGAGCATTGATGTAAATGCCGTACTGGGTACCGATAGAGCCGGTGCCGACGGTAGCGTCGGTAAAGCGGGTTCCGTAACTGGTGGTGATGGTGCCGGTATCAACGAGGGGCATGAGTACGCTGATGCCGTATGCAGCCGTGGCGGTGCCGTCTTCGGCGTCGGTGACGGTGCGCAAGGCCTGCAAGTTGGTGACGGTTGCGGTGACACCATCCAAAAGTGAGGCCGTGGTGTCAATGCCGCGCACTGTCGAGGAATTGAAATTGGTGTCCTGTCTAGCCAGAATGTCAATGGATTCATAGAGGCCGTCTCCATTTGACCCCGGCTCTGCTTGCAGAACGCTTCGCAAGTTGCGGGCAGTGCCTGTGGTGATGGTTGAGACGTTGTTTACTTCGACCGCTATATCAGTCGTTATTGTGGCGGCGCTGCCCACTGCCAGCTGGCTGGAGACATCCAGGTCACCTACCACGTCAACGGTACCGCTGTTGGAAGTGAGGGCCAGGTTTCCGCCCACGTCATCGATGGTGTGGGCCACGTTGTCTATCTTGGTGATCCGGCCGGAGGAGTCAATCTGGAAAGTGGAGCTGCCGACCGCCAGACCGCCGGTTAAGTTAACCTGGCCGACTGTAAA
>Ga0210057_1000466_pt1 | contig 67144 bp, 68 predicted proteins | sample CryGeyCG2114_010_2_FD_183968 | JGI IMG/M metagenome (GOLD analysis project Ga0210057, IMG submission 183968) | Groundwater microbial communities from aquifer - Crystal Geyser CG10_big_fil_rev_8/21/14_0.10 (SPAdes) (version 2) | ecosystem: Environmental > Aquatic > Deep subsurface > Groundwater ...
TAAAATCGCGCAGACAAAAAATAACTACTCGGCGTGGCGCCCCCACCCGCCGCGCCTTCAATTTTCTGCTTTGAAAAAAGTCCGAATTTTGCGGTACAGCGGGAGCCAGTCATTTTTAGCCTTAAATTTTATATACCCGCCGTGGACGCTGGAACTTCTTAATCTAAATTAAGTCATTGCAAAATGATTTTGTTGGACTTATCATATGAACATGAGTTCATATAAGTGTTGTTCTACAGATGGTTCTAAATCAAAAATAGTAGGGGGTTTATCAGACTTACTTAAATTAGTTTCTGATAACAGCCGTCTTCAAATTTTATGTATTCTTCAAAAAGAAGAGCATTGTGTCTGTGAGTTAATGGAAGAAACCAACTTATCCCAAAGTCTAATTTCTCATCATCTCAAAGATCTGAAAGATGCTGATCTAGTCTCCGATAGAAAAGACGGAAAGTGGTCTTTCTATTCTCTAACTCCAAAAGGCCAAAGAATTACTAATTTAATCTTTCAAATAAACTTATGAAAATCCAAGTATTAGGCTCAGGTTGTCCAACCTGTAAAAACCTATTTGAATTAACCAAAAAAGCGGTTGAGGAATTAGGTATAAAAACAGAGGTAGAATATTCCACCGATATTTCCAAAATTATTGAAATGGGGGTCATGCAATCTCCGGTTTTAGCTATTGATGGTAAAGTCGTCATGCTCGGTTCTGCCAATTTAGACAAAATCAAAGAGTTACTTAAAAAGGCTCAAAAATAAATGGATATATTTTACCCAATCCAGCTACTTGCCAATACTGTCACCGGCAATTGGTTTGGTCTAACCAAAGAATCCTACCTTGGTTCTGCTCTTAATTTTTTTGTTTACGACACCATCAAAATTGGGATTCTTCTGGTCTTTATTAATTACTTAATGGCTATTACCCGCTATTACTTTCCCGCCGACAAAGTCAGAGATATGCTCACCAAAAGACGCTGGTTTGGCCTTGACTATCTTTTTGCCGCCTTTTTAGGAGTTATTACCCCATTTTGCTCTTGCTCTTCAATTCCTCTTTTTATCGGTTTTGTTAGTGCCGGGATACCTCTGGGGGTTACCTTTGCCTTTTTGATTGCCTCGCCATTGGTCAACGAATCATCTTTAATCCTGTTTCCTGCCTTATTTGGTCTAAAAACAACAGTTATTTACAATGTTGTCGGTGTTTTAGTGGCTGTTGTCGGTGGCATTATTATTCAAAAGTTACATTTAGAAAAATATGTCAATGCAAATTTATTGAAATATAAATCTAAGGCTGATATTGAAGCCGAAAACGATGGTCAAAAAATGGAGATCAAAAAACTTTTGGGTTATTGGTGGACTGACGGTATCAAAATTACTAAAAGTATTTATCCTTATGTAATTTTGGGGGTAGCCATTGGAGCTATTATTCACGGTTTTGTTCCGGCAACTTTAATTGAAAAATATTTGGCTGTAAAAGCTTGGTGGGTAGTGCCCGTCGCCGCCCTGTTGGGTGTGCCACTTTATGCCAATTCGGTTTCAGTCATTCCGGTGGTTGAAGCTTTGGTTGGGAAAGGAATACCAATGGGAACAGCTTTAGCTTTTATGACAGCCACTGTAACCTTATCTATTCCCGAGGCTTTAATTCTGAAAAAGGCCATGAAATGGCAACTGCTAGCCATTTTCTTTGCTATTACCACGATCGGCATTATGTTTATCGGTTATTTATTCAATTATCTTTCGTGAACAAATTTTACATCTTAGGTTCTATTGCTTTAGTCATCTTGTTTATTTTTGCGATTATCAAACCTTTTTCTCCAAAGGATGAATCAGTTTTAGGCGGACAAAGCCAGTCACCAATTCCCACCCAAACCATTACTACCTCTTTACCTTCTGGTGCTGAAAAAATTGAAGTGCTTCATTTCCACGCCACTCAGCAATGCATTTCCTGCATCAATGTCGGTAAATTTGCTAAATCTGTCATTGAAGAAAAGTTTCCAGAAGAAATGAAAAATGGCAAAATTATTTTTAAAACAATAAACATTGATTTACCTGAGAACTATAAAACAGCCCAAGATTACAAAGTTAGCGGTTCCGCTCTCTTTATCAATGCCATAAAAGGTGGAGAAGATAATAAAGAAGAAGATACTACCGTTTGGAGGTTGATAGTTAACGAAGCTCAGATGAAAACCTATTTTGAAGCAAAATTAAAAGCGTTACTATAAATGAACTGGATAAACTATTTGATTGATGGTTACAATATCCCATTTTTGTCTGCTTTTCTAATTGGATTAATGACATCAATTAGTCCTTGCCCATTAGCCACCAATATTACAGCGATTGCCTTTATCTCCAAAGACATTAAAACTCCCAAACATACATTACTAAACGGTTTCTTTTATACTCTCGGTCGGGGAATTAGCTACACCCTCTTAGCCACACTAATTTATTTTGGCCTATCGTCTTTTAAAATTTCTTCAATATTTCAGGGGTGGGGAGATAAAGTTTTGGGACCTGTTTTAATTTTAATTGGATTGGTAATGGCGGATGTAATCAAGGTTAATTTGAAAACTGATAATCAAAGGGTTGAAAGAGTTAAATTATGGTTGTCAAAAAAAGGCTATCTTGGTTCACTTTTATTGGGTATGCTTTTCGCTCTCGCCTTCTGTCCTTATAGTGGAGTTTTATTCTTTGGAGTTTTGATTCCAATGGTTTTGAAATCATCTGAAAGTCTATTATTGCCACCATTATTTGCTTTCGGGACCGGATTACCGGTAATCATTTTTTCTTTTATCATTGCTTTTAGTGCTAATAAAATTGGTCAAGTTTTTTCTAAAGTGTCAAAGGTAGAAACAGTAATTCGGAAAATCACTGCCACAATTTTTATTATTGTTGGAATTTACTATCTAAAGATTTTTTTACCTTAATTTCCACACACAAAGGTCCTAACTTGGTCCAAGGCGGGGAGCATTAATACCTACGGCATAAACATGTACCCATATTCATCACTTGGTCCGAAATAGTGTGATTTATTTAGTAAGGTCTCAGCCATTTCCCATGCTGTCATGTTTTCCGAAATCCGGTAACTGGCAACAATATCAACCGACCCGTTTTTACCAACCGATAATGACCCCGGATTCCCTTGACTAATATCTTTCGTATTTTCCAAAGCATACATTAATGCTTTTTCACTTCGAATGAATCCATAATATTGAAGGTTGCTAATGATTGCGTCAAGTGTAGATCCTTTACCGGGTCGAAAATCTACTGTCTCGCTTTGTTTTTGCCTTTCTAAATCAGTTTGGGTGAATCTCAACTTTTCCACAAAATAATCTTCAACTTTTTTTGGTGACTGCCAACTCTTACCCGGAGCTTTAAAGTCATCTTCCGGAATTTTGTTTACTAGCTTTTGCCAGATCACGAATCCTAAACCAGCAACTACCAAAACAACAACAATCGGTAACAATTTTTTCATTTTCATAACTTATTCTACTGCATTACATTTCTCCAACAACGTTCCATATTTCAGTGATAGCGGGGAGCCGATAGGAATAGAACCTTTTTTAACCTAAAATAAGTCCTAACTTTTCATACCCCATCGTAGACTCCGGAACTTCAAAGAAACATGTTATTGCTAGTTGATTCCTCCGGACCTATTATATATGAATATGCGTTCATATAAATGTTGTAGCAACCGATCAGAGGCAAAGGAAGTGAGGAGTTTATCTGTCTTACTTAAAATCGTTTCCGACAATAGTCGTCTCCGGATATTATGTCTTCTCCAAAGTGGTAAACACTGTGTTTGTGAGCTTATGGAGCACGTTAAACTTTCCCAAAGCCTTATTTCACATCACCTTAAAGACCTAAAAGACTTTAATCTTGTCTCCGACAGAAAAGACAGCAAGTGGTCCTATTATTCTCTCACTCCCAAAGGTAAAGAAATTACAAATTTAATTTTTAAAATCAAAGTATGAAAAATCCGACAGACATAAAAAAAATTGTTAAAGAAGAATATGGGCAGATAGCCAAAACATCAGCTCAATGTGGTTGCGGTAGTTGTGGTTGTAGTTCCAATATGGCCGTCCAAAAACAATCTGGAGAAATGGGTTATTCGGAAGATGAAATGACGGCGGTTCCAGACGGTGCCAACCTTGGTTTAGGTTGTGGCAATCCAACCGCTATTGCTTCTCTAAAAGAGGGTGATGTGGTTTTAGATTTAGGTTCTGGTGCTGGATTTGATGTATTTCTTGCCGCTAAAAAAGTTGGTCCAACTGGTAAAGCTATTGGGGTTGATATGACTGACGAAATGTTAGAAAAAGCCAGAAAAAACGCAATTAAAGGTAGTTTTACTAATGTTGAGTTTAAAAAGGGGGATATTGAAAACTTATCACTTGATGATAATTCTGTTGATGTGGTTATTTCCAATTGCGTTATCAATCTAGCGCCAGATAAAGCCAAAGTATTTAAAGAGACTTACCGGGTGTTAAAAACAGGTGGCAGACTAATGGTTTCAGACGTGGTTTTAATTAAACCGTTGACTGAAGAACTACTAAATGACAAAGATTTATTAATCGGCTGTGTCGGTGGGGCTATTCTAAAAGAGGAATATCTAAATCTTTTAAAACAAGCCGGTTTTACAGATATAACTATTCACAAAGAAATTCCAGCTTTTTTACCAGACTATGGACTAAGCATCACCTTTTCTGCAGTTAAGTAATTCTGTACACCGCAGTCCTGATTGAGTCCAAGGCGGGGAGCCAACGATTTTTGAACCTAAATTTAACATACCCCGTCGTGGACGCTAGAACTTTTTGTGGGACAGACTAACAAAAACATACATTTTTCCTGAATATTCTAATAAAAACAAATCTTGGATTAATGAAACTGCGGAAAAGATAACATCAGTTATTTTTGCAAATGGAATATGTTGGAAACACCGAGACGTTGGTCCGATAGTAGACGGTTGGATTGAAGAAGAAGCCCAAAGAACTATTATAAATGACCCCAATAAAGTACCATTGCGGTTATATCATTGTTATAATCCATTACATTTATACAAATATGTTTACCAAGCATATTTAATACAATGACTCAGAAGAAAACAGACACCAACAATTCAGCCATACCAAAAACATACACCCCGTCTCTTACAGAGGATAAATTATATAAAACATGGGAAAGTAACGGATATTTCAATCCAGATAACCTCAATATTGCTCCCGAAGCCAAACCGTACACAATTATCCTTCCTCCCCCAAACATTACAGATCGGCTTCATATGGGCCATGCTTTTGGCAATACCATCCAGGATTTACTGATCCGATATAAAAGAATGAGCGGATTTCGAACTCTTTGGCTTCCCGGAACAGATCATGCTGCTATTGCTACTCAAAATGTTGTCGAAAAAAAGATATTAAAAGAAAGCGGAAAGAGTCGCCAAGACTTGGGCAAGAAAAAATTCTTAAAAAAAGTATGGGAATTTGTCCACACCACTCAAGATCAAATTCTTTATCAAACCAGAAAACTCGGCTCTTCTCTTGATTGGTCTCGGCAAGCCTTCACGCTCGATGATGCTCGTGCTAAAGCTGTTCAAAAAATGTTTACCGATATGTATAAAGAAGGAATAATTTATCGTGGAGAACGTATCGTTAACTGGTGTCCTCGTTGCAAATCTACCCTTGCTGACGACGAAATTGAGTACAAAGAAAACGAATCGAAATTATATTTTTTCAAATACAGCCACGATTTTCCTATCACTATAGCTACTACCCGTCCGGAAACAAAGTTGGGCGACACTGCTATCGCCGTAAATCCCAAAGATAGTCGCTACAAATATTTGATAGGTAGTACGATAGAAACTAACTTTCTCGGTATCGACCTGAAACTCAAAGTTGTCAAAAATTGGAAAGTTGATCCCAAATTTGGAACGGGAGCTCTGGGTGTCACCCCGGCTCATTCTGACGTCGACTGGAAAATCGCTCAAGAGAATGACTTAAAAATCATCAAGGTTATTGACGAAGGCGGAAAAATTAAAAGTGGTTTTGGTGAATTTAGTAAACTGACCGCTCTAGAAGCCAGACAGATGATTGTCGACCATCTCAAGAAAAACAAATTGTTGATTAAAGAAGAAACCTTTACTAATAACCTTTCCTGTTGTTATCGTTGCGGTACCACTATCGAACCATTACCCTCACTTCAATGGTTTGTAAATGTTGATAAAAAACTCAAAAGATTAGGTAATAAATCGCTAAAAGAAAGAGCTATTGAAGCAGCCACTACCGGATCAATCAAGTTTACCCCCAAACGCTTCACTCATCGTTATCTAAACTGGATGGAAAATCTGCATGATTGGTGTATAAGCCGGCAAATTTGGTTTGGTCATCAAATCCCTGTCTATTATCGTGATAAGGAAATTTTTGTTGGCGAAAATCCACCCAAAGGAAAAGGTTGGGTCCAAGATCCTGATACTCTTGACACCTGGTTTTCTTCCGGCATGTGGACCTTTTCTACTCTTGGTTGGCCAGATAATTTCGTTGATGGAAATAAAATAGGGGATCTTAAGCGTTTCCATCCAACTCAAATGCTTGAAACCGGTCATGAAATAATTACTTTGTGGGTTTCTCGTATGATTATTATGTCCATTTTTGCCCTCAACGAGATTCCTTTCGAAAACGTCTATCTTCACGGCATGGTTCTAGATAAATATGGTAAAAAAATGAGTAAGTCGAAAGGTAATGGGATTGACCCTGTCGATGTTATAGAAAAATATGGTGCTGATGCTACCCGCCTCTCTCTTCTTATCGGTAATACTCCAGGCAGTGACACTCGTTTTGATGAATCTAAAACCGAAAAATATAAAAATTTTGTCAATAAGTTATGGAACATTGCTCGTTTTATCATTTCAACTTACGATATTAAACCCGCGACCAAGGTAGAGCCTATTAAAGAACCATCACAGAACCTTACATTATTTGATCGTTGGATATTGGCTAAAACACGTATTTTGATCAAAGAAGTTACTCAGGATTTAAATAAATATCGTTTTTCTTCTGCCGGAGAAAAACTCTACAACTTCGCTTGGGAAGACTTAGCAGATTGGTATCTTGAAGTTTCCAAATTTGAAGACAAAACGAGCAAAAAGGAAGTTTCGCTCTATATTTTAACCAATCTTTTAAAGCTACTCCATCCCTTCACTCCTTTTGTAACAGAAAAAATATGGTCTTATTTATATGATTCCAAACAAAAACATAATCTGCTGTTAATTGCCCCATGGCCAAAAATTTCTTCCATCGAGAATCGTTCTCTTTCAACTCTGTTCGAACAAGTAAATTTAGTTAGAGATATCATCGTTTCTATACGAAACGCCAGGAATCTGAACAAAGTTGATCCTTCCAAAAAAATAGAAGTCTTGATTTACGCTGGAGACAAAAAAAAACTCATCCAATCGCAGGCAATCATTATCAAGAATTTAAGAACTGGAATCAAGAATACTAAGCTTTTAGCCTCTGGCAGTAAAATTAAAGATGCAATTTATGTCTCTGTTACCAATGTTAAAATTTACCTCATCGACGCCATTGACAAAGATAAAGAAAAAAAACGTCTGCAAAAAGAGTTAAAATCAATTACAAAAATTGTTGCTAGTCATAAACAAAAATTAGCCAATGATAATTTTATCAATAAAGCACCAAAAGAAATTGTCAGTAAGGAAAAAAGCCTGCTCGATTTAGGAGAAAATGAGTTAATCAATCTCAAAAAAAGATTGGCAAAAATGTAAGTAACTCATGTCACGAACAAAAATAAATCTAATTTTAGCTTATGATAGGCATTATGATCGTGATTGGGTTCCATCGCTAGGGTTGGGCTATCTGTCTTCTTATCTAAAAAAAAATAATGATAACATTGATGTTAGAATTCTAACCGATATCAATCAAATTATTAAAAATGAACCTGATCTGGTAGGTATTTCTTGTGCTACACAAAATATAAATACTGCGGTCAATTACGCCAAACAAATAAAAAAGCACACTCTTGCTACTGTCGTTCTTGGTGGTCCGCACATCAATGCTTTGCCGCTAAACCTACCTATTTGTTTTGATTACGGCATTATTGGAGAAGGAGAACAAACTTTTTTAGAACTAGTCAATTTTTTACAAAATAAGAAAAAACAAAACCCTACTCTTATTAAAGGAATAGTCTTTTTTGATAAAAACCAAAAACTTATTTTTACAGGAAACCGAGATTTTTTTCAGAATCTGGACTGTTTACCTCATCCTGATAGATCGCAACTAAACTTCGATAATTCGACTGTTCACATGCTAACTTCTCGTGGCTGTCCCAATAATTGTAGTTTTTGTGGCTCTCGAACCTTGTGGAAAAATCCAAGATATTTTTCAGTCGACTATATCATTGATGAAATCGAAAGCATAATTTCCAATTATCATCCGACTATAATTAATTTTTTCGATGATATCTTTTTTAAAAACAAGAAGGAACTCCGCCAGCTTTGTCAAAAAATTAATAATAAAAAACTCAACGGGAAAACTGCCTTTACCTGTTATATGAGAGCAGACATTGTTGATCTTGAAATAATGCAAATACTTAAAAAAATTGGAGTGCAATATATTTTTTTTGGGGCTGAATCTGGATCTAACCGTGTTCTCGCTTATCTCAAGAATTCTCGAGCTTCAGTAGAAAAAAACCAATACTTACTTGACTTAGCTAAACGTCTAGACATAAAAGTTGGTGCCACCTTTATCAAAGGAGCACCTATAGAAACCAAGCAAGACCTTCTTATGACTTATGATTTTATTAAAAAAAATATTCAATCCGGCAAGTTAGATCTGTGGAAAATATTTTATCTGGCTCCATTTCCCGGTACTGCCATGTGGTATTATGCTAAGAAAAGAGGGATAGTTGACGAAAATATGGACTTTTCATACTTTTCTAAACCAGAAAAATATCTTTACTTAAACGAAAATATGTCTCAAAAAGAGTTTTTGTCAATTTGTCATCACCAAGAAAAAGAGATAAAAAGGTAACACATGGCCCAAACAAAAAACAAAACAATTTTAGTCAATGGACTCCCGGGAATTTATTATCGAAAAAAGTGGATAATATATTCGCCACTTACCAAAAATATTATAGTTTTTAAAAATATAAATAATTTAAAAAAGATCAAAGAAATTCTAGACCAAAATAAAGATCAACCTCGCTCTATTTCTTATAAAGCAGATAAACACATCAGCAAAGTCATTCTAATTACCACCAATGCATGCAATCTTAAGTGTCGTTATTGTTACGAAAATATCGGTAAAACCAAGGTGCAAAACATGGATCCAAATATGGCTATAAAAATTATCGATAAAACTATAAAACCAGAAACAAAAGAGTTAAAACTCATTTTTTTTGGGGGAGAACCAACCTTAAATTTACCACTTATAAAAACTTGTGTAGACCATGCCAAATCTTTGTCAATTTCCTCAACCTTTCAAATTTCAACTAACGGCGTTGTGTCCAAAAACATCTTAGATTATCTTCTAAAAGAAGATTTTACCATCCAAATTTCAACCGATGGGATACCCCTAGTTCAAGATCTCCAGCGCCCGACTAAAAGCGGCGTCAAATCATCTATTCAAGTAAAAAAAACCATTAAATATTTAGTAGGGAAAAAGGCTGACTTTAAGGTTAGAATGACTGTTACTCCACTCGGGCTTAACTACCTTACAGATTGTGTTCGTTATTTTGCCGATCTTGGAGTCAAATATATTCATATCGAAAGTGTAAGTAGCTCTGGTGATTACAATCACAATGATTACACTATTTTGAATTACAAAAAATTTGCCCAAGAATTCATTAAAGTCTTACAATTAGCCAAAAGACTTGACCTAAAAATCATTAATTCTACCTACATGAATATTATTAAACCCTCAACCAAGTTTTGTGGAGGGTTATGCGGCAATCAGATAGTAGTTAACACCGATGGCAATATTAGTGTTTGTTATGAAGTCCAAAATTATTGTCATCCAGATGCCAATCTGCTTATGGTTGGGCATTATGATACGTCAAATAGTAAGTTAGATATAAAAACATCAAAATTAGATAACATTCTAAATGTAGACGTAAATAAAATGAAAAAATGCCAGAATTGTTTTGCAAAGTTCATATGTAGTGGAGGCTGTCCTATCAGAAATCGCAACCTGTTGGTAGGGGATAAATCACCAAAAAATAACCCCTGCGACGCCACAAGGTCTATTCTTTATTATCTGATCAAAGAAACTTACTTAAATTCAAAAAAAGCTTCATCATCTTGACAATTAAGAACTATTTGATCTAAAATACAACAATGACAACAGCTAAAGAAACAGGAAATAAAGATGTCTCAGTCAAAGTCGAAATCTTTGAAGCCAAGCTTCCTGAACAAGTTGGTGCAAGAGATCCTCGATCGGTTCAAAAAATAATCAAAAGACTCGAGTGCGTTGACTAAGTCGGTCTCAGTTACTTACAAACATTTAAGCAAAAGTGATAAAGATTTTGGTGCCAATGCATGAAACGCTCATTTGTTCGCCACGATATTTTCTTTTTTAGTATCCATGACCCACGACTAAGTGATTTCGAATCTAACTATATCCAAAAAAAATTAGCCGACAATCTCCGGTTATCTTATTTACTTAGCATGGTTAAAGCTGAAGGAGGTAATGGTGTAATTTTAAATTCGTTGATAGAACCTCTTTCCTATTCAGGGATTAAAAGAAAAATTTTTAGGCATCAACCCTATTTATGTTTATTCTCGGTTAATTATTTAGGGTTATCTAACAATCTTCAAGCAACACTATCAATAATTCAGAAAATCAAAAATGATTTCCCAAAAATCCACATCAGCCTTGAAGGAACTTTTTCCACACTCAATTACAAAGCCATATTAAATCAATATAACGCTGTTGTTGACAGTATTATTGTTGGAGAATCAGAACCTGTTATCAATAAAATAATTAAAGCCGTTATTTCTAAAAAATCTTCCAAATTAATCTCAGGAATAGCCACTTTTAGAAATGGTCTTGTTGTCTATAGACCCAATCACAATCCCTTTACCGACTTAAATAAGCTACCTCAAGCCGATCGTAGTTCTAGCTCAAAACTCTCCAAAATCAATTGTGCTTTACAGGTCCAAACTAGCCGTGGATGTGGATCAAATTGTAATTTTTGCTATCTAAATGAATATTATAGAGCTAATGGTGCGTGCCAACGAAGGGAACGGTCAGCCAGCAATGTCATAAAAGAAATCGAATCATTGCTCAAACAATTCTCTTCTCGAGAAATTTGGTTAACTGACGAAGATTTTATCGGCACCAGTGATAACAGTCAAAATCGAACTCGAGAAATTGCTTCAGCCATAATTAACAAACACATCCAAATTAAATTGATTGGTCAGACATCAGCTCGTAGAGTCAAAGAAGATGTTTTAATCAAACTAAAAAAGGCCGGACTCAAAAGATTGTTTGTGGGGGTAGAATCAAGTTCACAAAATTTTTTAAATTATCTTAAAAAAGGTTTAACGATTAAACAAATACAGCAAGCTCTTACAACAATCGACAAGGTCGGTATCTTTTGCGAAATCGGATTTATTATGTTTCACACAAACACCACTTTTTCTTCTATTAAACAAGATATAGATTTTCTTTATGATCAGTGTGTCAGATCCAAAAAAGGTTATATTCAAATTTACAACCTAAATCTTTTAGTCGATAAGCCCGACAACCAAAACCTAAACAACACTCAAGAAAAAATTGATATTTTATCGCCCCCAATTAAGCTGATTTATTTAGGAATATCTATGTTTTTATTAAAGACAAGACGACTAACCAATATTATTCGAGAAATGAGTATTAATTCGAAAGCAAAACCAACACTCGTATTGGTCAAATACAACAATAAATCCATAATCGCTTGTCTAAAAAAAATGTTATGTGTCGTAAAATCAGGCGAGATAAAAAATGAAAAGGAAATTTATAAAATTGCAGAAAAAGAGCGTTACAAACTATATCAAACAATTATTTCTGACCGCTCTATCTCGCAAATCCCCATAATACAGTCTCTTTCAAAAGACTTATAATCTTCCTAATTTCCTCCAAGGTTGGGGCTTAATATAAATAAAAGTTTCATATATCGTCCATCCCGTCGAGAAAAATTATTACTATTCAGCCATGACGAAGGTCCTAACTTGGTCCAAGGCGGGGAGCCTAAAAAATAAAAAATCGCACACAAAAAATAACTGATCGGCGCGGCGCCCCCACCCGCCGCGCCTTCAATTTTCTGCTTTGAAAAAAGTCCGAATTTTGCGGTACAGCGGGAGCCAGACAGGACGCAACGGCAACAAAGCGTCATTTTTGTTTTGAAAATAATCTAATTTTTCCACTTTTGCCACAACTGTTTTTATAAAAAACCATTACTAGAGTACAATAAACAAGGGAGGTAAAAGAAAACGAACAAAACAACAAAAATTTCATTATTTATTATTGCCAGTCTTTTAATATTTAATGGATTAATGAATATTGTTGATGATGGAAGAATCCTAACTTATGATATTGCCTCAATTTTGTCTGGAGTTGGATTTATGATACTTAGTCTTACTAAAAAAATATAAAAGCAGTTAAAAACTATTAAGTTAGAGCTTCACAAACTCCCCATTACTAACTTTCATCACTGCATATTTTGGTTCTGAAACTAAGACCTTTTTAAGTACATCTAACTGGTTTTTCACTCTTACCAAAGACTCTCCAGAGAAAATGTCATAGAGAACAAATGGGGAACCTGGGAGCCTAATACAAAATAAGAAAATTTTGAAATTTTTGAAATGACAAATATACTTGACATATTGTAAAGCTTACTTTACAATATTGATCATGACTACTAGAAAATATAAACAAGCTCGTATCGTTGCTATTATTTTTCTGATTTTACTTATTACAGTCTCTGTCTTCCTAAAGCTTCATCTTTTAACAGTTTTTACTATTTTAACCACTATTCTTTTTGCTTCTCTTGTTCACTCAAATAATAAAAACATTATTGATGAACGGCAATTATCTATTCAAGAAAAAGCCTCTGATTTTACTTATTCAATTTTTGCTCCCACGCTTGGTATTGGAACTTTTATCTTGCTCATACCTTCTCGTAGCGGATCAGCAGTTTTTTCCAATGGCGAATTTTTATTTTTAGAATCTTTGGGCACAATCTTTGCTTATCTTACACTTTTTTTGATTGTTCTTTATTCTATTTCTTATTTCTTTTTGGCCAAAAAATTCGGAGGTAAAAAAGATGAAGAATAAATTAAAAATCTATCGAATTACAAATGATCTAACCCAAGAACAATTGGCCGATAAGGTAGGTGTCAGCCGGCAGACAATTATTGCCATTGAAAGTAATCGGTATTTACCGTCAATCACTTTAGCTTTTAAAATTGCAAACTTTTTTAAAGTTAATATTGAAGATATTTTTATATATCAACCGGAGGAAAACAAATGAAAATTATCAAAGAAATTAAACAATCAATTTTTTTTGTTGGAGCAATCGGGATAAGTATTTTTATTTTATTTTTTGTTATTACCTGCACCTGGATTGGTTTCGATGTCAAGATTAAATGTCTTGATGCCAAAAAAGACTATCACGGTTCTTGCGTTGAAAGTTTGATCAGTCTTTTGGAAGATGAAAATAGAGGTTTTAGGGCCAGAAATTCGGCCATTTGGACCTTAGGCCAATTGGGTGACTCACGGGCCTTACCTGTCTTACAAAAATTTTACACTGGAAAGATTCCACCAAGAGAACCATTAGACAAAACCATTAGTCAATACGAATTAAAAAAAGCCATCAATCTCACTAGTGGTGGCAAAAATATTACTGCAATTTTTTGGAGATATAATTTAGATTAAAATTAAATTTGTATAAAAACCGTTTCGTTCTGTGCGAGCGCTTATCAATTGAAAAAAATCAAAAACAGTTCTTTTATTCCTTTATTGCGTAAGCCTAATTTGTCTTATTGTTTGATCGGTCAAACCGGTAAATTATCATTTTAAAATTAAAATTTTTTTTAATTGATCTAATTAGGGCCTGAAAAATAATAAAAACCGTGAATGCGATTAGACATAAAAGAAAAAAAAGAAACCAGCCGATAACCAATCCTTCGTTAATCGATAAAAATGATGCAGAAATAAAAAAAATAAAGAATAATATCTCAATAATCAAAAGCTGTTTTTTAAACCAAGGACTTCTGGGTGCTTTTTCTTCAAAAAATTCAAATTCTCTGCTCCGACCATTTCTCGAGCAACATTTTTTAATATTAAAATTTCAGTACCTCCGCTGAATATTATAATCTTTTTATTTTACTCTATAACCCAATCAAAGTAACCACCAAAACACCCCATAATATCGACTTTTGCTAGTGCCTCTGTTACAATATGAGTGAAGATTAGATCTTTTTGTTTTGCACTTTAACAGTCTATACAAAAAGGCTCAAAATTTCTCGCTAAACTTATCCGTCCAATAGGTAGCTTTTTGAACATTTATTGTTAATATTCAAAAAGCTACCTATGTGGTAGTAGTCGTAGTAAACATAATTGGGGGGGAAAATGTCAGCCATAGAGATTCTTCTCATTCTTGTTCTTGTCGGAGTCGTTATCATCGTCGCCACGACGGGGACGATAATAACCAGGGGGACATCAGTGTATCAATCTGTGGCAGTAGCCGCAGTTGATATGCTCAACCAAGGGAAGTCTTCTGTGGAGACAGAGGGCTTCATCCGAGATCAGTATCAAAGCCTGGGAGGAGATCCGGCTGATCTCGTCATCAAGACCCTGAGAAGAGGTTTAAGGTGCGGAGATCGGACAGAAGTGACATTTCTCTATCCAGAGAGGACGACGGAACAGCTTTATCTTGGTGAAGTTGGCAAGGTCACCTGGGTAAAGGCTGAATTTTCGACTCAAGTGAAATGTCTCTCTCTCGATGAGAGGAAAAAGAAAGGGGTGGTGTGGTGATGAAAAGAGAAAGAGGAGCAGTTTTGGTAGAGACGGCATTGATACTTCCTCTCTATGTGGTCTTTCTTGCTTTTGCAATCTGGTTTCTTTCTTCTGCCTCTTTTCGACCCTATCTCCGCCAGAAGATAGAGACAAACATAGTATATTTCTTGGAGAGAGAGGAAAGTTTTTATATCGATGGATATAGAGACCCGGAGCTTTGGCTTCGTGATGAGATCAAAGCCTCTCCTTGGAGAGTAGTGCTGGAAGACTTTCAGCTCAACCTCAAACTTGGGAATTGTAGTCCCGAAGGACTGTGCGCTCTTGAGTGTACAGTAAGATGGAGGCTTCTAGGTTTCTCTACGCAGATAGGGGTGGGAGTCGAGTTTTATAACTCTCGCTTAGCCGAGAGACCTTTGTTGCCGGAGGAAAGATGAGAAAAAAAAGGGGTTCAATTGTGGTTCAAGCGGTAATGGTTCTTTCCATCATAACCGTTGCCCTTGTTTTTTTCGTAGAATTTTTGGACATTCTCGATATCAAGGCAGAAACCAGGGGGATCACCAGAAGTCACCTGGTAAGTTTGGCAGAAAACTGGCCTTACTGTCGTAGCGAGGAAGACATCCAACGCATTTTTTTCTTTGTCGACGAAAGTTATACCCGGGAAATGAATCAACTGGGTATCAAAGGAGAATACCGTTGGATGGTAAAGTACCAGGACCGGGAAGAATTTTTTCGGCTAGTTTCTCCTCCAACAGTGGAGGAGGTTAAAAAGATTGAGGTGATTCGTCTTGAGTACACCTTCAATCTAAAACTCCTGCCTCTATGGGGCTCCGTCTCAGTTGTATTGCAGCACCCAATCAATGCTGCAATCGTTCCGTCGGCAGAGGTTGAAAGCTCCGACACTGGTCGGTGCTTTTTAACTGTTGCCGTTACACAGGGATCAAAGGCCATGGTTTGGCCGGCCAGGGTCCAAGTAAAGGTCGGACATGAAGTCTTTAATTTCTTCCCGCCCGACCAGCCGGTGATTGTTCAGATGACAATTCCGTCATCTGGCGCAACGGTTGTCGTCACCTCCTTCAATGAGAAGGGGGAAGTGATGGAACGCTACGATGCCTTCTATCACTGTGACCAGACTCCGGTTCCTTAGAGGTTAACACCCCCCTCCAAAGCGAGGACAACCACGCCGATTGGGCTTGCCCAGTCTTGTTTTGGTTGTTCTCGCGGAGGTTGGTGTTTTTTGTGTTTATAGAAATATACTGATGAGTCCTAAAGGGACGAAACACAAAACTAAATAAAACATTTCTGAGTTTCCCTAAAGCGGAAAATCGATGTGCAAAATTAGGGTTAATCTTTCTCTATTATCGACAGTAGCTTCTATTCGTACTGCACAAACTAATCCTGAAGTCAGTCTGTATATCTTTGGTATAATTTTTTAAATATCTGGCCATGACTCAAAAACTCAAATGGATTGCCAAAATATTAGCGCTAATTATTGTTCTGTTTGGTTTACCTTTTTATTTTGGTTATGGTAATCCTTTGCCTTTTATCAATCCAGACTATTCTTTTCATGACAATCTTTGGCCAACCATCTTTCCTCTGATGTTTACCGGTTTAGTTTTAGGTTGGAAATACCAAAAACTTGCCGGTTATTTGGTCACGGTACCTTTATCGATCGGACTAATTGTTTCTTCGACTATAAAAACGGGCTTCCCTTTTCACATGCTTGTTCCTTTTTTTGTCGGCATTTTATATCTATTTGTCGCCTACACCGGTTACTAAAAGTAACAAATTCCATCCAAATTTTCAGTCTCTGATTTCCAAAAACATCCGTAAAACGTGTTAGATTAATTTAGTGAAAAAGTTTTTTGTCGAATTAATCAAGAGTTTTTTTATTTTATTTATTCTTTTTTTTACTGCCTTTGTTTATTATATTTACACTCCCTCTTCTGCTAAAAATCTTAGCCGGCAAATCGACTCTTCAGATCCAAATACTCTTGATGAAACTAGATTAAACTTGTCCTCAGAACTGGAAAAATATTTATCCATCGGCCTACCAAAAGATCCGGGCAAAACACCCACCCTGCTCCATCTCTTTTTAGCTAACCAAAGAAAATTGCTTGATTTAAGAATCAAACAAGCAATCGATCACCTAAAAAATACCCCCGCCAAAGATGACGAAGTTCAGATTACCAGCTTGCTTAATATGGGTGCTATTGTCAAAACCGAGCATCATATCATTGCTTTTGATGTTGCCGACATGCCTTTATCTACTGTCCAAAAACAGCTTGCTCCTTTAGTCGATATTTTTCTGGTTACTCACGCCGACAGTGATCATTATGACTCGGTTTTACTTCAAAAAGCGCTGGAAAACCATCAGAAAATTATTTTTCCCCAAGGTCTGACATTGCCCGTTCAATCAGACAATATTTATGAATTATCTGATGGCCAGGCTATCGATCTCGATGGTGTCAAAATTACCACTTACCAAACCGACCATCGTCTGGATCGAAATTTTGACCAGTCCAATGCTTGGTATTTAGTTGAGCTTGATGGTTTTAAAATCTTACACACCGGCGACGGTATTGAATTTAAAGACAGACAGAAAAAACAATCATTAAATAATATGACCGATATCGATGTTTTTCTAGTCAATCGTCAAATTCATCCCTACGACATCAGAGATATTCATCCCAAGCTGGCCATTCCCCTTCATCTTTTCAAATTTATACACAGTCGGGAAGAATTGACTCAAAGCACTTTCAAAAGCGTTTTTGATATCTATCGTCAATACAACAAAGATCTGCAAGGTATAAATATCAAATTTCTTTTTCCCGGCGAATCAACTGTTTTTCAAAAGAGTACAATAAATTAAACAATGTTCAGACTAGTTAAGTATTTTGTTTTTATCTTTTTTTTCACCCTTATCTTCTTTGTTCCGTTTCCCCTTCTGGCCGAATACAAATCCGATCTTCCTTCCGGTCAAAATATTCCCAAACTTTCTGTCACCCCAGACGACCCCAGTCTGATCAATGGCCATGTCTATCCAAACTGGGGACCCACCTGTCAGCGTTATACCTATTCTGTTGTTTACTTAGATGATAAAAATCGACCACCCGAATATGTCAAAATTTACTTCAATGGCCAGATGTTGGATATGGAAAAAGAAAACCCCGAGAACAGCAATTATTTTCAGGGTGTCAAATATGTTTACCAGTATGTTCCCAAAAAACTTGGTTCAAACTTTTACTTTTTTGAAGCCTCAAATGGTTTGGGCAAAGCCCGTAGTAACATCATTGATTCTCCAGACAACGGCCCTGTTCTTTTTAAAAATACTTTTGACAAAAACGAAGTAGCCGTTGTTGACGTTGCTACCAAAACCAAAATCTTGTCATACGATCTTGGTGACGAATGGGTTGGGGGAGTAGCCTTAAGTGACGACGGTAAATATCTGGCCGTCAAAACCCATAAAAAGATTTATCTTTTTGACACCGCAACTCCTCAAAAACCCTTCTGGACCTACGAAGGTCCCACCGAAAGACCAGGTGACGTCAAGGGCGGTATTGATATTTCCGGCGACGGCACTCGCATCGTTGCTTCCATCGGTGGTAGTGCTATTTTATTTGACAACAAAAGTAACCAGCCCCTTTGGATTTATCAGGGTAGTGGTAATCAAGCCTACAACGTCGCTATTTCTAAAGATGGTAATTATATGGCCATGGGTACGGCCGGCAGTGTTTCCGGTACGGCCGAAGGTTATATCTCTTCTCAAATCACTAATTTATTAATTTTATGGAATCAAAAAAGTGAAGTTCCTTTGTGGCAATATCATGCCGAGGGAAATTTCCACGACGTTTCCCTTTCCGACGACGGCAGTTTTATCACCGGCGCTACTGGTTGTCCGGATCGGAGGTTCTATCTTTTTTCCAAAGATTCAAACACGCCGATTATTAGAAGTGACATGTTAACTCGTGATTCTCCGGTCCATCGGGCCAAAATTTCCGGTGATGGTCAATTTGCCGCTGTCGGCAGCGAATCCAATGATGGGGCTGTCTTTCTTTTTTCCCAAAATTCAACTACTCCAGTTTGGAAATTTCCCATGCCGGGCAGAAGTTCCGCTCGGGCTTTAAATTTTACTTCAGATGGCAACTATATCGGCGCCGCCACCTTTAAAGGTGATGCCTATATTTTTGCCACCAGCTCCAGTACCCCAATCGCTCATTGGACAATTCCCCAGATTTCCTTTGGTGGTATTGATATTGCCGAAGATGGTCGCCTTATCGCCGCCGGCGCCAACGATAACAATCTATATATTTTTCAAAAAGACAATACTGCCCCGACCACTATTAATTTCAATGAATATGTTGAGGAAGTAGATATCTCCGCCAATGGTAAATATCTCGCCGCCGGCACTGGTGGCTCCGTTTATTTTTTTGAAGCCAATGATGAAAATACACCGGCAACAAAATGCACCGAAATCAAAGAGCCTCCGCCTGAGAACACCACAAACAATCTTAAAAACCAAAATATAAATACAGGCAAAATTATCAATAATGTTCCTCGGGAAATACCCTGGCCAGGCATGTTGTTTGGTTTCGGCTTTTTAGCCTCATTACTTTTTCTAATTTTTTATCTTCTTATTGCAAAATTTAAAAAAATAACGTCAAACAAAAAAATAATTTTCATCATGATCATCGTCAGTTTTATTTTTCTTACCAGCACTATTATTTCTATGGTTTTAAACACTAAAGACAAACAAATCCAAAAAAACATTGAAGAAACATTTGACACAGAAAGCAGAAATTCTCAATCGTCAAATTGTGGGAATGGCCTTTGTGAGCCTGATTTTAACGAAACTAACACCAATTGTCCCAATGATTGTTCCTCCTCAAATTAAAACAAATATAATTCCAAACATTTCTATACTTATCTCATTTCCGCTTGACAGTATCTCCTTTTTTGTGTTTAACTAACCTATGAAAGAAAAAGCCAAAAAAGCTACTCCTGTTAACAAAAATCCGTTTAAACAACTCGAAGATTTTCTCGATCTTTATTTGGGTCAAAAAGCGCCTGCTCTGCCAGACAATTTTAAAGAAACTATTGTCAACCTAGCTCCTTGGCTTATCATTATTATGGTTGTTCTTGCCTCTCCGGCTATTCTTGCCGTTCTTGGTATCGGTGCCTTTTTAGCTCCTTTTACTTTTTTCGGTGGTGTCAGATACGGTGCCACTTTCAATCTCTATTTATTATTATTAGCCGTCAGTTTAGTTTTAGAAATTCTTGCTATCCCTGGTCTTTTTAAAAAAACCGCCCAAGCCTGGCACTTAGTTTTTTACGCCAATCTTGTCAACGCTGTTTCTTCTTTGAGCCACGGCAATATTGGCAATTTAATTATCGGCACCGGTCTTTCTCTTTACGTCCTTTTTCAGGTCAAAAAATACTATACCAAATAAAGCTTTTAAATGAAAAAAGCGCTATTTATTGTCCTTTCTTCCTTAATTTTAGCCGGTTGTACGATTTCGTCCCCGCCACCACCAGAACAAACCAAAAATATTGAAGTTCCTTTGCCTGCCGGTGCCGATGTCATCAGTCTTTTTTGGCAATTAGTAAATGAACATCATATTCCCGAGGCCATCGACATGATGAGTCCCAATTTGATTACCGACGATAGCGTCAAACAGGCCTATGGGGTTCAATTCAATCATATTAAATTTGTCAACGTCATGGCAGTTGAACCTTACAACATTGATACTTGGACCAATGACAGTCAGATGTACAAAACCACTCTTGAAATTTATGTCAGCTCCGACGCTTCCTCTGCTCCTATTCCTTATTATGGTTTTACTGACAATCCAAATATTCGTTTTATCAGTCTCAGTCTTGACGATACCGGTAAATGGCAAATTGAGCAAATTGGTACCGGACCCTAGAGAGCTAGTCGGGCTATAATCTTTCACCATAGAAAAATATTTGTCCTCATGAAAAAAACAATCCTTTTTCTCCTTATTTTTATCCTCTTTGTTTTTTCTTTTCTAAATACCAAACTAAACGATTTAGATGTTATCCAAATCAATCAAAGACGGACTTACTATCCTGCTCTTTTAGGAAAGTTATATCAAAACAAATGGACAAAAAAATTTAGTCTAACTCGTCAAAAACTGTTTTCGTATCTAGATTGGCAACAAAAATGAAGTTCAAAAAACTCATCCCCATTTTTTCCGTCATCATCCTCGCTTTTGTTTTAAGGTTTTGGGATTTTGGGGTCAATCCTGCCGGAGTTTATGTCGACGAAGCTTCCTTGGGATATAATGCTTTTTCTCTCCTCAAAACCGGTCAAGACGAATACGGCCAAAGTTGGCCCATATTTCTTCGTTCTTTTGGTACTTACCAGTCTGCTCTGTATAGCTATTTAAGTATTCTTTTCATCAAAATTATCGGTTTATCAAACGTCGGTATCAGAGCTCTTTCTCTTGTCTCGGGACTAATTTTGGTTGCGCTTATTTATTTCTCACTGGGGCCCATCGAAGCTTTAATAATAGCGATTTCCCCCGTATTTGTCTTTTTTTCTAGAAGCGCTTTTGAATCAAATTTGGCTTTAAGTATTTTTATGTCAGGACTACTTTTATCAATTAAAGCAAAAAATCGTCCCTCCTTATTATTTTTTGGTTTGCCTCTTTTATCTTTTTCTGCTTATGCCTATCACGCCGAGCGCTTTCTTTCTCTCTTCTTTCTTTTTTTCTTTTTTCTCTCTTACTTTTTTAGTTTAAAAAAAAATCGTCGGCAATTAATTCTTGCTTCTATTTTAGCGCTTAGTATTCAGCTTCCTCTTTTATTAATTAGTCTCAAATCCGGCACCAACGCCCGTCTCTTGGCTTTGTTATATCATCAAAATGGAAATGGGTTTTTAGGTTTTGTCAAAAACTATCTTGTTTATCTTTCTCCCAACAATTTATTTAGTCGTCCAGATCCGGACTTACAACGATCTTTTCCTGATTTAAGTGTTTTTTATTGGTGGATGTTTCCACTGCTTATCATCGGCCTTATCAAGATATACCAAAACAGACAAAACCTAAAATGGCAAGACAAAATTATGTTTCTTTTGCTCTTCGTTGCAATCTTACCCGGAGCCATTACCAAAGAATATTTTTCTACTTTAAGGGTTTTGCCCATGTTTATCCCTCTCGCTTGGATTATTGCTCAAGGTTGGAAAAATTTTTTTAAACACAAGACAAAACCCTCTTTATTTTTAGTTTTTCTAGCCTGTCTTCAACTTTATTCTGCTTTAGTTTTACTCAAACATGAAAGATCGGTCAATTGGGGCTATTCTTATAAAAATCTTGTTGACAAGTTAAGTTTAATCAAAGACTCACCCATAGTTGTTGACAATACTCGCCTAAAACCTCTTTATATCCTCTTTGCTTTTTATCAAAAATATGACCCAAAATTTATCCAACAATGGCATGGTTCTGCCCATTTGGCCGATTATTATGATTATGCCGAATTTACTTCCAAACAAAAGTTAAAAAATATAGAGTTTAGACCAATTTTTTGGCAAGAGGATATTTACAAAGAACAATATTTAGTAGGAGATAGTCTTTCGATATCAGACGAACAGGCACTAGAACATAAATTAAAAATCATTGATTCTATAAAAAATTCCACCGGCCAAGAAGTTTTAAGAATATTTAAAACAAATCCGGCAGAAAAATGTCAATCTTCAACCAAAGGACAAAAAAGTAAACACTGTTTATCTCTTGTCAACTGAAAGGTTGATAAAATAAAACAGAATGAAAAAAAACTTTTTCAGACTTGGCTTATTATTAAATCTTTTATCCATAATAATTGCTCTAGTTGTCATAAGAAAAAGTTTGTTTTTAAGATGGTTCGGTTATGGTAGTTTACCCCATCCTGTTGCTGACGAATTTACCTATGTTTGGCAAGCACTTAGTTTGAAAAAAAATGGTCTACCCGTGGCTTGGACCTTAAATTCCGGAGTTTACCAAGATAAAAAATTTAATCCAATCGCCGGAAAAATAACAGGATTTGGCATCGAGACGGGTGACGGTGTCATCAACTTAAAAAAGTTTAAAACAAATCCGGTTCCTCTTTCAGCCATAAAAGAAATCGACTATCTTAAAGGCTTAGAACAAATGCTATTTGTTGCTCCCTTTTTTGATCATCCCCCGTTAGGTGGAGTGATTTATAGTCTAGCCATCGACAAAAACGTCAAAGAAGTAGAAGATGTAAAAGCGACTGATTTTAGAAAACCAGCCTTAGTCTTAGCGGCTCTGACCGCAGTCTTATTATTTTTATTTTTATCTTTAATTGGCCATAACCTATGGGTGGGAACTTTGGCTGTAATTGTTTATTCCACCGTTCCTACTTATTTGTTAGCCACCAGAGCCGCTTTTTTAGAAAACGCTGTTCCTCCTTTTGTTTTAGTTCATCTAATTTTATTATTTTTTTATACAAAAAATTTTTCAAAAAAATTTTCTTCTATTTTTTTAATTTTATCTGGCTTATTCGGTGGCTTGGCAGTTTTAGCTAAAGAACCGGCCCTTGGTTTTTCAATAGGATCCCTAATTTTGTTGTGGAAAAACAAATTTGATAAAAAAACTATTTTTCTTTTTTTGGTTTCCTGTTCCATCCCAATATTAGCTTATTTCATTTGGGGCTTGTTTTTGCAACCGGCTTTATTTTTAGACATTTTTTTGACCAATGCCAGTCGAACTTATTTTGGTGCCATAAAAATTGTCACCATGTTGGAAACCCTAAGGTTTAAAAATTTCCCCACCGACGGCTGGTGGATTTGGGGATTATTATCTTTTGTCTTAATTTCTTTAAAAATTAAAAATAAAAAAATTTTATTTCTAACCCTACCTTTATCTACCCACCTACTGGTTGTTTTTTTACTTGGTAGTGCCAATTATCCTTGGTACTGGATATCAGCCATTCCCTTTTTTGCCGGTTGTAGCGCTCTAATGATTTGGAAAATTATTAAAAATCCAAAATTAACTACCGCCATGTTGTTTTTCTTTATCCCATTTTCCAGTAGCTATTATTGGGGGAGAGAAGCTTTAAATATTGCACCCAGTATCAATCATTACCGAGTCGCTATTTTGGCTTTTTCTTTGATGTTATTTTTAAGATTAAAGTTTAAAAAAAGCAAAATCTTTTCTTTTTTCTGGACGCTGTTTATGGCTTGGTTAATTTATAAAATTGTTATTTTTAATCAGGTTTTTATCCCTTATTTGATTTCTCACTGGGGTAGCTTATCCCTTCCCAATTTGCCAAACTACTAATCTGCAAATTGTTTTTTCTCTTTTTCCGATTCCACCGTTTGTCTGATCGGTCCATCCTTTGAAATGGATTTTATTATTATTCAAATTAAGATATGATTAGGCAATGATAAAAAGAGGAATTTTACGATTTATATTGATCTTTTTAAGTTTATGTTTTTGCTTAGGGAATGAAGGTCAGATTTTGGCCGCCAACTTAGACGGAGTCTATATCAGGCCAGACAGAAACAAGGCCAATCTTTCCCCCAATCGGGTTTTAGTTGTAATCCGCACCGCTTCATCTGCTACGGAAAATGGCATTAAAGTCACCGTCGGCTCTGCTTGGAGCCTTAGTACCGACAACAATGATTTTGAAGTTTCTCTTGCCAATTTACCAAATGGAATTATTGCTTACCCGGGTATTGGTACCGCCACCGCCGTCAATGGTCAACAAATTACTTTTCCTGGTACCGATTTAACTGCCGGCACCGACTATGGTTTTTATATTATCGGCGGTATTGGGGTCAATCCTCTTGTCGGTGACGGTCAAAATTATCTTTGGCAGTTAGCCACTCTGGTTGACGGCAACGAAGACAGATCTCAGTCAATAGAGGTCCCCATCGTCGCCAACGACCAGATCTCTGTTACCGGTACCATTTTGGCCAATGCCTCTGATTATCAAGCCACCATTAGTTCAGACTTAGTCTCTCGGGCCAATCAAAATCAGACCATAAATTACAAACTAACTTATGGCTCCTATTCTTTAGTCTCCACCAAGCCCTTGGTAATCACTGCCAATTGGAGTCGAGGCACACTAAATGGCTTTCCCACCCCAAGCCTAGATATTGTTGATTATGTGGTAGGCAGTAGCACTATCGGATATGGAGGGGCAGAACCGGTGGTCGACTTGCTCAACAGAAAGATAGTTTGGACAATTGCCAATTTTCCAGCCAATACTTTAAGTCAAACGGTCAGTTTTAGCCTAAAAACCAATCAGTCTTATACCGGAACTTTAGATGTCAATTTTGATGTTGGTTTAGACATGACCGCCGGTAGTATGGCTGTTGCCTCCAAAGAAATCAATCAAAACTATCGTTATCTGTCTATCGCCCCCACTTCAACTCCAATTCCTACCTCCACCCCCAGTCCCGGCCCCACCTCTACTCCAGTCCCTTCCACAACCCCCACTCCCACTTTAACCAAAAAAATATTTATCGAAAAAGTAGAACTTGTTGACATATCACAATCAAATTTGGCTCTGAGAGTTACCACCAATCAAATCTCCGCCGAGCTTACTGCTTTATATGGCACTTCGACAAGTAATTTAAACAATAAAATAATCACTCTGGAAAAATCATCTGAGCACTTGCTCAAAATTGACGGTTTAAAAGCCGACACTTTTTATTATTTTCGCCTTATTGCTCAGGATGAAAACACCAACACCAGTCCATCTGATTTGTTTATTTTCAAAACCGCCGCTCAATCAATCGGTCCCAGGTTAATAGCTTCCACCGTTTTAATTACCAGTCAAGACAAAATCATTTATCGAGCGGCCCCAAATTTATCCCAATCCGGCCAAGCTTTGATTGTTATTTCAAAAGGTCAAAAATATGCCCTTGAGTTTAAAATCTCCGGACAGGAAAAAATAAAAGAAGTCAAGGCTTTACTTCGGCCAAGTCAGATTTTGGGCATAAACAGTGTTTACGGTTTAGAGCCTCCGGAATACACCGTCGATTTAGTTCAAATAAGAGATGGCGAATATATGGCTTATCTAAATAGCCCTCCCCAAACGGGATTTTACGACTTATTAGTGCGCATGATTGATTTTAAAGGTAATGTTGTAGAAGAAAAAATCGGCACCTTAGAAATTATAAATCCCTTAACTGTTTATGATCAAAAAACCGGTAATCCAATTGAGGCTGTCAAAATATTTTTGTCAATTTTCAATCAACAAACTGTCCGTTTTGAGCCCCTGACTCCCTCTTCTTTAGCCATGCCAAACCCTCTTTTTTCCGAACCAAACGGAGAAGTTCCCTTGGTTCTACCCCCCGGCCGTTATCGGGCAGAAATAACCGCTCTAGAGTATCAAGCCGCTACTATCGAGTTTACTATTGGCGCCGGTGGAGACCAAAATTACCCCGAAGTTTTTCTTGTCGCTAAACCCCCAAGTTTACTTACAAAATTAAAATTTTATGCAGAAACGGTTGAAGATGTTTTTGTTTTCGAAAAAGGTAATTTCACCGAGCTTTTTGCCTCTACTCGATTTTTCAGATTAGTCTCCAAAATAAATTTATTACTCAGCGCCATCCTCATTTTTTTCTGGCAAAGAGCCAAAAAAAGGAGTCCAACCAAAAAAGAAACTTTATCCACAAAAAAATGGCTGGTCATGGAGTTTTTGGAATTATCTTTAGGTGCTGGAGCCATCTTAATCCTAATTTTTGATTTGTTTTTTCTTCGCCATCAAGGTTTCCTCACCGCTGGTCCCTGGTTTATTCTGGGAATGATAAACTTAATCTGCTGTTTAATTTACATTCATGCCAAAGACAAAAAAATACTTAACGGTTCTTAAATCTAAGTTAATTTTTTTTTCGGTTTTAGTTTTGCCTTTTAGCACCAACTACAAACTGGAAGGTTTCAGTTTGGGTGGTGCTGGTGGCGACATTATGAATTCTGATAATTATCAAATGGTGGGCAGTGCCGGTGAGCTGACCGGTCAAAATCTTTCAGGGGATAGTTACGATTTGGGAGCCGGTCTGGCTTTTGTCAGACAAGCCAACCAGCCGACTATTGCCACTTTTGATAACCCCAACAATTATTACGATAAATTACATTTTGTTATTGATACTTGGGGCAACCCTTCCGACAGTCTTTACGCCCTGGCCATCAGTCCGGATGACTTTACCACTACTTATTATGTCAAAAGCGACAACACCCTTGGTTTGACCTTGGTTTCAACCGATTACCAAACCTACAATACTTGGGGAGGGGCAACGGGGACAACTATAATTGGTTTAGAAGCGGGGACAACTTATAAAATAAAAATAAAAGCCAGACAAGGAAAATTTACCGAAACCGCCTGGAGTTCAACCGCTTCCACTGCCACACTTGACCAGCAGTTAACTTTTGATATTGATGTTTCCGCTTCAGACGAAGAAACTTCTCCTCCCTATTCTATCGATTTGGGAGATTTAAGCCCTGGTACTGTTACTGATAGCACCGAAAAAATTTGGGTTGATCTAGAGACCAATGCCAACAGTGGTGCCAGTGTTTATGTCTACGGTCAATACGCTGGTTTGTATAGTCTTGCCGCCGGTACTACTATTGCCTCGGTCAATGGCAATTTGGCCGTCTTATCCAGCGGTTTTGGAGTTCAGGCTGTCGGTGCCAGTCAAGTTTCCGGTGGCCCCATGACCATCGATAGCTTGTACGATCTCTCCTCTGACGTAGTTGGCACTACCGACACCACTATCAGACAAATTTTTCTTACCGCTTCCCCTCTTTCTTCCGGCCGGGCCAGTTTTATACTTAAAGCTAAATCGGAGACTACTACTCCCGCCGCCAGCGATTATACCGAGACTTTGACGGTTATTGCCGCCGCTCATTTTTGATCATGATCAAAAAGTATCTTTATTGACAATCCCGGCAAACTAGTTCATATTTTAACTACACAGATTAATCAAAATGAAAAAAACCAGTCTCAATTTAGTATTAGGTTTAAGCCTTGTCTTAATTTTGACTTTAGTTTTTGGTGTCAAACAGGCTTGGGCCGCCAACTTTTCCACTGCTTGGCTTAGGTATGATCGTATGAAAGCCGAAACTCTTTCAAGCTTGCAAGTTTTATTTGTTCCCGCTACCGCCGGTACCGAAGATCGGGTGGTTATAGTTTTTGCTTCGGCCACGGTCGGTAGTAGTCAAGCCGTCACGGTCACCAATTTACCTACCGGTACAACCGCCCTGCCGGGTACTCTAGTGGCAGCAGGTGGGGGGACTAGTATTGCCATTACCGGCGTTGACGATCTAGACGTGGGGTCAACTTATGCCTTTAATTTATCGGTTGGAGTTTCCACCCCGGCCGCCGGTTCAGCCCAAGACACTCTCAGTACCAGAAGTGATGCTACCACCGTCATCGATTCTACTAGCGTTACCTCTCGTTATATTACCAACGATCAAATCGTGATCACCGCCGTCGTTCCTCCTACTTTCAATTTTGTCTTAAGTGGCAACACCGATGTTTTTACGGGCAATCTTGACTCAGGCACAACTTCCGTTACCGGTGGCAACACCGTTACCGTTTCCACCAACGCCAGTAAAGGTTGGATTGCTTGGGTAAAAAGTGCCAATGTTTCCTTGTCTTCTGCCACTACCGGTGAAACCATCCCTACTACCGGCAGCGTCGATGGCTCTCCCAGCACCTTATCTGCAGGCTCAAATGGCTATCTTCTTGATGTAGACTTGACCACCGATCATGCCTCCGGTACCGGCTCGGTCACCATTGCCCCAGAGTACAATGGCACTGACGTTGACGAAGGCGGTACACTCAGTAGCACTTTTCAGCAAATAGCCACTGCCGATGGCACCACCGCCGGAGACGTCATTACTCTAATTGAAAGAGCCGCCATCTCAGCCATTATGAGCGCCGCCAGCGACTATACTGACACTCTGACTGTTATTGGGGCGGGCGCCTTTTAATTTAACTGGGTTTTTATCGTATAATCTCTATTAGTGATAACAGCAAAACGGTTTTGTCAGTTTTCATTTTTATTTTTTCTCCTTTTTTTAATTTTCGTCCCAAAGACAATCCAAGCTCAAGAAACAATTAGTGATTCTGGACTAAACTTGACTACTTCTCCTCTGCCCATCAATCTGATTACCAGCCCCGGAGTCACCGTTTCTGCCCAGTTGAAGATAAAAAACGGCGGTACCCAAACAGAAAAACTAGCCGTAGGTTTGATGAAATTTGATGCTTATGGTGACGATGGTATGCCCAGGTTAATGGACAGACAGGGGGGAGATGATTTTTTTGACTGGGTTACTTTTTCTGAAGACACCTTCGAGGTCTTACCAAACCAGTGGAAGACTATTACTGCCACTTTTTCCCTTCCGCCCTCAGCCGCTTTTGGCTACTATTACGCCGTCACTTTTTCTCGGGCCGATCAAAGCCCTAGCACACCGGGTCAAACCGCTATTGCTGGAGCCACTGCCACTCTGGTTTTAGTTGAAGCTCGGGTAGACAATGCCCAAAGGGACATTGAAGTAATTGACTTTACTAGCGATCGCACTTCTTACGAATTTTTACCCGTCTCTTTTAATCTCAAACTAAAAAACAAAGGCAATGTTCATGTTGCCCCCAGAGGTAACATTTTTATTGACAAAGGCTCCAAGCACGATCTTGCCATTTTAGAAATCAACCAATTAGGGGGTAATGTTTTACCCGACTCCAACCGGGTTTTTGTTACCACTTGGAATGACGGTTTCCCTCTTTATGTCAATCAAGTTGAGGAGGACAAGGTCGTTTTAGACAAGTTGGGTCGGGCCAAAAAGAAGTTAAACTGGGATTTTAGTCAAACCGATAAATTTCGCTGGGGTAAATACACCGCCAAAATGCTTTTAGTTTATGACGATGGCATCAGAGATGTTCCCATTGAAGCCAAACTATCCTTTTGGCTTATTCCTTGGCGTTTTATCATTGCCCTTACTTTAGTTATAAGCCTAACCGTCATCGGTCTCTGGTCCAGCTTAAAAAAATTGTTTTCAAAATTATTTAAAAGAAAAAAACCGGACTTATCATGAAAAAAATAATTTTATTTTTTTTCTTATTTTTAACCATTAGCGTTTTTCCTCATTTAGTTTTTGCCCAAGACGACAGTCAAAAGACAGGCTTTAGCATTTCACCTCCCCTGATAGACATGGTTATCAATCAGGCTGACAACGAAAAAAGCTTTGTTTTAAATATTTCCAATCATAGCCCTAGCTCGGAGGTCTTTAAATTATCTGTCTTAGATTTTGGCAGTTTGCAAGAAAGTGCGGGGGTGGCCTTCTTTGGCTTTGAGAAAAAAGAGTTGGAAAACAAATACTCTTTGGCCTCTTGGATAAAACTGGAAAAAGATGCCTTTGTCGTTGATCCTGACCAAACTCTTCCCGTCAAGATTACTATCATCAACCGTCAGTCTCTTTCTCCCGGCGGTCATTATGGAGCCATTTTGGTCAAACTTGATGATCAAAACTCTGATCAAACTCGCCTGGTTGGTCTAACTCAAAACTATGCTTCTCTAATTTTTGTCAAAAAAACCGGTGGCGAAGTTTATGGTTTAGACCTAGCCGAAACCAATTTTAAACCCAATCCCATAATTATGACAAAAGAGATTAATTTAAGATTTGAAAATGTGGGTAATGTTCATTTAGTTCCTCGGGGTAAAGTAGAAATTGAAGATCCCAGGGGCAAGTTGGTAGCCAAAGGTATTGTCAATTCCGATTCAGCCATTATTATGCCGGAATCTTTTCGTAATTATTTTGTCAAAATAAACAAAGTGGATAAAATTTTTTGGCCGGGTAAATACAGTCTAAAAGTTGGTTTCCGCCATCAGGGGCTGGAAGAATTTAAATATTATCAGACTGGTTTTTTTTATTTCGGGGACTATTTATTTTGGGGGTTGATGGTGCTACTGCCAATTCTGGCAATTGTCCTTTTTGTTAAGACAAAAAGGGTCAAAAAAAAGTAAAGACAACGGTAAAGATTTGATATCCAATGATGTCTTTTAAAGACACATCTTTTTATTATAGTATAGAGTAGATGTTTTTAACGAAAAAAGTCATTACAATTATCTGTTTGGTTTTGGTCCTGTTTAGTCTAAAAATAAGAGATATAAAAGCCGCCCCCGGTATCAATCAAAAAATTACTTTTCAGGGTAAAGTAGTCAACGGTGGAATCGGTGATTCTGATGGCACCAACGTGCCTGATGGTAATTACGATTTTGTCTTTACTGCCTTTGACGCCTTATCCGCCGGCACTTCTTTGTGGACCGAAACTTGGGACAGTGGTACCACTCAAGTTCCGCTTACCAGTGGTATTTTTGTGGTTCAACTGGGCACCTACGTTACCTTTCCTGCCACCATTGATTTCAACACCGACAATATTTTTTTAGCCGTCAATTTCAACGGTGATGGAGATATGTCTCCCCGGGTTCAATTTACCGCCGTTCCCTATGCTTTCAATGCTCAAAAAGTAGCCGGTTTGACGGTCACCAACTCCACCGGCACTCTCACCATTCCCGACGGCAAAACCATTAGTTTTGGCGATAACTTTTCTACTGCCGGAGTCGGTATTACCCTAGATCAAAGCCTGGCCACCACCGATTCTCCTACTTTTACTACTTTGACCCTCAGCTCTGTTTCAGTTGGCACCGGTACTACCGTTATTTATATCGATAGTTCTGGCAATCTGGTCCAGGGTACTCTGCCTCCTTCGGGTGCTGGTACCACTTATCCGCCCACCAATGGTTTGCAATATATTGGTTCTGCTATCGGTTTAGGGGGGACCATTACTCAAGCCAGTTTTACCAATATCAATCTCGGCTCCGGTTCCTCCGGTTTGTCCATTCTTGGTGTCAACAGCAATACTCAGGTCCTAACTATCACTCAAGGTGGAAACATCGGTATCGGCACCACCGCTCCGGGAGCCAAAATCGATATCAACGGTGGCACCATTGGTCTAAAATTTGACACTGTTACCACCTCAATCGATACTGCCGCCGGTCAAGGTTTGACCTTTCAAGGTCGGGCCGCTTCTACTTTTAGCACTACCAGTGGTGATATCAATCTTATCCCCGCTGGTGGTGCCGTGGTTATCGGTGCCGGTACCAGTACTTTTACTTTCAATCCCGTTTCCGGTCCGGTCTACGCTGGTGCCGCCAGACCTTCAAAAGTGATCCGGTTGTCACCCGAATATGCTGGTGCCACTTTATCCGCCGATGGCTCGTCTGATATTGGTGGCACCATGACGGCTGATAGCGTTTTAAATGTTGGTGGCAGTGGTTGGAGAAATTATTACCAATGGTCTTCGGGAAATGCCTCCCTGCAGGATTATTCTGTTATTGTTCGAGTGGCTCTACCCAGTGATTTTGACACCTGGGAAACCGGCTCTTGTCCCGGTTCAACCTGTGCTCTAGAGATACAATATCAGACCGGAGTTGGTACCTCCGCTGATAATTATGTTTCCGCTAAAATTACCAACGACAGTGATACCCCCGGCTCAGAGGTTTGTTCCATTGGTTCCACTGCCAGCACCGGTTGGAGTTCTTCCGGTTGTACCGAAGCTGTCCTAAATGATGCCTCTGCTCCGGAATGGGATGCTGCTGGAGAAATTGCCGTCATTAGACTAAAAATGGCCGCCAAAAGTACAGCTAGCGCTCTTGCCCGAGTTGGTGATATTATCCTCCGCTACAAAGCAAAATTCTAAAATGAAAATTTTTTGTCTCCTATTTTCTCTGATTATCAATCTTGCTTTTCCTTTGACGATAATGGCTGAGGTGAACCAATCTACCTCAAGTAGTCAACAAACAATCTCTACCCCTTCCGCCACTCCTTTTTTGACTCCTACTGTTTTCCTTTCCAATTTATGGGAAAACTTAAAGGAAATAGTTGACCTAAAAGAAAACAAGCCGGAGATAAAAAAAGCCAGTTTTCGTTCCGACGAATCAGTCGAGATTGCCCTAAACGACTATCGGGACAAACAACCCCAAGCCTCACTCTATCAAGAAGGGGAGTTGGTCGAAGACATCGAAATAAAAATAGAAGATGGTAACTTAAAAATTAAACCAGATAGAAATTTTAAACCGGGAAAATATAGTATAAAAATATCAACCAATGACAGCAAAGACGAAGAAGTAGAACAAGAGTTTACTTGGGGGGTTTTGGCTATCAATACCAACAAGTCAATTTACCTACCCGACGAAAAAGCCTATTTGCAAATGGCGGTTTTAAACAATGATGGCCATACCGTCTGTGGTGCTTCTTTAAAACTGGAAATTCTTAGTCCCACCTCCGAAACAACCGTCTTAAGTGCTCAGGATAACACTATTAAATACAGCGATACTTGTAGCATAAACAATGTTACCGACAACCCCGATTATTTTGCTTATTTTCAAACGAAAGAAATCGGTGTTTATAACTTAAAACTTACCAATCTTGACAACAATTACCAAATAGAAGGTTCTTTTGAGGTCAAAGAAAATATTCCTTTTGAGGTAGAAAGAATTTCTGCCACCAGAATTAATCCCTTCAAATCCAATTACGTTATGAGTTTTAATATCAAAACCAAGGAGAATTTTGTCGGAGAAGTCAAAGAAATTATTCCGGCCTCCTTTGAGGTTTTAGACCAAGATTCTTTTTTGGAAAACGAAAACGAAAAAAGCCTTACTTGGCAGGTAAACTGGCAGGCAGGAGAGAATTACCAACTTTCTTATGAATACGATGCTCCCGACATTTCTCCCCAATTTTATCTCCTTGGTCCTCTTCAAATTGCCGACTTTCAGGAAGTCCGCTCTTGGCAAATTGCCGCCGATGCCGCCGCGGTTACTTTTAGGGGATATGCGATTAGCGGGACAACGGGGCAAACTACATTTACCGTTAGAATTCCCGTTGGTGTCGCGGTTGGTGATGATTTGTATCTTTTAGCAATCAGTCGGGACCATGTCGGCGCCGCTTCCAAATATACCTGTGTCGATAATGATTCTGGGGGAAACACTTGGACAGAAAAAGCCATCTCTTCCGATAGAAAAACAACCTTATTTTGGAAAAAAGCCACTTCGGGTACTGCCGATAAAATAATATCTTGTTCCGGAGGTTTGGGTTCATTTGCCGGCGGTCTTTCTGTTTTTTACGGTGGTGCCACTGGTGACCCCACTACTAATATCGTGATGGAAGAAAATGCCAGTGGAAACGAGACCCATGCTGGTTTTACTCCGGATTATGCTGATTCTTTTATTGTGTTTGGTGTTACCAATGACACTAATGATATTGACATTACCAATTTGGCCGCCACCACCTTGGGCAGTTTAGAACCGGAGCAATGGGCCGCCGAAAGTACTGGTGGTTCTGATTGTAAATCAACTCTTACCGGTAAGGCTCAAGTGGGTGGCCCAAGTGCCACCGGAAACTTTACTTGGTCGCAAACAAATGGGACCACCGATTCAATTTCTTTTGCGATAAAACCTTATGTCAATTATTCTCCTACCGTCGCCCTAGACTCTCCGGGTGTCGGAGCCTCTATCACCGATACCACTCCGGACTTAGTTTTTACCGGTACCGATGCAGAAAGTGATGACATCGAATACAATATTCAACTGGATACTGTTGACACTTTTGACAGTCAGGCACCTCCGGCTGGTTTATTTTCAGACGATTTTGAGTCAGGTGATTTTAGCGAATGGGATTGGACAGAGCCAGACGGTTCGGATTTATCGGTCTCTGGGGCGGCAGCACTTAATGGTAGTTATGGAATGTCAGTTCTGATAAACGACACCAATGCTGTTCGGGTTTTCATGGACAGTGCCTTTTCTGCAGAAACACGGTTTAGAAATAGATTTTATTTTGATCCAAATGGGATTTCAATTCCCAATGATAATGCCTTTGTTATTTTTTATACTTGGAACGAGGACTACAGCGCTACTTATATCATAAAATTGATTAATCATTCTTCGGTTTATTCAATACAGGTTATTGAAGCAACTGATGGAGCTTGGAGCAAAAGTACTGACGAGCACACGATTAGCGATGCTCCGCACACCATTGAGATTGATTGGACAGCTTCCACTGCTCCTGGAGCAAATAATGGCCAAATCGTTTTAATTATTGACGGAGTTACTGAAGAAACTCTTACGGGAATTGATAACGATACGGAAAGTGTTGGAGCCGTGGCCCTAGGGGCAGTTGATGAAGTAGACGCAGGAACTTCAGGAACTATTTATTATGACGATTTTGTTTCAAACAACGATGGTACCGAAATTGGAATAGGTGGACCGTTGTTAGATAAATTTTCTGTTTCTGATACTGGTTTTTACCGTGTTGGCGATACTCATCCCTTTACTTCTGCCCAAGCGGTCACTTATACAGTTCAAGCAGCAGACATCTTGGACCTAGGTACCTATTATTGGCGGACCAAGGGCATAGATCCTTCGGGAAACAACGAATATGGAGCCTGGAGTAGTACTGGAAGTTTTACTATTACTCAAGCCGCAACTGGTCCCACTCTCGATCAACTCATGCGTCATGGTGTTTGGTTTTTTAATGGTCTCAAGCAACCTTTTACTTTTTAGTTATAAATAGGATATATTCTACTTAATGAGTAAAAAAACAGTCAGTTGGCCAAAACCGGTCGGATTAATTTTATTTTTAGTTATCGCCACTCTTGGTTTTTATTTTTACCGTCAAGGTTTTTTTAAAAAAAACTTATCAGCTCCCGAGGAGATAAATCAAATTATGGCAGTCTTGTCATCTTATATGGACTTACCGGATGAAATTCCCACCTTGGCCACTGTTACCGATAAATCTCAGCTAGAATCTCAACCCTTTTTTCAAAAATCAGAAAACGGAGATAAGGTTATTATTTTTCCTTCTGCCTCCAAAGCCATCCTCTACCGGCCCTCCACCAAAAAAATTATCGATATTTCTAATTTATTAACTAGCCCTGTTCAGGAAGAAGCCACCAATTCTTCAACCCTCCCTTCTCCTACCTTAGCCCAAAAAATAAATCTGGCTATTTATAATGGTTCTCAAGAGGTCGGTTTGGCTACTAAGATGGAAGAAGAAATCTTTGGTCAGATCGAATATTTTAAAGTAGTTGACAAACAAGATGCCAAAAGTGATTATCAAGACACTTTATTGATAGATATCGGTGGTCAAAATCAAGATTTGGTCACCAGTTTGGCCAAAGACTTGTCTGCCAAAGTAGCCAGTCTTCCTCCCGGGGAAGCAAAACCGGCAGCTGACATTTTGATTATTTTAGGGGCTACTCACCCCTAATTTTATGCTTTTTAAGAGAAAAAGTCGTTCTCTTTTAATTCTTATTTTCTTGTTCGTTATCCTTTTTTTAATCTGGATTGGTTCTCGTCCCTCCAGAGGGAAAATTATCACAAAACCGGCAGAAAACTCTCCTCAAAAAACGATAACTCCACCCAAACAATATCAAGGAGACTTTTTAAGTTTTTACTATGACGCCAATTATTCTCTTCGTTTCAGACCCGATCCACCCGAAAGTAGCAGTCAAAAACTAGAATTATTAGCCGAGCCGGGCAATTCCAACCATTGGGTTATTGCCGTTAATGACATTACTGTTTCCGACTTATCAGAAGTGTCTGCAGTTCAGTTTAGAAGACTAAACCCCGATCTTTATCTGGAAAAAGACATAAAAATAGACGACCTTAAGGGCTTGTTTTTTAGGAAAAAAGATATAAATGAATTTTTATTTTTAGTCATAAAAGACGGCAAGATGGTCACCATTTCTCTCACCAACAAGTCAAACGACACTACTTCTGAGCAGGCCTTTATAGACTTTGTTAGCCAAGTGGAGATAAAATAAAAGCATATGAACACTTCAGAATACATTACTACAGCCGTCGTCGTCGTTTTAGTTACCGGTTACTTAAGTCTAAAAAGTAAAAAAGAAAAAGCTTCCACTTGGACCGGGGAGCTGGTCAAGAAAAAAGATTTTACCGACGAAGACAATGAAAATCATAGTTATCGCCTAATTTTTAAAACCGATTCCGGCAAAAAGAAAAAAGTCACCGTTAGTCAAGAGATCTATGATCAGGCTAAAATTGGCGACAAATACACCAAAGCTAGCGGAGACTATCTTCCCAAAAAAATTTAGTCCACAAAAGTTAGCGCATAGCCTTTATTGTCGACTCTACCGGTTCTGCCGATTCTATGTATATATTCTTGATAATTATTTGGTTCGTCATAATTAATGACGTGGGTTATATCAACAATGTCCAAACCTCTGGCCGCCACATCTGTAGCTACTAAGATATTTACCCTATTCTCGCGAAAGTCACGTACAATTCTCTGTCTCTGATTTTGTTGTTTACCTCCATGTAACCCTTGAGCTCTAAACCCTTTTTGTCCTAAACCTATCGATAATTTTTCCACAATTCGTCTGGTGGCTCCAAAAATCAGCACCTTTTTAAACTCAGGCAAACCCACCAATTGATGTAGCTTCGCTTCTTTATCATATCTGGCCACTCGGACCACATTCTGTTCTACGTGCGTCGATGCATTGGCCGATTCAATCGAGATTCTGATCGGATTAGTCAAAAAACTGTCTATCAGCGGTTGTATTTTTTTGTCTATGGTGGCAGAGAAAAATAAAGTTTGACGATTTTTGGGAGTTTGGTCTACGATTGATCTAATGTCGTTGATAAAACCCATGTCCAACATTCGATCGACCTCATCCAGCACCACCGTTTTTAGGTTCCTAAAATCAATCACCCTTCTTCTTCCCAGATCCATAATTCTACCAGGAGTACCAATGATAATATTTGGTCCTCTTTTTATGTCAATTATTTGTTCCCGCAAATAAGCTCCGCCGATAGCCAAAGCAATATAAACTTTCATACCGGGGGTAAATGATCTAATTTCTTCTTTAATTTGTTGGGCCAATTCTCTGGTTGGTGCCAAAATTATCATTCTCTCGTTCGAATTATTCAAAATGTGGTGAATCAGGGGTAGGGCAAAGGCCGCCGTTTTTCCTGTTCCGGTGTTAGCTAAACCCAAAACATCCCGCTTGTTCATAATATGGGGGATAACTTGGTCTTGAATCGGAGTCGGTTTCTTATAACCTTTAGCTCTGATGTTTGTCAATAGCTCGGGTCTTAAATTAAAATCATCAAAAGAATTTTTTGTTTCGGTATCCTCGATTTTAGAAAATTCCTCCGCCCTTTTTATATAAAGAGATCTGTCAATTTTACTTTTACTAAATCCTCGTCTACTTCTACTATTGTTATTGCTAAAACGTCCTTGACTTTGTTGTTGGTTGAAATTTCGGAAACCACCCGAATATCTGTTGTTATACATATTTATTTTAAATGTTGGCCACTCTCGATATCTATCGAGACTAATGTGCCCAAAATAAAATAAATATCTTAAAAGATATGCGGGCAAACTATGATTCTTCGCCTAAACTAAATCTTGGTAGTATAACACATTATTTCTTCACTTTCTCTTTTTTTGCCTTTTTTACCGTTTTTTTGTTAGATTTTACTGTTACTACTTTTTCACTCGGCTTAATATCCTTTCTCATTAATTCCAAAATTTGAGCCAATTTGGAATTAATTGATGCCAAAACTTCATTGTTCAAATTTTGATTTTGACCTTGACTTTGTCCGCCACCCCTGTTGCCATAATCTCGGCCTTCGCCAAAATTAGACTGTTTTTTTTCAAAACAATGAGAACAATATATTGGCTTACTGCCATCAGGTCTAAAAGGGACCTGGCAATCCTGTCCGCATTTATCACAAACTGCCGGATACATTCTCCTATCACCTCGGCCTCCATCTCTGTTTCCAAAATCTCTCCTGCCCCCGCCTCCAAAACTACCCCGATCGTCCTGTCTGTTATTTTGATTAAAATATGCCATATGAAGAATTCTACCATAAGATAAGTAAAAAGATATAGTGTAAAATACCCTATCCATGAAACTTAGTCGGGCTCATTTTATTGTCTTAATTATTCAAATCACCGAGGTTTTGGGCTTTTCTCTTATTTTGCCCTTCTTACCTCTTTACGCCCGCGATTTGGGTGCTACTCCTCTTGTGGTTGGTCTAATTCCTGCTAGTTTTTCTTTACTTCAGCTTTTTTCTGCCCCCATTATGGGTCGACTCTCCGACACTTATGGTCGCAAACCCCTACTTATCCTTTCTCAGATTTCTACTTTGCTTAGTTTTATCGTTCTTGGTTTTGCCCATAGCCTTTGGTTGATTTTTCTTTCTCGCGCTATTGACGGTCTTTTGGGTAGCAATTTTACCATCGCCCAAGCCTATCTTTCCGACACTTCCACCAAAAAAAATCGCAGTCAGATTTTTGCTATTTCCGGTGTTGCCTTTTCAATCGGTTTTTTGATTGGCCCCGCCCTTGGTGGTTATCTTTCCCGTTATGGTTACAGTTTACCCGCTTTTCTGGCCGCCGCCATTAGTTTAGTTACTATTTTTCTAACCGTTTTTTTTCTAAAAGAGACTGTCACCGTCAAAAAGAAATTTAAATTTTCTTTCAGTCAAATCGTCGACACCAAAGCCGTCTCCGTTTATTTTGCCGATTCCAAGCTCAGAGCCAAACTATTAGAATTCTTTTCTTTTATTTCTACTCACGCCATTTGGACCGGTACTATGCCCCTTTTTGCTAACTTCAAATTTGGTCTAGGCGCTGATACCATCGGTTTTGGTTTAGCCTATGTTGGTTTTATCAACATCATTCTTCGTACCGTTCTTTTCAAATTCTTCATTAATAAATTTGGCGAGAAAAACATGAAGATTGCTGGTCTCTTTTCCGTTCTGATCTCCCTTATTTTGTTAGCCGTCATTAACAACCCTTGGGTGCTTTTGCTGGTTTTCACTTTCTTTGCTTTTGGTGGCAGTTTTGTTCGTCCTCTTCTTACTGCCGATATTTCCCGTTCAGTTTCCAAAACAGAACAGGGGAGTATCTTGGGTGTCAGCTCGTCTCTTCAAAGTATCAGTCAAATTTTTGGACCAATTTTAGGTGGTTTTCTTCTTACTAATTTTTCTCCCAACAGCCTTGGCTATGTCTCTGCTTTTATCTTGTCTTTTGCCATTTTTCTGTTTTTCAAAAGCCAACCTAACCCACCTCCGGAGTGGGTTAGGTAGACAGCTCGGGAACCTTAGATTTTTATCCTATTGACAAATTCAACACCGCTTATTATAATGCATATATATTCATTAAACAAACAAAAGGAGGTGAACAACAATGCCCAATAGAGATCAAACTGGCCCTCAAGGTCAAGGTCCGGCAACCGGTCGTGGCTTAGGCCCTTGCGGTACCGGCACCGGTCGTGGTTTCGGCTTTGGTTTCGGCCGTGGTCGTGGCTTTGGTCGTGGACTTTGCCGTTTTTTCAGCAAAGTTTCACTTGCTGACTATCAGAAGGCTCTCGAAGAAGAGCTATCTGATATCAAAGAAGAAGTCGCCAAGCAAAAAAAGACCAAATAAATCCTGCCCCTGTTGTCAGCTTATTGACAGCAGGGGATATGGGTTAAAATATACCTATGACCAGACCAAAAAAGTTTCGTTGTCTTCGTTTCCATCCCGATGTTCATTATTTTAAACCCCGGGGTATTCCTTTACGCCATCTTCAAGAGTCTGTCCTTTTACCCGACGAACTTGAGGCGCTAAAACTTCATGATATCGATGGTCTTGCTCAGGTTGATGCTTCTCTCAAAATGAAAATTTCTCAACCTACTTTTGCTCGCACTTTAGACAAAACCTACAAAAAAATTGCTGACGCCATTATAAATGGTAAAGCCATTAGAATTGAAAAGAGATCATGATAAAAAATTTTATTCTATTTTTTATAGTTTTCTTTTTGCACTCTTTTTCTGTTTATGCTCATAACCCCGATTACCTTGAGGCAAAAGTTGTCAAAGTTTTAGAACAAAAAAACGTTGTTTCTGAAATTAACAACACTCCTCAAACTTACCAGAAATTGGAGCTTCTAATCATCAAAGGTGATCACAAAGACGATACGATTATCGTCGAAAATGGCTTAGTTCCTCTTAGCAATCCTCAAATTTATCGTCAAAATGACCGCCTTATTTTAACCGTTGATCAGGATTTACAGAGTAATCCTTTTTATACTATTACCGATTATGTTCGTCGCGATTCTCTTTCTCTTCTCTTTATCGTTTTTGCCCTTTTAGTTATTCTTGTGGCCAAATGGAAAGGTTTTTCTTCTCTCTTATCTATGGCTCTTTCTTTTTTAATTATTTTCAAGTTTGTTCTGCCTCAGCTTTTAACCGGTGCCAATCCCATCTTAATCGGTATCTTGGCCTCTCTTTTGATCATCTCTCTTACTTTTTATCTCTCTCATGGAGTTTCTCGCAAAACCACTGTTGCCGTTCTCGGCACTCTTATCAGTCTTATCATTTCCGGATTTTTAGCCATTATTTTTGTCAATTTGGCTCATCTTTCCGGTTTTGCTTCAGAAGAAGCAGGTTTTTTGCAAGAAGCTACTACTGGCTCTATCAATATTAAAAACTTGCTTATTTCCGGTATTATTATCGGTCTTTTAGGTATCTTAGACGACATTACCATTGCTCAATCGGCCATCGTTGTTCAACTAAAAATTGCTGCTCCCAACTTAAAACCTCGACAATTATTTTCTCAAGCCATGGCTGTTGGTCAAGATCACATTGCTTCCATGGTTAATACCTTAATTTTGGTTTATGCCGGTGCTGCTTTGCCTCTTTTGCTCTTATTTATCGACAATCCTCAACCTTTTTCTCAAGTTATCAATACAGAACTCATCTCCGAGGAGATTATCAGAACTTTAGTCGCCAGTATCGGTCTGATTATGGCAGTCCCCGTCACTACTCTTTTAGCTGTTTTTGTCTCCAACAAACCTACCAAGTGATCCAAAAAATCCTTTCTTTTTTTACTGCCATTTTTTTAAGTCTTTTTGCTACTACAAAAAATATTTCACCTTCAGGACGTCAGTCCCGATGTCCATCGGGACTGACGTCCCCAACCCCCATCCTTGTAGGGGCGATTCGTGAATCGCCCCCTGTTTCGATATCAAAAAAACCCTCTCCACCATCAAATCTTGCCATCGCTGACACTGGTCCCTGGGGTGTGGCTGAGCGGATAGGGGAGCACACCTGGACTATGAAGATCGAACAGGATCCTGTTATGGCCACCTCTTTAGAAATCCTTCAGGCCCTAAATGTTTATCGTCGCCGTTACGGCTCATCTGATTTAATCTGGGATCAAAGACTGGCTGATTATGCCCAAAGTCGGGCAGAATTCTTTAACCAAAATCAGGCACTTGATAGTCATCGGGGTTTTGCCGATTTTTTGGAAAACAACAATGGTTTTGAAAAACTTGGCTTTACTGCTGTCGGTGAAAATGCTAGCTACGGTTATCGTCTAAATGGTACCCACCTCATCGAATGGATTTACGCTGGCGATGAGCCCCACGATCAAAACCAAAAAGACAGTCGTTGGGCTTATGCTGGTATCGGTGTTGATGATACCGCTACCTGTCTTATTTTTGCCACCGGCAAAATTTAGTTTTCTCAACTAATTCTCAACTTTTCCTCTATAATCCTTATCATGAAAGTATTGATTGTCGAAGATGAGCACCGTATTGCTCAAAATATAAAAAAAGGTTTGGAACTTAAATCCATTGTAGTTGATTTGGCTTTTAACGGCCAAGAAGGTTATGATCTGGCCAGTGGTGAAAAATACGATGTTATCATTCTTGATCGCATGTTACCTGGTAAAGACGGTCTGGAAATTTGTCGTCAAATTAGATCCGAAGGCAACCATACTCCAGTTTTAATGCTCACTGCCAAAAATGAAATCAGTGACCGGGTTGACGGTTTGGATTGCGGTGCTGACGATTATCTTGGTAAACCCTTTGCTTTTGTCGAACTTTTAGCCCGCTTAAATGCCCTTGCTCGCCGTCCCCGTCAAGCTCAAAACCCCCGTCTTAAGACAGACGATTTAATTTTAGACACCGTCAATTTTCAAGCCACTCGGGCCGGTCAACCTCTAAATTTATCCAAAAAAGAATTTGCTCTGCTTGAATTTTTTCTTCGTCATCCCAGTCAGGTTTTCAACAAAGACCAACTCATCGAACAAGTTTGGGACTACGATAGCGATGTCCTGGCCAACACTGCCCAAGTTTATATCGGATATCTCCGTCAAAAAGTCGACAAAGATTTCCCGAGTAAAACTCCCCTAATTCATACTATCCGTGGTTTTGGTTATCGCTTTGGTCCAAAGTCATGAATTATTTTCTTTCCGCCAGGATCAAATTAACCGCATGGTATGTTCTAATTATTTTTCTTATTAGTTCTCTTTTAAGTGGCCTTTATTATTTTCGAACCATTCAAATTCTTAATTTTCAGGTTCAACGCATCGAACGTCAAATCAATCGTCCTAATTTTTTTCCATCCGATTTTTCTCCACCTGATCTTGCTTTTATCGAAGACGAGTTTGATTTGGCCCGTCAGCAGTTGATTAACCAAATCATTCTTATCAATTTAATTATTCTTTCCCTCTCCGGTCTGGCCAGTTATTTTCTTTCCGGCGCCACTCTTAGGCCCATTCAAGAAGCTCTAGAAGAGCAGAAACGTTTTGTCGCCGATGCTGCTCATGAACTAAAAACCCCCATTACCGCCCTCAAAACTTCCTTGGAAGTTAATATCATGGACAAAAAAATTTCCCCGTCTACTCGTAAAATTCTTAAAGAAAACCTAATTGATGTTAACAGTCTTGAATCTCTTACCAAAAACCTTCTTGTCTTAGCTAGTTTTGATCGTCATCAGGTTTTTCAAAAAACCTTAGTTTCTCTTTCTGACTTGGTTGATCGTGCTTTTCGTCACATTACCCCTTTAGCTAAGAAAAAAAATATCAAAATAACAAAAATTATCCCCAAACCCTTTCCCGAATTTTTAGCTCACCCCGATAGCTTGGTAGAACTTCTTATTGTTCTTCTCGACAATGCCGTCAAATACAGTCCTTGTGGTCACTCCATTAAATTTGTTGCCTCTGTCACCAAAAAAAATATAAAAATCACTATTGCTGATCATGGTATTGGTATCGACCCCAAACATCTCCCTTTTATTTTTGACCGTTTTTATCGGGTCGATCGATCGCGGACCTCTCAATACAACCATGGTTATGGCCTTGGTCTATCCGTTGCCAAAACCATTATTACCCGTCACCAGGGTCACATCGATGTCATCAGCAAACCAGGTTCCGGTTCCACTTTTACCGTCACCCTCCCCCTCTAGAACGTCAAAAATTACGAAGTAATTTTGATACGTTCTCTCAACTTCTTTTCAATCCTTTCTTTTATCATCTTCTTATTAGTCATTAAAGAAAAGGAGGTGAAAAATTATGAACAGAAAAATAGTCATTAGTGTCTTAACTTTAGCTCTAGCCGGTTCTGCCATTCTGGCCACTCGCACCTCCGCTCAAGGTATTTTTTCGGGTGGCAATCTTAAATCTGCTTTAGCCGAAAAATTTGGTAAAAGCGAAGACGAAGTTCAGGCTGTTTTTGATCAAGTCAGAGATCAACGACAAGCTGAAATGCAACAAACGCAACAAGATCGTTTAGATCAGGCTGTTGCCGATGGCAATTTGACCGAAGATCAAAAGCAAATAATCTTAGCAAAAAAAGCCGAGCTTCAACAGCAACGTCAAGCCGATAGAAAAATGCGTCAAACTTATCAGCAAGAGCTAAAAACTTGGGCTGATGAAAATGGTATTGATACTCAATATCTTTTCGGATTAGGCACAGGTGGACACGGTTTTGGTCGTCCTTAAAAACCAAAACAAATCTCATAAAAAATACTCCCGATTCCCTTCGGGGGTATTTTTATTGTCATCCTGAATTTATTTCAGGATTTCGTCTCTTGGGATTCCAGATCAAGCCCGGAATGACACATTCCCACTTTCAACTTTATTATTACGTCTCCCTCGGAACATCAAACCCGCTATTGCGGGTTGATACGCTCTCAACTTCCTCTCAACTTTAAATCTTATCCTACCTACCAGTTATAATAAACACGAGTTATCATCTATGAAAAAAATAAAACTAAATTTATCCAAAAAGAAATTTACTTTTCCTCCTTGGCTCAAATGGGGTCTTTTAGTTCTGGCCATTATTGCTCTAGGCCTTGGCGGTAAGTCTCTATACGATCGTCAACAAAGATCCAAACGTTTTGACTTAATGCAAAAACAACGCCAAGTTATGATTGACGCCCTAAAAGAACAAGGCTTGTCGGACGAAGAAATTCAGCAAAAAATGATGGATTCTCGTCCCACCCGTTCCCCCGACCAACAACCTCCTGAGGGTTCAGAAGGCCTTGACATGATGCGCATGGGTCGTCAAATGGATAGATATTCTCGCTAAAAACTATGAAAAACATTATTGTCAAATTCAAAAACTTGTCCAAGAAGAAAAAAATTATTTTATTCCTTATTTTGGCGGTAGTTTCTTATTTTACTTATAAAAACTTTTCTAAGAGTTCAGATGAAATCATCTATAAAACCGAAAATGTCAAAAAGGGGACTATCATCAGTTTGGTTTCCGACACGGGCGAAATTTTAACTTCCGGTAAAGTGGATATTCCTTCTACAATCACCGGTATTACCGAAAATGTTTATGTCAAAAATGGTGATTTTGTCAAGTCCGGTCAAAAACTTTTTTCAGTCAAATCTACCGCCTCTCAAGCCGACAAAACCGCCGCTTATGCTACTTATCTTAAAGCAAAAAGCAGTCTTGAATCGGCTCAAAATTCTCTTCTGACCCTAGAATCTTCTATGTGGTCTGCTCATGAAAAATATCGTGATGATGGTTGGGGCAGGACCATTGATGATCCTATTTATATCCAAACCAATCGTGATTTTTTAGCCGCCGAAGCCAACTACAAAAATCAACAAGAGGTTATCACTCAAGCAAAAATTTCTCTTAGTAATGCTTGGTTAGAGTATCAAACTGTTGCCGGTGGCGACGTTACCGCCCCCATCGCTGGTACTATCGCCAATCTATCTGTCAGCCCCGGTCAACAGATTACCGCCGGTGATATTTCAGCAATGATCAAAAACGAAACTGATTCCTGGGCCAAATTGTCTGTTTCTGAGGGTGATGTTGGCAAGATTTCTGTTGGTCAAACTGCCACTGTTTATGTTGATGCTCTTTCCGGTAGCCAATTTAAAGGTACTATCGATCGTTTTGATGATATCGGTACCGACACTTCCGGCATCATTACTTACAACGTTTATGTCAATCTTGGTCGAATCGAAGAAACCGTTAAAGCCGGCATGACAGTTCAAATCGACATTGAAACCGCTAGGGCCGAAGATGTTTTGCTGGTTAGCAATACCGCTATAAAAACTTATCAAGGGGTTAAGGCCGTTCAAGTTTTAGACAAAGACTCAGGAGAGCCTCTTTACCTTCCGGTTGAAATTGGTATCGTCGGTGACACTCAAACCGAGATCAAAAAAGGTCTGACCGAAGGTCAGGAGATTATTGTTAGTCAAAGTGCTGGTTCTGATTCGAGCTCTGGTTCTTCCTCTGGATTTCCCGCTGGTGGCATGATGATTCATTAGCAAGTTATGAAAAAACAAAAAGCCACTTTTCCACTTATCCGTTTTCAACAGATTACCAAAACTTATATCACCGGTCCGGTTAAATACCAAGCCCTAAAGGGTGTTGATTTTGACATTAAAGAAGGCGAGTTTGTTGCTATTATTGGTCATTCCGGTTCTGGTAAATCCACTATTATGAATATCTTAGGAGCGCTTGATTCACCTACTTCCGGTCAATATTTTTTAAACGACAAAAATATCAGTCATTACAGTGATGATGAATTGGCAGACATCAGAAACCAAAAAATTGGCTTTGTCTTTCAGTCTTTTAATCTTCTTCCTCGTACTACTGTCATTAAAAATATCGAACGCCCCATGCTTTATGCTCATTTTCCACCAGAAAAGAGAACCAAAAGAGCCATGGAAGTTTTGCGCGCCGTTGATTTAGAAGACAAAGCTCACAATCTTTCCAACCACATTTCCGGTGGTCAAATTCAACGTGTTGCCATTGCTAGAGCCTTAAGCATGAACCCCTCAATTATTTTAGCTGATGAACCCACCGGTAATCTTGATACCAAAACCGCCCACGAAATCATGACCTTTTTTACCAAGCTAAACAAACAAGGCAGTACTATCATTGTCATCACTCATGAAGACGATATTGCTGCCTTTGCCACTAGAATTATTAAAATTACCGATGGTCTGGTTGAAAGCCAAGATTACAAATTAAAAACGGCCACTTTTATCAAATGATTGATGTTAAAGAATTAATTATTTTATCTCTCGACCAACTGAAAGGTAGTTTGGTCAGAACAGCTCTCACCATGTTGGGTATTGTTATTGGCATTGCCTCTGTTATTACTATTATTTCTTTAGGTGAAGGTTCCACCAAATCCATTGTTGATCAAATTTCTACTTTTGGTACAAACGTTATTACAGTTTCCCCTGGTCAAGCCAGAAGGGGGCCAGGACAAGGAGGAGGTACCTTTGATACTCTCACTAAAGCCGATTCTCAAACTATTTTAAACTTAGACAATATCGAGGCTGTCAGTGCTGTTGTTAGCGGTCAGACAACCTTGGTTAATGGTAGCCAATCTGTCTCTTCTTCTGTCACTGGAGTTGAGGGAACTTATGCTCTCGTTCAATCTCTAAAATTTTCCCAAGGTGATTTTTTCGCCGACAGCCAAATCGACGGTCAATCAAAAATCGTTATTCTAAATGACGATTTGGTCGAAGAACTTTTTGGTCAATCTGCTTCTGTTATTGGTGAAAAAATTCGTCTAAATGGTAAAACCTTTAAAATCGTTGGCGTTATCGAAGGCGGTTCTTCTGTTTTAGTTCCCATTTCTACCGCCCAAAAAATTCTTTTCGGTCACGACTATTTAAACAGTATTTCTATCAAGGTTGTCGACAATAAACTGATCGAACAAACTTCAACCGATATTGAAAATTTGCTCTTAAGTCGTCATAAAATCGATAACCCCGACAATGCCGATTTTAACTTAAGAAATGCCTTGGAAATGATTGACAGTGTCAGCTCCATGACCGGCACTCTGACTACTGTTTTAGGGGGTATTGCCGCCATCTCTCTTTTGGTTGGAGGAATTGGTATTATGAATATTATGTTAGTCACCGTTACCGAGCGCACTCGTGACATAGGTCTTTTAAAAGCCATTGGAGCCAAAGCCAAAGACATTTTAGCTCAATTTCTAATCGAATCTTTAGTCCTTACCCTGGCCGGTGGTTTAATCGGTGTTATTTTAGGAGCTTCTCTCACTTATTTTGCGGCAAACGCCATGTCTATTCCTTTTATTGTTAGTTTCAAATCCATTTTTTTGGCTGTCACCGTTTCTGCTTCTGTTGGAGTTCTTTTTGGTTGGTATCCCGCCAAAAAAGCCAGCACCCTAAATCCAATCGACGCCCTTCGTTACGAATAAACCCTAGTATTCTTCTTCCGGTTCTGGTGGTAAATTTTCTTCTCCGTTACCCACTTCCTGTCCTGCTTTCAGCCATTCTACATAATCACAACCCGTTGCTTTTCTGGCTTCTCTATCCCAACCGGCCGTTGAACACTTTTTCATTCTCTTACCGTTGGCGGTAGTGTATAGCACTAAAAGTTCACCGCACTTAGGACATTTTTCGTCCAATTTTTCCGTTGTACCGTTAATCCATTCGATATAATCACAGCCCGTCGCCTGTTTGGCTTCCTTATCCCAACCCCCCTTAGAACATTTTTTCATTTTTTTGCCAAATCGGGTTACCTGCAACACCAAGGGCGCTCCGCACCTAGGACATTTTTCATCCAATTCTTTCGGTTCCACTTCCAGCCATTTCACATAGTCACAGCCTTCGTTTTTGTGAGTTTCGCTATTCCACGATCCCTGACTGCAACGTTGTAATTTTCTGCCGGTAGCCGTTTCTGTTATTTCACCCAGAGAGGCTCCGCACTTTGGACAAACATCTTCATTTTTATTCATCTTTATATCTTACCACTAATTGTCCGCAAGCCGCTTTTATTTCTTGCCCAAAAGATTTCCGGACCGAATACAACACCCTGGCTCTATCCAATTCTCTCAAAAAATCGGCCTCTCTTTCCCTATTACTGCTCCAAAAAGCACCGTCGGTTGGATTTAATTTAATTATATTAAGATAAAACAATTTATTACTTTTGATAAATCGGCTCAAGCGTCTCGCTTCTGCTACATTATCATTTATTCCGTCAATTAGGGCATATTCAAAAAACAATTGCCTTTTGGTTTTATAGCAATAGTATTCAAACGCTTTTCTCAGTTCATCAAGATTGTTTTCTTTGGCCACCGGCATTAGTTTTTCTCTGGTTTTTTGATCGGTTGCATGGAGTGATACTGCCAGATTTATCTCTACTCCCAAATCGGCAAATTCATAAATTTTTTCTATTATTCCCACAGTTGAAATGCTCATTTTTCTCCAGCCTATATCCAAATTATCGTGAATTATTTCAATTGCCCTCCAAACATTTTCCCAATTGGCAAACGGTTCTCCCATGCCCATAAACACTATTCTGCCCACATATTGGGGCCAGACTTTATTGTTCCAATACAGCAGTTGATCTACTATCTCCTCTGCCTCTAGGTTTCTTTTCAGTCCCATTTTACCGGTGGCACAAAACTTACAACCCATGGCACAGCCCACCTGTGTCGATAAACAAGCCGAAATCCACTCTCCATAATTCATTAAAACTGTTTCTATCTTTTTTCCGTCTTTTAATTTCAATACCGTTTTTTCACAATCCTCACCTCTCTTAATTTCCACCTCTGCCACCGCCAACAGTCCTATTTTATCGTCTAGCTCCTTCCTCAAACCCAAGGGCAAATCCGTCATCTCCTCAAATTTTTTATACCTTCCCGAAAAATAATTTTTTACAATTTGTTTTATTCTAAAAGGAGCTTGTCCCTCCTCTGCCAAAATTTCCTCTAATTTTTTTATATTCATACTCACTACCAAAAAAAACAGGGGTCAAAAGACCCCTGTTTTTCCTTATTAGTTCAAATTAGTATCTTGAACCACCACCACTGGAGTAGTTATCCCTTCGGGGGGGTCTATCTTCCATCGGTCTGGCTTCATTGACCTTGACCTCTCGGCCATCGATCTCTTTGCCATCAAACATTTGAATGGCGGCAGCCGCCTCTTCATCTGTAGACATTTCTACAAAACCAAAGCCTTTGGATCTACCCGTAGCTCTGTCACTAATAACTGTGGCTGAAACTACTGTTCCAGCTTGCGCGAAAGCCGCCGCTAATGAGTCATTGGTTGTGTCGTAAGACAGACCGCCGACATACAATCTTTTTGCCATTGTATTAAAAAACTATTAACTTGTAGTGATTTCTTTTCAAAAAACTTGACAGAACTTTCCCTACTGTTCTTATTTTACCCTATTTCCTGAAAAAAAACACAAATAGCTTATTTGACTCTCTTTTTTTTGTTATATTAAATCAATGGAATCTTCCAAGTTTAAGATTATACTCCTCTTTCTTTTCCTCAATCTGCTTTTTTTAAATTTTGCTTTAGCTTTTCTCTGGCAAAAAAAACCTACTCCCGTTTCCAGTCCTCCTCCGACCGCCGATGACAGTTATCGCCAAAATTTAGAAAATGACATCAAAGATCTCAAGGCCAAGTTAATACAAATTCAATCCGCCTCCATTTCAGCTACCTTTTCTCCTTTTCCTACTTCTTCTCCCGTTTCCCAAAATACCACCGCTTCTTATGTTCCCGTTCCTGGTTCTGGCCGTCTTTTGGTTTATCAGTGGACCAGCCTTCCCGGTACCGAATTTTATTTCAATCCTGCTGATTTTCCCGGCTTAACCGAAGCCCGCTTTGAAGCCAACATGAAGCTTCTAAATGGCAACGGTTTGGCCTTTCTCCGCTTGTTTGACCTTACCGCCGGTATCGAAATTTGGGGTTCCGAAGTTCAAACTTCCAGCCAATCAGACACCATGATGGTTTCTTCTCCTCTTACCCTTCGTTCCGGCAATCATCTTCTCTGCGTTCAGGCCAAAAGCTTGACCGCCGACACTACCGTTTTCAATTTCGGTCGTCTAAAAATTATTAGCAATTAATTTATGCTAATATTAAACATATGACCACCAAAGTAAAAAAAGAAACAGTTGAATCTATAAAAGTTACCGGTACCAATTTGGTCCAAAAAGTTAAACAGCTTGTTAAAGAAGGCAACGTCAGGCGTATTTCTGTTGTCGACAAATCCGGTAAAACCCTGATTGTTCTTCCTCTTACCGTTGGTGTGGTCGGTGCCCTTTTGGCTTTCCCTCTGACCGCTCTTAGTGTTATTGCCGCCATGGTCACCGAGTGCACCATTAAAGTCGAACGAAAATAAACCTCCAGACTACTTTTAGTTTTCAGAACGTCAAAAATTGCTTTGCAATTTTGATACGTTCTTTATTCTCAATCCTGCCTTTAATAGCTCAATTAAGGCCAAGTCCATTATTCCGAACATCATAATCCACACCCAGGTTAAACCGTCCAAGGGTACTGTCTGCAACAATTTTTGTCCTACCGGCAGATAAATCCCCGCCAGCAACAGTATCATTCCCACGCCAAACGATCCATTCAAATACCAGTTACCAAATACTTTAATCTGCCACAGGTTTTTATTTAGACTCTTGCAGGCAAAGGAAAATAAAAGTGAGTCTATTCCCAAAATAGCAAACACAATCGTTCTGGCCAGTTTTATTTCTGCTCCGCTTTCAATCAGATAATCATAAACAAAAAACAAAATTACATCGGTTACCAGGGCGATTGCACCTATCATCCAGTACATTTTTTTGCTGATCAGAGGCGTATTTTTACTTCTCGGTTTTTTTTGCATCAAACCATCATCATCTTTTTCAAAAGCCAATGCCAGCCCCGGCAAGCTATCTTCTACCATATTAATCCACAAAATTTGAGCCGGCAAAAAGGGGATTGGCAGCCCCAACAACAAGCTTCCCAGTACCAAGACTACTTCCGAAAAACTACCCGACAATAAATACAAAATTACCTTTCTGATATTTTCAAAAATAATCCTGCCTTCTTTTATGGCCGTTATCATTGTCGAAAAGTTAGAATCCAAAAGCACCATATCAGCTGTTTCTTTGGCTACTTCGGTGGCTTCGTTGACCACCACTCCCATATCCGCTTTTTTCAAAGCCAGCGAGTCGTTTACTCCGTCTCCCACCATTGCCACTACCCGATTGCCGTTTTGTAAGGCTCTTACGATTCTGATTTTTTGTTCCGGTTTCGTCCGGTAAAACAAAACTATTTTATCCACTCTTTTCTCCAATTCTTCCTCGCTTATTTTTGCCAGTTCATCACCCGACATTATCTTATTTTCCTTTAGGTTTTTTACCAGTCTCAGTTCAGACAATACTTTCATGGCTGTGTATTGGTAGTCACCGGTTATTACTTTTATTTTTATTCCTGCTCTTCTTGCTAATTTCAAAGCCCCCTTTACCTCTTTTCTGATTGGGTCTTCTATCATAATCAAACCTTGCCATTCCAAATTTTTTGCCGCCTCTTTTTTCTTAAGCTTTTCAAATATTTTTCTTATTTCTTTTTCCTCTCCTTTTTTTCTGGCTATACCAATCACTCTCAATCCTTGCTGGCTGAAACCGTCCAACTTTTTAAGCCAATCTTTTCTTTCTTTTTCTCCAAGATTGGTTGTTTCTATTATTTTTTCTGGAGCCCCATAAGCATACAACACCACCTCTTGCTTATTTTTGCACAACACCACTGTTTGTTTTTTATCCGAGTCAAAAGGAATTTCTTCTATTTTAGTTTTACCGCAGTCCATTTTCTTCTTTCCAAAAATCATTTCTCTCCCCCAGTCTGCCAGAGCTCTGTCAATCGAATTTATCATCGGGTTACAGCAAGCCAAATCTGCCATCACCTCGGCCTCTTCTGAAAGTTTTGTCTGGGATACTTTCATTTTTCCTTCGGTTAAAGTTCCGGTTTTGTCAACACAAATCACTTCTACCGACCCCAAAGTTTCTGCCGCCAGAAGTTTCCTCACCAGCCCTTTTTGTTTGGAAATTCTTTCCATCCCCAAAGTCAAAATCACCGTCATGCTGATAGCCAGTCCTTCTGGAATTGAAGCCACCGCCACCGCCACCGCCAATATCAGCATTTCTCCCCATTGCCGTCCCATCAGTATCCCTTCGGCTAGAATAAATAAACAAATCCCTCCAACTGTTATTGTCATAATTTTGGCCATTTTGTTTACTTTGGCTCTAAGCGGTGTCTCCTCGTTTTCTATCGATTTAAGTTTTTTAGCCAGTCTACCCATTCGACTTTTCATGCCGGTTTTGACCACTATCATTGTCCCTTTTCCTCCCAAGACCACTGTCCCCGCCCAAACAATATTTTTTTTATTCCATCCTTTCAGACTTATTCTTTTTTCTACTGTTTTTTTCTTATTTTTTGTTATGGCTCTTTTTGTTATCGCCTCGGCCTCACCTGTTAGTATTGCCTCACTTATCTGCAAATCGTTTGTTTCCAAAAGCAAACCATCCGCTGGTACCTTGTCTCCTGGTTTTAAAAGTACCACATCTCCCGGCACCAGTTCTTCGCTTTTTATTATCTGTTGTTTTCCCCCCCTGATTACTTCAATTTTGGCTACAATCATATTTTTCAAAGCCTCCAAAGCCGATTCGGCCTTGTATTCCTGAAAAAACCCCAAACCGGCGTTTAAAGCCACCGCCGCCATGATTACTATAGTATCCGTTCCTTCTTTCAATATGGCTGATACCACCCCTGCCCCCATCAAAATATAAATTAATGGAGACTTAAATTGATCGAAAAGCAGGCTTTGCCATTTTAGTTTATGGCCGTTTTCCAAAAGGTTCAAACCATATCTCCGTCTTTTTTTGACAACTTCTTTTATGGTCAAACCACTCTCAAAGTCCATAATTGACTATAACAGGTTATAATAAAAAACATGAAACTTATCTCTAAATTATTTTTTCTTTTTCTTTTTCTCTTTCTCTTTTCGGCTTCTTCAATCAGGGCTCAAAATTCTCTCCCTCAAATCGACTTTTTCTGGGGAGAAGGTTGCCCTCATTGCGCCCAAGAAGAAGTTTTTTTGGATCAACTCCAGTCGGATTATCCGAATCTGGTTATCAATCGCTACGAGATCCACGATCCTGCCAACAACCAGCTCTTAAAAGAAGTTGGTCAACGTCTTAATGCCGATACTTCCGGTATTCCTTTTACTGTTGTCGGCGACCAATACTTTGTCGGTTTTCTAAGCGACGACACCACCGGTCAAAAAATTAAACAAGCCCTTGGTCTTGATTCGGTTGTTACTGACCAGATCAACTTGCCCTTTTTGGGCACTGTTCAGACCAAAGATTTTTCTTTACCTCTCTTGACTTTTGTCATCGCTCTATTAGACGGCTTCAACCCCTGTGCCATGTGGACTTTGATGTTTTTAATTAGCCTCCTTCTTGGCCTAAAAGATCGCCGTCGGATGTGGATTTTGGGTTTCGCTTTTATTGTCACCTCTGCCTTTGTTTATTTCTTATTTTTATCTGCCTGGCTTAATCTCTTTTTGTTTATCGGTTTTATCACCTGGGTCAAAATCATTATTGCTTTGGTAGCTCTGGCTTCTGGTACTTATTACCTACGGGATTTTTTTACCAACAAAAACGGAGCCTGCAAGGTCACCGGTAATCAAAAACGACAAAAAGTATTTGCTCGCCTCAAAACCATTACCCAAAATAAACAATTTATTTTTGCCCTAACAGGCATTATCCTTTTGGCTTTTGTGGTCAATTTAGTCGAATTGGTTTGTTCCGCCGGCTTACCGGCTGTTTATACTCAAATTTTGGCACTAAGCAATTTGCCTCCCTGGCAGTACTATTTATATCTTGTCTTCTATATTTTAATTTTTATGCTTGATGATTTAATTATTTTCTTTATCGCTATGACTACCTTAAAAGCTGTTGGTTTAAGTTCAAAATATTCTCGCCTTTCCCATTTAATTGGCGGTATTCTTATGGTTTTAATCGGCCTTCTCCTCATCTTTAAACCCGAATTTTTGATGTTCGGCTAATGTTACACTAAATCATGCCTGATAAATATACCGCTCTTTGGCTATCTCATTCTTCCATTTCTGACTATCTTGCTTGCCCCCGGGCCTATTATCTTAAAAATATCTACAAAGACCCCAAAACCGGTCACAAAATTCAGCTCATGTCTCCGCCCTTGGCTCTTGGTCAGGCTGTTCACCAAGTTTTAGAGTCTCTTTCTGTTTTACCTTCCTCTCGGCGTTTTACTCATCCTCTGATGGAAAAATTTCATCAAGCTTGGCAAAAGGTTTCCGGCTTAAATGGTGGTTTTTTTGATCTGGCCACCGAAAACAAATACAAAGATCGGGGTCAGGCTATGATTCAACGGGTTATCGACCACCCCGGTCCTTTGGGCAAACTGGCTGTTAAAATCGACGAGGATTTACCCTACTACTATATATCCGAAGCGGACAATATTATTCTCTGTGGCAAAGTCGACTGGCTCGAGTATCTGCCTGATGACAATTCCGTTCACATTATCGATTTCAAGACTTCTACTCGCGAAGAAGGGGAGGATTCTCTCCAGCTACCCATCTATCATCTATTAGTCAAAAACTGTCAAAATAGAAAAGTCTCCAAAGCCAGTTACTGGTACTTAAATCGTGACAACCATCTCACCCCCAAAAAATTACCCGATCTAAAAAAATCTGAAACAAAAATTTTAGCTCTAGCTAAAAAAATCAAACTGGCCCGTCAGCTTGATAATTTTAAATGTCCTCAAGGAGAGGATGCTTGCTATGCCTGTCGTGGTCTGGAAACGGTTTTAAAAGGCAAAGCTGAATTTATCGGTCTTGGTGGTTACGGTCGCGATGTTTATGTTCTCAAAAAAACTGCCTCTGATCCCTCCAAATCATCCACCCTGCTTTAGCTCTATTTCTTGACTTTTGTCTCATTTTATCCTATAATATCTCAAGTGGATTAACTTTGCGTTAATCTGACTGCCACACCGTACTTCGGGCAGTTCTTTGACAAAGCAGTAGCATGCATAGGAGGAGACATGAACAGGCAGATTGTCATTTTTGGTTTCTGTGGTTTACTGATTCTCGCCATGGTGGTCGTTCCCCAGCCGGTGGGCACCCAGGTCGTCTCGGGAGGAGAGCCTTTTTCTCTTCCGGGGGTCCTTGTTTGGGTGGTCGTTTTAGTGCCGGTGGCGGCTATCCTAATGCCGGTTTTTAGAAAGACCGGCATCAAGATCCAGGGTAAAACCTGGGTCTATCTCTTGTCTTTTGTCGTTGTCTTGGTCGGGTACGCCTGGTTTCAATCCCAGGTCAAGAAGCTAGACAACATGGCCACGATTCCCAGTGGAGGAGTCTTTACTTCCTCCATCGCCGCCGCCCGGCCCGTCGCGGTTCAAGCCGCAGCTCAGACTGCCCCTCAAGGCAAAGGCAGTCGGTACACCGTCGTGGCCGGCGATACCCTTTGGGGTATCTGTCGGAAACACTATGGCACCTCGGTTACCACTCAATTGGTGACCGAGGTCGCTAGGGTCAACAATTTGGCCAATGGAGGGGCAAACCTCCGAATCGGCCAGGTGCTGACCTTGCCATGAACCTCAAACCGGGTGGACGCCTTGTCCACCCGGCCTCCGACCTTTCGCCCCTCCTCCCGCTACTGCTTTGTCATCTTCACATTTTTCAAAATTTGACTTTTTATTTTTTTTACCCTACAATACCTACCGCTCTTTAAAATTTACCAAAAGCAAGAACATAAAGCGATTATTGTCACTTGCGACTTTAAATCGTTTTTCTTTCTTTGCTTTTGGTGGTTGACTCTCGGGATAACCGACTAGCCTATTTATCTATATAGGTTAATTGGTCATTCCGAGAGAAATGAGGGAAAAAGGTTAGCCTTTTCCTCGGGGGGACTCTCGGAAACCCTGGCCGGCCAGGCGAAGCAGTTTGCCACCTGGCTGGCAGTCTGTTCCAGCCCGCCTTTGGGGCTTTTATGGAGGGGTTTGGCCAAACACACCGCGGGTGTGTTTGTATCTACTGTATCCCAGCCAAACCTCTCCGCCAACAATTCGGGCTCGGAGTAGAGTCAGTGGCCAAGACAAAGACGTCTTGAACTATCCACTCTCTCCTCCGAGCCTATCCCTACCCCACCTCACTTTCTTCAACCACCAAAAGCCTTTTCTTATATCCCATCTGTTATAATCCTTCTGCTCTTTAAAAGTTTGACCAAAAGCAAGAACATAAAGCGATTATTGTCACTTGCGACTTTAAATCGTTTTTCTTTCTTTGCTTTTGGTGGTTGACTCTTCGGAGAGAAACAGCCAGTTTATTTCTTGTAAATTGACTGGTTCTCTCCGGAGCATGAAGCGGATATCGGTTCGGTATTGATAGATGCTCCAGAGAACTTTTCTCTGGCGGCGGCATGGGTTCACATGTTAGCGTTTGGTCCCTTCCACATGTAAGGGCTACTCCATGTCGCCGCCGCACTTTATCAATACGGGGGTCCGGAGATTCAAAAGGGAAGGTTCTTCACCTCCTTTCTGCCTTGCCCTTATTTCTCCGGACCCCAAACCCACCCCGCCCTCATTTTTCTTCAACCACCAAAAGCCTTTTCTATTTTTATCCGACCAGATCTTTCAGGGTCAGGAAACAAAAAACGCTAAAGAAGCCGATTTCTATCAACATTATCGTTATTCGCCCCCACTTTGGTCTCAACTCTTTTGGTAGTTCGCTCAAGTTCAACCACAACATTAAAATCAAGTAAACCAGCATCGCCACCGCGTTTAGTCCTGCCCCTGCCATCACCAGTATTAGCGGTTGATTTAGGCCTAGCAACACTATTGCTACCGACAACAAAATTTCCATCCACAAAAAAACATAATAAAATTTGGCTAAATTTTTTAGTTTAAATTTTTCTCTGTCCCACAAGACCAGGTTTTCACTCATAATCCGACTGCTGGCGTCCATCACCGACAGTTGCGTCGAAAACAGCATCAGTCCTGCTATCAGCAAAAATAAACTGCCCACTATCGGCAAAGTTCTGATACCTATAATTTTTGCCTCTTCCAACAAAAAGCCGATACCTTCCTCTTCTATGCCCGAGCCATACACGGTCACATAGGATAGTAGCGCCAGCATGGCGATAGTCAAAAAACCGGTCAGCCAAAACACCAATCCGTGTTCTAGATTGATTAGCTTCCACCATTTTTCAAACCTTTTTAAATTAGTAGCGTTTAGGGCAAAAGTTTTACCTTCCAGTTTTATTTCTTCTTTTTTACCCGTTAAAATACTGTTGATTTTACTGCCATATTTACCCATACCATAGCCTTTTTCTTTGATATAAAAACTTTGAGCCAAATTAAGATTGCCTCCCGCTCCCGAATAAGCAAAAGCCGCCAAAAAACTCAAAAAGGGAATACTTTTTGGCAACCAGCTATAATCCTCCCCCCTACCTACCAATCCTAGAAATAAAGCTCCCCAGTCTGTCCCTCGGCTTAATCCCAAAGCAGTAGCTGTTATTATCGGCACCCCCAAAATTATCAGCCATTTTTGAACAACTTCCTCTGTTTTATAAATCACTGGACCCAAGGTCAGCAAAGCCCCGATAGAAAAAAGCATTATGATGGTTAGTGTTGCACTGTTTCCTCCAAAAATTTGACTCATCAATACCGCGCTGGACATGATAATTCCTGGCCACATCCAGGGGATTAAAGTAGAAAAAATAAACCACCCCGCCGCCGTCGAGCCAAATTTTCTGGTCAATCCCACAAACACACTTTCGCCTCTAACCAAAGCCCATCTTTCTATTTCCATGTTCAAAAAAAACTGAAAACTAATTCCCAGCAAAGCCCCCCACAAAATTCCCAGTCCCCAATGGGCTGTTAGATAAGGCCAGAGTATCAGTTCTCCACTGCCTAGCCCCAAACCCAACAATACAAAACTCGGTCCCAATATTTTTTTCAATTTTGGTGCCCGGGGCATTTTTGCTTTCATCCCTTATTTATACCATCCCTTCTCCTAAATTTTCTTTTTTTCCCACCACTCCTGTTTCATTTCCCGAAAACTTTTTTCTGCCACTCTTTCATAACCCCAAGTCCTCAATTCTTTTTCATAATCCAGTCCGTGTACTTCAACCGCGTAGGGGATTACTTCTATCTTTTCCGCCTCGGCCATTTCTGTTTTCAAATCTCTTACCCTCACTTCCGGTCGATAATAACGGATCGGATCGGCCACTGTCGCCACCATCCACACTTCATCCCCGGTCTCTCTGGCCAAGCCTTGCCAATCTTCCCGATGAAATTTTGGTATTAGCAAATAAGCCAAACTCCAAATCAAAAATCCCCCTATCACTATTTTTTTAGGTGACAAAAGCAGACAAAAAATCGGTACTAAGTACAAAAATCGAAAATACTGGATCATCGGCGCTTTTATCGACACTATCAGAGCCAGTGCAATTGGGGCTAAAAGTAAAAACCACAATTTTTTATCTTTTTTTAAACTCAATCCTAATATCATTGTCCATATTCCTGCCAACAGCCAGTACAATTTTTTGGGATAAAAACTTATTCGTCCTACCCCAAACTTAATTGGGATTAGCAGTAGATTTTTTAGGGTTACTTTTCCCAACACTAAGGTCCAATTTTTTACTTCCAACAGGGCCGTTTGAGAATTTTTTAGCTGTTCTCTTAGTAGTGGCCCCAGTCCCGCTATGGCCAACAAAGCCCCGGCATTAGTCACCATCACTAGTTTATATTTCTTTTTGAAAAGCCAATAAAACCCTAAACCTGCTAGAAAAAATACCGATCCATAAAAACTCAAAATGGCCAAAACAGAAAATAAATTATAAAAAAGAATATTTTTTTGATTATTTTTTTTATTAATTTTTTCAAAATAATAAAACACTGCTGTCAAACACATTACCGTCAAACTGTACATCCTTGCTTCTTGGCTGTAGTAAGTCAAAAGGGGGTTGACCGCCGTTAGCCAGCCCGCCTTTTTATTTATTTTAGCTATTATTCCCACCGTTACCACTCCAAAAATCACCGATGGCAGTCTCATCGTTATCACCCCAAAACCAAACAATTCTCCCCAAGCCTTAAGCATCAAATAATACAAGGGTGGATGAAAATCATAAATTGAAAAACCGCCTATAAAATCAGTCCAAGCAAAATTTCTGACGGCATTAATCGAAACCGCCTCGTCCAACCACAGCGATTGATTGATAGCAATTAGTCTCAATCCCAAAGCTACTGCCAGCACCAGCCACATTTTTTTTCTCATTTTCTTATTTTACCCTATGTTATATTTATATAAATGATACCTTGGTTCAAAAAACATTGGCAAACTTTGCTTATCGTTGCTCTGGTTCTTCTTCTTGTTCGTCGCAACAATCTTAACTTACCCCCCGCCACTCGCCAATCTCTAGAATTTATGGCTTTGCCTTCCGCTGATATGGCTCAAAGTAGCAAAATGGCTCCTCCTTCTGAAGACTCGGATCGTCTTATCATCACCGATACTTCTCTTTCTCTTGTGGTCAAAGATGTTGCCAAGGCCATTACCGATATTCAATCTACCACCACCTCCTTTGATGGTTTCTTAATCGATTCTCATCTGTCTCAGCCTGAGTCCGCCGCTTCCGGTTCTATTTCTGTCAGAATTCCCAGCGACAAGTTGCCTCAGGCCCTCTCGGCTTTCAAAGGTCTTGCTGTCAAGGTTGTTTCCGAATCCATTTCCGGTTCTGACGTTACTGATTCTTATACCGACCTTTCTGCCCGTCTAAAAGTCCTGACTGATACCAAGGCCAAATTCGAACAAATTTTAGACCAAGCCACCAAGGTCACTGACCTGCTTGAGGTTCAACGTGAATTGACCAACCTTCAGGCCCAAATTGACAATCTCAAGGGTCAGCAAAAATATTATGAGCAATCATCCAAGTTGTCCAAAGTTACTGTTTACCTTTCCACCGACGCTCTGTCTCTGCCCTACGTCCCCACCACCTCTTGGCGTCCCCTTGTCATTTTCCGCTCCGCCGTCAGATCTCTTCTTAGTCTCGCTCGTTTAGTTGCCAATCTCTTTATCTATCTGGCTGTCTTTATCCCCGTTATTGTCCCCGCCGTTCTCCTCATTCGTTTTGTCAAAAAAAGAAAAACAAGATAACCTCTCTTCGGGACTTCTTCGGGTTTATGCTATCATAAACCATGCCTTTAGCCGACGACCTTCGTCCCCAATCTTTAGATGATTTTGTTGGTCAGTCTCACCTAGTTGGTCCCGGTCAGCCTTTGCGTCTGGCTATCAAAAACAAACAAATTTTTTCTATGATTTTTTGGGGCCCTCCCGGAGTTGGCAAAACTACCCTAGCCCGTATTTTAGCCAAAAACTTAGGCGCCGATATTCACATTCTTTCTGCCGTTTCTGCCAACAAAGATGACATCAGACAAATCGTCGAACCCAAAAAAACTTCTCTTGGTCAAACTAACTTGGTTCAAAAAATCTTATTCTTAGACGAAATTCACCGTTTCAACAAAGCTCAACAGGACTATCTTCTTCCTTTCGTCGAATCAGGTTCTCTCATTTTAATCGGTGCCACCACCGAAAACCCCAGCTTTGAAGTTATTTCTCCTCTTCTTTCCCGTTGCCGGGTTTTCATTCTAAACGAGTTAACCGACGAGGAAATGAAACAAATAATCAATCGCGCCGTAAAACAACTTTCCCCCCTTGTCAAAGGGGGGATTAAAGGGGGGATTTCTGGTGTGACAATCTCAAAAGTAGCCCGTGATTGGCTTGTTCAAATGGCCAATGGCGACGCCCGCCAGGCCATCACTATGCTTGATAACGCCCATACTCTTTACAAAAAACTTACCATCAAAAATCTCAAATCCACTCTCCAAAATTCTTATCTTCGTTTCGACAAAAAAGGCGAAGAGCACTACAACACTATTTCTGCTTTTATCAAATCTATGCGGGCTAGTAACCCCGATGCCGCCCTTTATTATCTGGCTCGTATGGTTGAAGCCGGTGAAGACCCCAAGTTTATCGCCAGGCGCATGGTTATTTTTGCCAGTGAAGATATCGGTATTGCCAACTCTTCGGCTCTGATGTTAGCCAATCAAGTCTTTAGAACCTGTGAAACTATTGGCTATCCCGAATGTGCTATCAATCTGGCTCACGGTGTTGTTTATCTTTCCACCTCTCCCAAAAACCGTTCTGCCTACGACGGTCTCCGTTCCGCCCAAGCCGACGTTAAAACTCATGGCAATCTTTCTATTCCTCTCAAACTTAGAAACCCCGAAACCAAATTAATGGAAAGTATCGGTTATGGCCAGGGCTATGAAAAATATGACACAGGCGACCTTCTCCCCGATAAACTTAAAGGTAAAAAGTATTTTAAAAAATAATTTACCGATAGTAGATTTTAGCTTTTGCTTTAAGATCGGCCAGCCAAGTATTTATGGCCTCATTTACGGCTTGACTGCTCAACTGTTCTTTGGCCAAATCCTGTAATTCTTCTTTAGTGCTGTCCTCAGGCAACTGGTCTTTATACTTTTCCAAAAAAGCATCAATATCCTCCTGACTGACTTCTTCACCATCTCCGGCCATACTTTCCACCATTTTTTGGGTTCTAATTTGTTTCTCCAAATCAGCTCGACTCATTCCCTCCATTTCCAAGGCCGCCTCCAAGGTTTGTCCTTGGGCTTTTATTTGCTCCTCTATTTTGCTTATTTCCACCTCCACCTCCGCATCTTCAATTTTTACCCCTTTCTTTTGTGCTTCTCCCAAGATTAAAGCCTCTGTCACCATTTGATCCAAAGTCTGCTCCCCTATCTGTTTTTCCATGCTTTTTACGTATTTAAATCGGGAAATCAGTCGGCCGTTAACTGTGGCCACATTACAAAATTGGTAATAAGCCCCCAAAGCCAATATCAACACCAAAGCCGGAGCAATTTTTTTCCAACAAACCTTTTTAACTATCATTTTTTTCTTTGTTTTTGCCATTTTTTTAAAATTTTATTTTTAACTATAGCAAGTATACCATCTTCAATTTTTCTGCTTTCCGTCCAGTAGTCCACCTTCATCCTTATCCAGTTTTCCTCGAACTTGCAAACTCCACAATTTTTTATAGATGCCGTCTTTTTTCTTCATCAATTTTGCATGATTGCCAACTTCCGCTATTTTTCCTTTTTCCAGCACCACAATTTTATCTGCCTGTCTGATGGTGGAAAACCGATGAGCAATAATTATCAGAGTTCTGTTTTTAGCTGTTTTCCACAAAGCCTCCTGCACCATTTTTTCCGACTCTGAGTCAAGATTACTGGTGGCTTCGTCAAAAATTAAAAGCTTGGGATTTATCAGCATTGCTCTGGCAATGGCCAAACGTTGTTTTTGCCCCCCTGACAATTTTATGCCTCTTTCTCCCACCTGAGTTTCGTATTTTTCCGGTAAATCCTCGATAAAATCAGCCAGGTTCGCCATTTTAGCCGCTTGTCGAATCTCCTCCATTTTAATTTCCCCCCGACCATAGCCGATGTTGAAGGCAATGCTGTTATTAAACAAAATCGGTTCCTGTGGTACCACTCCCATAAACGAGCGCAAGTAAGACTTATCCATTTTTCGAATATCTATACCGTCAAAATAAATCTTGCCCTTTTTAAGGTCATAAAAACGCAACAACAGCTTGACCACCGTTGTTTTTCCCGCTCCCGATCTGCCCACAAAAGCCACCGACTCTCCCGGTTTAATGGTCAGACTAATCTCGTCTAAGACATTTTTTTTGTTACCGGGATACTTAAACGAAGCTTTTTCAAATCTTATTTCTCCTCTTACTTTTTCTATTTTCTGGCTCACCTTTGGATCTTCCACCATTATCTTGTTTTCCAAAATACCAAAATATTTTTCCAAATCAATAAAGCTTTTGGCGATATTTCTTATCTGGAAAAACAAGCCAAAAAAGCGATAATAAAATCCGCTCACAAATCCGCTCACCATCACAAAATCTCCCACTCCAATCTCTCCGGTTGTTAGCATCGATACTACTTTTTTCAAAATCAACCAAATCCCCACACTGGACACCGTGCCAATCGATATATCCATCAAGCGGAAGCTGTTGCTAAAACTCCAAATTTTTTTGGTCCAATTCCCAAAACTGGTTTTCAATCGATTTTCTTCCGCTTTTTCCTGAGCAAAAAATTTTACCGTTTCGTAATTTAATAAATTATCGGTAATTATCCCCGAAATTGTGTCTTCGGCTTCGTTAAAATCTTTTCTGGTGTTCAGATTTTGTCGGATTAAAAAATACATCAAAGCAATATTGACCACAAACAACCCCGCCATCAACCACAACACCTCCGGACTGATGCCGGCAAAAACTATCAATACCACCACCAAACTGATTAAGGTTTTCAAAACTTCCTGATGGAAGTTCATAAACAAATTAAAGAAAGCTCCGTCTCCCCGTTTAAAAGCCGAGATCAAAGATCCTGTATTTTTATTGACATGATAGGCAAAATCCAGGTCTTGAACATATTTAAACACTTCTACTCTGGCATCTCTGGCCGCCGGTATCTGCACCTTGTCTCCCAAAAAAAACGACAAAGCATCTGACAAGCTGGTGGCCAATCTGACTCCGGCATAAATAAGCACCATTTCGGCCAATATTTCATATCGTTTCTGCTCTACCGCTTCTACCAACAATTTCAAAACATAAGGGCTTAAATTTTCTATCACCGCCGCCACTATCACCGTCAGTAAAAAAATGGCAAAACGCCATTTGTAGGCAAATATAAATCGATAAAATCTGTTAATAATTTTTGTCATAAAGCATCCAGATTATAAACGTTATTTTTACCCGAAACAACAGGCAAATTACATAAAAATATGTTTTTATCCTCTCCCGTTTTGTTCATGTAGTAAAATAACTAAATGTCAGACATTCTTACTATCAAGATTGCCGGCCCGGCGGGCCTGGGTATTAAATCGGGCGGTTTGCTTTTATCAGAAATTTTATTGGCCCATGGTTTGTACCTTAAAGATTACTCCGAATACCCCTCTCTTGTTCGTGGTGGTCACAATACTTATCAAGTCAGTTTTTCTTCTCAAAAATTTTATGCTCCTCTTTATCAAGTCGATCTTTTTTTCGCTCTTGCCCCCGGTCATCACCAACAGCATCTTGCCGAATTTCACCCCCGTACTCTTATTTTCACCCCCGAAAACCTGCCTTTTGATCAGGCTCTGCCTCAAGTAAAAAATATAATTTGCTTAGGTGTTATTGCCGCTATTCTTAATCTTGATCAAAAAATTTGCCAAAAACTTATTAAAGCCCAATATCCCAAATTTATCTCCGACAATCTCAAAGCTTTCCAATTAGGTTTTGATCACGCCTCTACTCTTGGTAAAAAAATAAAGCTGGCTTTCCCCAAGAAAAAAATAAACAATCAGCAAATTTACGATGGCAACCAGGCCTTTTCCTGGGGTTTTATCAGAGCTAAGGGGGGTTTTTACGCCGCTTATCCTATGACTCCAGCAACCGGCGCTCTTCACACTCTGGCTTCTCTCCAAAAGAAGTTCAATCTCACGGTTGTCCATCCCGAAGATGAAATTGCCGCCGCCTCTCAAGCCGCCGGTGCTACTTTTGCCGGTTCCCGATCTGCCGTCGGCACTTCCGGTGGCGGTTTTGCTCTTATGGTTGAAACTGTCAGTTTTTGTGGAGTGGCCGAGTTGGGAGTGGTTTTTTATCTAGTTTCTCGCCCTGGTCCGGCTACCGGTTTGCCTACCTGGACCGGTCAATCGGATTTACTTTTTGCCATCAATGCCGGCCATGGTGATTTCCCCAAAGTAGTTTTAGCCGTCTCCGATCAGAAAGATTCTTACAATCTTTCTGTTACTTCTCTAAACTTAGCCGATCAACTCCAAACCCCCGTTATTTTACTTTCCGATAAATTTATTGCCGAATCATCTACAAACCTTTCCGGTCTTTCTTCTGCTAAGGCTCTTATCAAAACAGGTCCTGTTTTGAAAAAAGTCTCCGATAATTTTCGTCGCTATAATTTATCAACCAAAAATGGTGTTTCTTCTCGCTCCCTGCCGGGTACTCCAAAAGGAGAATATATTGCCAACAGTTACGAACACGACCAACAGGGTTTTTCTACCGAAGACAGTCAAGTGGCCACTGCCATGCGTCACAAAAGAGCCAGAAAAATAGCTACCGCTCTAAAACTTTGCCCCCCACCTTTCTATCACCCGGTTTCCGGTTCTACCCTTGTTGTCTCTTGGGGTTCTACTTATGGCCCTCTTCGTCAAGCCTTATTGGATCTTCCCACCTTGTCTCACCTTCACTTGCGTACCCTCTGGCCTCTTGACCCCGATCTTCAAAAAACTTTTAAAAAATACAAAAAAATTATCGTTGTCGAAAACAATCAATCCGGCCAACTGACTCAACTTTTAAAATCCCAGTTTGATTTCAACCCAGATCGTCAAATCCTCAAATTTGACGGCCGTCCCTTCTTCCCCGAAGAACTTATTTTAGAATTTAAAAAATTATAATTTATTTAAAAATTTGAAATTAGAAATTAAAAATTATACCACCAGTATCGTCCCCACCTGGTGTCCCGGTTGTGGCAACTTTTTAGTTTTGGCCGCTCTCAAATCCGCTTTTGCCAAAATTAAAATCCCTTCTCACCAAATCGTTTTTGCCCACGATATTGGTTGTTCCGGCAACATGGCTGATTTTCTAAAGACCTACGGTCTTCACACTCTCCACGGTCGGGTTATTCCGGTGGCCACCGGGGTTAAAATGGCCAACCCCGATCTGACCGTTTGTTGTTATGGTGGTGATGGGGGATTGTACGGTGAGGGTTTGGGTCATTTGATTGCCGCCGCCAGAGCCAATACCGACATTACTGTTTTTGTTTCCAACAACCAACTTTATTCTCTTACCACCGGTCAAGCTTCTCCCACTACTCCCCGGGGGGCTTCCACCAAATCTACTCCCTTTGGTGCTCCTTCTTTGGCTGTTG